>ERZ1036435.51-NODE-51-length-109095-cov-11.417883_pt1 | contig 109095 bp, 69 predicted proteins | sample MGYA00514223_ERZ1036435 | MGnify/ENA primary metagenome ERZ1036435 (study PRJEB33795, sample SAMN09464927) | human gut metagenome | host: Homo sapiens | place: USA: Stanford, California | collected 2016-08 | study: EMG produced TPA metagenomics assembly of the...
GGAGGGGAGGAGGGGGGACGAGCCAAAAAGTTTCGAGGAATCGAATCGAGTCGACCTTTAAAGTGGTGGGCTGCAAATTGATAAAACTGCAAGGAGGGAACTCTTAGCCGCTGAAAGATTACACTACTCCCTAACTTGTCTATTCCCCCCTAACAATCCATTCTATTCCAAAACAAAGTCCATATACATAAGCAAAGAGCTTTTTAGAAAGAAATCAGAAAAAAAATACCCCTTTTGTTTGGCCTTGAGAGATTTATATGCAAAGGGTAGAACAGGAAGAAGGAGCATTGAACACTTGTTATTGAGAAACCAACTGGATATGAGTGATTTGCCAATTGAGTTCACCGAGCTCACGGATCTGACCGCGCTGGGTATCTCCCCTCAGTCGCTGGACTTCAGATCAACTACATTCGAAAGTGACCACTACGTGACCGTTAGGGAGACTGTCGATGGCGCGAACTCCGTGGCCATCGTCGACTTGGCGAACGGGAACCAGGTCACCAGGAAGAACATGGGCGGTGACTCCGCGATCATGCACCCTTCCCAGAACGTGATCTCTGTGCGTGCCAACGGCACCATCGTCCAGATCTTCAACCTGGAGACCAAATCCAAGCTGAAGTCCTTCACCTTGGACGAGCCAGTGATCTTCTGGAAGTGGCTCACCGAGAACACCTTGGGTTTCGTCACCGCGCGCTCCATACTCACCTGTAACGTCTTCGACGGCAACGTCTCTGCAAAGCCACAGGTGTTGACCCAGAGACACCAGTCATTGAACAACACCCAGATCATCAACTTCATCTCAAACGAGAAGGAGGACTGGTTCGCAGTCATCGGTATCTTGCAGGAAAACGGAAGAATCGCCGGTAAGATCCAACTTTACTCGAAACAACGTAACATCTCCCAGGCAGTAGACGGCCACGTCGCCATCTTCACCAAGATACTGCTAGAAGGTAACGGCTCCGCACCAGTACAAGTCTTCGTCACAGGTAACAGAAACGTACAAACGGGTAACGGTGAATTGAGAATCATTGAGATAGATCACGACGCCTCCTTGGCTGTACAATACCAAAAGAAAACCACAGATATCTTCTTCCCACCAGACGCTACAAATGACTTCCCATTGTCCGTCCAGGTCTCCGAGAAATACGGTATCATCTACATCCTAACGAAATACGGGTTCATTCACTTATATGAACTGGAGACAGGCACAAACTTGTTCGTCAACAGAATTACTGCCGAGTCCGTCTTCACTTCCACTTCTTACAACCAAAAGAACGGTATCGCCTGTATAAACAAGAAAGGTCAAGTGCTAGCAGTAGAGATCGACACCACTCAGATAGTGCCATACATCCTAAACAAATTGGCTAACGTCTCCCTAGCGCTAACAGTTGCCACTAGAGGTGGCCTTCCAGGTGCAGACGACCTGTTCTCTAAGCAATTCGAGTCCCTCTTGAACCAAGGCGATTACCAAAACGCTGCAAAGGTCGCAGCATCCTCAACTTCTCTGAGAAATCAAAATACCATCAATAGATTGAAGAACTTACAAGCAGCACCAGGTGCCATCTCACCTATATTGCTTTACTTCTCCACTCTTCTAGACAAGGGTAAGTTGAACAAAGAAGAAACCATCGAGTTGGCCAGACCAGTGCTGCAACAGGACAGAAAGCAACTATTTGAAAAATGGTTGAAAGAGGACAAATTGGAGTGCTCAGAAGAACTTGGTGACATTGTCAAACCATTTGATACCACCTTGGCTTTGGCTTGTTACTTGAGAGCCAATGCTCATGCAAAGGTCATCTCTTGTTTAGCTGAGCTACAACAATTTGAAAAGATCATTCCATACTGTCAAAAGGTAAGCTACCAACCAAACTTTTTGGTATTGCTTTCTCAACTAATTAGAACTTCCCCAGACAGAGCTTCTGAATTTGCAATCTCCCTATTGCAAAACCCAGAAACTGCCAGCCAAGTTGACATCGAAAAGTTGGCTGACCTATTCTTCTCTCAAAACCACATCCAGCAAGGTACTTCCCTATTGTTAGATGCTTTGAAAGGTGATACTCCAGACCAAGGTCACTTGCAAACTCGTGTCCTGGAAGTTAACTTGATGAATGCCCCTCAAGTTGCTGACGCAATCTTGGGTAATAACATCTTCTCTCACTATGACAAGCCAACGATTGCTTCTTTAGCAGAAAAAGCTGGTCTGTACCAGAGAGCTCTGGAAAACTACACCGATCTTAAGGATACCAAGAGATGTATTGTCCACACAAGCAGCCTACCAGTTGACTGGTTGATCAGTTACTTTGGTAAGTTGAACGTCGAACAATCTTTGGCTTGTTTGAGAGCCCTAATGGACGACAACTTACAAGGCAACATTCAAATCGTCATTCAAGTTGCAACAAAGTACTCCGACCTAATCGGATCCAGTACTCTAATTAAGCTATTCGAGGAGTACAGAGCTACTGAAGGTCTGTATTACTACTTGGCTTCCTTAGTTAACTTAACTGAAGACAAGGACGTTGTTTACAAATACATCGAGGCTGCTGCTAAGATGAAACAATACAAGGAGATTGAAAGAATTGTCAGAGACAACAATGTTTATGATGCTGAAAGAGTTAAGAATTTCTTGAAAGAAGCTAACTTGGAAGATCAACTACCTCTGATTATCGTGTGTGATCGTCACAATTTTGTTCATGAGTTGATCTTGTATCTATACAAGGCACAAAACATGAACTACATTGAAACTTACGTTACTCAAGTCAACCCAAGCAAAACCCCACAAGTTGTTGGTGCTTTGCTTGACATGGATTGCGACGAAAAGTTCATTCAAAACTTGTTGCAATCTGTTATTGGCCAAGTTCCAATCAATGATTTGACTGAAGAAGTCGAAAAGAGAAACAGATTGAAGCTTCTGTTGCCATACTTGGAACAAACTTTATCTCAAGGTACCCAGGAACAGGCTGTTTACAATGCCTTGGCTAAGATCTACATTGACTCCAACAACGCTCCAGAGAAGTTCTTGAAGGAGAATGATCAATACGACACTTTGGATGTCGGTCGTTACTGTGAGAAGAGAGATCCATACTTAGCTTACATCGCTTACGACAAGGGTTCCAATGATGACGATTTGATTAGAATCACTAACGAGAACACTATGTACAAGTACCAGGCTAGATACCTACTAAAGCGTTCTGATCCTGAATTGTGGAACAAGGTTTTAGATTCTGAAAACATTCATAGACGTCAACTAATTGACTCTGTCATTTCTGTTGGTATCCCAGAACTAAAGGACCCAGAACCAGTGTCTTTGACCGTCCAAGCTTTTATGACCAACGGATTGAAATTGGAATTGATCGAGTTGCTAGAAAAGATTATATTGGAACCATCTCCATTTAATGAAAATACTGCTTTGCAAGGTCTGTTGATGCTATCAGCCATCAAGTACGAGCCAACCAAAGTTTCTGGATATATCGAAAAGCTAGAAAATTATGACGCTGATGAGATCGCACAGTTATGTGTTGAACATGGTTTGAATGAAGAAGCCTTCGAAATCTATGACAAGCATGAGATGAACTCTAAAGCACTAAAGGTTTTGATTGAAGATATCATGTCTTTGGACAGAGGCTACACATATGCTGACAAGATTAACTCTTCAGAACTATGGTCTCAATTGGGTACTGCGCAATTGGATGGTCTTCGTATTCCTGATGCTATTGATTCCTACATCAAAGCAAATGACCCATCTAACTATGAGAATGTTATCGATTTAGCCGAACAAGCTGAAAAGTTCGAAGAATTGATTCCATACTTGTTGATGGCAAGAGATACTTTGAAGGCTTCAAAGATTGATAATGCTTTGGTTCTGTCTTATGCTCAATTGAATAAGCTTCATGAAATTGAGAACTTGCTGGCTGGTTCAAACTCCGCCAACTTGGAAGAAGTCGGTGATAAATTGCTTGACAGCAAGAATTACAAGGCAGCTAAATTGTGTTACTCTAGTGTTTCTAACTACTCCAAGTTGGCCTCAACTTTGGTTTACTTGGGTGACTACCAAACTGCTGTAGACACTGCTAGAAAGGCATCCAACATCAAGGTCTGGAAATTAGTGAACAACGCATGTATTGACAAGAAGGAATTCAGACTTGCCCAAATTTGTGGTCTAAACTTAATAATTCACGCTGAAGAGCTTGACGAGCTTGTCGAAAAGTATGAGTCGAATGGTTACTTTGAAGAATTAATTTCTTTATTCGAAGCAGGTCTAGGTTTGGAAAGAGCCCATATGGGTATGTTCACAGAGCTAGCTATTTTGTATGCCAAGTACGATACTTCAAAGACCTATGATCACATTAAATTATTCTGGTCAAGAATTAACATTCCAAAGGTTATCAAGGCTGCTGAAGACGCTCACCTATGGAGAGAATTGGTTTTCTTGTATGCTCATTATGATGAATGGGACAATGCTGCTTTGACTATGATCGAAAAATCTGCTGATAACTTTGATCATCCTTACTTCAAGGAAGTTATTGTTAAGGTTGCAAATCTTGAAATTTACTACAAAGCAATTAACTTTTACGTCAACGAGCACCCATCTCTATTAGTCGATCTATTGTCCGTTTTAACTCCAAGGCTTGATATTCCAAGGACTGTTAAGATTTTCTCACAATCAGATAACTTACCTTTAATCAAGCCATTCTTGATCAATGTTCTACAAAAGAACAACTCTGTGGTTAATAAGGCTTATCATGATTTGATGATCGAAGAAGAAGATCATCAAGCCTTGCAAAATGCTGTCGACTCCTATGACAAGTTCGATCAATTAGAACTTGCTGGCAGATTGGAAAAACACGACTTGATATACTTCAAGAAGATTGCTGCGCTATTGTACCGTAGAAATAAGAAGTGGTCAAAGGCATTAGATATCCTAAAGGAACAAAGACTATGGAAGGAGGCCATTGAGACTGCTGCTATTTCCCAGGATACTAAGGTCGTCCATGATTTATTGTCCTACTTTGTCGATACAGGTAATCGTGAAGCATTTGTTGCATTGTTGTACACTGCCTACAATTTAATAAAGTATGATTTTGTTTTGGAAGTTTCCTGGTTGAATTCTCTAGAAGATTTCATTAAGCCATACGAGATCTCTGTGAAGAAAGAACAAAATGCAGCTGTTGAAAAGCTTTCGGAGGAATTTGCTAAGAAGAACAACACATCGGATGATAGGGAAGGTCAGCCACTAATGTTGATGAACTCTTCAATGCACCCTCAAGCAACTGGCTTCTAAACAGCATTCGATGCTGTCATGAACGTTTGTCAATCTTTTTGGTTGTGCAATTATGTAAAATATTTACCTTAACAATAAATTTGTATGTATAAATAAATATATAAACAAGAAAAAACTAAACATTATAAATATCTCGAAGCATTTGAGGCTGTTCGACATATTGGTAAGATTAGCACTATTTTGCAGATTTTGTATACCCGCAGGGTAAAAAAAGATCTATTCATGAAAAAACATTAAAATTATTGAATCTATAAAAGAGGTTCTAATGTAATGATAATACACATATCTCAAACGATCTATAATGTTCACCTCATTTCTAATTGTAAAACAGTGTCTTAATGGCTTAAGTGTCTCGAAGTTGTCATCCACTCTTACTGTAGAGGCGCATACAGTATTTGTGTAACATATTTTCTTTTATACCTAACAATCGAAGCAACACAAAGAGTGTTGTGCTTAATACTACTGGTGGCTAAATGATTTAATATCACATGATTTGGTATAGGCAAAGCACCTGAGTTATTTTCGTTAGATTCACCTTGCGCATTAGAGTAGCTATTCAGAATAACATTCTCGAGATGTGGGGGTAACTGTGGTGGAGTTAGCCAGGCCATGTTTTGGTGGTTGTTCTTTTGTTGATCTAGAGTCAGGTAGTACTGCTCCATGACATTAGGATCCGTGAAGACAGCAGGAATATCCTGAGTATATTCATACTTTGTCTCCAGTGGCGAGGTATCATGGAAACGACTATACCCATTACCTAAATCATCTGGTTCTCTTTCTATTTCAAGCGCAATCCTTGATCTAGCACTCATAGGCTCTTTCCTTTCATCACCTGACTTACCTGACACTTGTGGGGTTAATGGAGGTGGTTTTTCATCAGTACCTGCAACGGGCGCAATCTCCAGATAGTTGACAAAGTTACCCATTTGGTCTGTAGCCGTTGGAAGGAAATCACTAAACCTCAACTCATTATCGACAATAAACCTAAATCTGTGCGTACCTGGAGGTAACTGTAATTTGACGTGCAGTACATTTGGTTGATCAGGCATTGGTACTAAACCTATCATTTTCCTCCAACCTGTGAAAGAACCAGTGACATATACTTTGTTACCACCTTGCTGCCAGGTTATATCGACTGGGACCATATTAGAGGCTCTTGGATCCCTAGAGCCACTAGAATCGGAATCGAATTGACCTGATTGGTTCATTGCAGACTGTGATTGTTGAGAGGCTGTACCTGATTGTGAACTTGCTGTGTTATCTGTGTTATCCGTACTAGTGGCGTTGTTAAAGACAGTATTAGACTCTGAAGTATTCTCTGCGCTATCTATGCTACTTGCTACACTACTATTCTCGCCTTCGAAATCAGACAAAGTACCAGAGTAGTGCTCCTGGTGCTTTGAGTATGGAGGTATCTCATCATCATCATCAAATATCAACGTAGACCTCGATCTACTCCTTGTGTTTAGCTGTGGTTCCAACTCGTTGGGACTGTCCACGTTCATTTGCGAAAAGCTGTAACTTAGCGAATCAGATTTGTTATTCAAATCCTGATGACTTGCATCAGACACATCAAGCATAGACGCATCCCTATTACTACCACTTCTATTTTCAGCCATTGCGACCTATTCCAGATATCTTCCTTTCGCTTACGGATGGTGTGATAGCAGCCCTATCCAAAAAAGTAAAGCGGTGCAAGGACTTATCTTGTGCACTTTAAGAATATACCCTTTACAATAGGTAAGCTTAATTTTCTAGATTCACTGAAGGATCAGAAATAGCGTCCCAAACCAAAAATTATTAGATCCTGGGGGGTAGAAATTATTCAATTTTATCACTCAGTTCTTATCCTTTCAACAACCAAATGAAGTTTTTCCACGTATCTCTCGTCTTCAAGGAATTCCCTGTCAGTCCGTAGTGCGTACTTCAGCGGCTAATGACTCAGATGGGCGGCTGCTACCCACACAATGACTATTAACTGGACGTGTCCCGTTCTTATTATGCTTGATTCCCCAGAGCGTTGGCCAATTTGCCAGTTTTCGCTGCCAAATTTCCTGCTTGTTCGCACGCATATGCTGGAGGTGGATTCCCCTTAGTCGTATTATATTACATTAACGACTATAGTAGTTACATCAAGTTAAATGATCACGTGTATCTCTGTTGTTATGTATATATATACTATATACTTTCAGTTGGCTATAAATCATGATGTATATGGCCAATGCTTCTGGTGAAAGTCTGATGCTACCTGTGTACAGTGCTGGGGTTGAATGTTATATGACAATCGCGAAGTTGTTGCGTCCAGGCCCTGGGTTTATCTCTTTCTTCTGGAACTTGCGCTTGGACTCTCGATGCGATAGTCTCAACAGGCAGTAGAAGAGCTTGTGTGATGTATGTGAACGTATCAATTCATAGCCAAGGGAGTCCATAATCATAGTGAAGTGGTCGATTGTCATATACCGTGAGTTATTCACGCATGGGAGGGGCAACACCACAAATACATACGAAGGTACATCGCTAGTGGGAGGGAACAGGAATTCGGAGAACCGTTGGCACATTTGTCCACGTTCCGCAGGTGTATTCACAAAGTTTAGCACTAAGGAACATGATATCAGATGGAACTTCTCCTCACCCGTCCTCGGTAGCGGCCTCTTCATGAAGTCTTGTCTTTTTATTCCCTTAGGATCATTACTATTGAGGTCTATCCTTTCGACTTCCTCAAATATCTTACAACGGGATATGTGATTCGATACACTCAGGGAGCCGATCTCCAATGCCCGTAGCTCTGTGTGCTGATCATAATTCAACTCTTTGAGCCATTTCACCAGCAGCTTCGAAGAATCACCGCCCCGATCTTTATCTTGCCCGATTTTGCTAGCCATCTGATAGTTCTTCAACCCACCATCCCGTATCTCCCGCTGGATATACCCCAAACAGCGCAACAGCTCCTCCTTCGCAGGCTTATCTGAGTGTGACCTTATCTGCAACAGTCGGGACTCCATCATTCCGTCCTGAGCTGCAACAGCCTGCCCTTCGTCATATCGCTTCCGCAGCAACTTGCCGCCCAAATAGGCATCTATCACACGCGAGTTATACTCCTCATCATTGTCTCGCAGCCGCTCTAGCTCCAACAACTCACATATAAGGGCCCGCTTACTAGTCAGGAAATGGAACCTCCTGATGATTCTCCTCGCTTTGCTGGGCTTGATCCGCACCTCCTTCAACGGTTTCTTACCACTAATGCTTACCCTCTTCCTAGACAACATCTTACCAGCAAGAGTTATTTCCTCTGGAGTTGTGCCACATAGCTTATGAGTTAGAGAGATAGCACAATGGCAATATACTGAGCTGAATATACTAGCTCATCGCAACTGGGGCTATTTGGGCAAAATGTTCTGAAGATTTGATGAAATTTCCTCAGAAACTGTCGTACGGAGAAGGAGAAACTGAAAAATTTCTGAAAAATTTCAAAAAATTTGCGATGAGCTTGTATATAGCGGTGTGATTACTTTAGCATAGGTCTTTTTGGGGTCGAGTGGCTCAGAACAGCAAGCTAATTTACGATGGGTAAGCGGGTAGTTGCTACGGATAAGGAGCTGAAGTGGAAGAAAGTTGATATTCCAGACACTCTGGATGACTTTGGTGGGTTCTACGGGCTGGAAGAGATCGATGGTGTTGACGTCAAGGTGGTCAATGGGCAAGTGCAGTTCATTGCTTCTGAAGCACAGGTGAAGGAGGAGGAGGAGAGCTCAGAGAGCGACTTTCCAGACTTTGATGCCATGGAACAAGAAGACGATGGCGATGTAGAGGAAGCAGAAGAAGAGGAAGAAGAAGAAGAAGATGTTGCAGAGGCAGATGAACCGGAAGTGAAACAAAAACAAGAACAAGCTAGAGTGGAACAAATAGATAAAGGAGTGGACAGTGAAAAACATGAAGATGAGAAGGAGACTCCAGAAGATGACTTGGCTACTAATGTATTTGATGTCGATGTCGATCTTTCAGATGTTGGGTCTGGGGAATTACCAGGGTGGACTGATACTGTTGATCTGTCAATGACTACCATAAACGGTCTATCCAACCTAGGCTTTACAGAGATGACTCCAATTCAAAAGCTCAGTATACCAGCTGCCTTGGAAGGTAAGGATATCATGGGTAAAGCCTCGACAGGTTCCGGTAAAACTCTTGCGTACGGTATACCCATCATCGAGAAGATGATCAAATCAAAGGACAATTTAAGAACTAATGGTATTATCTTTACTCCTACTAGAGAACTGGCTCAACAAGTGACTAAGCACTTACAAAACGTTTGCAGCATGCTACTAAAGAAGAATCCATACATGATATTATCGCTAACCGGTGGTTTATCCATACAGAAGCAGGAAAGATTACTGAAATACGATGGCAGTGCCAGGATCGTGGTGGCTACGCCTGGTCGATTCTTAGAATTGATTGAGAAGAATGAGGAGCTCATGAAAAGGTTTGCGAAGATTGACGTTCTTGTACTTGATGAAGCTGATAGGTTGTTACAGGATGGTCACTTTGATGAATTTGAGAAAATCTTAAAGCATTTGGGAAGAATACGTAAGTCCTTGAAAAATATGGAGTATTGGCAAACTCTGATATACTCCGCCACATTCTCAACTGATCTATTCGATAAATTGGCGAACAGTTCATGGAAGAAGAAAAATAACAGCAAGGATGAATCAGAGATGGAGTCAGTCTTGAAACATCTAATGACGAAGATTAACTTCAAGTCCAAGCCAATGATGATAGATGCTAACCCAGAAGATAAGATAAGTGCACAGATCAAAGAGTCCTTGATCGAGTGTGCACCACTAGAGCGAGACTTGTACTGTTACTATTTTGTTACACTGTATCCTGGTACAACACTTATATTCTGTAACTCTATTGAATCTGTCAAGAAATTAAATGCATACCTGATTAACCTAGGAATCAACTCTTTCCAAATACATTCTTCTATGACTCAGAAGAATCGTTTAAAGAACTTAGAGAAATTTGAAGCAATGGCTTCGAAAAACAACCATTTAGGCAAACCCACTGTGCTTATTGCCAGTGATGTTGCTGCCAGAGGTTTAGATATTAAGGGTATTAAGCATGTCGTTCACTACCACTTGCCACATTCTGCAGACACGTACATCCATAGATCCGGTAGAACAGCAAGAGGTGATAACGAAGGTGTTGCGGTTATGATATGTTCCCCACAGGAAGCCATGGGACCATTACGTAAACTAAGAAGATTGTTAGCTTCTAAAGAACAAATCAGCAAGAGTACTAAGAACAAAAAATGGCAGCAAACTGTCCCACTTCTTCCAATTGAAATAGATATTTTACAACAGTTGAGGGAGAGAAGTTCATTGGCTAATGACATTGCCGAGCATGAGCTGGCGTCTAGATCTTTGAGGAAGGACAGTAATTGGCTGAAGCAGGCAGCTGACGAGCTAGGAATAGATATGGATTCGGATGAAGAAGACAAGGATATTATTTTAGCTAAAAACAAGAACAAGAAAATGAATAAGACTTTGGATAAGAACGAGCTGAAATCAATGAAAGCTGAATTGACACATCTATTGAAAATTCCTATCAGAAAAGATATGAGAAGAAGTTACTTAACAGGTGGTCTTGTAAACCTAGCAGACAGTCTAGTTAAGAAAAGAGGGCATCACAACATTATCGGTCATGAAAAGACTGATGCCTTGAATGTACTAAAGAAAGGTAAATCGAACAAGAAGCAGAAAACTAAGTAGTCCTGTCTAGCAATAAATATATATAGCAAATGGTCTCCCCTCATTTTGTACCAGAGTATATGTTTCCAAGGACCTACTACAGGAAATTCCTCATTGAAATGAGAACTGAAGAGAAGTATACATTAGATAGTACACTACTAGACAATTAACACTTTCTATTCCTTTGCCAATACCATATGATAAGCTGCAATACCAGTATTTATACTATATAGTCATGTGACATCATATCTCTTCTTCATTCGCCATTCGAACCCAGCTGGAGACCAAAAAACGCAACTATAATCTGCTAGATCTTGAACTTAGGTTAAATACTACTTTGAAATTTATTCTAAAGCCAATTGAGTTGCAGCTATCATTAACCAGTCTGGCTATAGTTTGTTCGTTATACTCTATTTCTGTTTTTTGAAATTCTGCGTAAGTTTGTACTTTGCTGTTGGTCTCTAAGGAAGGCATTTGAAGCGCGTCAACTTTTGTGATTCAAATAATATATACTTAAAAAGGTTACAAATGATCAGGAGTGAGAGTGATCCTGAGGATTCTGTATCAAATGGTGACATGCATGAAGAAGTTGATATGAGTCCCGATGAAGAAGGTCAGTTTTATGAAAATATTGAAGGGCTGAGGAATATAATTGATTATGATCACGACCGGGACGGTGCTTATAGAATCAATGATGGCGAAGTGTATGATGGTAGCAAAGAAGGAGATGACTCTTTGTTGGCGATCTTTACCGATGTTGAGGACTTTGAAGAAGATGAGGAAGACGAGGAAGATAATTTTATGGATGCAATTAGAGAAGCAAATAATTTTAAAGTCAAGCGGAAGAAGAACAATAAAAGTAACAATAAGAAAAGTAGTAAGAAAAGGCCAATGGCTCGTGTCAAAGCCATTAATGATCCGGAAGTTGCTCAGCTTATTTCTCAAGCCAATGAAGCTTTTGTTAAACAGGATCTGCCTGAGGCAGAGCGCCTCTTCAATGAAGTGATCAAAAAAGACCCTAGAAATTTCGCAGCATACGAGACACTGGGTGATATTTACCAGCTACAAGGAAGAATGAATGATTGCTGTAATTCATGGTTTTTAGCAGCACACTTGAATGCTTCTGATTGGGAGTTTTGGAAAATTGTAGCTATCTTATCTTCAGATCTAGGACACATCAGACAGGCAATTTATTGTTTCTCAAGGGTAATCCACTTAAACAAAGAAGAATGGGAATGTATTTATAGGAGAGCTTTGCTTTACAAGCAAACTGGTCAAATTGCAAGAGCGTTGGATGGTTTCCAAAAGATGTACACTAAGAGTCCGTCAGATGCTAATATTTTGAGAGAACTTGCTATTTTATATGTAGACTATAACAAGGTTGAGAAAGCTATTGAGCTTTATCTTGAAAGTTTTGAAAAGAATATTAAAAGGCGACAGGCAATAATTAGAGCATCAGAAGCAGTGTTTGAGTCTTCCGATGACGATGACGATGATGATCCTAATTCTAAAAACTCGGATGAAGACCAAGGAGATGAGGACGATTATGACATACAAAATCCAGAGGAACTAAATATGTATCCAACTGTTGATTTCAAAAAAATTAACAAGAAATATAATTGCGTGTTCTTTGAGTGGTCGAGTTTGAATATTTTAGCAGAACTTTGTCTAAAAAGCAATCAGAAAAAGCTTGATAGTATATCATTGATTAAACGGTGTGCTAGGTGGATTCAGCATAGAGAGGGTCAGACTTTTTGGGATGATGTACACGATGACTCTGAATTTGATGATAGGAGAGCAAAAAATGGTAGATATGATGCATTACCAGAATCGGAAAAGACAAAGTCATACTCAATGCCAATTGATATTAGGATTCGTTTAGGTCTTTTGCACCTACGAAATGAGAATGTCATGGAAGCTCTTAATCACTTTCAATTTCTTTATGACGAGCCGTTTTCTGATGTATCAGATTTATACTTTGAAGTTGGGCTGGCACTGACGAAGTCAGAGAAGTATAAAGAGGCGATTGACTTTTTTACTCCATTACTGTCAATTCCTGAGTGGTGTACAATCGAGTTGTACGAGCCGCTCACTAAATGTTATAAAGAGATAGAAGACTACGAAAAAGCTAAAGAGTATGGTGATAAAGTTCTGGAAATGGATCCCAAGTCGATGGACGCAAAATTGAATGTTGCTGAAATCAATTACTATTTGGGTGACAAAACGACCTTTCGCCAGTTGCTAGTTGATGTTATTGAAGAAAGAAAACGTCAGGCAGAGTCTATATATGATCAAGGCCCAACTAAAAAGCCACGTATAGAAGAAGTTGTCAGTGAGACGGAACCAGAACCAGAACCAGAGCATGAATCAGAGCATGAACAGAGGGTAGATAAGGATACATCAGAAAAGCCACTCCTGGAAGACAGTAAATATAGGGTTTTTAATACAAAGAAAAAGAGAACGCCTTTGGATGCAGAGCGTGAAAGGCTTGATCGTGAAAAGAAGATGAGATCAAAAGTTATAAAGAAATATGAAAAGGTACATGAGTATAAGGAAGGGATGTTAATGGGATCAGATCAAGACACTAAAAAATGGATTGATATTGTTTCGGAACTAATTGATATATTTTCTAGTGTCAAAAACTTTTTTGCTAAAAGTAGATCAAAGAAATTTGTTGGTATTATAAAAAGGACGAAAAAATTTACCACGCCTATTGATTATAAAGTAGAACAACTTTCTAAGTTAGTAGAGGGAGAATCATTTGTCAATGATTTACCAGTACTGGAAGAAAGAGTCATCTTATCTTCTACTACTGAGCTGAGAGGTTTAACATACGATCAGTGGTTTGAATTGTTTATGGAACTTTCTCTTGTAATAACAAAACATCAAAGCGTAGAAGATGGGCTCAGTGTTATCGATACTGCTCAGGAAGTTAACGTATTCTTTCAAGATCCTATTCGTGCCAAGATAATGAGATTTGTAAAACTGGGAATTCTTTTGGAGAATAAAGACGAATCGGAACTGACAGAGTCATTGCGTGGTTTATTAAATCAATTTCAATTTAATAGGAAAGTGTTACAAGTTTTCATGTATTCTTTGGCACATGGTCAGGATGCATTGAACATTTTAAGTTCAACAGTCCAGCAAAAGTTTTTTCTAAGACAATTGAAAGCCTTCGATAGCATAAGATATGACACTCATGTTACTGGACAGGCTTCATTAACCAACAAAGAAGTTGAAAATCCGGAGAGGAGGCCATCTCCTTATCTGTATTATATCTATGCTGTATTGCTGTATAGTAGCAGAGGTTTCTTATCTGCCTTACAGTATCTGTCATTCTTGGAGAAAGATATGCCTGATGATCCGATGGTTAATTTAATGATGGGGCTAGCACATATGCACAGGTCAATGCAGAGGTTGACTGCTAATAGACATTTCCAATTAATGCACGGGTTGCGCTACCTGAAGAAATACTATAGCATAAGGCAATCTATGTATACCAGAATTGAAAGACAGGAAGCGGACTATAACATGGGTCGCGCTTACCACATGATTGGTCTTGTTTCAAAAGCTATAGAATACTACAAGAAGGTGCTGGACAGTTACGAGGACGGTGCTTTGAAGAAGCATGCAGCTTATAATTCAATGTTAATATACCAGGAAAGTGGTAACTTGGAGCTAGCAAATAGTATAATGGAGAAGTACTTGTCCGTGTAAACTATTCGCACCCTATAAGCAATTTTGTAGATGAGGATTAACTTTTCAAAAATTCATTTCGTTACTTTTCTTGTGTTAGAGATAAGTATTTTTAGCATTTATCTTAGCTACTCTAGTTTTCTGTTTAGTTATTTACAGTTTCAAATAAAGATGTTTTATAGCCGATGTTCAAAGAAACGCTCTGCCTTTTTTTTAATAGGGTAAAGTCTTATCATAGACTGATTTCGCGTTGGTGTAAGTTACCTTTCATTTTCTGCGAAACCATGCGAAATGCATACAAGGGCATACAATTTAAAGGGGGGGCGCGCGACTCATCTAAATATAGATTCATTAGACAACTATTCGAGGGAACAACGTCATTCGCTGTCGGACTTTGGGAAAAAATGAGTCTCGAATTCGATATATTTGTTACTTCCATCCATGTCAAGTATATGAGAGGTAAATTCCAGTACCTGAGTGGCCAGGTCATTACGAGTGAATCCCTTGTATAACACGGTAAGCAAGCTCTTGACTGGTTATTACTAACAGGTTATATTTAGAAACAGCGATGCTTAGCCCATCGACGAGGATCGTTCAGGGCTGTAGATAAAAGTAAAGGACTACGTCATTGTTCAAATTAATGGTGGTGGGTAAAGGAACTGTAGATCCATAGAAACTAATGTAACAGACTATTGTTGCTACGGCATTCTTCTCTTTTGCCACTTGCAATGGGAAGAGCATCGAACTCTCAGCAAAGATCTAAGCGAAGCGAAAAAAATAAAAGGAAAAAACAAAACGCTCAGTAACAAGCGCACAAATGGCAGTAAGGAAACTAAGTTCCATTTACTACAGCGCTTATACTGTATTACCTGAACAAGGTTTTGAACAGATCAAAAGTGGTTCATCATTAATTAAAACGGGATTGGTATCAGCGATTCTTGGTTTTTCCGGAGTATATGTCCCCTAGGAGAGCAATGAATTGAAGGAAAACAACAACAAAAAGCAAAAAAAAGAAACGAACTAATATATCAAGCGTGTTACTTAGAAAAATCTGCACAACTGAAACAATGAATGCAAAACATATAAGAAAAAGAAAGAAACGTATGGCTGGTGAGATCTTCCGTGCGTTTTTAATCCCGATTTTTATATTGTTGTAACATATTCTGTGCGGCTCCTTCTTGGCGTAATTCTCCTTAGATATCGATCGAGAAGTAGTTTTTCCATTTCAGATTGAGTTCATAACAAAGGCGAAGAGCCCGCGTACGGATGTTCCTGAGCTGCACTAGAAGTGGTAGTGGAGCTCCTCAGTACAACCCGGAAAAATGCGAAAATAAATCTTGTAAACAGATATACGGTTTTTTGTACTGCAGTTTATTAGCAGCATTGCACCTTAGATGAAATAAAATATCACTTCGAAGTGGAAAGAATAATGGACAACTGGCAAAGACCAGCTCATCGCCTATAGGAGAATTGATGATGAGTTTGCTACAAGTCACTAAATTTGTGTGGAGGCGATAGTGATGGTATCACCTGCGAGAGGGTCTCTAAACTCGAAAAGAGTAGTGGGAAAGTGTAGGTGCTCTACCATTTGAATATTTGGTCCGAGGGAGCACGAATGCTTTCCTAAGGGCTCAACGATTACTACTCAGATGCCTCGGCATAGTTTACAAGAAATGTGTGAGAAGAGTTGTTATCAGTATGAGTCAAAGACATAATATAGTATCTAATTGCTGAGAAGACGTCATATGTGAAATTGATAGTACTGCTTTTATATCGGATCTCTGAATGTGTCGAGACCTTCTTATAGGACTCTGCTCCTATGTCTGTTGTTATTGTAGAGCTGTTGTTACATACATAGAAGTTCATGAGAGTTATATTTTTTCTTTTTCCCTTTCAGGCTGTTGAAAGTGGAAAGTCAACTTCCACTTTTATAGCACAGAATTTTTCTTGAAAAAATTTTGGCGATGAGGAACAAATACTGATCCAGTGACTTCTGTTGCACATCATTGTAGGGTACTTTAGTATTCTTTCCCTTAGTGTTCCGGTGGGATCTTATGTTTTGAGTATGTCCTCAAATCAATCTTAAAAATCCTAATTGTTGGAGCTCTATCTTTGTGGTGCATGCAATGTAGTTTGCAAAAATTTATCTTCATAGTATGAAAACTATATTGTCTGGACTTCTCTATTTTTATATAGTTGTCTATCTTTTTTAGTTTTCTCCTGTCATTGTTGTATTATTGCGGCTGTTACAATTCCATCGGCAGATTTCAAAAAAATTTCCTATAAAAGCTTCTGATATTCAAGTTGGCTAGCATTGATTTTCCTGAATTCCTACTATCCACACACTTTCAACCATTTCCTGAAGTGTATTCAATATTAAAAGTTTACTCCCTCAAACTCTGTTTTTGATATCGGTCGCTCCGTATTGTTCAGAGGTGATCGTATTTCTTCAGTTAGTAGAGACAACCAAATACTAACATCTGATCATGTTTATTTGCATCTTTCAAATTCTACTTTTTATCACAGGAACTCTAGCAAGAAGTGGTAATGTACCATACCGTCCGAATAACGTAAACAATGGTTTGCTCGCCTTGAACAATAACAATAACAACAATGATGGTAGCGATGTGGCAACTGCCGGCTCCGCTGCTGTAAGCGGTAGTGTTCTGTTCTTACCTTCCTCCTTGATTTCAAGCTACACCGCAGACACGGAATCTCAATATAACACTGGAGATGAGTCCTCTGATCTATCGCAATTTTTGAATGGTGGGGGGTTGCAAACGGCACTACAGAAAACTACAACTGGAACTGATGACCTTTTTGGAAGTGCCGCCACCTCAGTTGTGCTAGAAGAAGCATACTCTTCTGATAGACAAAAAGAACTAGAAACTACTCTTTCTACAACCTCGGTGGTTCCTTCATCCTCTACAAGCATAACAACATCTCAGTCTAGTGTAACCTCGGCATCTTCTTCTTCTACCTCTAGCATGCCTAATGATCCGGAATACAGTAAGCAGATCAGCGCTGTCAGCAAGTCATTGGCTAGAGGAAGCACTTACAAGGGTGCTGGATCTGCACTAGCGCCAGGAATCTCTATTCTTCTATCGGCTCTTGTATCACTATTGACTTAATTCTGCATACAAAACTTTTACCAAATTTTCTGCATGCTTTGTCGATATTAAATCACAGGTGACTTTTGATGTATTCCTCTCACAGACAAATATCTATTAATGAACTCAATAATTATCAGCATGATCATATCTATCAAATGAGGCGCATCTTTTATCAACTCTGAATCTTATTATTACATGACAATTAGGGAAACTGTCAAGTATTATCGTTAATTAAGCTGCATAGACAAAAAAAGTATTAGATGAACTCCATCACACTCACTTCCAAGGTAATATTCCCCATAAATAACTGCATTGTAAACTAATATACTGTATAAATAAAAATACAGCTCATTGAAAAATAACTATTGAGGTTAGACCTCATTGTTGACCAAATTAGGCAAATACTATTAGGTGCTTTTAATGATGATTCAAGTTGCATCCATTTGAGGCTTGGCGTTACCAAGAAAGGTTTAAAATATATATAATGGGTAATCAGTAATGAAGTCTTACTCTTGTCTAATCCCAATTGGTTTCGCTTTAATTACTTGAATAGAGTTCTTTTTTAGAAGCATGATAATGATATAGCGAAAGCGATAAATCATCATACCAAAATGAGATATGCTTTATTCGCTAATGTAGTTACGTTAACAATAGGAGTTTTTGCTGTTGTTGAAGATGCAAAGTCCATGGCTGCTGATGCTGACATGAGTTTCTTCCTGGCGTTTTTAGATGATTTTAATGAACGATATACAGAATACACTTCTTATATGATAAGGGAACATCATACATTACCTCAGGAAGTTGCTAATTACTACTACCACTTAAATGGTGTAGATGAATATGACTTAAAATCAGACATCATTAACCAATTCCCGTTTACGATATTCAAATCCTTCATAACAGTCTTTCCCTGGTACTCATCTTTGTTGTCTGAGGGTGGTATTACTGATATGGTATTGCCTGGTGATTTCTTAAGTACTCCGACATTAGACCTCTACACATCTACCACAGACGCACCTACTGTATCGCTTCTAACCTCTGTAGTTTCAAGTGTTACGTTGTCCAATAAAGACATAACCAAGGCAGCAAAAGCGGCAGCCAGCACTTACCTGGTATCTAATTACATGTGGATACTATTATTATGTATGGTTTTTGATTTAATAGGCTTTTTAACTCTATAGTTACTGGACAATCTCACAACAACTTTCTTTTAGCTCACTAGAACAGCTCATCGCTCAGCTTTAAATTGTGTGAAAATTTAAGGGCTTCAATTAGGAAACAACAACTGATATATTCTTTTGTAACGTTAAAGGTAAGAAGGTTTTAAGTATTCTGGAGATCCTATTAGTAACCTTTTGGTAGACCTTATTTGATTGGTATAAACTTATTGTATTGCACTAGTACCGTTAATTAGTGCGTGAAATTCCTGGTATCTTTTGGTGTTATATTCTAATTTTGAGCGTTGAAATTGTTCAAACTACATAACAGGTAGAAATGCAATTGTGGCCAGTATCCCCACCCAATCACTTCTGCATACCACCTAGGTGTTCTGAGAGAGATAAAATTGATGATGACTTGGATATTTTGGCAACAATACCACTTACTCACTCGAATGTTGTCATTATAATTACAAAAACCAGAGTATTGGTGTACAATTTTAAGCCTTTTGCGTTAGTAGCAGCTCATGAAAGAACTTCAGAGTCTCTAGCAGAATTTGGAGATAATAAGGGGCTTGTGCCATCCATTGCATTCAGAGATAAGGTATCTGGTGTAACTGATAGCAAACCACCAACTTATATGTCATGGTACCAAGGCAAATTAGTCTTTTATACAACAACTACTAAGAATTATGTTTTAGCTTACCAAGTTTTAAGAAATTCAACTAGTGAATCTATATTCAAAGATTATGGTTTGCCGATAATCGAGGTGTCACAAATTAACGAATTTGAATCTGCAGCATACGATGCAAACTTAGATGACGATGTTTTAACAGTGTTCGACAAAGTCAAATCATCAAAAGTGATACAAAACGGATATGTTTTAAATAAGGATAGAGGTATATTGCAATTTCTTTCGGCGAAATCAGAGGATCCAAACGAAATACCGATCAAGAAATTGGAGTTGAGGCTGAAAGTTGTCTTCAAATTTGAGTATGACATAATTGATTTTATTGGGTTCAAGAGATTCTCTGATGAAGATGATGGGAAGTTTGAAGAAAATCTTTTAGTGCTCTTTGCGGATAAAATTCAATTATTGAAGCTACAGGATTTTAAATTTAATAGTTCTCAAGTGGTAGAAATTGCAAATTCAAAGAAGATATGTATATGCGATAATAAACTCTACGTTATCTCTCAGGATAAAGAAACTAAAAAACTGATAATTCATCTAATCGATCTCAATGAACAAAAAGTGCTCGAGAAAACTGAGCATGATTGCAATTCTGAATTAGTTGATGCATTTTCAATAGGCTCTAGGATGCTTGTATCTACAAAAGATTCAGTTAATTTCTTTTGTACAGAAAAGAATCAATTTACATACCATCGCAAATTTGATTTCAGTATAAAGCTTGCAGAAAAATTGACAGATGAATGTTTTGTCATAATAACTGAAAATGATAGACTTGAAATTTGTAGTAAGTTTGGTAATAAGCTTTTTTCAACAATATCCGAGGATGATAGCTCCTCTAATAAGATTCATAACGACACATTAAATTACACGGCGTTAGTCTATATTGACAAAACATTGATCACAACCTGTGAATCAGGATATTATCAAATATGGAACTTTTGGCAAGAGTTTCCACAATCTACATTTGACTTCCGAGTCCCAAAGGTGTCAGCTATTGCTAATAACAACAATGATATCAAATTCTACTCTTCATCTGGAGATTCGCCACTAAATCGCATTCAATTACAATCATTAAAACTCCCAACTAAATCACTGAACAATAACATTTCACATATCAAATTAAACTCAAATCTTAAGTTGGTAGCAATTAACATATCTAATAAGAACTCGTTATTGATACAGAATTTAGAAACTAGTCTATGGTATCAATTTACAGATGTACACATTATTGATATGCACTGGATTGCCAACAACTATCTAGTATGCCACTTGAAAGAATATAACTCAGATACAGTTAGTGTCAAATGCTATAACTTACCTTTGAAGGGACTTGAAAATTATGAGTTAGAAGATCTAGAGATATGGGCTTATGAGATACCAGAAAATGTTGATATATTGAAATTCTGGGTAAATACCCATCACAAATATAAATATCTCAAGATGAAAAATCAAAAGCTGGATAGCTCAGAGCTATCCTCATCAGACAGGTTTTTCAAAACAGCGGAAATTATCCTTTCTACTTCATCATCTATTGTAGTTTTTGATGTAATTTCCAAGGTTCAATTGACAGGTTTAAATACTATTGTTAATATCCATCAATACTCATCACTTGAAATAGCGAACTCACTACCTACAAGAACTTTGGAATGGGTTAGTACTTGGAAGGATGGTTTCATAATATATGCATCTGACATGTTATTCAGATTAGAAAAATTATCAGATGGTACTATTCACACCACTCAATTACTTGATAATGTTGAAAAGATAGTCGATGTTGTGAAGCACCATATATATATGGTTCAAGAAGATAAATTTACAATTTATGATATCAATGGACTTTGGGAAGACCGAAAACCTATACTATCTATTAAATTAGATGAAGAGCATTACCCTATATGTATCTCGTCAGACGCAGCCATAGTACAGTCGCTATATTGTGTGTTTAATAAGAACCTCTCGAAACTCATTATGAAGAATTCTAGTTACCTAGATAAACTGATATCGGTGAAGATTGATAGAGGAGACGATCTTTACGATATTAGCAGGCAATTTTCAAACTTAAAGCATTATAAATTTGCCTTGGAGAAGAATCTTTCCATAAAACTGATGGAAGGAGAGTCTATCACAAAAACATTAGAACTGATTAAACTTCTTAATGATAAACCTACCGGTCATGGTAAAATATCAAGATACAGTGACATGCTAGAAATTATATCTAATTGTCTCAGAAAGAGTGAAATGAAGAACTGGAAAACTTTATTCGATGATTTAAGCATGTCTCCAAGAGAGCTGTTGGCATTATGTATTGATAACAGGGAGTCGAAAATGCTTGGGGTCTTATTATTAGTGTTCTTAAATTACGGTGAGACTGAAGTACTAGGTGACATACAAGAAGAGAAACCTGTTGAGCTACATAACCCGACAATGGATGATGTGTTAAAGGATGAAGAGCTGATGTTTAAAGTCCTAAAACACCTGGTAGAGTCTTCAGCAAGCTCAAGTAACGCTATTAAAGCATCAGAAGAGTGGGAATTATGTCTTCAGTTGGTAAGACTGTTAAAGGCTTTGGATAAAGAAAACAATACAAACCTAATGGAAAAGGCCACTCAGATCATTCTGAAGAGCTGATTATTAAAAACATTCAATACATAAAAAACAATTAATGCGTTTGTTAAAATATAAAGATCATGAAATTACAGTAATACATAGAAAAAAAAAGTAATCCTAAGTAAGTCTGTGACATAACATCTGTTTAATATGCCATTTAGTTTGATTAATATATGGTTAAGTAATATATGTATGGTATGGTAATTGGCAAGCTATTAGCAATCTATTAACAATTGGATAGGTGCAGCAGTGCAGCATACGACTGAAAGAACTAACAATGTTAATAGTGACACGTGACTTTCGGCCAATAGTGTTCGAGAAACCCTTTAAAAGATTGTGTTATGCAGAAACCATAGAAGGAAGACTTCATATACCGATATTCCCTTGCGATATGGAATGATAATCTACAGAATTTACTTGGTGCTTTCTGTAGACAAGAGATTGTTACTGATCCTGCGTTGGCTTCCCCCACCCCCTTCTTCACATTTCTCTTCGGTGATGAGAGGGAAGTTACTATTGTAGAGTGGGAATAATGGGCAAACAAAGCAAAAAAGTTGGAATACAATTGGCTCGAGGAAGGGGGATAGTGGTTTCGTAGTTCCGATGAGAGCCAATGACAGACAGAAGATTTTAGCTTCTTAGTAGGTCGAACACACTCTTCTTTGGACTTTGGGAAAAGCAGCAAAGATATTATATAGTGTTATTTTTATATAAAGAAAAAATATAAGTTGCAGTTTGCCATTCAGGCCTATTTTCTTAGGTAGCAGTTTATTACTTTTCGGAAACAAACCAAATAACAACTATAAAACATACTAAAGGAAAATGTCTGACTCACCATTGCACACTGTTGGTTTCGACCCAAGATTCCCAAACCAAAACCAAACTAGACACTGCTGGCAAGCATATGTGGATTACCACAAGTGTATCAACCTGAAGGGTGAAGATTTCGCACCATGCAAAGTGTTCTGGAAGACGTACTCTTCTCTATGTCCTGTCGAATGGGTTGAGAAATGGGATGACCAAAGAGAGAAAGGTATCTTTGCCGGTGACATTAGTCCAGAAGAGAGCAAATAGAAGATTGGTAATAGTTTGATTTTATACCACTTCTTTTTATTCTATTTATCAAAAGTTATGATTCGTCTAATGAACATAAAAAATGAATGTTGTTGGCTAAATATAACAAGCAAATCAAAAAGATTGATATTATTCATTTCATTTCACTACCAACTCTGTGTTTTTATTGAAATTCCCTTGACTAATAAGGGAAATGTTCCAGTTATAGGGATGTAGTTGGTGCATATTACGGTCACATAAACAAAAACATACACTGACATACTTTTTTAACTTATTTTTTATTCTTATATTCATATTAATATAATATATATTATTCTCATTAAAGTAATGATGGCACATGGTTGGTCATCTTGAATTCGTTTCGATTATGCTTTCAAACAAAGAACAATACGCATCAACTGGTACAATTTTAATAATAATAATAGTTGGTTGATTGCTAGGCAGTAACACCAGATGACTATTAGTTCCAATAAGTATAGCATTGTTATGGTGGCTGTTCACAAACGACCTGGGGAATACTACAATATGTACTGACTTTGCCAGTAAAAGATTTCATAGTTTTTCTGGGCACATGGCGCAGTTGGTAGCGCGCTTCCCTTGCAAGGAAGAGGTCATCGGTTCGATTCCGGTTGCGTCCATTATTTTTTTGCCAAAATTAAATTAAAACAATTAATAACATGATGAAACCATAGGTGTTATTCATTATTATAGTTGACTAATATCGTTGCTGAGAATTTATTACAAAGCTATTATATTGTAGGTATGTCTATTTTTTTGTGTTACCTTTGAGGATTTTATATTTTGGTACTAGATATTTATTTTACACAGCACGTCCGAAGGTTTTAGGTAGCGATGAGCTATTGAACAAGAAAAGGGCCTGTATATAAAATTGTAAATAAACAAAGTTTAAGTTAACTAAGCAGAAACATAAGAAACAGGCATAGTTTATATGATCTGATAGTGTTAGAGGAATTGATCCGACTATCTAACTGTTGCAATATTCTTGCAATATCCTCGAGCATTCATCACATGTGATAGTTGTTATACAATTGGATCAAATCAGGAACGACTGGACAAGGTTCATTAAGGAAGTTGGAAGATGCCAATTAAGGGAATAATAGCCGATGAGAAATGGAAGATTTTTGCCAGTTCATTTATAGTCGAGCCCAAAGCCGCTGTACGAGAACTTATTGATAATAGTATAGATTCCGGGTGCCAGAATATTTATGTTTCAATTGATTCTAAGACAGGAGGATGTGAATACATTAGTGTTAGAGATGATGGTCCTGGGGTGCCACAGCCAGATAGAAAGCTGATGTGTCTCAACAATACAACGTCAAAGATAAACAGCCTTGACGATTTAGACAAGATAAGTACCTTGGGTTTCAGAGGAGAAGCATTATTTTTAATAGCCAATTTATGTTGTGAAGTGGGCACATTGGAGATAATTACGAAATGTAAGGATGAGAGCGTTGGTGAAAAATGGTATATCCAGAAAAATGGCTCTATAAAACCTAAGAGTGTCAGAAAAGCTCCTGCCACAACGGGAACAGTTGTTACACTGCGTAAGCTGTTGGGAGGGTTCAAGTCAAGAGAAATTGATCAATCAAGTAAAGCCAGGAAAACGATAGAGGATTTGAAGAGTATTTTATACCACTATGCGCTGAACTTCAGAAATATAAGGTTTAGTTTTGAATTGGTCTCATTAAATAAAAATGGCTCCATAGCTCAAAAGCAATTACAATTGTCAGTAGCACCTAATCTAACAAGACCCAGACTTTTGTCCCTGATAGCAAATTTAAGAAAACCTACAAATATTAACTTTGTTGAGAACGCATCACTGGAAATTACTGACAAGATAGATATCCAACTCATTCTGCCGACAATGATCCCCGAATCAGATGCTGTCAACGTAAAGAAAAGCTATAAATTTCTATCTGTAAATAGCAGGGCATTATCTAGAAAATTAGCATTTGGTAAAGAGTTTGATAGAATGTTATCCTCAATATACAGAAGACTACAATTACTAGAACCCAATGTATGGTATGTGAACATTATCAGCGAACCACAATTGATTGATGTGAACATTGAGCCTGAAAAGGATGATATATTACTGAAAGACGAAACCAAAGTGATTCAGAAAATGGATAACATAATTGAACTATATTTACGAGAGAAACTCAACATTAATCCAACAGTATCCATTACAAACAGTCCATCATTCAAACAATTTGCAGCTAATACATCAGTTATGCTGGAGCATAACGAATCTTGTGATGAACCTGTAGATCAATCAACCATGCCAATTTTAACTCCAACTAGTAAGAACATAACTGAAGCCATTATTGAATCGGAGAACGGAAATAATTCTGAGCCCAGAATCAATTATGAAGCGGACTCTACTAATATGGGTTTCAAATCAATCTCAGAAGTAAACAACACTGGAATTTCGAATAGTCAGACACATAATTTGCCTAATGATAGTTCCAACTCTCATTTTGATAATACGACAAAACTGTCTCATGGAATTAATCAAGATAATTTAAATTCATCCGATCAAGTCAACACTCAACAGAACACATCCAGAAACACAATGACACATGTAGAGCATGAAGACGATGCTAGGCGAGAAAATACGAAACCGAAACCATATAACTCAGAATTGGCGAGTAACGTAAAAGATACTGTAGTGCAAGTTAAAGAGGAACCGCATGAACCAATCAGCTCGAACTTAGCCACTATCGATAAAGACAAGGAGAATACTTTTGAATATCCTTATAATACACACAAGTCCGGATTGAGTGATTTAGGGGCATCAAATGTACACGACATCAGTAATCAAACCATAAGACCGCATGACATGCATGTGAAGAGACCGCATACATCAATGAATATAGCACCTGTTCACAAGCGGGTTAAGACCAATGAAGCCAAGAGGAAACTAAGGATGTTTTCTGAGTACACCACACGATTAACAACAAATGCAATATATAAACCAAATCCACAGCCAACTATGTCAGATTTTGATCAAGCACCATTCAAAGACAGAGTCTTACAGTATATAAAATCCAAACAGTTTGAAGAAGTCGATCTCGAAGAAACTTCGCAAGGCTGGCAAAAGCTTGTAAAAGGTAAATAAACCTGCTCTTTATTGACATAAACAAGAAAACATGTATATGGAATCCCATGTATTTTGCGATTCTCGCAGAACCATACCTAAGGACAGGACACACCCGTTCCTGTATAAACCGGAATATAAACATAGAAAGCAGATAAGGGCAATGCGCAAGCTTAATGGGCCACCCGTAAATATTGGGTTCTGAAGTTCTTAGTTCATGCTTGGTGATCAGTGTGATCTTGCAGTTGCAATCACACTAAAATTTTTTTCCAAATTCATTTCTTTTTTTTCTCATCAATATCTTTTGATCTATTACATGACATTTTGTCAAAAGAACTTTGCTGGGAGAGATGAGCTCTTGAGTTCTTCTCATTTGCTTTTTGGATTGACGTATTTTTACTAAGTCCACACAGGTTAGAATTTTATATTTGCTCTTGTAGACGAGATGAGTTCAGACACCCCTCCAGGTGGGTTTTCTCAGACACCTTTTTCTTATCGTGCTAGTTTGGCATATATATATTAATACGCATTGGTTGCTGAGCTTAATATATTCTTAAACCCCGGATTTATAATATACATACTGGTGTTTTTAGCATTATTTCAATATATGGCCGAACTGCAACATGCTTCCAAGGACTATAGATATACTTAAGAAGTTCGCCACGTTTGTGGGTCCCGGCATCATGGTCAGTGTGGCCTACATGGATCCCGGTAATTACTCTACCAGTGTCTCTGGTGGTGCTCAGTACAAATATAAGCTACTGTTCTCCATATTTGTGTCTAATATCTTTGCAGTTCTTCTACAATGCCTTTGTGTTAAGTTAGGGACTGTGACAGGCTATGACTTAGCGGAGAATTGTCGCAGAAACCTTCCAAAGAAGGTGAACTATGTGCTATATTTCTTTGCTGAGATCGCTATCATTGCAACAGATCTGGCCGAAGTGGTGGGTACGGCTATTGCTCTACAGATATTGTTCAATATACCCCTAACATTAGGTGTGATCCTGACGGTGCTTGATGTGCTGCTAATATTGATGTTCTACAGACCAGATGGCCAGTCCATGAAGAAAGTAAGGATGTTTGAATTGTTTGTGGGTGTTCTGGTTATCTGCACAGTGTTATGCTTTGTACTTGAGTTGTTCAAAATCAATATCCCAAACAAGAGAGAATTATTCGAGGGCTTTATGCCAACATCAATAATTTTCAAAGAAAAGCAAGCTTTATACATATCTCTAGGTATATTAGGTGCTACCGTTATGCCACATTCTCTTTACTTGGGATCCTCCTTGGTTAAACCAAGACTTTACGACTACGACATCAAGAAATATGGTAAAGTCGGATCTTCACCAAGTCTAAGTGCTATCAAATACTCTTTGAACTACTCTTACGCTGAATTAATTATCTCCTTGTTCCTAATAGCCACATTTGTTAACTCAGCTATTCTAATTGTTGCTGGTGCAACACTAGCTGGTCAGCCTGAAGCTGAAGATGCTGATTTATTGTCTATTTATAACTTGCTAGTCCACTACATCTCACCAGCGGCGGGCCTCATCTTTGCTGCTGCAATGTTGTTCTCAGGGCAGTCTGCAGGTATTATCTGTACTTTAGCCGGTCAAATTGTTTCAGAAGGTTTCTTAGAATGGTCTCTACCCCCATGGGCTACAAGACTATGTACAAGATTGATCGCTATCATCCCTTGTTTGTTTGTTACACTAACACTTGGAGAGCGTGGCATATCAAATATCCTGAATTTCTCTCAAGTTGTTTTGTCCCTAATTCTACCAATTGTTTCAGCGCCACTTATCTATTTCACTGCTAATAGGTCAATTATGACAGTAGAGGATCATCACTTACATGTGGCTGATATAAATGATGTTGACGAGAGCACACCTTTAAATTCCAGTGCACAAAGAAAGAAAAAAGATTTTACCAATTCTAAATTATTAACTGGAGCAGCTGTCTTTGTTTGGGCTTTAATTGGTGGCTTGAACTGCTATTTGGTTGGCTCTTGGCTGAACGGTGCAGACGTACACTTCTAAACTACGTTATAGGTAGTTCAACGGTTAGATACATACCATGAACAAAGTATCTATCCGGGTTCTACAGTCAATACTACTTAGTTTAATAATATATAAATATTTGCATTTTTAACATTCGTATCATCAATTATGAAAGCATCATAGAAATATCATCAATCTACATAAAATGCTAACTTGAATATGTGATGTTTTATAATATTACAAATGCTTCCTCTATTAAGTTATATGAGTAACAAAGAAATAGCTACTCTAAACTAATATAAGTTTTATTAATTTTATCTTCTATACTTTTTCTTTTTAACAGGTTGTGTCCTAACAACTGGTATAGTACCATTATAATTCACTTGAACTATTGGAAAAGAAGTGTGATTCGATAATTTGAGTGGCTGATCAGTTTTTGAGAGCATTATTTCTTTTAACAAAAGGCGAGCTTTGAAATATAGATTTCTCTCATCATCTGTAGGCTCTCTTAGCCTTTTCGCTATTCTTGACTTTCTCAACCTTGCTATTCTTGATAAAGTGTCATTAACAAGCTGTTCGCCCTTACCATCTTTGAGAAGGGCAATATCGCTATCGGTTAACTGATTAGAAGGTGTCCAAGCAAAAAGATTCTCAATTTTTATATTATTATTACTATCATTTCGAAGATTTTCTTCTTCAGTTTTCACTTCAGCTTCATTTGCAGTTTTTTCATTTTTTTTCGTTTGATCCAGGTCAGCATCATCAAGCATATCTGTCTTCTTCTCCTCATCCTTAGTGGTTTCCTGCTCTTTTGATAAATCTTCATGTAATTCCTTTTCCTTTTTGATAAGTTCTTGCATATATCCAACTCTATTTAACCATATCGTACCTTTTGTTGTTGAATCTATAACTGTTCCATTTTCATTAAAAGAAGGTGCCCATGAGCTAAATCCATTGTATTTTAGCCATACCGTAGTTGGTAGAGCATACCAATTTGGATGCAAAAATCTGGTCATCATTTCGGTAGGTGGCAGAGTTGGATCTGGGATACCGCTTGTGTTTGCTGCCAAAAATCCCAATTTAGGTGCTTCATCTAAAAGGCTGGTTTGTGGAATAACTTTATTGATTTCAAAATTAGAGTTTGGTAATTCATGCGGTCTATAATCAATTTCAGATCTCTCGATAGTAGAAGAAAATAATTCCAGATCTTTAGTAGTAATGTGATAAGTCTCGGTAACAGGAACAGTATAATTAGTAGCAATTTTAATGAAGTCAGCACTTATGGCCTTTTCAAGTTCTGTTCTGCTGGAGTCCGTCTCTCTTTCATCATCATCCAAATTTGTCTCGTATACTAATTGAGCGCCGATCTTATAGGCTTCTCGTAGCATCAATTCAGTAGCAAATTTATAGAATTTATCCACCATTTGATATTTCTTGGAACCTTGGGGGAAATAATTGATAAGCATTATGCATACCAATTTAATATCATGATACAGCTTGTATAACCCACCATGACTAACATTATACTCTTTCTTATCGTTTCTTTCGGTTATTGTTGTCAATGGAAGCTTATCCTCATTTTTGATAGAGCCATCATGATCGGTTTTACTTTTCAAAAACCTGTTATAGGATTCATAAATTTTTAGTGGGTCTGATTCATGAAACTTTGAAGGAAATGGTTCATCTAACACCCTGCATTTGGCTCCAGCAACTCGAAATATCCGAAACAGATTATTTATCAAATCCGCAATACCCTTTTCAGCAGTTTGCGACATGCTTAGTATTTGTTACTCACCAGTGTAAACGTGTTATTATAGAGAGACAAATTAAAAGTGATTCAGAATTATTATCTCAATTTATCTATTCCGTTATGGGGATAACTTGCGATGTTTTAACAATGATTGTATTTATGTACCTAATTACCAACCAATTCAAGTACAGTTCACGTCCCAGGAATAGTGATAATCAGAAATAAACTGTCTAATATTATGCGTTTAACGGAGGTGCTTTGTATATCCTCTGTAGTTAAAAGGCAAGTCCAGTCAAATTTTGCATACTATAAGTTTGCATGTATTGGTATTATTGTGATACTGTTCAACTTTCTCATTCTGGTCGCGTCAATTTGAGTTTCTGCGAACTCTTCATCGAGGACAGTTTTTGACGTCTAAGATGATCACAATAATGGTGATGTATAACTATAAGAGATAAATCACCTAACAAATGAAAGAGATGTGTTCTATAATTATTTATTAAGATGCAGTACTTTAAATATATATATTACATTAGTCGAAAGTCATTCATGCAGTTTTTCTATATTCGTTAAGATTCAAATAGCATTTGAATTTCTTCTATGCGACGTTTACGTCTCTCATCCTCATCAGTATCCATGGCTTCACCTAGCGTTCTTTTACGGTCCTGGATCCTTAACATTTTTTCTTCAATAGAGCCATCTATTACAAATCTGATGACTTTCACACTGCTAGTCTGCCCTATCCTATGAATTCTATCGATTGCTTGATCCTCCATACTAGGCGACCACCACGGGTCCATCATAAATGCATATGACGCACAGGTCAAGTTCAACCCAACACCACCAGCTTTTAATGATAGAAGCAAAACCTTCTGTACCGCATAATCTTTGACTTTGAAATCTTCTAGCACCGCAGTACGCTCCTTTAAGGACAGGCGACCATCAAATTTGTAAACTTTCAACTTATTTGATGAATAGACCTCGTTTAGTTGTGACTCCAATATATCTAAATATGAGGAGAATTGTGAAAATACTACTACTTGCTCACCGGCAGAACTATCTTGTAGCTGTTGTAAGTGCCTTATTAAGGCATTAAGCTTCGCAGGCCGTTCCTTACGGTCAAAATGGATCAGCTTCAGAATTCCATCAGAGCCTTTCTCAAAGGCTAGGCATCTATTTAAATTGATGTCCCTCCTACAGTTAGGACACTTTTGTTGCAAGCTTTTCTCTTTTTGGAAGTTACCATATTCCTCCAGACACTCCTTACAAAAAACATGCTCACATTCTGTAACAACCGCAGACGAGCTCTCAATAGGTTCCGCTGTACATATAGAACACTCAACAGGTATCAGTTGGTTTGAATCAATAAATTTTGCCTCTACAGATTCAATCAATTTGTCAAGCTCGTCATTTTCAAATGGAGGTACCTCATCTTCCTCCTCCTCTGTATCTGGTATTAGGGTTTTTACATCAACTGATTCAGTTATTAGCTTGTTATTACCTGAAGACAAATCTTCATCATTTTCATCTAAGGTTCCAATTAGATTTGAATCACAACAAACTTGGCGAAGTCTTAATATATGAACCAGGATAGTTGAATATTTTTTCAAGAGATCACCCGATTGTAGACCTGATCTGAATGTTTTCTCTGCCCTTTGCAAAAACTCTTCATATATTAATTTCTGTTTCTTAGATAATTGTAATTTCTCAATAACAATTTCCTTTGGAGGTAGCTGAACAAGAGGATTTCCATCAGTATCTTTCATCTGCTTTGTTCTTCTTAGTAATACGGGTTCCATAATAGCATTAACAACATCAAATGCTTGCTTAAAATTTCGTTCCTCGAAAGGATTTGTAATGAATTGTTTCCAATAACCGATCTGAGACCAAGGTTCTAACTTCAAAAATTTTACCAAAGAATATAAATCATCCAGTCTATTGATAATTGGGGTACCAGTCAGTATCCATCTATATTTTGAAGATAGTTCTAATACCGCTTTAGAAGTAATTGTAGATTTATTTCTTATAGTATGGCCCTCATCTAGAATTATCCTAAAAAACTCGATAGAAAAAATACCAGAAGTTCGTCCCAGAGACCTGATATTTGTTCCATCTTTACTTAACTTTGTCCATTCATTCTGAACAATACCATAAGTAGTTAGAACAACAGTTGGTGGGTTCTTTCTTTTGATCAGTAAGCTTTTGAGACTACTCACATTACCTCCATAATATAACTCACACGTTAATCCAGCATTATTATTGACTTTGTCAAACTCATCACGCCACTGGGTTAATAATGACATCGGCACAATGATTAGCGTTGTTTTGTAAGCATATGATCTTTCCGGTTCTTTGATTTCTATTACATCATCACTTGATAAATTAGAACTCTCTTGGTGAAACAGTGACTGGCTGGTAGTATGTTCGTCCTTTGGTCTCATCAGTACTAATGATAGAGCTGAAATAGTTTTACCTAAACCCATCTCATCGGACAATATACCACCATTCTTGAAAGAATTCATCGTTGGCCTCTCAAGAGAAAATTCACCAGTATGAAGATTCCCATAAAAGAAAATCAGCTTAGGATTTGAATTGTCATTTTCACTCCCTGTAGATTGATTATGCCATGACATATTCCTGGGCCACTGAAATTGTCGCCACAAGGGGTTAAGAAGTGTAGTATCATCTTCGGATTTATCTTCATTATCATGGCCTATGGAAATACCCTCTCTTCTCAACATCCAAGTTAAACCTTGCTTTTGATACTTGCGAAGTTCCACTTTAACTAGCTCTGGTGGAGGCGTTGTCGGTATTAAGCTATTTAGTTGTTTAGAAGATTGCGTTGCTTTATAAAAGGAGGTCAATTGATTGATATTCATCGTATCTTCTTGATGCTGAGTTGCTAACTCATCGTTTAAAGGTTCTTGTGATAAGAAATTCCCAAAACTCTCATCGTCTTCCAGATCAACTATTTCGTTGTCATCGCCATCTTGTTTCAACTTTTCTAAAATTTTGGCCTCATCTTTAACTGGCCTTAATTTTATCTTATCGAATAACATGATTAAACCCATTCTTATATTTCTTTCTTCCAGTTCCTGTTCAGTTTCCACTATTGCTCCAAATCTTTCACGCCCATTTCCATTTTGAGTCGAAAACGTAGGATTTTCTTTGCGATTAAACAGTGTGGAGGTTAGAAATGAGTCCATTTGGATAATTATATTATCACCTATGCTTAGTCTCTTATCACCAGGATAGATCATTGTTAGTTTAAAATGGACTTCGTTTCGATGAAGAAGAGGAAAAACAATTCGAGCTATATCTTCGGGAACTCTACCAATTTCCCTTTCATCATTGGCACTATAAATCTTAACAAATGCAGCAAGACCTGTCTTTTTCTTGTTCAATTGTTCGTAAATTTTCTTTAAAGGCACATTATTATTGGATCTTTTAAAGATAAGTGGTGTCCCGTATGGGACAGGTCTCATTGTAGGTCTCGTAACCATCACTGTAACTTGTAGTGATCCAACAAACTTTTTCCAACTACTGTTTGCCCTTTGGGGCTTTTTTGATTGACTAGACTGCATGAAATCGTCCTCACGTTTCCTCTTCACACTTACTAGTTGAAGATCTGTATCCTTCTCTTCATTATCAGGCACCGTCAACACTTCTTGGGAATGTTGCAGTTCCAAAGACGATGGCGGTGCATCGTCATTTCCGGTTTGATATTGGTCAAAATACTCTGAGATAGCCAGATCCAACCCGTCGTCAATATCCCTATATTTTTCTTCAAGTGCTAAGGCCACTTCTAACCGGATAGTGGGCAACACTGCTCTTAGCTGCTCTATAAAGGGTGATTCCTGTGTACCTTGTGCAATTTGCTCTTCTGGATCATTTGCATTTTCTTCCTGAATCGCATCTACCTGCGGTTCAAATAGAAAAGATGATTTATCAGTCAAAGTGGTTTCGATAGACGACTCGAGTTCATCTTTAAAGAATCGTTTCTTCTGGTTTGCATTCTGATCCATTACTAAAGTACCATTGGCTCTTACTTTGTATTCAAGATATAGTATCTATCGAATAGGCCTCCCTTCTATGGATTGTAAAAAATTTCAGATGTCTTTAGTTTGAACAACTATTAACTTTTTTTATATAGTATTAGTCCTTTTGAAATGTCTGCTAAGTTGTATATGTTGGACAATAGTCTGTAATAATTATATTAACTCTTCTAATAATATTTACCAATTTTTATTTTTTCTTCATTTATTATATTACATCACGTAGTGTTGTCATTTTTGTGGGGAGAAGAGCGAAACTCTAATTCATTAATTTCTAAAAAGAAAACAAAATAGTAAATTTTATTCACGCGATGATGCCATCGCGTTAGTAAAATGCAATCCCTCTTTCAAAAAAATAGATGTAAGATAAAGACAGAAATTTCTCAGTTTTTTGGCATGTAATTCAATATTTTGGCATTCTAAGATTTTGCGACTTTAGTAGCTCTATAGTTCTTTTTTTCGTTTCCACTTCAAAGTTCAGTCTTTGTAAATCATTCATCATAGATATAACTTTGTCCCTACTTGTCCTTTGACGGTAACAATGTTCGGGTGTCTTTCTTTGAAGTAAATTGGTTAGATCGGTTATTTTCTGTTCCACCAGTCTCTTCTTTATAGAGATCATGTTTTTGCGATGTTTCAATGATTCTATATCATCAATGTCATTATCCAGATAGAAATCAATTATTTGAGGAACATCGTTGGATAATGTGGTTATATCTGCTTCGCTGTATGTGATGCTTTCAATTGTAGGAAATTCAATTACCATATCCCTAACCATTATTGGTTCAATCTGTGGTAACCATTCTCTTTCATTAGTTACCATTGTTACTGGGATATCTGGCAGAATAAAATTTGTACTCAGCTTGGTATTATGAAGTCCCAAATATTTACCGTTCAAATTATGACAAAATTTCAACCTATTTCTTTTCCGCTGTTTGTAGTTTCTTATGCTTTTTCTTATCCTTTTACTCCACTTTGAAAGGATAGACGCCAATATGCTTTGATCATCATTAGCTGTCCTTGGTGTTCTCGAGTAACTCTTCTGTTCCTCGAAGATTGCTGTGTCTGGTTCCCATTGCAAGGGCTCTGGCAAACATATCTTCTTAACAGAGACTTTTTGAAGCTTGAAACTTTCTGTACTCATCCGTTCCACTTTCTTCAATTACCTTGGATGCAAGTAGTCTTTCTACCTGTGACTATGACAGCACAAAAAATCCTCTGACGTAGAGCATTTAGGTAATAATAAAAACAAAAAACTAACTGTAACTGTTTCAAATTTTCTAAGCTATCTTTATATGAAAAGGGTTGACATACTTTAATAACAGTTGAATTTTTTTTTTTAATGGGTATCAATTAGCATAAAAGGGTGTAAAAAGAGGTAGTGTTTGACACAAAGAAATGTTTTTTTATTAATTCGCAGGCGGCACAAGAATCAGGAAATTTTGTTTTTGGAGAAACCCGGTGCCCTTTTATACCTTTTTTTTTTGGGGGGCGGGAGGACAGGCGAGGGTTGAATCCAAAGGTCCGCGGCAGTGAACCTGGGAAGGCAAAAAAAACTTAGTGGCGCCTCTGCGTAGTTTTCTGAGTAAAAACGTATCAAAGTAACAGAACTGCTAAAAATAAAAACTTGAAAAGCGGAGATCTAGCGGAGATCCCGCGGAGAAAGTATCTGCCAATGCACTTCTGCACCAAGAAAAAAAAAAAGAGGAGAGAAATCGAGGGGAAATAGAGATCTGGGAATTAGCCGCCGAGAAATAAAAACACAAACCAATTTGGTACGTGCAATTCTAAGACAGATATGCTATTTTTGACATATCCCCAGGTAAGAAAAAAAACAACAACAGTTAGACTAGCTGCGGATACATAGATCTGGAAAACTGACGTCACCATTACGGCAAACAAAGTGTTCTTAAAATAGTGGTCGGGGAGAGGGGGGAGTGCAACCTTCCAAATATAGAACCATACCTTCGGCACCCGCCGATGATGCAAGATTTTTGCTGCCAAAGGAAAAATTAACTTTAGCCGCTGAGACAAAAGGGAAAAGAAAAGCTATGGCACCAATTACGACGTTTAGGGCTTTTATTGAGTATTACACCTCCCCTTGAACGAGAACCCAACCCTCAATCACAAGACGTACAATATGATATAATCTGAAAAAAAAGCGTTTGATACGAGGCAGGTTTACTTCTTAATTCCCAAAAAGAGACCTTTGGTTTTTTCTTGTTTTACGGGGGTTTCTGTGGATTTCAGAGTTTTTTTTTTGGTGCTTGTGAAAAAGTTTTTCACTTCCCGCAAGCAATTGGAATTTTGTCGATGGGGCCTGCAACTACGAAAAAAAATTTTTCAATTAGTATATATAGTGTGCACTAACAGGAAAAGAGAAACGTATATTTTTTTTTTCTTTGAATGTATATTTATTAGTTAATTCACTTAATTTTTTATTCTCTCTTTTGACATATCGGTACGACCAACTATTTTAACAACAACACTACAATGGGTGCCTACAAGTATTTGGAAGAGCTTCAAAGAAAGAAGCAATCTGATGTTCTAAGATTCTTGCAAAGAGTCAGAGTCTGGGAATACAGACAAAAGAACGTTATCCACAGAGCCTCCAGACCATCTAGACCAGACAAGGCTAGAAGAATGGGTTACAAGGCCAAGCAAGGTTTCGTCATCTACCGTGTCAGAGTTAGACGTGGTAACAGAAAGAGACCTGTTCCAAAGGGTGCTACTTACGGTAAGCCAACCAACCAAGGTGTCAACGAGTTGAAGTACCAAAGATCCTTGAGAGCTACTGCCGAAGAGAGAGTTGGTCGTCGTGCTTCCAACTTGAGAGTTCTAAACTCCTACTGGGTTAACCAAGACTCTACTTACAAGTACTTCGAAGTTATCCTTGTCGACCCATCCCACAAGGCTATCAGAAGAGATGCTCGTTACAACTGGATCTGTAACCCAGTCCACAAGCACCGTGAGGCTAGAGGTTTGACTGCCACTGGTAAGAAGTCCAGAGGTATCAACAAGGGTCACAGATACACCAACACCAAGGCCGGCAGAAGAAAGACCTGGAAGAGACACAACACCTTGTCCTTGTGGAGATACAGAAAGTAATCGTAAGCCTCGTCTCGCTTTTTCCGATTTTTTCTATATGGGACTTTTTTTGTTTTTGTAGTATAAGTATTCCTATACATAGGTATTTTATAAAATAAAAACAAAACTTTCCACTTTTTTTTTAAAAAAAAGAGACAGAGTAATATTAATATAAATTTATTAATGTTTACCTAGTCAATTGGTTGATCTATTACGTTAAAAGGCTAAAAAATACATATACAAATTTATATAATACTTAATTATGTGGTAATAATATCAAGTATATCAATTACTTTAGAAAAGTCCATATATACATACTTAACAGTAGGAGTCAAGCTTTTTACCCATAACTACTTGTAATTTAATAAAAAAGAGATATCTAATAATACCACTAATATAACTGTACTATTGGTATTATCATACCCATGTACGAATCATTTCCCACCATACTGAAAAGAGTCACCCGACCCCACATCCTCACAAACGTCGCAATTAACACAGCCCACAGGGACCACCACAGTGAGCCAAAAGGAAGTCACAGCAGGCCCGATTTCCCAGATGGTTATGGCAGTGTCTGGCTGCGGCAGTGTCTGTGCAGTTCCAAGTGAAATTATTGAAAATTAGCAGGAGTTAAAAATGGGTAAACCGAAAACTGGGAAGTAGCTTCTTGTGCGGGAGTTTCTGAGCTGGGATTCGAGCTGGTGGGGGAGAGGGAGGGGGGACAGAGTTAAAGCTGAGAAGGGTAATATAAAGGGAACGCATACGCAGATGACGAAGCTCTAGGGGTGTTTCTGTGTAGGGCGCAAAACCTTTTCAGAGTCCTCTCCCGGCCAAAGGGGTTCTTCTATGGTCTGAAGTTGGTGCGCAATTTGGGCAAAAAGTATAAATAGGGCCAATTAAAAATTTCTAATAGGATGGGCGTGTACTGGGGTGGCATACCTAGGAGAAGGGATAGACACAAATACTGTTGAGGGTGACTGATAACTGAAAAAAAACAACGATAGGAACATTAACATGTACAAGAAGACGGCTATTCTGTCTGTTTACGACAAGACTGGGCTGCTGGACTTGGCGAAGGGGTTGATTGAGAACGATGTGAGGATTCTGGCCTCAGGCGGTACTGCGAACATGGTGCGCGAGGCCGGGTTTCCTGTGGACGACGTGTCCTCGATCACACATGCGCCAGAGATGCTGGGTGGCAGAGTGAAGACGCTGCACCCTGCGGTGCACGGTGGTATTCTAGCCAGGAACTTGGAGAGCGATGAGAAGGACTTGAAGGACCAGCACATTGACAAAGTGGACTTTGTTGTGTGCAACTTGTACCCTTTCAAGGAGACCGTCGCAAAGGTCGGTGTCACAGTACCAGAAGCAGTCGAAGAGATCGATATCGGTGGTGTTACCTTGTTGAGAGCCGCCGCCAAGAACCACTCGAGAGTCACAATCCTGTCCGACCCTAACGACTACGCTATTTTCTTGCACGAACTGAAAGAGCACGGCGAAGTTTCTCAGGAGCTGAGAAACAGACTGGCACTAAAGGCTTTTGAACACACTGCTGACTACGATGCCGCCATCTCTGACTTCTTCAGAAAACAATACTCCGAAAACAGAGCCCAATTGCCTCTGCGTTACGGTGCTAACCCACACCAAAGACCTGCACAGGCTTTCGTCACACAATTGGAGGAGCTGCCATTCAAGGTCTTGAGTGGCTCCCCAGGTTACATTAACCTTTTGGATGCTCTAAATTCCTGGCCTTTGGTTAAGGAGCTATCAGCATCGCTAAACTTACCAGCAGCAGCATCCTTCAAACACGTTTCACCAGCTGGTGCCGCTGTTGGTATCCCACTTTCCGATGTTGAAAAACAAATATACTTTGTATCCGATATCGAGAACCTATCTCCATTAGCATGTGCCTACGCAAGGGCCCGTGGTGCCGACAGAATGTCCTCCTTCGGTGATTGGATTGCCCTATCGAATATCGTCGATGTCCCAACTGCAACCATTATCTCCAAGGAGGTGTCTGATGGTGTAATTGCTCCAGGCTTTGAACCCGAGGCATTGGAGATCCTAAAAAAGAAGAAGAATGGTAAGTACTGTATCTTGCAAATAGATCCAAACTACATCCCAGATGCCATGGAATCGAGAGATGTCTACGGTATCACTTTGCAACAAAAGAGAAATGACGCCATCATCAACCAATCTTCTTTCAAAGAAATTGTGTCTGCCAATAAGAACTTGACTGAACAGGCCGTGATTGATCTAACTGTTGCATCATTAGCTCTAAAATACACACAATCTAACTCCGTCTGTTATGCAAAGAACGGTATGGTAATCGGTCTTGGAGCTGGCCAGCAATCCAGAATCCACTGTACAAGACTAGCAGGTGATAAAGCTGACAATTGGTGGTTGAGACAACATCCAAAGGTTCTTGCCTTTAAGTGGGCCAAGGGTGTTAAGAGACCAGATAAGTCCAATGCAATCGACTTATATGTTACTGGTCAAATTCCTGAAGAGGATCCAGAAAAGTCCGAATATGAATCTAAGTTCGCTGAAATTCCAACTCCGCTAACACCGGAGGAAAGAAAGGAGTGGCTCTCTAAGTTGAATAATGTCTCCTTATCCTCAGATGCATTCTTCCCATTCCCAGACAATGTTTACAGAGCTGTCAAATCAGGTGTTAAGTACATTGCTGCTCCATCTGGATCTGTTCAAGACAAGGCTGTGTTTGCTGCTGCTGATTCTTTTGACTTAGTCTATGTTGAAAATCCAATTCGTCTGTTCCATCATTGAAACAAAAGTGCCTTATGTCAACTAAATAAATAAATTTCGATAAAAAAGTGCTTCAGGATAACAAAGACAGTCATATATCTTTATTTCTCCACATAATCAGTTTGCGGTATTCAAAATAACCATCCGCCTCATATAAACATTTTCAACATGGATCTGTAATAATAATTGTGAATTAAATCACAATCTGTAATAATTCACAATCTTTGATGTCAGATGAAAGAGGACATTCCACTCCTTTATTAATATAATAACTATAGATGTGTTTGAAAAGCAATTTCGATGTTTAAGGATAAGCTGTCATGAATACAATCCAAGCTACTATGTACTTTCATGCCTGTATTTTTTAATTCCCCTTACGGTTTTTTATATGTTCAAACTCTTTTATAAATAAATATATGTTCGCCAAGATACACTTGAACTCCTACCAAAACTTGAAATAAATGCAAGAGATTTCCACTTGAATATTTGCACTTACAATAACTAGTATTTTAGTAAGCTACAATAACGATGTCTTAATAACAATAACAAGAAAGCTCTACAAAAAATAAAAATCTATAAATGAAATTGAATGTATGCAGTATGGTTTTACCCAAATGATCATCGACCAGCAAGGGTCTACATAGTGTTCAGGAATATACCGCTGTAGAACGACAACAAAGACGATCGAACTCAATCCTAAAGATTCCAAAAGAGTGAAAACAAAAAATGGGATAAATCCTAGATTTTGAAACCTCTCAATTTTCCACAAAAGGAGAATTCAAGATCATGCGTCCTACTTGATCTAACAATTGGTGACCCGTCAGCGGGGCTACTTCTGTCTCATCCATATACGTAATGGCAACAACCTCGAAAACAATAATCAATTCAAATCCGATGGCCAAAAACGACTCAAAACCCCACGAGCACGAAGCCCGTAGAGGAGAAGTAAATAACCAAAGGACCTCCCACCTAAATAAATAGACAGGAAACTAAATCAATTACGTCTTGGGTTCCTTGAGACTCTGCCTCTCGAGCGCTGAAAGTGTTGGGAAATTGGTAGATAAGTTAAGCAGCAATAGCAAGGACATCATATGGGATCTCAAAAGAGATAGCCATACTATTCCTCTTACCTATTAGATTTTTCCCAACGCGGGACTATGGTTATTTTTTAAAACTTCAAAATAAGAATAGATTTAACTAGTATTAAAAACTGAAACAGTAGAATATTCAGGATGTTAGCTCTTTATATACTTTTTTTCCAGACATTCTGATACATTAAAATTTTTTTGCAAAGTGAAATGCGATGAGGTACCGCAGCACGACAAATCAATAGCAGTTATAGGGTTTCAATAATGCAAATGGTTATAAGTTTTAACTAGCCAGAATAGTAACTATCTATCAAAAAATTTTATTTAAAAGTTTGCAAAACTTAGCCATGATGAACAACAACATAGCATAATTCTTCGAGACTGAAAGTAAAGCATTGTTATAAAAAATGTAAGTTCTGCTATCTGAATGCAACGAGATCCTCCAGTAATGTGAAATGACACATCATTTGATTCTTATAAATTGCAAATAAAAAAATGTGAGAGAATAATTGGGCTAAAATACGATGTAGAAGTTTATAAGTCACACAATATTAAGTTTACTGTAAGCCTCAATATTCGTGTTACAACATGCACATTTCTTGAAGCCCCGCGTTCCCAAAGAGACTCTACATTCATCACAAATTGCTAGACATCTACATGGCCACAGCACAATCTTTCTGGTGTTCACCTTACATATCACACAAGATAAATCTAATTCGCCTTCAAGATCCTCGTGTGTATGTATCTTATTTGCATTATGGCTGACCCTCTCAATAAATGCCTCTGTCAACACACCATCGGGATTAAGTTCACTATACTTGTTTCTTGTTAGACATTGATTTAACGAGTCTCTATATTTATATCTTGTCCATACCGAGGTATTCCATGTCATGCCATCCAATGTTTCGACTTCCTCCGGAAGTGGTGTTATCAAACTAACAAGTTCCTTCTGTAAGTCATTATTCGAGATTCTGGAGCTGTTACTCTTTTCTTTGTCTTCGTTACTGTCATCATGTTCATTATCATCTGTAATATTTTCATCATAATAATCATCATCTAATTCGTCATTATCTGGGACGTAATCCTCTGAGTTATCCTCTTCAGGTAACAACAAAGGCAGAATATTTTCCACATTCTTGTTCGGTTGTGGGATAGCGTTTGTAATGGGTTTAGTAAGGAACTTATAGTAGTTTTTCTCAGTGATGTAAGAGTTAAAATCTACTTTATTGAGGTCATTCTTCCTTTTCTCTTCTGTACTTTCGATATCTTCGGTAGTTTTATAGAAAGATCTAACTTTCATAAATATCCATGATATGACCGATTTGATTGTTTTCACGTTTGCAAAGAGTAATGGGCTGTAAAAGGGCAAGATAGAAAATGCTTTCTCGACACCAGATACTGGTGCCTTACCATCATTGTCTGTGACATCTCCTTTTATAACATCTTCTGGTGCCCCCTTGATTGGATTCAAGTAGCCACTAATAACATAGCTATGACTGATCTTATTTGGTAATTGTAATTCCTCCATTTCATTTTGAACAGATTGCTTGTCAAAGAAAAAAATGTTACAAAGCCTGTTCAGGTAAGTTACAAGCAACTCTTCCACTGATTCTGAACCGGTAAAATTTAAGGTCGATTTTAGACCTTCGAAAAACATATAATATTGAAGTTTACTGGCATTTCTTTGTGTTTTAATCTTACTGTTATTTTCAAACGGGTCCCACCTGACTAACTTAGCCACTTGATATGGAATGTATGTTAATATAAACAGTGTAGCTGGCCAGAAGAAGTTTAAAAACTGGCCATATGCAAAAGTAGAACCAAACTCATACCCATTTTCTTCTCTAATCATGATCTTCAAAATTGTAAACGTCCTAAAGAATTCCACTAGTAAAGAACTTAAAAAACGTAAGTTTCTCTTGTCTATCAACTCTATAAGTTGTACTAAAAGATTTTCGACAACACAATAACGGAGTGTTACTCTTAGTAAATCCAATTTCAAACTTGTTGTACCGTTAATAGCCTGGACCATATCTGCCGCCAACAAGATTGGACTAGAAAAAGTGGCTTTGATAACTTTCCTGTTGGTGGTGGTTGCTGTGAATTCCTCAACACAGCCAAACATCAAAACACACAAATACACTTGAACACATAGATCCTCTAACGTAACATTCATCCCTATATCTATGTTTCCTAGCAGATGCTCAATTCGTACCAGAAGCATGACTGCATAAACTGCACTTATACCATGAAACATTATCCTTGACCAAACAGGAAGCTTGATAGGGGTCATACGTGTCCGCATAGAACATATTCTTATCAGAATATTGGATATTATCCGCGAAACCAGGTATGCCATGATGTAGACATTGGTGAATATCACCGACAGGTCTACCGTAACACCTGAGAATATGGCCATTGTATTCACGTCTAGTCAAAATGCAAAGTTCCCCAAAGTATTCCTTTTGTTCTCCAATAGAAACAGCGGATAGAGCTCAAGTTAACAATATTGAAACCGCAATCACTTGTTGAAATCAACTTTGAAATAAAATAACCAAATAGGAGTGAATCAGATGTCTTTCCTTTGGCAGGACAAAAGTACATACACCAATTCCACAGCCAGTTGCTATCACAAATACTTGAAACTAGCTATAAGGACCTTTAAAATCAAGCAAATACAGAAGCGATGAGCTCATTAGTTAATATATGAACCTTGTCAAAAATCAGTTGTGGCAGGCCTTCACAAGATGCCCCACAGACTAAGCGAAGAGAAGTCGTTGGAACCAGTTTCAGGGGAGCCAACTCACAAAAATCGTTGAATTCTAGTGCGGACTCATATATTACCAGATCGTCTCATATGACACCATTAAAAGGCTCACATACCAAATGCCGGTGTGCCTGAACAGTTGCTATCTATATCTATAATTATGGTAATAGTGATACAATTTTCATGTTTTTGAGATGTGTTCTCATCTATTTAAATACTCAATTTGGTTATCCAGCAGCCAAATTGCTTAGTTGCTTCTCATTATCGTAAATAGTATGTAGCTGCTAATATATGAGTTCCATCATCTTTGCGTTCTCTTTCTCAATCTCTTGGAGTCTCCAGTCCTCATCCTCCTCGTTCATCTCTTTTATCAGCTCTTCTTCTTCTTCTGTAAGACCCGAGATATCCTGTGTAGGTATATTCTCTGCATCCATACGTACACTCGGTGCACCTTGCAAAAACCTGATGTTCTCCAAGCATCTAATCCTTATGTCTTCCAGGAACTTTTTGCTGTTTCTATTCTCGTATAAGTTATCTAGAACTGGATATAACGAGTAGTCTGGCCCAAAACTTTCCTTAAATGGTAAATTATCTGGTAGTTCTTCCGGTAAGAGAACATTATTCAGAATACCTGTTTCGTAAGTCCACAATCTGGAGACGTTTCTCGGTGTGTAACCACCACCACCAACTACTAACATGGGAATACCAAAACTTCTTACAAATTTAACACATTCACCGTGAGCTTTAATATTAAGATTGAAACATCCCAGCCTATCGTGTCCCAAAGAGTCGGCACCACATTGTTGCAAGATAACAGTTGGCTTAAATGTAGTGATTAGTGGATCTATTATGGATTTGAAAAGATTGATATACGAGTCGTCATCGATACCATCTTCTAAAGGTACATTCATAGCAAAATGCTTACCATCTGCACAACCTGTTTCATCGTAGTTACCCGTTCCTGGAAAAAACTCTCCATTATATTTGTGAAATGAAATAGTATATACACGATCAGTGGTGTAAAAGGCTTCCTGGACACCGTCACCATGATGCAAATCGATGTCAATGTACAAGACTCTAGGATGATACCGCAGCAGGTTTAATATTGCCAGGACAATATCATTAATATAACAGAAACCAGAAGGGCTATTCTTTTTGGCGTGATGTAACCCACCTGACCAATTGATTGCAATATCTGATTGGTTATTTATCAACTTTCTAGAAGCATCAAGAGATGCCCCTGTGTACAATGAACTGTACTGGAATATATTTGGGAAAATCGGACAATCATCACCAATGTTAAATTTCTCTAAGGTACCTCTCGGAAGTTTACTCAAATTCTCTGGTGTTACTTTTGAAAGGAAATTAACGTAGTCTTCCGAATGAAATTCTTCCATTTCTTCTGCAGTGGCTTTTCTAGTCTTGTATAGATCCATGATTTTGTGTAGTCCATACCCCGAGACTAAATGATCCGTCAGCATCAAGCGAAAGGGTTTCATAGGATGTCGTACTCCATAGTGGTAATGTGATACTTCAGGATTTATGTGATAAGATACTCGAGGGGCATAGTTAGAGCCGAATTCATACAAAGGCTGAAACTCTTTAGTTTTGCTATCCACACTAAAAGTCCCTGACATAGTATAACCAGAAAATAATAAATTCAACTGGATGCAAAACGGCTTATAATCACTAGATGAACACTTCTTGATTGCTTAATTAATCTTGATACCCAACTCCTTAACTTAGTCGCTATAATATTAGATAATCTACCTTTAAATCCACTCTCTATTCCAATGCAAAGGAAGTTAACTGATATCAGTTCAAGTTCTGTGACGCTTGCTAAACAAATACACCAGTACCAATGAAGAACGGTTAATGGATCCTTTTAACACCTTATCAACAATAGTGTTTTGAAACTGCGATGATGTAAACCAGTAAATGTCAAATGTCTCTTGTATGTTTTAGAATATTCTCGCAGTGTGTGCCCACTCTATGAGCATGTCGTGTCAGTGCACAAAGCACGTGATGAGAGATGTGTCCTATCGAATGCGAGGCAATCCTGACAGCATTTAAACTGAAGAAAGCATACAATCAAAAATGATACTCTGTTCAACAACTTAAAACCTATCCGGAATTAAACTATTCAAGCAATCTTTCAGTCTTAAAATCTTTTCCCCTCCGTTTTGTCGATGTCACATATTCCATAAATGACAATTAATCTGATGAGTCTCCTTCCAATACTAAATTACTAACTGTAGATACTAGGACCATCTCCGTTTCATAATTTCTAAAGAAGATCAGAGTAGCTCTTTGCCCGTATGAACTTGCCCTTTTGTTTGCATTCCAATAATGCTGCCTAACTGTAAGCGCCAGTCCGCCTTTAAAAAATGTAAAAAATTAAATCGCGTTAACAGCACGCGCCAGATCTGAACATGAAACATAAGACAAACTGGTGCAACCTGTCCAGGATATATAAATGGAGGCCCATGTCCAAGAAATTTCTGGGTGATATTTTCTATTGTATGTGATTTCTAGATGGGTAGCCCAACAAACTGAGATCAAAAGAAAAATGCACTGCGACACAGTGGAAGTGGTGAAATTCCTTATGGACAATCACATTGAGATCATGAGTCCACCAATTTCTGGTGAGCTTTCCCAAGTGTTTGTGATCTATAAGGTTACTAATGTCAAAATAGAAGCATTCAAGAGAATCATAAATGCCATTCATGAGATCTCACATGGGATTGAGTTGAAAATCGGCGATCTGAATGAAGAGCCCATTATAACTTACATTGATTGTGCTATATTACACGAGTTCCATTGTATATTGAAAAACAGAAAGAGACAACACCCCAAGGGTGATGAGCTCAAGTTGAATGGCTTAAAACAGGAGGAAAAATTTAGGCGCCTAATTGAGGACAAGAGTTCCGATTTTCAGAGAAGAATTGAAGCCATTTTGACTACACGTACTCAGGCTACACAATTAGGTATAGAAAGGGCAAAACAACTAGAACCTGTCGAGTCAGTAATTCCACGTTGTAATAGCTTAGAGCACAGAGAGTTGCTTTCCAAATGTACAATGATCTCAAATAACAAAATAATTTCCTTAAAATGGCCAATCTTCATAAATCAAAAACAAGAGTTCATACAATGTGTTCAGAATAAGATACACTTTGTACCAAATATGAAACCTAAGACTGATCCCAACTTAGGAGATTGTTCATATTTGGACACATGCCATAAAATGCACTGTTGTCGGTATGTACACTATTTACAATTTACCCCTCAAATCTTGGAAACAAAGTATAATTCATGGTTGGCAGATGAGAATATAGCAAGATCTAAGAACTCATGGATATCTTTGTATACAAGGGGAGAATGCTGTTCCAATTTATCGCGTAATGTAGCGCCCCCGCAATGGATACAATGCGATGTTAGGAAATTCGATTTATCACTATTAGGAAAGTTCTCTGCAGTTATTGCTGACCCAGCATGGAACATCCATATGCATTTACCATACGGTACATGTAACGACACTGAATTGCTCAATTTGCCGTTGAATATCTTACAAGATGAAGGTATATTATTACTTTGGGTCACCGGCCGTGCCATTGAGCTCGGTAAGGAATCACTGAAGAAATGGGGTTACAAAGTCATAAATGAAATTTCATGGGTCAAGACAAACCAGCTGGGCAGAACTATTGTCACAGGTAGAACTGGTCACTGGCTGAATCACTCAAAGGAGCATCTACTTCTTGGTTTAAAGGGCGATCCTGAGTGGCTAAATCGCAACATTGACCTTGACATCATTGTATCACCCACACGCGAGACATCGAGGAAACCAGATGAAGTTTATGGAATTGTGGAGAGATTGGTGGGCACTAAATCACGTAAATTAGAGATATTTGGAAGAGTCCATAATTTACGTCCAGGGTGGATAACGATAGGGAATCAATTGGAAGGTACACATGTCATCGATCCCGAAATTAAGAACCGTCTACTCATTCAAGAATTGGCTAACAAAAAATCAACGTAGTGCACAAAATTAAACTTAATTATTCCAAATAGGTACACAGAACACGCACAAAAGTAATCACGTTAAACAATTAAACAATCCATGTAAGAAACAGAATAGTTGTTAAGATTTATCTGTAACGTTGTGAAGCAAGCTGTACATACTCTTTACACTGAATACAGCTCTTAATTATGCATTTGTATACATTTGTACGGAGAACAGAAGACCAGATAAAAAAAAAAAAGAAAATTGTGACGGTAAACACCCACACACTATATATAACACCCATACATAATTAGAGATATTTTAAAAAAACGACTTAGTATAGTTGCACAGTGATGGGAAGGGGGAGAGTTTCTTCTTAGTAGGAAGAACCGTAGGCAGGCCCGGCCAACGTCCTTCTGCCTAGCTTTCCCTTGTGAGAGCATGTAGTGCCGTTGTTGTGGGATCGTCACTTTGGTGGGGGACTAGACTATACCTCCCCCTCTTCCTATTCCTGCTGAGCCCATTCTTGCTAAACAACCCAGAGCCTAAGCCGAGATGCTGGGCCAGGGGGGGTAAGAGACCAAATCTCCCCAGTTGCAGTGTCAGACAGCCCTACCTCGCCCTGCTTATGCTGGAATGCCATGCTGGACTACACTTACTGGGGGGTTCTGGCTTGAGACAGTTGGGAGGCACTAACGGTAGGGGAACTATAGTCTGAGCCTAGCCTAGCGAGACTCCACGCTGCCAGAAGGAGGATACTTGCCTGGAGCCACACGTCTAGGCTGGGAATGGTGGGAAGACAGGGACTGCATAGTGAGAGAGAGAGTGTCTGTGCACTGGTAGTAGTGACAGTAGAGTTCGCTGACTCCCAGCAGCTAGCGGAGCAACAGTGGAAATTTTGATTCCGGGCAATTTCTTTCACTTTCTCCACTGTGCAAAGAAACTGGATGGGATGCTCAATATGTGAAAAGATAGTCAATTTGATATATAAGAAACTTGGGTAAATTTGTGTATTTTACGTAGTGAAATTTACCGTACTTTTAGAACATAGAAGGAAACGAACTAAAACCCTAGAGCGAAAATGTATGTTACCAAGAGATATGAAGATATAAGCTAGGAATCCCGCCAGCGAACATATGCCAAATTGTTGCTTTGATGAAAAAAATGGTTAAGACAGTGAAAGTCACCTATAAATTAATAATATGCCTGATAATGAGACAGTAGCGCTTTTGCGTATGGTACAATGATAGTAGAGGAGTGCATCAAATGCTTTTATTGGACTCGCCACAACTGTAATTACGAAAATAAGCGTACTGAATTTAAGTTAGGATATCGATCAATAGGTCAAGCATCTATTTGCAAGCTGGGAACGCTTTTGATTATTATAAGTTCTAATATACTAACATTCATTATTGTTTTTTCAAACTTTTGAAAATAATCACTATCTCCAATTATATTCCTATATTGATATCTCCTTACAATATGACTATGGTTTATTCAAATATTATGATGACATGTACAAACTATTATGGGATAGGAGAACCATTTCTCTGACAATCTTTCCAATGGTTTTGTGTGCTATTTATGTGCTAAACTCAGAATTAAAAATATGATGATATCACATTATGAATGTTAGAGTTTGTTTATTAAGTGTACATTGAATAACTTGGAAAGAGAAATCATATATTGGGATAAGTAATTGGGATAGTATTGTTTTATTCCAACTTTGTGAGAGTGACGAAGAACATGCAAATTTTTACAGGGCTAACTTACGTACTCAAAAGAGACTTGCCGCTTCTGTCATTGGTGCTGGTAAGAGAAAGGTTTGGTTGGACCCAAACGAAACCTCTGAGATTGCTCAAGCCAACTCCAGAAACGCCATCAGAAAGTTGGTCAAGAACGGTACCATTGTCAAGAAGGCTGTTACCGTTCACTCTAGATCCAGAACTAGAGAACATGCTCTATCTAAGAGAAACGGTCGTCACACTGGTTACGGTAAGAGAAAGGGTACTAAGGAAGCTCGTCTTCCATCCCAAGTCGTCTGGATCAGAAGACTACGTGTTTTGAGAAGATTGCTTGCTAAGTACCGTGACGCTGGTAAGATCGACAAGCACTTGTACCACGTTTTGTACAAGGAAGCTAAGGGTAACGCCTTCAAGCACAAGAGAGCTTTGGTTGAACACATTATCCAAGCTAAGGCTGATGCTCAACGTGAAAAGGCTTTGAGCGAACAAGCTGAAGCTAGAAGAATGAAGAACAGAGCTGCTCGTGAGAGAAGAGCCCAAAGAGTCGCTGAAAAGAGAGAAGCTTTGTTGAAGGAATCTGCTTAAATCAATTAGTTTTGGCATATTTTTTACATAAATCCTAATACACACTCAAAAAAGAAAATACTTCATCATTTAAAAATGAACCCATTATTTTTCAATAATTTTTTATGTACTAAAAAATTATATATATAAACTATAATTTTATATTATTGCGTTTTCCAAAAGACTGCTCTGCATTTTCGAGTAAGTGAATAGGTCACTTCAGTAATTGTGAGAAGCTCCATGGGGTAGCACTTATGTTCAATGAATATGTGAATCAATGCACCATATAATTGTAAAAATATAGAAATAAATGACTTATGCAGTAGTGTATCAAATTGCGCAACCGGAGCAGCAAAGGGAAAATGAAACGTATTAAATCAAAAAGCAAATGTTTCAGCTAGCTTTTCAGATAGTTGCTTCGTTATTTTTTTGGCACCTGGCGCATTTCCAAACTTTTGAAACATCATTAATTTAGCCTCCATTTGGCTATTACATTTTCTGTAGGCATTAAGAAGATGATTCAGGGTTGGGAAATGCCTTTGTATAAACACAGCTTTCTCAAGCGACACTCCTCTGACTAACATTAGAATATGAATAGTTATCTCCTTGATTGTCTTCAACTCTCGTTTTCCCATAATATCTTGAAATGTGTCAAAAGTATGACAACATTCTAGGTTACCTGATCTTTCAAATTCATTTTGGAATATGCTTAGTATGCCTCTGTAATGATCTTGACTTTTCAAATCGGTCGGATATAGTACAACAAGAGCTTTGTGTTTATAGCTCTCACAAATAACTGTATGAAGAGCATGCAATTTATCCACACTGTCCTCAGCATTAACTGTGCGAATCATTGAAAATCTGTAGTAAACTAATATGATCCATAAAGTAGTTTTCAATGCATCTGCCATATTACCAATTGATGAACCAATAGTTTCCTCAATTAGATAGTATTTGTGCTTACAACCTGACTTTTCAAGTCTGTTTTTTTGTTCCATGAATCTATTATCTCTTATACTCATAGCTAAATCATCTAATCGCTTCCGCTCAATAATTGTGTTTAGAATGCATTGCTGACCCGTAGTTTTATTTTTTGCTACCCAAATAATATCACCCAAAGACAACTGCCTTATCTCTGATTTCATGTCTCTAGCTTTGAATGCATTAAAGAAGAACTCTCTATCAGAATGTGAACGTACTTCTCTGTGATCTATTACAGGATATATTTCATACGTTCCTGGTTGCCACAGCTCATAACTTACACTCTCGAATCTTCTTCTTTGTATTAATGAAGGCTGTGTTGTGAATTCAGAAGTATCTCTAGGGAGTGGTTCAATAGAGTTATTAGAGTCACCATTACCAAAAGTATGCGATCGCTGAACCATGCCAATTTCATGATGTCTTACATTAAAATCTTGACTTCCAAATGTTTTCTCAAGAATAGAATAGTTCCCTGATGAATTGGTACCATCTTTAATTGGAGCGCATGTCAAACCTGACAGATCATGTTTTAATGCAGAAAAATCTGCTGTATGCTCATCACTATAATAAGCATTATTTGTATCCATACTACTTGCTATTGATTTTCCATCAATATCAATACCATCGGCCAGCCGTAAAGTATCTGCTAACTGTAACCCCTCCTCGGTTAAAGTATATTGTTGCGGTCGACCCTCAATTAGGACAAGCTCATGCTTTTTTAGTTGGGCAATTGACGACCATGCACTGTAAAATTCCTTTGTAGTATAATTTGGTGTCATACTATGATCAGTATACTTTTGAGCTGCTTCTATGATGTCCGGCTTTATCACACCTTTGTTCTGAGCTCCAAGTTCAAGCAATGCTAACAATATTGCATATGCACCAGACCTTTTCTTTGGAATATATTTCCGCTTTTTCCTTACAGGTTTATTAATATCAGTATCATTAGTATTTATACCATGAATACGCAGTTGTGTTCGTACTCTTTTGAGTGACTTGCTTCCTTGTGTTCCATTATCAATTGGCAGTTGTTTTCTGGGAACATCAACTCCAATTTCCTCACAATGCTTAACAAGACGAGCCTCTAGTCTTTTCGCAATGGTAGCACCAATTCCTTTAACTTTCAGCAAATCTTTTGGATAATAAAAAACACCGTCATGATCGATTAGATTCTTCTTTGCCTTTGAGTAAGTGTTTATCAGTTGTTCTTGCTTCTCGGATAAACTATCTATCAGTTCTTGCAGCCATTGTACATAGAGGTCCTTTAAATTATCTGGTAGCATTTGCTGACAATGTCCTTGAACTGTAATGATGATCAGTCAAGTTCCTGTCTTTAACTTCCAGCAAAGTTATAATAGCTCACTTCACAAGTGTTTCTCTTCTATCAAGAGTGAAAAAATCAATGATCCACAGAAAGCATCGCATCACTTGAAAAAGTCGCGATGCCCAAAGTCACCCAAAGTTCAATAAGTCCTGACTAGGACTACAAAAGAACAAGCTTGGTGTATAATTCATTAAGTTTCTTACAATACTCTATCAAGTATTCTTCTAAACAGACAAATATTAAAGATGACACTTATTTTTTAAAATATATTTTTAAATAATATGAATTATATAAACTACAAACAAAAAGTCGAAAAGAAAAATCCAAGTATGGAGATATACTAAGTATGTGTATTAATAAAAGAGAAAACAAATTTCATTAAATTGGAGCACACCGAGAGCAACTCCACATATTTCTACTCTTTTTTTATCCTTCTTACAATTTGTCGTAGTATTCTTGCCAGCCTGGAACTTCTTCCTTCATACCGTGTCTCTTACGGGCAGCAGTGACAATTTCACCAGCCTTGGAAGTTGGGTCCAATGGGTCGGAGTTTAGAGTAGCCCAGTGGTCGAAGACCATTTGTGGGAAAGCTTGACCACCAGTAGCTTGTCTTAGTTCACCAGTGAAACCGAAAGATTCGTTAACTGGCAAGTAAGCCTTGACGGTGAACAATGGAGTACCTGGTCTTTGTTCTTCAGAGACAACTTGACCTCTCTTCTTGTTCAAGACGGAGTAGATACCACCGACAGCTTGTTCTGGACATTGAATTTCGACCAAGAAAACAGGTTCTTGAATCTTTGGTTCAGCCAACAAGAAACCAGCGTAAGTAGCTCTTCTCATGGTTGGCATGATTTGACCAGCACCTCTGTGGATAGCATCAGCGTGCAAGGTAACATCCAAGATGTTAACTCTGACGGATCTCATGGTTTCACCCAAGATTGGACCTTCCTTGGTAGCCCATTGGAAGGCAGAGACGACGGAGTCCTTGATTTCGTTCAAGTATTGGACAGCCTTAGTTTGGTCAACAACCAAGTTTGGACCGTTACCGTCTGGACCGAAACACCAGATCTTTCTGGCGTCAGTAACATCCCAGCCGTATTCGTCAGCCATAACTCTAGCTCTGGCCTTGAAATCGTCTCTTGGGTTGATCTTACCTTGTTCGATAGCCAAGGAGACTTCTTCGTCCATTGGTTCAGCCTTCAAGTAGATTCTGTTATGCTTGTTTGGAGACTTGGACAAAGCAACTTGAGAAGATTCAGCTTCGACAGTTTCTCTGTAGGCGACAACTGGTGGGGAGATCTTCAATGGAATACCAGCGTGTTCGTTTTCCAAATCTTGCAAACAAATTTCCAAATGCAATTCACCGGTACCAGCGACAATGTGTTCACCGGATTCGGACATTTGAGTCAAGACACATGGGTCAGACTTGGACAATCTCTTCAAACCTTCGACCAACTTTGGCAAATCGTTAGCGTTCTTGACGTCGACGGCAACTTGGACAACTGGAGAGACAGAGAACTTCATGACCTTCATGTTGTAAGCGGTTTCGGAAGTGGTCAAAGTACCAGTCTTCAACAAGAATTGATCGATACCGACCAAACCGACAATGTTACCGGCTGGACAGTCATCGATTGGTTCAACTCTGGAACCCATCATTAGGACGACTCTTTGGACGGCCTTTAGGAACAAATCGTCCTTCTTACCTGGGACGTAGTTTGGACCTTGGATTCTGATCTTTTGACCGGACTTGACGGTACCGGCGAAGACTCTACCGAAGGCGTAGAATCTACCCTTATCGGAGGTTGGAACCATCTTGGAGACGTACAACATCAAATCAGCGGTTGGGTCACACTTCTTGATGGCGATACAGTTAGCATCGTCAGCTGGACCTTCGTACAATTGTTCAGCTCTGTAGTTTTGAGCGGTGACTGGAGATGGCAAGTGCATGACGATCATTTCTAGCAAAGCGTCAGCAGCTGGCAAGAACTTTCTCATGACAACCTTTAGCAAAGCCTTACCTTCCAAGTCCTTTTCATCGGACTTCAAGTTGATTTCCAACTTTTCCAACAAGGTTGGGATTTCGTCCTTCTTGAAGTTCATGATAGCAGCAAACAATCTGAAGATTGGGTCCAAGACGAACATGTTGAAAGCTCTTTCCAATGGCTTACCGTCAGTGTCGGTTTCCTTGTTAGTCCACTTCTTGGTCTTTGGGTTGAAGAAAGAGTCACCCCACAATCTTTCCATCATCTTTTGCTTGTCGACACCGAACTTCTTAGCGTATCTGGTGGCGAATTGACGGATGGTGAAAGCCCAACCGTGCAAACCGGAACCGAAAGCCACGGTACCCTTGGATGGGTAGACTTGAACGTCACCCAAGACTTCGTCAGAGTAAGTGGAGATGATAACGTTGACGGATTCAACGGTTCTGGAGAAAGATTGGTACAAATCTTCCTTGGAGACTTGCAATTCTAGCAAAGCTCTGTCGACCTTGTTGATACAGACAACAGGCTTGATTCTTTCACCCAAAGCTTGTCTCAAGACGGTTTCGGTTTGGACACAGACACCTTCAACAGTGTCGACGACGACCAAAGCACCATCAGTAACACGCAAGGCAGCGGTAACTTCAGAGGAGAAGTCAACGTGACCTGGGGAGTCGATCAAGTTAATCAAGAAAGAGTTACCGTCAGACTTTTGTGGGATTTCCTTGACATCTTCTTCTGGCAAGTCAGAGTACAAAGAAATAGCGGTAGACTTGATGGTGATACCTCTTTCTTGTTCATCCTTTCTGGTATCCATGAAACGGGCTTCACCAGCCTTGGCAGCTGAGATAATACCAGCCTTTTGCACCAAAGAATCGGTCAAAGTAGACTTACCGTGATCGACATGGGCAATGACGGACATGTTACGCACATTGGTAACCTTGTCCATCAGGGAACGCATTTGGTCAACAGTGAAAGCAACCATCTTGTGTTATAGTAGTTGTTGTTGGTGTTGGTTAGTTTCAATTGTGAACAAAAGAAAAACCTGAAATTAATAAAAAAAGCCTTTCTTATATAAAGAACTAAAGAAGTAACTCTTAAGTAGAAAGTTTTTATAAGAAAAATTTTTAGAGGACAAAAAATTTTAACGTTAGAATATCATTAACATTACACAACACGAATTCAAGAGTCTCAAAGGAGGTACCCATTCACTCATTGAACAAGTTTCTACAACTTTTTTGAACATTCAATTTGCAAACTGCTCTTTACTTTTTACTTCATCACTTTCACCTTTGCTTTCAGCTTTCAGCTTTCAGCTTTCAGCTTTCAGCTTTGTGCTTTGTGCTTTGTGCTTTGTGCTTTTACTCTTACTAGTTTTTTTGACTTTAATCTTACAGTTTTGCAAGTACTACAACTGGTCTTTGTCCTGAACTCCCTAGGGTACAATTGTCCTTACTGTCTATTCCTATCTGTATAGTTGTCAGTTTTGATTGTTCTGTGAATAATTTTTTTGCAAATTTCAAGTGAAAAAAAGTCTCTGTGAAGCGGAAGGGGAGAAAGGCTGCATTTGCAACTTGGAACAGTTGTGCGGGTGTCTCTGAGAGATTCCTGTTTTTCCATCCCTTCTCCCACTCTTTTTCTTCAACAGATGCTCTGATGTTCTACATGTTCTACATGTTCTACGGGCGTGTCTTAGCCTTCTCGTGTCTTGGGTTGTCATCGTAGAGCGTGGGGGGGGGAGGGAACCCGGACGGTAGAATCGTGATGCTGCCCTGCTGGCAATTACACCTGTCCTAGCTCTAGACGGAACTCGGGGGAAGAGAGAGAAAGCTTCTGCCTGGGGGGGATGTGCAAAGGGAGAAGAGTGGCGTAGGTACCAGAACAGCACCCATTCTGGTACCTACGCTGGAATTGCTTTTTGGCTATTGGAGGAGGGGCATGATAACTACCCTAACACATGACACATTCCCACATATAAGATTTGTATGCGCAAGAGAGTGGATATGAGATGATATACTTATATATAAGAACTGGATGGATCCAAATAGGGTGTATGTGTCTGTGTTGTGGATTTGCAGTAGAGGTATATGGGCGCATTGCGCCCATATACCTACCTATGTAATAATCCGTGCAGGCCAAGGGCATGCGGAGACCCCTTTGCTTCTTCTCTCCCCCCTCCTCCCTCGACCTCCTCTAGCAACGGAGATACCAAACGGAGGGGGGATGCCTCTACAGCAGTGACCCTCTTTTGTAAGTTGCTAAACATCCATATGTAGAAGACGAAAAGACCTGGAGCTTACTGACTTGACGGCTCCCCACTTTCAATTCCGTCGCACCGCTACGCGCAATATTCGAGCTTTGGATTCCCAGCAAGGGCCCTACGCTTGTCTCTGTGCCCCTCACTTTGCTCTTTCCCATATCCCGCATTGTTCCATGTTTTCTCAGCGATGCACAGAACGGATAAATTAAGCTGTAAATTACTTCTTTTGGACCCTATTTGTGCGGCGTTATCTAAGGTACACACAAAAAAAAGCAATTCTCTGCCATCGAGTTCTTCGAGTTTTTCCGGTTTTCGACTTCCTTGTGAAAAAGCTATTTCTTTCTTTTTTTCCCGTTGTATCGCGCACTTTGCCTTCCCACCATTGAGAGTTTGAACAATGGTCATTTGGGATGTTGGACCCTTGCAGCGTTGGATGACCTTTCAATGGAGGATTTGCTTTTCCATCTCAGAAATGGCTTCAACTGGTATAAACCGGAATTGTCTTAATTAGAGTCTATGATTAATTTCTTTCGCCAGGAACCACCAGAGACAAAAAAAAAAATTTTCCATTCATATTTATACCGATGATCTTTTGATCTAGATCAGATGGCTGTTCCTTATTAATTCCCTTGTGCACTCGTAAATTCAGTGTAGAACTCGTAAAAATTGTGTACAATATTACCGATAAGCCACAAACACAATAACTAATCATATAAGTCACATGAGCTCATCATCCTCACAGATAGATATTGAAAAGGCGCCTGTCACCATGGAGAAGGCTGTCTCCTTGCCTGGTGTCACTGTCTCCGAGAGCAGATCACAACCTATTCAAGAGATTTACGCTGACTCTGAATTCGTCACCCTCGGTGGTTACACTTACAGAAGAACCCAACTGCTGACTGCGCTGGGTATCGACGAGCACCGTGAGCAACATACCCCAGTGGTGAAGAAGCTTGCCAACCCTGTGCCATTGGGTCTAGCGTCCTTCTCCATCTGTTGCCTTGTGCTGTCCTTGATCAACGCTAACGTCCGCGGTGTCACCAGTAACCAGTTCGTTATTTCCATGTACATGCTGTTCGGTGGTGCTATTGAGTTGTTCGCAGGTCTGCTATGTTTTGTCATCGGTGACACTTTCTCCATGACCGTCTTCTCTTCCTTCGGTGGTTTCTGGCTGAGTTACGGTTTAGACTTCGTGCCTTCCATGGCCGCCATTTCGGAGTACGACAAGGACCCTAACATGCTGAACAACGTCATCGGTTTCTACTTGGCCGCGTGGTGTGTGTTCACGTTCCTGATGTTGATGTGCTGCCTAAAGAGCGCTTGGGGTCTGTTCCTGCTACTGTTCTTCCTAGACTTCACCTTTTTGATGCTTTGTATTGGTAACTTCATCAACGACAACAACTGTAAGATGGCAGGTGGTTATTTCGGTATTCTGGCAAGTGTATGTGGTTTCTACATGCTGTACTGCTGTGTCTCCTCAAAGGAGAACTCTTACGTCCCATTGAGAGCCATCATGATGCCAAACTAAATCCAAAACTAACTTCATCTCGTCCCTTTTAATTATATTCCGAAAATCTACACATCTCCAGACTCTGCGCTCATCAAGATAGCATAATTTTTACTTCACGCATTGGTAAAAAGGTTCCACTTTCCATGACCTGCAGACTCCAAGATAATAATATGCATTTCCCCACACACACACTTGTGATTTGATTTTTATTTATCAGCCCTATAACTCTAATTCATACAAAGAGCATCTGCTCTTTTCAAATAATAATACTTTAACGACTTAACTTATTTTTACATATGTACTATACAATATCTAATAATGTAATGCCTATGTTCCTTTTGTTCACAACTGAAGCTCATCGCGATCGCGGATGAAATTTCAAGCTCTGTCACAAGAAATGACCCAAAACATTAAAAACAAAGGCAAATTAGGAGAGGAAACATCGAATAGTTACCAACCACGCCACAAGAAGCGCTAAGACCAGTTTACAGTAGCAATGGATATAAGTGTCCCAGAATCACAGGTGTATGCGGACATCACTGCGTTCATCGAGCAACAGCAGCGCGAGCTCACTAACATCAATGAGTACCTAGATGACTCCGATGCCGTGCCCGTTGAAGTTCAGGAACTGGTGGAGTTAGGGTACAGGAACAAGCTGAGAAGCAAGACGCGGACCACTGCCACTGATCTGCTGGTGAAGAATGTCTACGAGTTGGAGAACGAGTGGAAGTTACGCACGATGACTGAGATGATGGACATAATCGGTGACATACCGAAACATTCCATAGGCAGTGAATTGAGAGAGAGCATTGAGGATCCAGCGGGACACTCACACAACGCAGCCATTGACGACTTAATCGAGGATATACTGAAGTTGCCACAGCTGCAACTGGCCGATACTGCACATGAGGATGATGACAACGCGCAGTTACTCCGAGAGTACCGCAACCTCAAGAACGATGTCATCGATAAGTGCAATGAGATTGTAGCGAGCAGACAAGAGCTGAGAGATATGGATATAAACTTGGAGCCAGTGCGTAGCTTGCTCAAAGCGATCCCGCATAGCTCGGAGGGGGACATACGACAGTATTTTATAGACTACCAAGGGCAGCTGGAGAGCGTAGTCAAGGAACTTTCCTTGGTAGTTGAAGAGGCTTACAAGCAATCGGAGAATGATCCGATAATGCGAGGTAAACTAGCAGATATAATAAATAATATGTAGTATTATAATAGAGAATAAGTCTTCTTTAAAGATTAAGTATCTTTTTTTTTAGTTGATTAAATTAAAAAATGCAAAATATTGATTAGTTTTCTGTTTTTAGTTAAAAAAATATACAACTATATCATATATTGTTCCTTTTTAGAGCCAAACTCCTGGGAGAGTGAAGCAAAGAGAAGAGTTTATTAGATATAAAAAGTTTAGAGAAAGATAAGGTTAAATTATTCTTGCAAAAAACTTCTTAGTCGAACAAACCGAAACCCATGTCGTCATCGGATTCTTCAGCAGCTTCTTCTTCCTTTTCTTCAGCAGCTTCACCGGCAGCGGCACCACCAGCAGCAGCGGAAGCACCACCAGCAGCAGCACCACCAACTGGAACAGAGGCGAACTTTTGTTGACCTTCAGCGATCAATTCGTCCAAGGACTTACCTTCCAAAGCAGACAACAATTCGTTGATTCTAGCTTCGTCAGCTTCAATACCAACAGATTCGATAACCTTCTTGATGTCAGCAGCAGCTGGAGATTCGTTACCACCTTGGGTCAACAATAGGTAAGCGGCCAAGTACTTCATTTTTTATATCTGTTTGATTGAGTTGGTTCTGAATGAAATAATCGATTTAAGCGGTATTTAAATACTAAAACGCAGACTATTCCTTGGTGTTTTCAAGTGAGAGAAATATATTATAAACTACAAAACGGAAGAGAGAGAGAGAGAGAGAAGGTTTAAAGACTAGCTGGTATTTAAACTAACTGGGACAAGTGAAAAAAATTTTTGAAATTTTTTTTTTTTCACTTTTTTTTTTCAACGTCAATTCGTCGCTGGCGATTTGAGTCTGTGCGGGTGGAGCTGCCGTTCGAAATGTGCAAACTTTGTTGTAATCGTCTAATACGTATGTGTGCATATGCTGTGTAATATACTACGTTTAGTACCAGTATATACGCTTAGTGTCAGCGTATATACTGGAATGGACGTGTAAAGGGATGGATAGAACGTGACTAGTACGTACAAATGTATCGCACTTCTTGCCTTTCGTTATTGAGTACTGAGACACAGAGAGGTTATACGGGGGGTTCAAGAGCTGTGTGCTTGGATGCCACATAGTTGAAAGCCCTTTATATATGTCCTTTGTAGTAGCTGGCTGCCAGAAGTTAATAGTAATTGGGGGCGGGATAGTGGACGAGCATACGATAAAGACGTTATAAAATGTCTAATCCTTTCAAGAACATCGGTAAGAACTTGCTGTATATCAGTGGTGTAGGTGTGCTCTCGCTTGTGATCGTCAAGAGTATAGTGAGGGCGCGCAGGGATGCCAAGTTTAAGCCGCACGCGCTGGTTGGCGATGAGGCCAGCAGTGCACAGGACTACTATGATAACTTGGCGCAGGTGAAGCCCGGGTTCCCGCTGCCGAAGAAGCTCGACAAAGACGAGGAGTTCAGTATAGTGGATGCCGCGACAACGAGGAAGAGCAAGTACGAAGCCGGGGGTGTTAGTGCTGTGACGAGGAGAAGAGGTGATAGACTCGGGTTCTTGGACCGTCGGAACAACGACTGAGTCTGCACAGAGGTGTTTTATACTCACGAAATCTTATCAAATTAGCGACATGTAAATAAATCAAATGATCTACTTGACTACTCATGACTAACAGTTGTTCCCTTTTTCTTTGAAATAATTTATTAATTTCATATATATCATTAATCTAAGAACTGTGTATATACTTTTATTTTTTTTGATAAATATTGGTACTATTATGAGATTACAACAATATGGCATTTGTATATTTATGCCATATAAAACATGAAAACGAACATATGGATGGGAATAAGAAGTTAGGATTTAACATAAACAACGAGTAAGAAAAAAAAAAATAAATGGTTGACATGTTGGTAAAGAAAATTTAAAAATGTATCAAACACTCTTAGTTCTTACCTTCACCAAAGTAGTCAGCCATTTCCTTGTCTAGGTCTTCCAAGTTCTTCTTTGGTTGCTTCTCCTTCTTGGCCTTTGGCTTTTGCTTACGGGCCTTGACAGCAGCTGCCTTCTTGGATGGGCCCTTGACAGGCTTAGCCTTTTGGGCAACAACTCTCTCACGGGAAATAGCTCTAATTCTTTCGGTCAAAGGTCTAGCTGGTTGAACGGTTGGGTCAACAACGATGTTCAATCTTAGTCTAGACTTACCACCATCAATTGGTGCACCACTGAACTGAGCAACAGCCTTCTTAGCAAGTTCACCATTTCTGAAGGTAACGTTGGCCATACCAGTGGATTGACCTCTCTCGTTGTAACTCAACAAAACTCTTTGAACACCACCTACTTGGGATTGGAAGAATTCCTATAAAAAAAAAAAATTACAAACCGATCAGGAAATTAATTGAGTACATTCACACATTTTCCAGAGCCAATAAGCTCAAGAAAACTAAATTTGTTCATGTAGCTCAATCCAATTGATAATCGTTTTGAAAAATAAAATTTGTTAGTCATAATCATTCTCTTGTGTCTAAATTTGCATCGGAAAGGATATATTTGAAAAAGCTGAGAAACAGGGAATCAGCATACAAGTACCACACACACCCCCATTGGTCCTTTGGTTTCCACTAAATGACAAAGTAAGTCGACAATTGTAAAAGTAATAAGGGTTTCATTAGGTTCATTTGACTAATAGAACAGCAAAAGAATATCAAATATCAGTCATAAAAGTAAAGAAAATTAGTATTGGTGGTATTTTCTGGTTGAAGAACTATTGCGGAGAATCTCGGGTTTATCCATGGCACCACTTTTAGAAAAGTGAAAAATGAAAGTTCACAAAATCAATTGCTCTTCCAAAACCTTGGTCCCTAGATGTAAGAGTATTGCTCCCGGATGAGCAACTCCACAAAAGTCATTCACAGTAACACTGATATATTTGAGATATTGTTTTTTATCAAGAAAAGCAACTTAATGCCATCTGATAAAAACTGCTGTTGATGCAAATGAGATCCCAGTCCTATCAACTTTTTAACTTACAGTTAGAAAAGGTAAAACTCAATTGAGGGGATATATGGGTCCCGGTAAAACATATGTGCATAAAAAATGCAAGTCATATTGTCGTACTACCTATTTTTTTCATTTTAATAAAATGGAAATTAAACCAATAAGAGACTTCAAAACTATTTTCTATGTCTACCATGTTAACCTGTATTTGAAGAGATCAGATATCATGGGACTTACTTTCGTAGTTATTTGAGATCGATATCGTATCGAATAGTAGCAAAAAACTGCTAATTCATATGTTTAGCGTCTAGTTTTCCGTCAAACTTGGTTTAATCTCGTTAAAAAAATAATTTAGGAACAAACCCAGCTTTGTCACTTTTATTTCAGTAGTAATGGTCGCAATCCTTTGACTTCAATCAAAAAATGATAAGAAGTAAAGGAAAAGTTGAAAATCCAAAGTGACAATGTTAAGTAAGTCTTTTTGCATTTTTCAATTTATTTTTAAAAAAAAATTGATAAGATCGTGTTCATCTATTCTCCGCATCATGTGCTGACGTCACAGAAATAACACTTTCTCTAAGCTCTTCGACACCCTTTCCTAATAAAACAAATTCTGCAAATTTTTTAACAGTCATTATTTTTGCTTCTAATTCGAACATACTCTAACTGCATCTTGCTTGATGTCTCTTGGCAAACCTTCAACAGTTACTCTAGCTTCTCTAGTACCGTGAAGCAAACTAGCAGCTCTGGCAACAGCAGCGGAAGCTGGTGCGGCAACAGGCTTGGAAACAGCACGTCTGCCTGGAACAACACGACGACGTGGGTTAATTTGCTTGGCAGCTCTCTTAGGGCGAGCAGCGTGTCCAGCACGAGTTCTGTTAGAAGGTCTGGCAGTCTTCTTGGAGCCAATAATTTCGTCAAGGGACTTATCTAAGTTAGCAGACATCTTTGAAAATATTTTTTTTTATGAATGTATTTGTTAACAGAATTTTATTCCGATACTATTTTTGTAGCTGAAAAAAATTGTGTTAATTAGTAAATTCCTTTATTTTGTTACAGTTACCACCAATACCTGTATACAAAGTTAACACTGATTTGTTTACCACGCTTTCCTTCGTTACAGAAGTATGAACACGAAAGGAAAAGATTTTCCAGATTGCAGCCTATTTATACTTTTTTCTCCTGGCTGGTTTCTCTCCTTCCCCCCACCAAGAATCCCGTCCGCCACGTCAATCCCGATGAAAAAGACAACCCAGCATTTACCCTTAGAAAACACCGCACAGAAGGGTCGTTCTTTCACTTGTGTCCCTAGAAATCCATGTAGCTTCATGTAATGTTATCTCAGGCTACGAGCCCAGCAAATCGTCTCTGCTGCTTCCTTGTTTTGTACGTACTATATGATATGATGTTGCCTAGATAATAGAGCTGCCTTTGAGTCCTGAAGAGACGCACTAAGATTAGCCTGGTTCCTTTCAATAAGCAATTGACAATCGGTTATCTTTTATATATCGATATTCTATATAATATAAACATTGTGTGCATTCTATATGTGAGAAAATGAAGAGAAAAAAAACAGTAACCTGGGATAGAAATGAAGGTGAAATGAACAAAACGGTAAATTCCAATTAAAACAATAAATCATGATAATGCAAGCTAGAAGGGGAACTATATCCCCTTATGAAAGGAAGTGTGATGGAAAAGGAACTAATTGCTCATGCTTTGTTCCTTCTTCTTGTTGTACATGGCAGCGCTGACCATGCATTTCAGTTGTTCTGGGAAGTCCAGCACGCCCATCTTGACTTCCAACAGCTCGATTTGGCATGCCGGGTCATTGTGTTTGGTGTCTTTCTTTTCCCTCAATCTAGTCAAGAACTCTTCTCTGGTCGAGTATACCTGGTTTCTGGTCTTGTGCTTAGAGCCCAGTCCGTCTCCGAATGCTTCGAACATCTTGGTCCAGTTCCATGGGGCGATGTCATTGTATGATCTGGTTGGACCCTTGATGGCTCTCTCGATGGTGTAACCGTCGTTGTTCCATAGGAAGATCTCCATCTTGACGTTGTTGTGCAACATTGTGCTCAATTCCTGGATGGTCATTTGTGCAGAGCCGTCACCTTCGAACAGGATCAACTTTGGTTCGTATTCGATCTCCTCAGGGTTAGGGATGTGGGACAGAGGGTAGTCTTGCATACCGATACCGACACCGAGGGAGGCCGGCAAAGCCATACCGATGGACAGGTAGAATCCCTGGGAGACGTACTTGACGTTGGATGGGAATCTGTAATCACGGACACCGAATTGAACGGAGCCGGTCTCACAGACAAGGACGTCACCGGGGTTCAAGTACTGTGGCATGATGTCTTGCAAGAACTCCTGGGTGATCTCATTGGAAGACTGGGAGTCAATTTTAGAGTCCGCGTTGCTGGTTGTGGAGCACTCTTGGTAGTTGAAGGACAACTTGTCGGCCTGGATGGCTGGTTGCAGCCTGTTCAAGACGTGGACGAAGTTGACACCGCGGATCATGTCTTCTTCTTTGGTCTTTGAGTTGAAGAATCTGATGTAGTCGCTGTGGAACTCTACGACGTTGGCACCGATGTGCTCGTTGTAGTCAATTGTGTAATGGCCGTTGTTGATTTCGTTACGCTCGATACCGAAGTGCAGGATCAAGTCGCACTTGCTGAAGTCCTCGATGACCGAGGAAGAGCACTCCCTACCGTTGTACAGGCCTTTGTAGTAAGGGTTGCTCTCGTCTATCACAGACTTGCCCATCACGGTGGAGAAGTTCCACATCTGACAGTGGCTGATCAGGCTGTTCAGCTGCTGGGAGACCCCGTACCTGTCGGTCAACACGTCACCCAGGATACAAGGGTTGGAGCTGTTGTAGATGAGCTGTGCTACTTTGGCGACGATGGCCTCCAGCTGGGACTCGCCGCAGCCGACCAATGGCGCGATGGCTTGCTCCAGCGTGATGGTGGGCCTAGCGACCAAGTTACGAGTGGACACCATCATGTCCGCGAAGTCCGCTGGGATGAACAGGTAGCCCGGCTTGGAGTACCTGTACATGTCCTCTATGACCTTGTCGAGCATATCGCATGCCACGTCGATGTCCTCCAGGTACTCGGCGGCGCAGCACACGCGGTCCTTGACCATCTCATAGTAAGTCTTGTGGTTTGGGGACACGAAGTTCGAGTCGTTCAATGCTGGGATCAAGTGGTGGACGTTCTTGTTGTCGGTGTTCTTGCATGAGGTCTGCGAGCTGGCGACACCGACGATGTGCAGCACTTTGACGTCCTCGGCGAAACTGCCGGCGACACCGTTCAAGGCGCTGAGCTCGCCGACACCGTAAGTGGTAATCAAGCAGCCTATCTTGTTAGTGTAGCGGGAGTAACCGTCAGCGGCGTAGGCGGCGTTCAGCTCGTTACAGTTGCCCACCCACCTGAGGGCATCGGCGACAGAGTCGTCGTACAAGTGCTCCAGCAAGGCCAAGTTGAAGTCACCTGGCACACCGAACACGGACTTTGTACCACACGAGAGCAATCTGCGGAACACGTACTCACCGAAGGTGATCTCGCCATAGGCGAATCCGGAATTGCTTTGGACACCACTATAACGTGATGTGTCAGCGGTAACCTTAGGGTCTAAAGTTACTGGTGCCATTTCTTTTTACTTTATTTTTATGCTATGTTAAATTTTCCAAGGGGGGGAACTACTATGTTGTTTCAAGTCTGAACACTTGCAATGTACAGATAACATGCTCCTTATATATGTTTTTAACATGCCAAGAACGGAACCTCCGATTTCTACTAGTGTCAACAAATCTTGGCTTTTGCGGTATATAATCATAACCTCTTTTTTTTGGGGTCTTTTAGCTTCTTCAATTGTATTATCCCAGGCACACATAGGGTATCCAAGGAACTAGACAACGTTTATACACTTTCCCGTGAAGTCTGGTTTGCTTATACCTTTGTGAAGCTTATCAGTGGTATTGTAAAGAAACTGGGCATTACGTATTGCATTACAGTGTTGAGTGTTTGTTCTTGCTGTAGTTGCTGCGTTTTGGTGTAATTCGCATCGATGGCTAGCTTATTTGTAGCTCGTCAGAGTGGTTTCTCCTCTATGCTGTAAGTTTGTTTCTTAGACGAGGCCGTTCGGGGACAGTTGAGGCTGAATGTGCTGATTGTTTTGTAGCCTTTTCAGTTGCCAAATCTACCTCTCTAATAACCACACCAATACGTAAATACCATTCTCTCACTCTGGAATAGCGGAGGGGAGGTTAACCGGAAATTCGCGGAAATTCACGGAAATTCGCGGGACATCCTTCTCTTTGACCAACTGTTCCTCGGAAATTCACGGAACGGGTGTATGATGTTTTCCACGAAATGGTTTAATCCAAGATATCGCCTGGCATCGCATCAACATATACGACAGGATATTGATATCTGATATTTAACGAAGAACAGTCACATGCCATATATTATGTACGATAACTTTCCAGATCACTTTTCACAAATTCGACAAAAAATGAAAATTCCGGTCAGCTGATGATATCACTTCACTTCACCACATCAGCTATTTCTCCCACCATTTCCCCCAAACCACGGTGATCCCCGTCTCCCTTAAAAAGACTCTAGCAAGGACATCGCGATCCACTTCAATCCCATTAGTGATTTGTAATACTTATAAATATTGTAACATGTTGTAAAATATTACATGTGTTACAAGTTACATGTGTTACAAGTTACATGTGTTTCAAGTGTTACATGTGTTTCAAGTATTACATGTGTTACAAGTTGTAAATATTGCTACTCTTTCACAACCTCACTGATCTGAGAAACACCATGGCTAGGAAGTTGAGTGGGTTGCAAAGGGAAGTTATACATCTGTACAGAAGTGCGGTTAGAGTAGCTCATACCAAACCGGTGGAGAACCAACCGCACTTCCTGCAGTTTATACACGCGGAGTTCAGCAAGTACCGGGACTTGCCTCGTAAGGATTTTACCACGATAGAGCATCTGCTGCGGGTTGGCAACAGAAGGCTGAAGATGTACTCTCAGCCCGAACTGAAAGATATACACTAAAAGTGTTACTATTCCTAATGTAAATAGTTTTCCTACATTCCTACATATTAATTTACTTATAAACGATACCAAAACTGAATATTTTCTTTCTTAGAACTGTATAGACCAAAGAAAATAAAACCATATATGTGAATAGTTGAATAAAAAAAAATTAGTAGAATTGTGGGTATTGAATGCGTTCTGTATATAAACTTAGCGAGTGAGGGTTCTTTTACAACAACCATTAAATGTTTTTAGAACCAAAAATAAAAATAAAATAAAAAAATTGAGTAGATGTAACGTCAGGGTTACTGCCACAAACGTAATATTAGTATTAACAATAAGAGAATAGGGATATTATATTATAACCAACATCAAATAGAAAAACAACATTCTCTGCGATCCATGGTGAAAGTCCAAACTATCGACATGGTGATCGAGGAAACATTTATCTGATTTTCGTAACAAAATGAGAAAAAGACATTTACAATAAATTTTAGGACCAATGTTTTAAAAATAGATTCAGAATTTTTTTTTTTCCTTGAACTAGTCGAATATTTCCTTGCGATGTCCAAGTATAAACTCCACAATGTAGTAGCGTTCCCTCATGTCTGACAAATCTTTGTCCCCATGTTGATCATGTAACAAACCGGGACTGAACACGATCGCTAGGTTATGTAAGTTCATCAAGTTTGTATCACTGTAATGGCTCACCAGACAGATATGTCCACACAGTACTTTCAATGTCTCATAATGTGCCTCCGGTAGTAGTTGCAAAATCCGGATAACACTACCCAGGGTGGTTCTAAACAATTTACCCATGTTCTCTTCCTCTTCTTCATTTTCAAACTTATCCTTCGGTTTGCCGTTTAGCAAGGGTAAAGTGTTGATCAGATCATCTTTCTTAACCAAATTGATCAGCGGATCGTACACTTCATATGTAAATACAGGCTCAGAAAAGCTCCGTAGATACCTTTTCAGCACACTGGCCACTGCATTTTCGTCTCTTTGCATTAAAGACAGAAGCTCTGTATCTCGCAGACACTCAATGATACCATCTGTGTCTGTCACCTCGAGAGAGTCACATAGCTTCACAATCTCTCTTTCAATAGATTCTACTAGTCCATTAGAAGCCGATTTTCTGTATAGACCTTCCGCTTTTAACAGATCCTCATCGACCTCTAGATATGTGATACAGACTTTAATCACCAATGGGATCTCAGTGCCATCTCTTTCACAGACACTAGTCAAGCTGACGTTTGGCGCTGGTGTTGATTCACATGGAATCACATAAGAGTCTTCACTTGACCCACCGCTCCGGTTACTTCCAAATATCCTCCAGAATTTCGGTTTCGGTTCGGTTCGAACTTCTGCCAAGAGCTTGTTAGCACTGTTACTGCTTTTTCGGCTGGTTTGAGAGTTGGTCTCACCTTGATGTGAATCAAATATCTCGAAGGATGACAACGAGGACTTCTCTTTATCGTGCTTTAGACTTTCCACTTCTTGCAACAAGTTTTCCCTGGTAACGGTCAGATGCTCGATTTCATCAACCAAATGTTTCTTGGACAAGGTCAGTTCTCTGATCTCAAGCCGCAGTTTTCTAAGTTTTAATTCACTATCAAACAGCTCATCGTTTACCCCATTGCTGTCAACCATCAGCGCAGCGTCGCCGGAACCCATCCTTTTCCTGCCCTCTAGGTTGGTGTAGCTGTTGGTTCTCTTGGATAAAACACTTGCAGAGTTCCCTAGTGTTGTAGAAGGACTTGTAACTTTATCGAAGGTATCGTGATGTGTCAAAGGCGGTGTTCTATACATCGATGCCGCAATTGTGCTGCTATTATGGGTTCCCAGATTGGCACTTCCGAGACTGTTGGATGATCTGTGTCCCAACACGTCTACATGCGGTCTTGGCTCCTCCAGTGTCAGCGGCTGAGTGACATTAAAGGCCATACCGATGGAAGGCGTTGTGTTCGCACTAAAACCAATGCTGTCTTTCCTGGAACCAACTGTAGGCGTATTTGTGACGCTTCCGTTGCGTCGGCCCACAGGGGAAGAACCAACTCTAGGAGACGCTTGCTGCGCAAAGATCAAGCTGTCACTCTTGCCTCTCCTATCGGATGCCTTCGGTGTCAGATTCGAGGTGGCGCCTCCCAGTCGAGGACTCTCCAACCGAGGTTCGGTAGTCTGTGCAGAGGCCACACCCCAGCCAGAGTGCGTATCGGACTCGGTAGTCTTGGAGGGCTTCTTGAATGACAAGTTGCCGAGGAACACTTTGGACTTCCTCGAGAGCGACCTGGCAATCCGCTTATCCTTGTCGTCCAGGGAAGTCTTGCGAGCCATTGGTGTCTGTGGATTGGGGTTAGAGGACTTCCTAGAGTGCGAATTTGAGCTTGATGAAGGCGTCTGGACCAGGGTTTGCGTCTGATTCGTATGTGTCTGACTTGTATGACTCTGAGACGCACTAGGCGTTCTAGAGTGGGAGATACCAAGCCCCGGCGTGTCGAAGTCCATGTCGTTAGCGTTCTTGCGGATCAATCCTGGTTGGAACATTCTTGGTGACCACAGATTCTTATAAGAATCTTCTTCATTCTTGTCACTTTGGGATCTACCAGAAGTACTCCCCGAGGAACTGCCAGACCCTGAACCAGACCCTGTAGCACTGTCAGAAGCACTGCCAGAGGCACTAGCCCCACTGGGCATATCCCATTGCTCGAGGCTGTCGAGCTCATCTCCAGTCAGAGTGGCATCGAGAACGTCGTCCACTGTCTTCCCGTACAGGCTAAGGATCAGCAGATGATCCGGCAGCACTGGCATAGGGGGATCATGTGACTGCGAGATGTACGGAGTGTGTGCGGAGTATTCTCTGCCTCTTCCGCGTAAATCATTGTCGTGCAACGGAACATGTATATCTGGTGGTTTAGCCATCGTAATACCGGGTAGTTCTGGTGGTGGGTTCTCAGCCGGATTGGTGTCTAATGAGAGGTAGGTCTGGTTGCCTTGTATTTATAGTCTAACCAGAGGGCATGTAGTGTGCGAAGCGGGATCAGTGAGTATAGCATTTCTTTGACCACACCAGACCAGCAGATGAGCCGTGCGCCGCAACAACTAACTGACCAGCCTGGACACATCTTGCGTTGGGATGAGCTGGAGCGCACTGCGTCTCGGAGTGTGATGTGTTATCTTGTGGGGACATGTGTCAACATTTTATTTTTAGCCTAGCGTTTCGTTGCGCTTGTATAGTGGTACAGTACAATGTTCACTAGTATCAGTAGCTTGTATTCGACTTGGAGCAAAGTGCCTAGAGGTGAAACAAATAAGATGTGCCGTGTATGTAGCAATTGGTATCTACACTTTTTGTGTAATCCACACCGCATATGTATCTGCGTGCTTCCAGACAAGCTATATGTACATTTGTAACATGCGGCGTAGATATAAATAGACTGTGCGCAACCGCAGATCCCGCTAAATGCCTTTTATACTCCTCACATGCCACGAATTTACTTTGGCATTCCCGCACCGCTGAAATATTTCAAGAGAAGCCAGTATATAGCACAACTATAGTCTTTGAATGTTGCAGAATTGAGAGGGTAAGCAAAGCAGAGAATATATTTATCGAGCCATGGCTGAAGAGAGTGTGTCGACGCAGTTTCTGTCCAACATTATCGGCAAGCCCGTGCATGTGAAGCTGTACAGTGGTATGCTGTATAGCGGAGTGCTGGAGAGCATCGACGGGTTCATGAACGTCGCATTGAGCGAGACCCGTGAGCACTACGAGCATCCAAACAACAACCTATTGAAGAAGTACGCCAGCGATGTGTTTCTGAGAGGTACCCAGGTGATGTACATCAGCGAAGCTTAGAGGAAAAGAGTGTGATTAGCCAATGTAACATTTACGAAACGAATATAACACAAAAAAAAAACTTGTATAATACATAGAATTCAATATATTTCATATTACTTCTTTTTGAAAACGAATTTGTTGTTTATTATTACCTAGAATATATACAAAATATGTACTCTTTTATATTTTTTTTAATTGTGTAGGAATGTATTTGTTAATTTGTGCAGTTTGATTTATGGTGTGACCTTTTGGTATCAACAGGCTTCACTAATGGTCCTTGTGGTGTCTCAAGTGGAAAAAGTACTCTAGGGAGTATCCAAAAGTGATAACCGCTAGGGACAAGTGCCAGATTGGCTTACCGCTGGCATTCTCGCCATCATAGTACTTGCTCTTGTACTTGCCCAAAAACCTGCCGTAGCCAGCATTGTTGGCTGCAGTAGCTGGTCCCTGTGGTAGACTCTTGTAGAAACTCACAACATTGGCAATACGCTTAGCATTTGGAGCGGCCCCCAGTTGCTGTGCAGAAACAACCTTTGGTGGAATCAATGTAGACACAGCACGCTTGAATATCATCGCTATCGTGTGTATATGTGTATTTGCTTGTAGTTTGATAATTATCTTGTACCTACCCTAATGGCGCACCTCTAGGATTTCCTTTAAATACACTTCGAATAAACTATATGGAATACGCTACTACTCTCACTACTATTCTCCCTTCACAGTAATCAAACAGAAACTTTCGAAGTTGGAACCTCAATGTATATAGTGTTATACGTTTAAGTACATGTGACCTTCCCTTTGATCTCATTGGTTCGTAGCTTGATATTTGTCACATGCATGCTTATATATGAGCATCTGCACATTCTAATATATTAATAGATATACATACAGGACAGAATAAATACTTCCTTTTGGTTTCTATTGAGCGTACTTTAACATCTCCTCTTTGTCCTCTATCTTGGCTCTAGGTCTGCCTTCTGCGAACCCTGCGTCGCGTTCGTGCTTGTCGATCCGTTGCCAGTCGGACCATGTTGTGTGTCTGTGCGTTCTGAGCAGCTGCGCTAAGTCTGTATGTTTATATATATCACGGGTAGCGTATAGATCAGCCAGTACGTTGTCGCCCACTTCGAAGGCATCCATCATTGTACTGGCTATCACACCTTGACTGCCCTTCCGTATCCATCCAGATGTGTATAGATGTGGCACGACTTGTCCTTTGTTATCCAGAACTTTGCCATTGTTGTTTATTATGTGGCCTCTGGAATCATGGAACCCAATGTCTAATGTTTTGAAATCCTGTAAAGGTATTCCACCGTAACCCAAGGAAGTAATCAATAAATCAACTTCGTACTGCAATGTCTTCCCAGTCGAGATGACCTTGTTATCCGGTGTGACTTCATTTTCTGTTAGCTTTAAACCCTTAATCTTCCCACTGGAATCATCCTTAATGATCTCGAGGGGACTCTTTAAATAATCCAACTCCCATTCTTTACCAATGGGATTCACAGGTGGAAATTTCTTATAGTTTTTCTTCAACCTTTGATCAAACGGCTTCAAATATTCAGAGCACATCTCCACTCTTCTCTTAAACGCCCGATCATATAGAGGTGAACCCTGATGCTTCTCGAAATCAAACATGTCCTCACTGAAGTATTTAGATGATATGTGTCCCTTGATACCATACTTCTCTAGTTCCCAGAGCTCTCTGAACTCCTTGTTGGTAAATTTTGAGTGGATAAAATCTCTTCTGGCAATCATCTTTACAGTCTTTATCGGAGCATGTTTCAAAATGTTTAGTGCATGCTTAGAGATATCCGTCTTGTCCCATATCTCTGGGATTCCGTTGCTCAAGAGCACTCTTGTTATATCAAGTGCCACATTACCATTACCAATGATAGCGACATTCTTAACTCGAGACCAATCAAATGAATTTAGTTTCTCTTTACTGGCAAAATCTGGGTGTCCGTTATACCAACTGACAAATTCTCTGCTTGATAGAACTCCTGCAGTATCTGTCTCCCCCGGTATACCTAACCGTTTATCTCCACCACACCCATAGCTCAGTATGACTGCGTCCTGATTATCTATCAATGTCTTCAAAGGGACATCCTCACCTATTTTCACACCACCGATAAAATCAAACTTATGACCCAGGGGATTCTTGTCATTGACCTCGCCGCTGATATATTGCTCTGCACAGTTAGTGAACGTATCCTCACAATTCTTCACCTCAGGATGGTCTGGAGCAACACCATATCTGCTAAGCCCAAACGGCACCGGTAACTTCTCCCATATGGTAACATGCAAGGGGATCGGGGACTTCGATAATAGATGGTAAGCCGTGTAGAACCCAGACGGACCGGATCCTACCACTGAGACAGATTTCCTTTTAACCTGGCTACTGAGCTGCCTTATAAATATCATCTTATATTGCTTACACTGATGATCTACAAACCATATGGACTGCAATCATGGCTAAACTATATGATTATTAATGATTCAAGATGACTTCAAATTTCTAGGAAGCTCATCGCTGCGGATTTTTTTCAGGTAAGACTGCGATGAGTCCCTTTGACAGAAATCGAAAAGCTGTTACAGTTATGGTATACAATAAATACTAGTATACCAAACAACATATCTACAATTTTTTTTACATCTCACCGAGCATAATTGAGAAGCGCTATAACCGATGAACAGTGGCAACGGGCAGAGCACACTGCCACCGGATGCCCCCACAACGGGCGCTGACACGATAGGCAATGAATTGACAAGCACCCTGGCAAGTGGTGAGAAAGGAACCATCAGGTCTTTAATAGACTCGGCTATGCAGAACAATCCATATTTTGCTGCTGGTGGTGGGCTAATGCTTCTTGGTACCGGGCTGGCGTTAGCGAAATCCGGGATGGTGAAGGCCAGTAGATTAGCATATAAACAAATGATCGTCGACCTCGAGATCCAGTCTAGGGACAAGTCATACTCATGGTTCTTATCGTGGATGTCCAAACACCCACAGCGAATCTCTAAGCATCTATCCGTAAGAACAAGTTACATACAACACGACAATGGTTCTGTGAGTACCAAATTCAGTCTAGTCCCAGGACCCGGTAACCACTGGATTAGATATAAAGGTGCATTTATTCGCATCAAGAGAGAAAGATCGGCGAAAATGGTGGATATCTCCAATGGTACACCTTTTGAAACAGTGACATTGACCACCTTGTACCGTGACCGACACTTATTTCAAGACATATTGAATGAAGCCAAAGACATAGCTCTGAAAACAACTGCAGGTAAGACAGTAATATACACTTCTTTTGGACCTGAGTGGAGGAAGTTCGGTCAACCAAAGGCGAAACGTCTGTTGCCATCAGTAGTTCTCGATAAGGGTATCAAGGAGGATATCATAGAGGATGTCCATGACTTTATGAAGAACGGTAAATGGTACTCAGACAGAGGTATTCCATATCGTAGGGGTTACTTACTATACGGTCCACCCGGCTCTGGTAAAACTAGCTTTATTCAAGCCTTAGCCGGTGAACTCGACTACAATATCTGCATACTGAACTTATCAGAAAATAATCTTACTGATGATAGATTGAATCACTTGATGAACAATATGCCTGAGAGAAGTATCTTATTATTAGAAGATATTGATGCCGCTTTTAATAAAAGAGAACAAACAGGTGAACAAGGATTCCATTCTGCTGTAACTTTCAGTGGTCTTTTGAACGCGCTTGATGGTGTCACCTCCAGTGAGGAGACCATTACTTTCATGACTACCAACCACCCTGAAAAATTGGATAAAGCCATAATGAGACCTGGCCGTATAGACTATAAGGTTTTTATTGGCAATGCAACTTCATACCAAATTGAGAAGATGTTCTTGAAGTTCTACCCCGGAGAAGTCAATAACTGCAAGAAATTTGTCGAAGCTGTTGAGTCTTTGGGGTCATCAGTTAGTACAGCACAACTCCAAGGTCTGTTTGTAATGAATAAGGATGACCCAGAATCAGCTATCAAGATGGTGCACACAATGAAGACTAACGAAGAATTTGTAGTATGACCACATAAAACTGCACTAAAGTTCATTCTATTAATAATCAGGTTTAAAAATATATGTATATATGTATATATATTATACTTGTAAATAAATACAAAAGGTTAGCATGTGACTTCGCATGCTATAGCATTATCCAACAGATTACTGCCATCATTTTAGCATTTCATCTAGTGCTGATTCAAGATGATGCGGTAAAATCTCAGAGTTATCGACTGAAGCAAGTTCTTTTGCCCGCAAAAGAAGATCTCGAATCAGTTCACTAGTTGCGCTAGCAAGCAAAAGCTTAGAGCCCTCAGAAGGTATCGCTAAACGCCCTGCCTCTGAGCTCTGCTCAAGAGTCCTGAGAACATACTTAGCCAATTGCTCGGTATCCATTTACCCAGCTACACACAGATAATCTGTATTAGTGTGGATTGATATAACTAACATATATGCATTACAGTACCCATGTATATTGATAAGTCTGTAGTCATTAGTTGTAGTCAACTGCTATCTGGGCCTCATCACGCTCTGCCAGAAGCGATGAGCTTCAGCGGAGGCACAATGCAGAGAAGAAGTGATATATCACATGTACATTACGTATAGCAGTATATATTCCTACTATAAAAGGGCGGGACCGGCGGCTATTTTCCATTTCCTATTTCTTATATTATTGTTACGGCCACATGAAGCTAATTGCTGCAGAGACTCCACGAAAAAAATTTGCCATGAGAACAATTGAGGACTCTCTTAAGGAGCTAGAAGGGCTGCTGCACGGTGGTCGGGTGCTTAGACTGCCAGATCTGGATCACAGGTATACAATTATGTCATATGAAAACTATGAACAGAGAAGCGCAGACGTTCCCAGGCAACAGATCTGCGATACAAGTCGCCAGCGTGATAATGCCTATAAAGTTGTTCCAGTCACACATACAACACATTCGGCTGATATCAACAGTGATTTTATAACAAATTACAAATTGTCTACACCAACACAAGGTTTGACTACCAATGTTAGAACAAATCCCACAGTTGATGTTTTAACTGAATTTAAACCCAACTATCAGTGCTATAACAAGCCGACAAAGCTTAAAGCTTCTGTTAAAAGGAAAAAATCATTAGCCATTGTCCCTGCTTGGGTGAATGTGCCTGAATTCAGCAGATTTTTCGTTATAAAATCAATCAGCTTAGATCATATCAAAAAATCTTTTTATAACAGTATTTGGTCATCCACACATTTCGGTAATCGAAAGCTGTCACAGGCATACAAAGAACTAAAGGCAGGCGCGAAGATTTTCCTCTTCTTCTCAGTCAATGCATCCGGGAGATTTTGTGGTGTAGCAGAGATGTCATCTGATCTTCAGGATTGTCTAGATACGTCCTTATGGGACGACAGCAGCAAATATGGGGCGGCATTCAGAGTACGATGGGCCCTCGTCAAAGATCTTAAGAATGCTCATCTGAAGAGATTTTTAATACCAGAAAATGAAATGAAACCAATTACAAAATCTAGAGATACGCAGGAGATTCCCTTCTATATTGGTCAAGCAGTGCTTCAGCTTTTCAAGTCTGACAACACAAATATCAAATGTTTCCTAGATCAAGACTATAATTGAAATTAACTGAGTTTCTTCTCCGCCTACGACTACATGCTCTAATCAATACTAGTACAGTGTGTGATAGAAAAATCAATAACTAGTAATTGAAAATAAACCACTTCTTAATGACTCAGTCTTGAAACATGCATTTTATTATTAATTGTTTTATTTCATATATTTCTTAATCTATAACTGTTACACGAGACCGTCGTAAATATTTAATGCACTAATGATCGATGGATCCACTTTAGAACCCTCTCTGAACTCTTCCAGTGTAATATATCCGTCTTCATCTTTGTCCATGATTTTAAACACTTTTCGTACTCGCAACTCAGGTGTCGCTTCATCCTCATCAAGCTTGACCATTGACCCCATCATCTTATATACACTAGCCACAATGGTTAGCATCTCATCAAATGTTATGAACCCGTCATGATTCAAATCGTAAAGTTGGAACGCCCAAACTAGCTTCTCCTCCAAGGTTCCACGGGAGGTGGTACTTAAAACCGTTATAAACTCCTTGAAGTCGATATAACCATTGTTGTCTTTATCAAACACAGAAAACAAATGACCAGCAAACTCCTCTGGTGATCCAAATGGGAAAAATTGCTTGTATATTCTGATGAAGTCATCACGGGTCAAGTACCCATTGGGGCAGTCTCGCAGAAATCCCTTGTGCCACTGCTGTATCTCCCTGCGGTCAAAATATGTCGACTGCTTCAAACTCGTGAGATCCTCCTTCGATAACTTGGATGCTTTAGCTCCCATTATTAATATCTTATACCTTCACTTCACAAACTTCTTCTGATATCAATCCTGTCTCAAAACAACAAAGAACTCCCTCAATGTCCAGCTCACCACGCCAGTTCTGACTTGAGTACTTATCCTAGACAGGTAAACAGTTTACTAACCCCCTTTCTAAAACTGCTCCATGTAAATATCAAGTACAAACAGGACCGTTAGCTAACAGCCTTAATGAAGAAACTTCAGTCCTTTTTGGATGGGTTATATTCCAGGGAAATCAGTTGTCACTACATACGCCATAATTAACTCAGAACGGGCTTGGAAAGTCGTTGCGAAGTCAAGTCGATCCATGTTTCCTTGAAACTTTCAAGAAGTACAAACTCACTGACTTCTTGGCAATAAAATCAGCGGTACTCTTGTTGTGACTTTGATACGTTTGGTTGTGTATTGTCTTTGGTAAGATTACGAAGTATCCATTGAGGTAACAGAAGAATTGTGCTTTTTTTTGTTTTCTTTTGCGACCTGTAACGCCCTATCTTTCTCAAGTAAAGGTCCGAAATAATTTACTTATAAAACAACAACGACAACGACATATAAACCATGTCCACTTTACAGCGTCGTAGGGTGAATAAGAGTGAAAATGCTAGCAATGGCATTGAGGACAGAGAGGATGATGGCACTAGCAGTGGTAAGATTGCTTATGACCCGGAGGAGTCTAAGCTACAGAACGATTCCAAGCAGCCTACGTTGACATTGATGGAGGAAGTTTTACTGATGGGTCTCAGAGATCGTGAGGGTTACTTGTCCTTTTGGAACGACAGTATATCTTATGCGCTTCGTGGCTGTATCCTGATCGAATTGGCCTTGAGAGATAAGATTCGGATTTTGGATGCTCCGGCCAGAATGAGATTTGATATATCTGAAAGACTTATCGAGGTGATAGACAGCAGTAAGACAGGTGAAGTTTTGCTGGATGAGACTTTACAATTGATGGTGAACGACGAACCTTTGTCTATTGCAAACTGGATTGACTTGCTAAGTGGTGAGACTTGGAACCTGTTGAAGATAAACTATCAATTGAAACAAGTTAGAGAGAGATTGGCCAAGGGACTGGTAGATAAAGGTGTATTAAGGACGGAAATGAAGAATTTCTTTTTGTTTGATATGGCTACACACCCAGTTTCAGATTCGAGTTGTAAAGAAGCCATTAAGCGCAGAATACTATCCGTCTTAGTCTCCAGAAATATGGAAATTTCATACAACAGCTATTTTCCGGAATCTACCAATTTTAAACTGATCAGAACAGTATCCTTGATAGCGGGTGCATATGGGGCTAACGTATTGGAAAATGTCATAAGTTCACTAGAATACGACAAGAGAGATAAAGCCATCACACGAGCAGAAGAAATTCTGGCACAATTTTCACAATATCCATTTGACTTGCAGAAAGAATCCAAAGATGGGATCTCCGTTAACTTGAACAAGGAATTACAAGAAGAATTAGAGTCGAATCCAGGAAGTGATTTAAAACTTGAAGTTATTGCTGGTGTATTTGAAGTTTTCTCTAGAATGGACATGCTATTATAGATTATTTTCTTGTCATTGAATTAGCTGATATGAAGACAATATTTTATAAATAAATCAAAAGTTTAGCATAATGTTTGAAAGAATAACACATAACACACCAGAGTCCTAATTTACTTAGATAGTAATTGTTCTACATGCTAAAAGGAATAATTGACCAGATCATTTTTAATTTTTTTCGGCTATGGTTATTATAGAAGCATTTAAATACTTTTATTCTTTAGCAATTGCGATCTAGTTATTCATCATGAAACAAACAGGCCATCATTAATGTCTAATAAGATAATGTTGTCAACATATGAATCGTAGAAATGAAAATTTAGGACTGCTATGAATATATAATTAGTTTCAACTTTCTTGTATAATATCTTTAATAAAACCAGTGAGAAATCCATTAGTATCATAATTTTCCAAATAATAGTCATGCAACTTAGTGGTTGAGTAAATAGTCTCTTTGTTATTTTTGACATTTCGTATAACTCTAATGTATGTATTTAACAGTGATCTTTTTGGATTTTTATGTGTATCTCCGCAAGATTCCCACCAAAAGGCTCCACCTAATGAGTTACTCATGATATAGTTTGCCTTCTCGATTACTGAGGTTGGATTATCGTATCCTACTAAAGTATGTGTCCTATCATCATAGCAATAGGCGCCAACATGTCTGTAATCATACTTCTCATTTGAGCCTGGAATTGGTAATTGATTATATAGCCACATACCCGGCTCTCCTTCAGATGCACCACCAACGCCACTAAACTTCAATCCATATGGATTATGAGGGTTGGTTGACTTCATATCTACATTAGTGAAGCCCCTACCATACGCAGCCATACCTAATATAACTTTTCTAGGGTCAATTTTGCACCGATTGACCATATAATTAATGGCAGCATCTCCACTCAATCCAGCATCCTCGTCATGACGATGTAAATGTAAAAGCTTGCCTTTTTCGTTATATAAATTGGCATGTAATCCAGTTCTTTCGGACCATTCACCATAATAGTCATAAGTCATCAAATTCCAAAGATCAATATATTTGTCAAGCATGTGTATTGGAAGAATCGAGAGTTTGTCTTTAAACGCTGGTGTAGCCATTGAAAGCTGAAACGTTTTATTGCTGTGATCACCTAATATATTTGCTTCTAGTTTTTGTAGCTGTAATTTTAACTCTCTAGCCATTCTCAAGTATGCGTCTGGTTCATAGCTATCATCTTCTGGGAATTCCCAATCCAGGTCAATTCCATCAAATCCATAGTACACCATTGTCTCGATACATGAGTTAATAAAGTTCTTAAACTTCAGTTCATCTCGAACCATTATAGGAAAGGATTCTCTATTAGACCATCCTCCAACTGACATGATGAGCTTTACATTCCGTTTCTTGATTTTACTGTAGATATATCTTAAATAGTTTAGTTCACCGATACAGCCAGGTGGTGCTCGTATATTTGTTACAGCTTTCAGCTCATCTCCGGTGAACCTCTTGAACATGTACTCTCGACATTGTTTTGCAAGGTTCAACTGTGTATCCGACCATTCATCACTGCTAGTTAACTTACCTGTCTCGGGATCTATCAACAGAAATGCATAATATATATGTGACACTTTCTCGAAGTCTATATCATGCGGGAAATGTAACCTCGGCTCGTAGGGTGACCAATTTGAGTAATATAGGCCAGCTATATAACTCGTATTGCTCAAAACATCTGACTCAGGCATCCTGTAGTCATCAGATTGACTTCTCCTTTTTAATTTCTGAAATATCTTGTAATGTAGACTCATTTGTAAAATTAGACTCGTAATCAAAATAACTATAAAGGTGCCCAATCTTTTGCGATGACCGATGTGCATCACCTGAGGAATACTAAATGGGTTTTACGGAAGACACAGATAAAAGGAATATATCTTTATTGTTTGTAGTATTTACGTCTGGTATATACTAGATTTTAGGTAATGCTCAGTCGGTTAGCCAGCACAAAGTATTCCAAAATTGATATGCAGTCAACATCGATGAATCGTCATTGAATTTGACACAAAAATATGTATAATCTCTGTTTTAATTTCAAAATATCATTCAACAGCCTCATCAGATCTTAATTGATTTCTGAGTGGAGTATATAACATTCTCTGAAATAACGCCAGCACTAATTCAGCTCTTAGCTCTTCACTAAACCTTCCCTAGCAATCTCAGATCAGGTAAAAGGAAACTAAATTCAGGCCTTTGGTTGACGAACGGCACATCCAAATTGATAGATGATAATGTTTTCCAAGTCCCAAATACCGTTCTTGGCAAATACATCGTTATGAACCAATTCAAGGGCTTCCTCCTTGGTATCGGCAACAATTTGCAAATGAGACCCTGCGAAAGTACGTTCTCCACCTGCTTGTGCAGGTTCGTTGTAGATAGCACCTGCACAAACCAATTTGCCAGCTTCTACTAACGGTGGAATACCTGCAAGATGTTGTGGCCTGCAAGTGCTCCTGTCAGAGCCTGGCTTATCATAAACAATAACACACCACTCAACCATTTCTTTCTCCAGTTATTTTTTGTTATAAGTTAAATATGCTACTCTCTGGGCTATAACTAAAAATCCTAAGACACAATTTGAAAAGCAACCAAGCAAACTTAATGATTCAAATGGCCTAATACACTCAATTCCCCTTATATTCTTTGTTTCACAGTTTGTCAGTTATTCAAGGTTTTTCGGAAAATTCGATTACGGTTCTTCCGATGCGAGATCTGCTTATATTAGCAAATCATAGTTAATGCTTCAGTTTATAGCAACATGTAAATATAATTAGTAACAGGGTCTAGAAGCCCCATGGTGTTATACTATTTTGATGGATGGAGGAAGTCGTGAATCAATTGGAAGCTTTAAGTCTCTCAAATGACAAGAGGAGGGTTAAAGGGCAACGAAAAGGGAAGAAGAAGAAGAATGGAAACTCTAGAGCGAGAGATGACCATACTGTAGTCATAAGAGGTAATAAACAGCGTTTGAAGACGTCGCATCATAAGAATATGCCTCAATTTTATGATTCTGCTAAAACTTTAGGTATATTCCATGATCACAAACTTTACGAAATGAATAGAATGGATTTGTTTCCACAATTAAAAGATCCCATAGCTCATATAGCAAAGTCAACACCTGCAGATAAAACTCAGTTAGTTAGGCCATTTCTGGGTATATCACTATATGAAAATCATGATAAATACTCTCCAATGACAGCTAAGGAGCTGGATACTACTGAGGCATGTTCCACATATTTAGATCAATATGAAAATAGTCACGGCCAAAAATATGGAGAAGACCGAGATTTTGTTATAGTTACAGCAAGACATCATATGATTGATTTGGCAATTCTCCCTTTTTCAAGGCAGTTTACAAATGTAAATTTGCTGTGTGCATACACACCTGGTAATTTGCTGGAAATATCTCAGGATCCTGCTGATAACACAAATGATAAAGTGGGCGTTAACACAGATAACCCAATCCTGAAGAAGATCTGCTTTTCTGGATTTGCACTAGAAGATATATTAACTGAATCTGCTAACGATGAGGAAAGGAATCCTACGTTTCTGATAGTCGAAAATGAAATAGCAAATACTAGGTTGTTAATGAGGTGTGAAATTGATGCGTACAACCCAATTACTTCACACTATACCGAACTTAAGTGCTACGCCAAATACAACTTTGGGAACCCAAATCATAGGAGGAAATTGTTAAAATCATGGATTCAAACTGGGGTAATACCTACAACTGATATAGTAATTGGTGTTAGAGATACAGAAAGTGGGTGTTTGCAGGACGTTCGATGCTACAACAGAAATCTGTTATACAACAAATTAATCAGTAAAAGTCTACCCAGGTGTGACAGCGAACTGAATTACGATCCTGCCATTTCTGTGGTATGGTATAGAAATTTAATTAATACATTAACAACAACTATAGCATCCTTGCTAGATAAATTTGGTAGAGATGAGCCTCAATTATTCAGTATCAAAGTAGACAATAACTGTAATATTAGGATAGAACATAGACAAAACCCAAATTAGTTTGAGTTGATTCATATTGCATAGGTTTGTAAATATTCTTTAATAGTAGCATAATTACATTCATTACAACTTGCTGTTGTTGTTAATACATGGTGATTTTAACTGTTGTAGAGCATAACTGACTTCTAATAATATCTCGTAATAGAAGTATAACTTATCTTTATAACATGTCTTTCGACAAAACAATCCCCGGACCTCATCGCACTATTCATCTCATCGGCTTTATAAGCTCATCGAGAAAAAGTCATGTAGAAAGAGCAAATTCAAGGGAAAGTATTAATTATTGATTTAAAGACGCAGAGGCAGTTATCCTCTGATACCAAAATACTTGGAAGCAGCACTTGGAAGCAACACTTGAGTGGAGCATTAAGGTCAGGATGTGGGTGCTTCGGTACTCTTATGTTGAAGAAACCGGGGAAGTTAAGAAAGTTTCATGTTGTATCCGTCAAAATGTTCAATACACTATCGGGAGATCGAGCAAGAATAATCTAGTGATCAAGAATGACAAGAGTATATCGCGACAGCATGTTTCATTGAAGTGGTCCAGTTCTAAAAATTGTATAGAGCTGACGAATACTGGTAAGCTTACAAAGAGCTCGGAAAAGTACCTAGGATCTAATGAATTAATAACATACTCGGCAGATGAAACCCAAATAGAAATGCTTTTGGGTGTAGCACCTGTGAAAATTATATTATCCAGAATAGATGAATTATTTGACATACCGAATTCACTCAGCCAGTTTAGAGAGACTTTAGAAACATTGGGCATTCAGATAAGTGTAGATAATGCTAATGTCAATTCTACGAGCCTGATTACAGTGGGTGATTTTGGTTATAGAGAACTGTTTGCTGCCTGTAATGATATTAACATATATTCTAGCGGTCTATTAACTGAGATCTGTAACAAATTAGTAAATGACCATGATAACTTTGACGCTGAATGGCGATCAATACAATCATCATACCATAGGAACTTGGACTTGGAGGGTTTGCTATCACAATTTGGTGGGATTAGAGGAAAGTTTTTTTTTCTGTTGTACAAAATCGATAGGTTTATTATAAGTTATTTGAAGCCTTTTCTGCTGAAACTGTCAGTTGAAATTCATGATTCGATACATAAGAATGATGATTTATTAAGATTGATAAGTTCAAAACAAGCTGATGAAATACCCATTGTGATATCGAATGAGAAAATAAAATACTTGCCTGAAGACACTTTACAGATTCATTCTGATGATATATATAAGTTTATCGAGTCTGGTGACCTCTACCGAAATGCAATAAGATATCAGTCTATGGAACGTAAGCCAATTTATGATTTAGAGGATGAAACAACAAATGCGATTATTCCTCAAAAAAGAAGTCTAGCAAATACATCACAGCCAACAGATACTAGTCTTGAGTCGACTAAAAAAAAGAGGGTTCGTCGGCATAAAGTTGAACCCTTAAATAGCTTGAGCTTTTTTGCTGGCGGAATATCTCCAGTGCCTGGTACTAACAACGAATATAACCAATCTAAGGTTAATGGACATCTCGATTCCGAAATTTCTCCGGATTCAGCGTCGACAACCAGAGAACAGAAAATACCTGGACTATCACATACCAAATCCACAACTCGAATGGAACATGCTTTAACTGATGATAATTCAGAGCCAACGATCGTTCAACGCTCAATAGCAGAAGGTATTAGTCATAGAGATCAATTAATTGGCAATGATGAGGTTGTTGAGGATCAGCATCATTTACCGGATAGGAAGAAGAGGGACATTCATGAAAATACAATGTACAATAATAGTTACAACGGTAATAAATCTTTATACGGTGTAGAGAATTCTCTTACTCAAAGCAATTTACTTCAAAGTATGGGATATGAAAAGAGTAATAATAAGACGGAATTATCCAAAAAAAATGCGGGAGGTATAATGTCAACGGAGAAGAATTTAGATGCCCAACGTCCAAACTTGAAATCTCAAACATTAAACGCATTGGAAGATAATGACCCTAAGCGAACCCTACAAAAAAGAGACATTGATATAGTTAAATTAGTTCAAACTACGAAAGAATCGGAAGTAAAGCGTTTGAGTTCTACTATTGTAAAAATTGAGGATTCTGAATTAACGGAAGAAGCTATCAATAAACTTAATGACTTAGTACTCGTCGAGCCAGTAGCAGATTTGATAAGGACTAAATCGGATATCTCTGCATACAATACTACACAACAGCAATGGAAAAATAGAAAAAACTTCAAAAAATTTGTGAAAATTTGTCCTAAATATAAGAGCGAGCAAAGCAGTATTGAGTCAATGTCAAGGCATATACGCGGCAGTGGTGAGATTCTTACGAGGGAATTCTTGCAAACTAAGAATGTACCTGTGGATTATTACAACTCACATCACGATCAAAATGATTTTGTTGATGAGATTAATACTGCACCTCAGGCTAATAAATCCAATTCGTTTGTGCATCAAATTTTACCTGAAATAGGAGATGAAAATGAGAACTCGTTTTCCTTTACTCGTACAGCTATTGGTAATGGCAATAATAATTCTGCAAATGAGATTAATAACAGTAACCAACAACTGTTTGTAGTTGATGATGATTTTGAGGACTCTCAAGACGTTGGACATCTTCTAAATAAAGCTGATACCACTGAACCGCCACAACAGCTTCAAGATCATGAGGACACAATGAACGATGGCCCTGATAGTACCACTCCAGTACGTAATAAAAGAAATAGAGGGAAAGTTTCTGTTACCAATGGAGGTAACAGAGTCAGGTCGGTTGTAAAGGGCTTCACAAATGAAGATGATGATGATGATGATGATGATGATGACGAACCTACTTTCAAGTTTTCCAGGCATCGTTAAATACAGCATGATAGCATTTTTTAAATCTACTAATAGTATGTATAGCCGGTATATATATTGAACAAATTATGTTGTCAGGATAGAGTTTCTATTCAAATGTAGGGAAAGGTGACCAGTCCAGTTGTACCAATCTCTTTTCACCTTTGACTTTGGACAAGTTGGTAATGGTTTCCATGTCTTCATCCTTCAGGGTTAATACCTTCAAGTTGGCTTCAATTCTCTCTGCATGCACAGATTTTGGAAGAACAACGTAACCCCTTTGTACACTCCAGCTGATGATTAGTTGGGCAGTGCTAATATTGTATTTCTCAGCAAGTTTGTGTAATTCTGGTTCCTTTAAAACTGGGGCATCTGCACTACCAAATGGAGAGTAGGCTTCAATCAGGATATTTTCACTCTTACAGTATTCGATCAATTCGGTTTGTGGAAATAATGGATGAATTTCAACCTGGTTAACGGCTGGAACAGTGTTGAACTTTGGAGAGTTTTTCAACGCCTTCAGATTATTTATAGAAAAGTTGGAGACACCAATTGCCTTGGTTTTACCAGTTTTTGGTAGCTCCTGCATTAATTCCCAAGTCTTGATGAAATCCCAATCCTCGATGTCAATATCAGTCTTGCCATCTGGTTTTTTTGGAATGTTGAGCAAGTCCTTCTCCTCAGAGCCATGGGCCTTAAGAGCAACCGGCCAATGCATCAAATACAAATCAACATAGTCCAACCCCAGCCTTTTCAAAGAGGAGTCCAGAGCTTTGGCTGGGTTTCTATGTTCGGTACCCCATAGTTTCGTTGTGATAAATATTTCTTGTCTTGGCACACCAGAGTCCTTAATGGCTCTCCCAACTTGGTCCTCGTTACCATAGATGGCAGCAGCATCGATATGTCTGTAACCCAGCTTCAAAGCAGCTAGAACAGAATCGTAACCATCGTTGGCAGCAGACCTCCAGGTACCCAGTCCGACAACTGGGATTTCAGCACCGGTGTTTAGCTTCAAAGTGGCAGTAGAGTTCTTCAGAGACATGTTGTGATACTAGTAATATGTCAGCGTTGGGATTTTATTCTAAAAGTAATTGGAAGTGCAATTGAGCATTTCTTGGGTGCATCCTCTCCTTATATATGGTTTGCCCCAGCTGTCAGCAGACTAGCTCGCTGCATTATGCAACTCTATTTGCGTAATTTTAATTATGACGTCATTTTCATTTTCAAATGCTGAAGCTTTCCATTGTTCTCTAATTAGCCATTGGAACTGCATTGATTGATATTATACAGTTCCTCTCATTGTGTATATGTTGTTGCAATGTCTATGAGTAATGTAGTTGAGAGCCTTGGCTATCGTACCAGGGCCAATGGGTTTCAAATATATATATATAATATGACTTTTTACTATACTACAATAAAAAAAATTTATAAGGTCATTAATGTGGTATATTGCTTTCATGAGTGCCAATGGGATTTCTTGAAGGCCTAATGAATCTTGTACTGATTTCCTGGTTGATTAATTTACTGGAGAGTATGTCTGCACAGTTTGTAGCAAAATTTCTGGGATTTTATCCACCATCTCTTAATTGCAGACTTGTTCTTGAGGTCCTGTTCGACATCGTCCTGGTCAACCATGTATTTTGGATGGCGCAGTAGTTCCTGGACAAAGGATGCCAGGATGAAGTTGAAGTACATACGGAACATCAACGTCACCAGTGTGAACAGCATTGTGACAGTGTACTCATACCTTTCCGAGGCACCTTGGCTCGCAAGGTCGGTGCTTCTCCTGTAATTCTGGCTGACACCAACAGGAGCAGACGTTTCGTGTTTCTCCTCGTTAGCGCTTTGGAACCACTGGGCAGAGAACCATAGTGTAAAGAAACAGGTCAGCACAGTGTCTGCGGTGAAGTAAACCAAAATCTGGGAAAATACTATAAGTTTTGGCTTGTGGATCATGAACAAGCCCTGCGAAAACACTATTAAGGTAAACACCGACCACAGGTACGAGATCCACTGCATGTAATCCAGCGGATGCCCCGTAAATAGAGCAAGAATACCATACGCACCACTGCATTTATTCAATATTGTGATACCAAGCACAATCTCAACACCAAGGTAAAGTGGTAGAAATCCAAAGAACGACTATTACCAATGTACATACATTAATAGAGTATCCCAACAAAGGGAATCTGTCTTGCACATAATTATGTTAGTATTTTTTTGAAAGCTTTAAAAATTCAGGCCTTTATTGTATATTGGCAATATGTAGTTTACCAATCAATACGTTTAGACCACCACTAGCACCTAAAAAAAATAATGTGATTCATACCTTTGGAAAAGAGATTTTATTCAGTCTCATCGCAAGTTTCGACTAGTCGTACAGTTCACAAGTCAGTTATGCTATAATCAACGTAGTTCTCACCAATGTCTAAACTATATGAGGGTCAATATCAGCAATCCATGCTGACTACTATTATGTTTACTTAAAGGAACTTTTTTCACAAAACTGAAAAATTTGGCAAAATAAAAATGCGATGAGCATTAATAACAGTTAGTTCAACAATATTGCATTTGAGCAGTATACATGACTATGGCAAAGGAATGGATTTATTAGCGCATTATAGTGATAGTTCTGATGAGTTGTCGGATCAAGAAGTAGTGGCTAAGCCGGTAGCTGAGGAAAGTTTCGACAAAAATGGAAAGAGAAAGTTCAAGTTCTCAAAAGCTGAGTTGAAACGCAGACGTAAGCAGAGGAAAGGTGATGGACCATGGGGTTCATGGGATGTTGAAGTGGACCAGAAGACGGTACAGGATATAGATGATGGTGGGGCGCACGACCTTTTTGATAGCGACCACGACCAAGAAACTGCTAACGGCCCTACAAAATTGCTGAATGAAAAGTCTACTTTCTATGGTAGGAAGGAGCGTGACTATCAAGGTAGGTCTTACCTTCACCCACCTGCGGATGTAGATGTGGATTTCAAACGCACACAATTTAAATGCTATTTGCCAAAGAAGGTGATTTATCGTTACAAAGGGCATCATAATGGTACTACATCGTTAAGGCTACTACCTGGTACTGGACATCTCATTTTATCGGGAGGAAACGATAATACTGTTAAGTTGTGGGATTTTTACCATGATCGGAAATGTCTTCGGGATTTTGTAGGCCATTCCAAGCCTATCAAGACTTTGGACTTCACTAGCGACTCCTCACAATTCTTGAGTGGTTCATATGACCAACAGGTCAAAATCTGGGATACTGAGACTGGTAAAGTGACCAAACGATTGAATACATACTCTACACCGAATAGTGCCGAATTCAGACCGACGAGTGGAAATGAGTTTGTTGTCGGCTTATCTAGCAGTAAGATTAAGCATTACGATACCAGGGTATCAGAAAAGGACGGATTGGTGCAGGTTTATGACCACCACTTAAGCAGCATATTGGCAATAAAGTATTTTCCTGATGGTTCTAAGTTTATTTCTTCTTCCGAAGATAAGACGTTGCGTATATGGAACAACCAAGTTAATATTCCGATTAAACAGATCAGTGATACCACCCAGCATTCTATGCCATATATTGGCATTCATCCAGAACACAATTACTTCTCAACGCAAAGTATGGATAGCGTAATTTACTCTTACAGCATGAAGCCAAAGTATAAAATGCACCCAAATAAGAAGTTCAAAGGTCACAATTCCGCTGGATACGGTATTGGACTGACATTCTCACCGGATGGAAGATTTTTGTGCTCAGGTGATGCCAGAGGTCAATTGTTTCTCTGGGATTGGAATACAAATAGGAAACTTTGTGACCTAAAACTGCCTACTAAGTCACCTATCACTCAGGTTAGTTGGCATTCCAAGGAAACAAGTAAAGTAATATGCTCTGGGCCTGATGGTCGTATATTTGTTCTTGATTGAAAGCATTCTATTTAAGCAGTTATTGATAAGCTAGATCCATATCTGTGTGAGTTTACTATCATTATTATAGATACAGAGGTGTATATTTATTTAATTTTGAAATATAACTATTACTAATTATATCACATGCAATGAAGAAAGTTGTCATTTTATCGACCTTATTTTAAGCTTCTGATTACTTCCTATAGACAAATATTTTTGATGCACTAGGCATAGAAGGAAACAGACTTTGATTTTCTAGCTTGAACTTCACCAATTGCCTCTACAAAGTCTTCGTGTTTCACCGATGATTGACCATTTCTTAATGCTAGCATACCGGCTTCGACGGTGACAGCTTTCAGTTGAGCACCGTTGAATTCGTCTGTAGATCTTGCTAGTTCTTGCCAGTTGATGTCATCATCTGTAGTCATTTTTCTGGAATGGATCTGTAGAATTTGGGCTCTTGAGTCCTCTGTTGGTAATGGAAATTCGATCTTTCTATCCAGTCTTCCGGATCTCAGCAGCGCTGGATCCAACACGTCTACTCTGTTTGTGGCTGCTAGCACTTTGACACGGTCATCCGAACTGAAACCATCCAGCTGGTTCAAAAGCTCCAACATAGTTCTTTGCACTTCTCTATCACCCGACTTTTCAGAATCGAAACGTTTTGTACCGATGGCGTCCAGTTCATCGATAAAGATGATAGCTGGCGCCTTCTCCTTTGCCAGGGCGAACGCGTCACGGACTAATTTTGCACCTTCACCGATGAACATCTGCACCAGCTGTGGGGCGGCCAGTTTCAAGAAAGTGGCATTTGTCTGAGCCGCACAGGCACGGGCTAACAAGGTCTTACCGGTACCTGGTGGACCGTACATCAGTGCACCCTTTGGTGCCCTTATACCCAGTTCTTTGAATTTGTCGGCACGCTTCATTGGCAGCACGATGGCCTCTACCAGCTCCTCGATCTGCTTGTCCAGACCACCGACGTCGGAGTAAGTCTCCGTGGGCTTCTCGTCGACCTCCATGGCCTTCACACGCGAGTCGAACTCCGAAGGCAGCGTGTCCAGGATCAAGTACGAGTCCTTGTTCACACCCACAAGATCGTTCGGTTTCAGCTTGTCGGGGTCTACCAGGCCAACCATGGGCAGGAACACCGTCTGCCTTGAGGAGGTCTTTATCACAGCGGCCTTCCCGTTGGCCGTGTTGTCCAGGTTAACATTGCCACCTTGCGTCGCAGACTCGCTGTTCTCCTTGTCCTCAATCTCATCCATGTCCATGACCTCAACGATATTCGCCACCAGGTATGGCAGCTTACGGTTGTTCTTGATCTTCTCCTTGTTGTCCTTGATCTTCTCCAGCATCACATTGTTCTCGTGCGACAACCGCTGCAACTCAGACCGAAAGATACGGATCTCGTTGTCCAGCAGCTTGCTCCTCGTCTGCAGCTCCTGCGCCGAAAGCCCCAGAATCTCCTGGTCCAGCCCGTCTTCAACATCCAATTCCTCTAAAGTACTCATCTCAGCGTGTCCAATTACCCGTCCTGTTACTTACCGTCTGCTACTTCTCCTTCCAAGGACCTTCCAAGGGCATGGGCTATCCACTCGCCCAAAACTCCCGCCTTTTTATACTTTTTCCAGCTTGAAGGGGTTGTGGCAAACCGGGTAAACTCCATTTCTTAAAGAGCAATACTCATATTATTCGATACATACAGCTATATTGCGTGGCTATTGGTGTATTATATATCCTAGTGGCTGTCTCATAGGCGTAGTGCTACCGTAGCACCGACTCTCTTTTCCCTCCGCAGTTGCAGCATTTTTTGGGGCCTATTACTTCTGCAGCTCTGCCCGCAGCTCCTGTGTGAAGTCGTCGTCTGCCTCCACGTCGTCCCAGTTCTCCTCCCATATGATGTTGCGCTTGCCATTGGTGCCACTGGTGCCACCAATGCCATTGGTGGCACTAGTGGCATTGGTGGCGCTGGTGCTGGCCACTGTATCCTTGTCCCCCCACGTATCCACAGGGAAGTCCTCAAACTCGTCGTCCTCCTCTAGCGTCCTCCGCTCTTCAACGTTCTTCTCGTCCATTGTCGCTGTATATGTAGATGGCACTCGTGGCAAAGCTAAAGTGTCTCTGCTCTCTCTCCCAGCTCTCTCAGCTCTCCCAGCTCTCTCAGCTCTCTTTATATTCTTCGCTTCCTGAAATTTGCTTAAGAGGGACGTCGGTAGTGATGGTGATAAGGTTGCCCCCAGTCTTTGGAGTGTTTTGCGGCTGGGACTTACGATAGTCTTACCTCCAGCATGTCCTCGTCCTCTATATCCTGGGACTTGACCGTGGCGTGTGGGTCTAGTGGCTCGTCGTCGAGTGCCAGTGTTATCTGTGTGCTTCGCGGCAGCTGTTTCTGCGTGCGGTAGTACTCGATCATGCGGGCGAACGTGGTCGTGGGCTTCACGTTCACGTACACTTTCTTGTTGTCTTGGCCTTGCAGTGCCACCCGGAGCACTTCCTCGGACTCGAGGTCCACCACGGGTGCCCTGACCTCCTTGGCGTCGCGCAGCTCCCGTTCAAACTCCTCTTCGGCGTCCTCTTCCGGCGTGGGCGCACGCTCTGGCTCCTCGAATACTTCCTGCTCCAGGTACTGCGCTTCCTCCTTCACGGGCACCAGCTGGATCTCCAGGTAATCGCTGCCGTACCGCTGCGGCACCCGCAGCGTGTCGCAGGTCATGAACCCCAGCACTTTCGCCCGGTTCCAGTAGCTCACGACGCTCTCCGGCTGGTACAGCGGCCTCATCACCGAGGGCAGCCTGTGCGCCCGCATGAGTCCGCTCAGCGCCGCAGCTACAAGCTTCGAGAACGGGTGGCTCCCCAGCGCCTTCACCTGCACTGACTTCCCCTTCGTGCCGTCCACATGCGATATAAACTGCACGTAGTACACCTTGTCCTGCCGCACTGCACCAGAACCGTCCTGCACCGGCAGACTCTGGCTCCGCTTCGCAATGCTCTGGAAGAACAGGTCGTTCTCGTCCTCCACCGTGCGTGCACGCTTCATCCCAGACCGCGTACGCACCTCGTACTCTTTATCTCCGCGGTATGTGTCCTGTGCACCGCTGTCGCTCGAGCCTTCGCTGTCGCTCGAGCCCTCCGATCCACTCCCCTCTGTGTCCCCTTCTATAACCACCACATCCTGTTCTTGCGCTTGCTCCTGTGACGGTCCTTCTGCTTCTGGCTCTAGTTCTGCTTCTGCTTCTGCATGTGGCTCTTGTGCTGGTGCTGGTTCTGCATCCGGTGCTTGCGGCGCCCGCGAGGCCATCGCCTGCTGCAACCGCTCCTCCACGTCCTCGGAAGTCCCCATGAAGAACTCGTCAGAGTCCTCGTCGCTGAAATCCATCGTATTCACCCTCAGCGAGCTCTCACCTCCCAGCTTCCAGCTCCCTCCCGTTACCATCTGCCATTCACCACCAGCTTTTGCTTTTAAAAACAAAAAAGCTGCCAAAACAGCCATCGACCACTACAGCCCAGACAGGACAAGGGACCATGGACAAGAAGAGGGGCAGAGGCAGGCCTCGCAAGCATGCCGTTGATGAGACGGCCAGCGAGAGTATAGCTGTGGCGGCGCTGAAGAGCATGGAAGGTGCAGACGCTAACGCCAGCACTGCCAAGGGTAAGGGCACTGCCAAGGATGAAGGTGCCGGGCGTAAGTTGAGGAGGCGTGGGAGGCCACGGAAGGTTGTGGAAGCGGCTGCAGTGGCGCCAATTGACGATGCTGCAGCCGCTGGCGCTGCTGCGGTTGACGACGCTGTGATAGACGCCAAACTTAAAGACGATGACGGCGACGAGGAGTACGTGCACCAGGAAGACGACGGTGACGACGGCGACGATGGCGATGATGGCGACGACTATGTGGATGGAGACGATGCAATTGACGTTGAGTTTCAGCCCAGGGCCAAGAAACAGAAGAAAGTGAGGATTTTATCGAAAAAGAGAGGCATCGCGTCTACGCTGCTGCAGAAAGGCAGGATCATCAGGACTTTGAAGGACCTGTCCTCCGCCAGGGACAAGATCGAGAGGATCTACGGCCTGGATCGGGCCAAGCTGTTGAAGCTGGCCATGGTCAAGGAATGCTTCGAGAACGATTTGTTCAACGTAAGACAGGAAACCATTGAGCCCACATCGCCTTTCTGGTTTGAATCAAAGCACAGCAGCGAGTTGCCAAACGCTGGTAGAGATTTACAGGACGATATTGCACATATTTGGGCATCCATGGATGCACACCCAGCACAGTTTGGTGCTGTTTCAGAGAAAGAGTACAATGCCCTCTTTAAAGTGAGAGCAGAGCCCATTGATTGTCAAATTGGAGAAACTGGTATCTCTCTATCTGCAGGTCAGAAAGCAGAACTCCCTGTGCTCCCTACTTATCAACGCTACGGGCTAGTATACAACGCTGGGGCTTTTGTCACCGACATGGCCTGGCACACCACCAAGAGAGGCGACGAGCAGGTTCAGTACCTAGTGTTGGCACTTTCTCAGTACGGCCAGGAGCCAGATGATAAGCATTTGCGGATGTTTGGTAAAGAAGAGCATATTGCGTGCTTGCAGGTGTTTAGATTTGATCCGCACACTCTCTCGCTTGAGAAAATACATGATATCTTACATCCGTATGGAGAAGTATGGGATTTGAAGTGGCACGAGGCTCTTGATCAGACTGAAGACACGATTGGCGCCTTATTCTTTGCTTGTCAAGAGGGTACAGTGAGGTCCTTGAATATCCCTACAACAGCTAGTGAGGAGCCTGTTCTTTGCCAAGCCACAAATATTGCACTGGGGGTTAAGGGCAACTGTGTGACGACGTTTGATTTTGTTAGCGTGAGCCGAGTTATATGTGGGTTCCAAAACGGTTACGTTGCGGAGTTTGACCTTTGCGATACACAGGCGTTGCAAAGGCCCTCGTATTATTTGCAAGTATGCTCCACCTACATATCGACCATAGTCACAGCGCACTCGGAGTTTGAAGCTAGCACCATCGGTGCGGTTTCGCTAGACGGGTATTTCTACATATTTGACCCTGCCAGCATACACACCTCTAAAGTGAAGACGAGTAGGTATCGTGGTGGTAACCAGTTCCCGATAGTATACATGCCGAAGCTGTATAGTTTCTTCTGCACAGACGGTGCCAACATCGTTCGTGCGGTCCCACCGCGTGCCTCATTTGCACAGCACTCAATGGGGTCCATGCCCACCACAGTGACAGCACTGTCGGCGTCGACACTACACCCCATGTTGCTCAGTGGGCTCAGCTCCGGCGGACTGTACATCACAAACGCCGTGAGGCGGTTGCTGACGGGTGTCAAGAACGTCGCCAGCGTCGGGCGGACTCTACGGTTGTGGAAGTGGGACTACAACCCTTCTGCGGACCAGTACCGCCTGGATCCTAACTACGAGGTGGAGAAAGCCGGCGGCGGGGAGATTAGCACCATCGAGCTGGACGCCCCACAGGTGGCCATCACCGCTACCAAGTGGAACGAGTCCACGGAGTGCGGCAGGTTCTACAGCTTCTCCATCAGCGCTGGTATTGTAACAATAGAGAGAATAGGTGAGAAGTAGAGTGTGTCGTAAATAGCAAGTACGTAATATATAAGAGTCAAATTGTAACTCGCCTGTTTTGCAGCTCCAGCACCGTTTCAGCAACTTCACTTCGAATTGCGAATTGAAAAATTTTGGCGATGAGCATCGAGAAGATGGAAGTACAAGTTTGTGGATAGCTGATGGTGTGGGGGGGAGCAAGGGAGAAGGTATGAGTTTAGTTCAGTAGTGGCAAGGTATTGAGAGATGGTGCAGGCTATTAAACTGAGTGAACTGGGCAACAGGAAGCGTAGGAACGATCCTGTTAACGAGGACGAGGAGTCTGAGATTGATATCAGCAGCACGGACTCTGAGGAGGAGAATGCTGGGGATGAGGAGCAAGAGATAGTGAACATAGACTTTGATTTCTTTGATGGGAACCCCGATGTAGACTTTCATGCGGTGAAGCACCTGATCCGTCAGCTGTTGGGTCCGCAGGAGAGCAACCGTGTTCAGCTGAGTGCGCTGTCTGATCTGATACTTTCCTCGCCAACCACTACCATCAAGACGGACGGTAAGGAGTCTGACCCGTACTGCTTCTTGTCCTTCATCAACTACAAGGAGAACAAGGACAGCGACTATGCGAAGTACTTGCGGAAGCTGGACACTAGGATTGAGACTTTCCTGCAGACGCTGGACAACACGGGCAACAAGAGCTGTGCGCTGGTGATGAGCGAGAGGCTGATCAACATGCCACCAGAGGTAGTCACGCCGCTGTACCGCATCACCATGGAGGACGCGGCAGCAGCTAACGAGGGCAAACCGTTCGACTTCTACGTGATAGTGAGCAGGAAGTACGAGGTCAACTTCGACATGGACGAGGCAGAAGGAGACGCCAGCGCCAGGTCGAAGAAGAGAGTCAGGGGCAAGAGCGAGGTAGACTACTTCCACGAGGAGGACAGGTTCTTCGAGAAGCACGCCAAAGTGCACTTCGATGGCGAGTCCAAGAAGGGCCTCATCGCATCATACATCATTATAGACCACGACAGCCTGGTGAAGAGCATCAACGAATTCGAACAGGAAGTATCCACCTGGTAGGAATTATCACAAGCAGGTTTTCGACCCTATACATAAGCGTATATTAACTATATATGAGCATATAGAAGCCAAAGAGACGACATGCCCAAGCCGGTATTATCGTAGCTCTGTACGTAACCATCACATGCTTTGTTGATGTTTTCGCGGAAAGAAAAAATTGATGAAAATTGGCGAACTTTTGACCTTTTCCGGGTCAATAAAAACTGCCAAAATACGCACAAAACGGTGCGAATCGGCAGGTATTGGGCGTTCCTGGAGGGTTCTGGTATTGGATATTGGCTGCAGATAAGGTTTTACTGTTGATCCCCCCGTGTCTGCTCTTTGTCTTCTTCTTGGCTGGCGTTTGTGTCGTTTTTTTGCGTGAAATTTGGATAACAGTTGGTTTATTTGCATCTCTGGATCATCAGTTGAGCTGTGCCCTGTGGAATAATTGAGAGACACGCGTCAATGTTCAGATTGGATTGATATAGAAGTAACGTGCACAGGAAAGGAAAAAGTTTAGTAGGAACAGACAGATCAAAATATAGAGACTATGTCGGTATCGTCGTCGCGATCTGTGACTCCCACGACTGCTGGAGAGGGCAAGAAGGAGATCCTGAGCCAGCGAAGCAGCAAGCTTAGCCAGCTGTACTGCCTTTCGCGGCTCGATGACGTTATGCTGGTGAAGGGTAAGCGCGAAGAGTTCGTGCGTGACCTGCATAGGTTTCTGGAGGAGAACGACGTGGATAAGAGCATAGCGAAGCTGAACCAGAAAACTGAAGAGCGGTATGTGTTGAAGCCATTGAAGATACAACGGTTTAGGAAATCGCTTGGCATGGGTTCTAAGGTGTTTAGGGGTATTAAGAGGAGCGAACACGATATCATAAGGACGAAGGACAACGCTATTGTGTATGTCAGAGAGGAGAACCCATACTCACCTTCTATTGAATGGGTGACTCGGAAGAGGAAACTCGCCGAAGACCAAACCCAAGATGTTAGTTACAAGCGACAAAAGAGAAGTTATGAGCCCATTCATCAGTATCAGATAAGCAAATTACCACCTAAACCTACTCCTATAGAAAAACCTTCAGCTGTTAGCAAAACACTGAATGAAAAGCTGAATGAAGTCTATGACACTGAAGAACGGATAGACTCCAGGTATAATGAAGGCAGTATAGATTCTTTAGAATCGGTATATTTGATGATGAAAGAAATAGCACCATCAATGATTCCAGGTGGTATTCCATTGGCAGAACTTAGATATATGGCACAAACTTTGCCACTTATAAGTTTAATACCAAGGGCTCATAAGGTTTTGACTTCCGATATGATTAATCAAGCGTTACATGAGTCCAGGATAACCGTCGTAAGCTCGAGAATTGAAGAACTGCGAAGATCGGGGTTGTGGTCATTAAGGCAACCAAAACGATTTGTCGATGGTTGGAACCGTGAGAATACTCATCGTGGTACTCTATTAAAAGAAGCGAAGTGGATGAGAGAAGATTTTGTGGAAGGGAAGAAGTATAAGATTGCTGTGTGTACAACTCTGGCACAAGCTGTACAAGATTATTGGACGTACGGAAAGGTTTGTTGCGTTAGGTGTAAGCCAATTCATGTCCCAGGAGAAGACACTCCTAATTCAAATGATAGGAGTGATAAAAGTGTGGATGAAACTTTAGCAAAAACTGTATTAGTAGAGCCTTTGGTTGAACCAGTTGATGTTGATATTGTGCAAGACTCTGTTATAGAGAACGATGAAAAAGGTGATGATACTAAAAATGTGCAAGCAAATAAAGAGACAGAAAAGGAGAGCCAGGTGGCTAACGAAGATGTTGATGATGTTATGAAAGATGTGACGGAACAGGATGTTGATAATGACATTGCAATCGATAGGAATGATGGTTCTGATGATAATGATAATGGTAATGGTAATGATAATGATAATGGTAATGACAGTGATAATGCTATTGATACGTGGTTATTGCAGAGGAGAGCTAATCCAAAGGACGAAATAGTACCTAAGAAGCTACCTGAGATTTCTGATGAAGAGTATCAGAGAATGAAGCAATCGGATAAAAAATCGAAAATATTTAAATTGACAATTACCGAAAACGATCTTAGTGGGTTTCAAAGCACATTACTCTCAGAGTTTCCAGTATACAAAGGTATAGACGATGAAGATTCGCATATTAATTTAGATACACTTGAAATGATACCTGTTTCTAAGTCATTAGTACTTCCTGACTTTGATCATTACTACAAGATAGTTGAAAAGCAGCTCATAGATGAAGAGCAAACTCTACTGCAATTGAGCAAACGTAGAGGGTTATTTTATGGTAACAGGAGAAATCACTATCTAAGACCACCATCAGTGCCATCTTTGAAATATTTGCAAAATAGAACGCCTACAATTTGGTTACCAGAGGATGATCAAGAGTTGGTGAAAAATATTAGTACTTATGCCTACAATTGGGATTTAATTAGTGCACAAATGACTCGGATGCCAAGTAACAGTTACTTGTCAAACATTGAAAGGAGAACTCCTTGGCAATGTTTTGAGAGATTTGTTCAGCTCAATGAGAAATTTAGCTTTTCGGATTTGAAAGGTCCACGGGCACACGCAGCACAACAATGGTTGATTGAAGCTCACAAGTTCCAACAAAGACAAAATAGAAGAATTTCACCATTGGGTGTTGGTCCAGAGTCGATTCAAAGAGGTCATAGAAGATTGAGATGGGCAAGCATTTTCGAGGCGATGCGTAAGACAATAAAAAAGCGGGAAAATGCACCACGTCCTAATCCGACTCAACCACGAAAGATGTTAGATAGTAAGAATATGAAGGTCCCTACACCTGCAGAAATGTCCGCTTTGAAAGCTCAACGAGATGAGGCTATAAGAAGAGACATTCAATTGAGGAGGACAGCCAAAAATAGATTACAAGTTAAGCAAAATCCGCAGGTTTCAAAATCTAAACAGTCACAAAAACAAGGCTCTCCTTCGTTGTCGCGTCAACAGCATCCGGTTCCTCCTAATGGACAGCGTCCTGTTAATTTGCCTGTTGGATCTCAGTTTAGGGTTGATAACATGCAGCAACAGCAGCAACAGCAAAAACAGTATGATGCCAGGTTTGTTCAAAAACAGGCAATGCAAGGTAATGCAGGTAAGATCGTTTCTTCAGCTGCTGCTCCAGAAAAGGTCCCTAATACCTCATACACTAATGTAGTGAATAAACAAATTACCCCGGCAATGCAAGCCCAGAATGAACAGCGCATTGCAGCGGAGAATAAATTAATCAATAGTTATGTGAAAAAAATTATCAAGCAAAATCCTGGTGTTTCCCCTGAAATTGCACTAAAAGCGGCTCAGAGCTATTTGACAACTATGAAGAATCAACAGGCACAAAAAAGATTCAAGGAAAGCAAGCTAAATTCAGCTTCTGGTGCTCAAGTTAAGAACATTCCCCAACCTGGGGAATCAGTTAACCTGTCACAGCAGGGCATGTCTGTCATGAACAGAGGTGTACCATCGCCGGTGCAGACGGATCCGCGGCAGATATATGCCGGTAGGGCCTCGAATGCACCGGGCAAGCCAGTAACGACTGTGGATACGATACCTGAAACTGTACAGACAATGAAGTCACCAACTCCTCAGGAGATATTAAAGAAATTCCAAAAATAATGAATAAATAACATAAGATTCTCACTCATTAAATCTAACATACATAGCATATAACTAATTTATAATATCCGAACTTGAAACACAGCTGTACTTAAAATCGATGAATCACCTGGAGATTGGGTAAGATTGGTTTGAATAAAAGTTAATTCTCTAATAGAATGTCATTTTATTAAGAAATAAACTATATCATACAGATTATATTCAATTTTTTAAGCGTAGGTTACAACACTTCAAATTTTTGGTAAGGTATAAACAGCAGTTTCCTCTTTATTGGTTGAGTTGTAAGTATAGGAGACCTTCCATTTCAATTTCAAAGGTTTGGTCAATGTTGTTGGTGCATTGTCGATCCATGCATTTTGAGTAATGCCGCCCTTAGAGTTTGCTAATAACAGGTTCCCAGACTGAGGTTCTAATCTCAGCTGAACTGATTTTGGTGTGGCAATAGAAAAGACCAAATTATTTATGGTTTGGAAGGTAAGGTTATTGAAAAACACCTTCAATTTCAATGTAGAGTCAGACTCTCTAGCTAGGTCAAGCTCAATCTCTATATCACCTGATTTAAACAACGAAAGCTTTTGTGAAGCAGATGTGTTAGCAACTGGAGATGGGCTTGACACGAAGTCACCTAGCAAGTCATCTGCGGCACTAATATTAGTAGAAGCTGGGGTGTTGCTAGCTTGGACCAATGAAGGAGGTGGAGACGCTAAAACTGAATCCAAAAGATCAGAGCTGTCATTACTCAAACCAACACTAGCACCAGTTGTAGCAACGGATGGTTTACCAGCACCTAGGGAAATTCCACCTCCGACTAGAGATTGGTTGTTGCTATTGTTTGTATCAGCTTGGCCCAAAGTGAGATCACCAAATAAGTCATCAAGTGATGTGTTGTTACCATTAGAAACACCTTGTTGATCGTTGCTACTATCTCTTGCAGGCTCATCATCAAAGTCGATCAAGTTAATTTCATTAGCCAAAGCACCTGCATTGCTACCTGCAGGCACTTCACTGATATTCTCTGGGTTAATGGCTGCTGCAGCTTGCTTGTTACCAATCTTTAACAAGTTGTATTTCTCTAGTAACTGGTTAACAGTGTCGTTAAATTTAAGAAGACTCTGCACTAGCGTGTCATCCTCGTGCTCTTCTTCGATGATCTTCTGGAATTTTGGCTGGGCCACTTTTAATGCACTGTATAGCTCTTCCATAGTTTCACTTGACAAGTCAGGTTGTTCTTGACTCAACATCTCATTCAACAGGTCCGCTTTACGTCTCAATTTGTTCAGCTCATGGTTAATGGTCTGTTTCGCCTGGATAATGTTGTCCTCCTTGAAACCAGCCATGACTTTCATCAGCTTGTTGGCCTCTCTCAAGTCTTCTGGTCTCCCGCGTCTGATTAGCTCCTCCAATTTGGCTGCCTGGGCGATCTCTTGTTCCTTTTGAATCTCACTGGCGGTCTTCAACTGGTCGTTGGGGCGCATCACCGCCAAGTGCTCGTCCTGTATCTTAGGGAACGCATAGCCCTTGTACTTTAACAACCTGTGCATGTCTCTGATATAGCCCAGGTCGTCCTTGTAGCTCGCAGTCTTGCATATGGTCTGGTACCACTCCTCGATCGCAGTCAGAATCAGCCTCTGCACCTTGGAGTAGCGCATGGGAGGCCTTTCCGGGAACCGCTTGACCAGCTCATTCAGAAACTCCTTCCGGGAGATTTGCAAGTGTACCGGATACCCACAGTTCTTCACCAAAACGTCCAGCAACGCCAGCGCAAACACCGCGGTGTGCGTATCATGGCAATTGATCAGCTTCACAATGGCAAACACAGCATCCCGGGGAGCAGCACCCTGCTTCTCGTTGATATAATCAGCAACATCCAGGTTCAACGCCAGGTCGGGCTCCGGAAGAGACATCCGGCACGCACGCTGGATCTTCCGCAGCAGCGGGTTCCCACTCACCTGCGACCTCCGAACAGGCCCCTCAGTCAAATATATTCCAGTAGGCATTACTTCCTTGTTACTGGTCTCCTACTTACAGCCCAATTCCGGAGAGCAATCGTCAGTCCGACCCTTTTATAATCCCAAAGTTGCAAGAATTTTTGTCACTGGGCCGTTTGGGAGATAAAGAGGGCCTTGGTGGGCACACAACACAGATAACTTGGGATATAAAGAGAGGGCCGATGGCTCTTCAGGACGAGTCGCTGGGGATTGACCAGCTGAGTGTTGACTATGACTACCTTGTGTACCGGATCAGCGACCGCGTGAAGTCGTTGGAGCTGGAGGCCACCCGGTTGGTGCAACGGCAGAACGAGCTGGTGGGCCAAGTGTCTGAGCGTGTGATTGATGAGAACATCGAGCGGTTTCGTGGAGTTCTGCGTGGTCTGGATGAGCTTGAGGAGTACTTTGCTATGATGGAGCAGATTGGGATGATCACCGACAGCTTCAAGGAGAGGCTTGACAGTGCGATGGCTGCTTTGAAATGAATATACCGGATTAGAAAATGACTATTTATGATATACCTATGTAATAATGTAATATGAATATTGAGAGAAACGATCTCACCATGTGATGCGGTCCTCCTTTGCTATTATCTTGCGTTGTAAGTAGCGGATCCGTTGTTCGTTCCAGTTGTGCTTCTTTGCGGCCCTGTACATGCGTATCACTGCCAATACCGCGAGCGCGACGGTCTTGAATCGCTTGCCCTTCTGGCGGTATCTGTAATCGTACTTGTCAAACTCTCTAGTGTATGTACTTGAGTATGGCCTGCCGCCACTTGAGGACAATGGCGCCGAGAGTGGCACATTCTCTTTATGGATGTCAATGTTTAGATCATTTTCTACTTTCAGCAGATTTAATCGGATATCCTGTGCACTGGCCCGTAGAACCCTGTTCAAGTACTCGTTGATTACACGCAGATCGTTATTGTGTCTGACTTCGTCGTTGTACTTGAGCTTATAGTAATCCAGTTTATCTGCCAGTGTAGTGTTCGCAGATGTCGATATACTGGGATCCATGCGCTTCTGTAGGTCACTGTTCAATTCTCTGTTTCTACTTTGCAATTTTATCATTTCATCTAAGTAACCTTTCTTCATTAGTTTAAATTCATCCTTTAACTTTTCGTATTTCCTTTCAATTAAGGAATCCTTAGAGTCTTTTAAGGACTTGTTGTTCTCCAGATCAACTCTTAACCTCGATATCGTCTCCAAGGCATCCTTCATCTCGGATTTGTATCGATCCTTGGCTTGCTCCAATGATCTTAACTTATTCAATATATCATTTCTTTCTTCATTGAGCTGTACAATGTCCGCCTCGAGTCTTCTAATTTGGATATTCTTATCCTGTAATGTTATCTCTATATTGTTAGACTCTTTGTGTTCTCTGCTGATGAGGTTTTCGTTTTCTTTCCTTAATGCTTCAATTTGGCGCTCCCAGGTTTCTATATCAAGTCTATGGAGGTCGACTAGTCTCTCTTTCTCGTCAGTCATATTTGCCAGTTCTCGTTTGAGGCTTTCTTGTTCGAGCTCATGTTTGTTTTGTAATCTCCTAATCTCAAGTTCATGATCAACTTCTCTGTTTTTGGTTGCCTTGTCAAGCTCAGCTTGAGAAGTTCGAAGCTCTTCATCTAATCTTTGTACTCTATGTTTCAATTGATCAATTTCTTTGTCCTTTTCAACTACTTCTTCAGATAATTGGTCTTTTGATTTGGTTGCATTTTTTATTATTTCATGATGGAGTTCCTTGATTGTATTATTAGCCTCACCTAGATTTTTTCTAGCATCTTCAAGATCTGATGTCAGATCTTTGATCTTCACTTCAGTTCTGGATTTTTCGCTCTTTAGATCAAATTCGATATGTTTTAACTTGGTTCTTAAACCGTCGTTTTCACTCTGGGTCAACCTATGTTGTTGCTCTAATTTCTCGATCTGAGCTCTCAAATTACCAACTTGCTTTTCCAATTGAATTTTCTCTACAGAAAGTTCTTGAAGTTGTCTAGAAGTAGACTTTTTTCCATCTTCAAATTCAAATGTTTGTTTTTTCAATTCCCTCTTGAAATCTTCAAACTCTTTTTGCACTTCTGCATATTTAGACTCTGATTCTTTTAATTGATTCTGTTTATCTTGAATTTCTTCCTTATAGTGCACAATAGCATTCTCCTTTTCAATGATATCCTCTTTAAGACCGTCAATAGCATCTTCTCTTTCCTTCAGATCATGCAACAGTTTCTGATTCTGGTTTCCATTCTGGTCATCTATTGAGGCCAATTGGTCCTCTGCATTTCCTAGTTTTCTCTTGAATTCGCTTATTGTTGCATCCTTGTCATCGATAGTTGATTTTAGAGTGTGAATCTCTTCATTAAGTCTTGAGGTGGAGCTTTCGAATTCCTGTTTCTTTTCATCGAGTTCGTTTTGAACTGATAGAAATTTTATCTCTAGATCATTATATCTATCTCTTAAATTCTTGAAATCTTCAGTGACCCTTTCCAACTCTTCTAGAATATGTTCACGTTCTTTAATATACTCTGGGTTATCAATTGGGATGACTTCTGGTTCTTTAGTCTTTTCCTGGTCAGTATTAACTTCCTTTTCTTGTTCCATCTTTTGCACATAGCTCTCAAAATCTTGCTTCACTTTTAACAATTTATCATTAGTTTCCAGATATTTTGTCTTCCATATACTGACTTCTTCCACAAGGTTGATATTATTCTGAGAGGACCCGCCGCTGTAGTTGGCAAGTAGCGACCTGTACGAAACGTTTTTGACCTTCAGCACTGTATTCTCATGTTCCAAGTCCTTTATCTTTTGCTCCTGATCCTTGATTGGGTTAGATGTCTTAGACAATATGTCTGAGTAGTCATTCCTATTTTGTTCCTCTTGTGGTGCCGCCGCAGAATTTCGAGCGGAAGTCCGTGACTCGGGTACTCTCCTATACTGCGGCAACTTCCGCACCTCCAATTCTGGCAGCGTTTCATCGAAAGTATCATTATCGTTCTCCACTCGAGAAGAGTTCACGGTATCGTTGATACTCCTTCTGCGGGCCTTCCGTACATGCCCAACACTCCCGGGAGATCGTACACTGGCTCCAGTCGGTGACATCAGCGTCTCCTTGGCATCGTTCTCACCGCTCTTGGACTTGATATACCCAATGGGCGTGAATTCGAAGTTCTTGATATCAGACATCCGGGACCCGAATTCTCCAGCAGTTCAGTCTCTTTCTTTCCCCGCGCAAAAACTATCTCTATAATACAAACGCCGTCAAACAGCCTATAACAGTCCTAGATTCCGCTGTTGTAAGCAAAGACCACAAACAGCCAAGGCTCTTTATAAGTGGTCTGTAAACACAAAACTGGCGCTCAGTGTGACGCCTTGACGCTTTGACGCTTTGACGCTTTGATGCTTTGACGCGTAAAGGCTGTTCAGGAAGAGCGGATTTCGCGTACCGTTTAATGTGACAAGTATGTGTAGATAGTAGTATGAGATGCCTATTTGTATAGAAGTGGTTTAAATAAATGCTATATTTTCATGGCTGTTGTTGCATTTGAGTATATGCATGAGTTTGTGGTGATGAGTGCGAGAGAGAGTGGGTTTTCTTAGTGGGTTTTATAGATCCTGGACGTCCTTGATGAAGTGTTCCAGGGCTTTCACAGCGTTGCCCGATTGGATGGACTCGTTAGCTACCTCTACACCTTGTTTCCAATTTCTGTGGCCTTGGCTCAGGCAGTATAGCACTGCGGTGTTCAGAAGGATGTAGTCGTAGACCGGGTGGTTGTCGCCGAGCTTGTACTTGCCGGAGAGGATATCATCTCTGAGTATCTCTGCGTTTCTCTCGGGCCCGTAGGACTTGCAGACGTCCAATGGGTGCTCCTGCAGTCCGAACATTGCTGGTTCGAGCTCGAATATATCTACTTGTCCCGTTGTAGTGACGTGCCAGACCGTCGTCTTGCCGATGGGGGACACTTCGTCGAGGCCCACATGGCCCCAAACCACGAAAGTCTCGCTGTTTGGGTACACTATCGATGCTGCCTTGGCGTACTCTGGTGCGAGGTCCTTGGAGTACACGCCGAGGACGCGCTTGTCGACGTGTGCCACCGGGTGCAGCAAGGGGCCCAGGATGTTGAAGATCGTGGGGATGTGCATCAATTTCCGCAGGTTGGAGGTCTTACCGAACCCGTAGTGGAAGTAAGGCGCCAGCAGGAACATGAACTTGTTTTCCCACAGCGCGGGCACGGTCTCCGCGGTGACCTTGCTGGACTGCACACCCAGCGTGTTGATCAGGTCCCCGGACCCGCTGTTGGACGTCGAGGCCTTCCCACCGTGCTTGCACACTTTCAACCCGGGGATACCAGCAGCCACGATCGCGGCAGAAGTAGACACATTGAACGTGTTCTGCCCGTCGCCACCGGTGCCCACAATATCCAGCACCACTTCCTCCCGGTGCTCCCGGTGCGTCTTCTCCACAAGGTCCAGTTCCACCACATGCGAGAACCCGAGCACCGCCTTCGCTGCCTCGGCTATGTACTCAGCTCTGTGGTCCAGCCGCGAGGCCTTCAAGCACGACAGGAAACTGGCAATCTTGACGTGCGTCGACAGCGTCAGCGTGTCGATCAGCGAGTCGATGTCCTGCGACGCAGTCAACTCCAGAATGATCACCATCGCCCTGTACAACTGCTTCGGAGTCAGCGTGGGCACGGGCTCCAGCAGCGTCTTGGTCAATTGCACCAGCTCATCCTCGCTAGACATATCGGTATTATGATTTATGGCCAGTATCCTCTAGCCCAATTCCCCCCATCCTAAAAGACTAATACCATCCAGTTCAGGGCAGCCAGTTATATAGTTGCGAGTGTGGAAGCAGTCTGTGACTGAGAGACATGCATCACATGACTTGTGAATAGTGATAATTTAAATGAGTCATCTTGTTATATTGTACGTATGATCACGTGTAAATGTCAATACATCGTATTGCATTACTATATTGATATATTGATATATTGCTATACCTGCCTTGTATCTTGTATGGCATTGCTATATTGATATATTGCTATACCTTTCTTGTATCTACATGGTATATTATACCTCTCTTGTTCTTTTAGTAGAAGGTCACAACCAAACAAAAACTTTAGGATACTCTTCCTAGACTTGTTAACAGTTGATTGTAGTGTTGATACTTGCTTGTATCTAGTCACGCAATACTAAGTACCAGGAGTTATAAGTCTGATAAACCAGAATCTGTTCGAAGGAGTCATAGGTCACATAGCATTAGGTTCCTCTTCTGTGAACTTAAAGTCCTACCTATATTACTGACTTGTATCCGAACTTTATCCCGTGATACATACCGATCTATAACACGCTGAATACCTGTGACAAACTCGTACCTTGTATCTTGCAAAAGCTGTATTTATGCAAGCTGTTTTTATGCAAGCTGTTTTTATGCAAGCTGTTGATATACACGCTCTTTATATACACGCTGTTGATATCCATGCTGTTTATATCCACGCTATTTGTAGCTCTGTTTGACAGTGATAGGCTTATTGATGTAGTGTCTATAAATTAATAATACCTTCATTATTAACACTTGGCACTTCCCTCTTTATTTCAAGGCGATATGCCGGTTTGTTCTTTATAGCATATACTCAATTATAGTATTTGCCACATTAATGTTTCTTTAACGATATGATTTTTATTGTTCCATTTATAGTTATCTTCCTTAATTTTGGTCCGCCTAGCAGCATTTTATGTATCATTCCATTTTTATCTATTGTATGTTGCAGCCCAGTTTTTCACCACATTTAACTTAATCCATACTTTCATTAATATAAATATCACAATCGCTGTTAATTATATATATTTTCAAGTTTTACTAACCCTATACAGATATATTATTTATGGTTGAAATCTAATTTAGTAATAAAAATCTTCATAGATTTTATATATAAATAAAGATCAGGAATTAAATTATTAAATAATACCGTCTATTAATAAATACCTAGATATATAAAATATTATTGGGAATATTAATTATATTATTAATATCTTTAAGAAAATTCAACTAACCCACATTAGATTCTAAATTGAGACCGTAAATTACTAAATCTTTAATATTATTACTAATATATTATTTATTTTATTAATATTATTACTAATATAATATTTATTTTTATTAATATCATTATAATAATTATAATGATAATAAAGAATATTAATGATTAAATTAAAATAATTATTAATGGTCAACACATTATCCTTGCTAATGGGATAAATTAATTATGCGAATTTTTTAATTCCTGTAGGAATAGCAATAATCATAATGACTGATGTCAAAAAAGCTCTAGTATCAGCATCTAATCCTGGAGTATACATATGATGTAGTCATGCCAAGACTCCTAATAAGCCACTAGATGCCATAGCATACATCATATAGATTTCACCAAGTACTAGGTTTTTAGAATAAGGAGATACAATATGTGAAATAATACCAATCCAGTAATAATTATAATATTTACTTTTGGATTACCAAAAAAACTAATATCTAAATATGTACTATATCCTTTATATTATTAATATTATTATTAATACATAAAGATTTTATACC
>ERZ1036435.52-NODE-52-length-107074-cov-11.578206_pt1 | contig 107074 bp, 63 predicted proteins | sample MGYA00514223_ERZ1036435 | MGnify/ENA primary metagenome ERZ1036435 (study PRJEB33795, sample SAMN09464927) | human gut metagenome | host: Homo sapiens | place: USA: Stanford, California | collected 2016-08 | study: EMG produced TPA metagenomics assembly of the...
AGCATGTTAGACATTACATGTGACGTTACGTATATATGTATCTTCTTGTTGCTAGTCCCCTACGGAATATTATATAATGACTCTCCTTTTAACAAATGACTACAGTGATCATATATTAAAAGTTGAGGGAGAGAAAGCCAAGTCCCTTTTAAAACTAGTCTTAAAAAAATTTGATAAGTCGTATTAGTAAATAATTTCGTTATACACAGTTTGGTTTCTTGGTTGGGCTGTAGGAAGGGGCTTTCTTTAAATTGAGGTTATACTTCAAAGCCTCTGCCCTCACTTGCCCAACAGAATTTTGTATCCTTTACCCCCCCCCCCCTCTCTGGAAATAGTTTGTTAGTGAGACAATTATATTTGTTATAGTACACCGTCCTGGACATCTGGAGCGTATAGATGTAAGTAGCCGAACTTCACCAGACTCTCCGGTATGAATGCGTGGTCCTGATCGTAGTGTTCTATGAGTACAAACACATTGTTGAACTTCGGCAAGTCCTTGCAATGCGCCTCTCGGCATCTCAAGTCGTTCCAACTCGAAGCCTCCTCGTGGTCACTGATGTTTAGTACTGTCTCATTGTTTCTATAGTAGGATATGTCGTTGGGTATCGTCTCGGAAAAGCATTTGTCATCGGTCTTGTCTTGAATTCTGCCGTCCAGCAGATAAGAAGTGTCACTCTTACCATCAGAAGATGGCGAAGTAGCAGTGTCACTCAAACTTAGGCTGTTATTAACAACACTGTTTGGCGAGTAGAATAACTCGCCATCCACCGTGGGGTCCTTCTCCAGCCTCGAAACCAAGTGCATCTCCAGCAAATGGTTCATGATATCTTCATTTGGTCCCAGAATAGCGTCACAGTCGAAGTACGGACATTTAATACGGAACCTTAGCCCGTTGCCGTCAACGTCTATAACTGGGTCTGAAAGCAACGATGTGTTGTTCAGACGATATCCATTAATATCAGAGAAGCCCAGATCTTGTAGATTAATTGTGTGTATACCAGTAGCCAGCCCGTTCAAACCATTATCATCAAATTTATCAGTATTGTAGTTATTGCCGTTGACTATATCGTTACCATTTGTAATACTGTTTGTAACACCATTTGCAACACCATTTGTAACACCATTGGCAGTACCATTGGCAGTACCATTTGCAACACCATCGGTACCATTTATAACACCGTTTGTAGTCCCGTTTGCGGTACCGTTCACAGTACCATTTGTTTCGTTTGCTTCGTTTAATAGGGTGGTTGTAGGTGATTTCTTAGGTTTGTTGTTCTTTGGTGGCAAGCCCACCATCATACGCATGGCTGCCTCAGTCTCTTTCTTCTTGCTAGCCGCGATTCTCCTTTCGTGTGTGTTCGTATGTCTCTTGAGCTGTTGGTTGGTGATAAACCTCCTCTCACAGTAGGAGCACTTCAGAGGCTTGACCTGCGCATGCGTCCACTTGTGTACTCTCAAGTGACAAGGTCTCAGAAACCTCTTGCCACAGTTGGGCTCGTCACACACATAAGGCCTCTCGTCAGTATGCGCATTTCTGTGCTGCGCCAGCAGACTAGGCACACTAAACTCACGCTTGCATCCGTCTATCTGACACACATACTTCCGCCCAGACTTGGTCCTCCCTTTCTTCGCCTTCTTAGCCTCATCCACAACCGTGTCCCCATGTGGCGTCAAATTATTGGCGAGCCCTACAGTGGGCTCTATTATATACTTCATAGGCGTCTTGCCGAGCTCAGTAATGAACTCCTTCCCTTGATTATACGACATCTCGTTGTTCTTGCTGCTCTCGCTGTCCTCGCTGTCCTCGCTGCTCTCGTATTTGCTGTTGTGTAAGCACTTATATACTTTAATTAAAACTTCTTGGCCTTATCTTTTTACTTTTTTTTTTTATTTTTGGATTTCATGGATTTCATGGATTTTTGGGATTTTTTTTCAAAATGCGCAATACGTAATGTTCCGTTATCCCAAAGGATTGACATCTTCAGCATTTAACGTACATCGCTACTGATTCTCTGCTCATCGTCTCTGCGCTCCTCCATCTCTCCTTGCTTGTCTGTGCTGCTCCATGCCCTGTCCCTTGGGTGACTTCTCCCTTCTCCCGCAGTTTGGCATAGATGTCCTTATGTCCTTATGTCCATGTTCTACAAATGCAGCAGTGCAGTGCAGCAGTGCAAGTTCTGTAGCTGCTTTTCTGTGTCTGTCCATTGAAAGTTGACTCTTTTTCCCGCTAACTCAGACTTTTGTCCTTTCTCATTGCTCTTGCCACTCCCCCCCCCCTCCATTCTCCCCCGTGCACATGTATGACTGTGCGCAGAGCGGGGCTTCAGTTGATATACCCATATACCATTTGTCCATGCAGCCAGAACAACACGCCCGGTACCTCGTTTTTTGTCCACATTTTTCTTACGGAAATATTGGCTCCTCCGTGCCATTCTCAGCATGCCCTTTGTCATAGAAACTAACGCAGCAACCGTTTTTTTTGGCGGGATTCTCTCTTTTATGTGGTCATAGTGGACGTGTGGTCATGTGGTTCCTAGTGTTGGGTGATTTTGGTAGAGCATACATACTGATAATGAAGTGCTGAAGCGTTGAAGTGTTGAAGTGCAAGTACAGTATACACATCCTGGCCAGGCACTGTTATAAAACGATTACTTTTCTATTCTTTTACATATGTCATTAACATTCTTTTTACTCTCCATACATAAATATATTACTGCTCGTGAAAGTATGGGTGGTTGGCCGCTCTTCTTGCGCTGATACGGTTGATTGGGTCGTATGCAAGCAGCTTGTCCAGCAGGTCTATACCGTGGGGGTCTAGCGATGGTACCACCTCGGCCAGGTCCTTGCGCCTCCATTGCGGGAAGCTGGGCTTGAAGTCTGGCAAGTAGACGATGTCCGGCCACACTGCCTCGGACGGTGTGCCCAGTATCCTGAATATCTTGAAGATCTGGTCGATCTCACTGTCACCACTGAATATAGGCTTCCGGTTGCACATCTCAGCAAATATACACCCAATGGACCAGGTGTCGACACCCGTACTGTACTGCTTGCCTCCAAGCAAGACCTCGGGGGCACGGTACCACAAAGTAACAATCTCGTGTGTGTACGCTCTCAATGGAACACCAAAGGCCCGCGCTAGACCAAAATCACCAAGCTTCAGGTTACCTTCTTTGTCGATCAGCAGGTTCTGGGGCTTTAAATCACGGTGCAGGATACGGTGCGCATGGCAATACGCAATACCTTTACAGAGCTGCACCATGAACTTCTTGATTATATTGACTCCCAGTGGTTGGTCCTTAGGTATGCTCTCCATGTACCTCTTCAAATCCAAGTCCAGAAACTCAAGAACTAAGTACAACTTATGCGCATCGCTGTGCACAATATCATATAGCCTGACGATATTGTCGTCCTTCAATTCCTTCAACAGCGAGATCTCACGAATAGCAGTACTCGGAACACCTTCATCCTCACTCTCTAATCTGATCTTCTTTAGCGCAACCACCCTTTGACCCTTCCCAGGTCTCAAATCAAGTGCCTTGTAGACAACACCATATGTACCTTCTCCGACCTTCTCCAGCCTCTTATAGTTAGCCAATTCGCTGCTCATGTCTTACAATATGTCTTGTCTGTCTAATACCTGTAGCTTAATATTTTCCCCACCTGTATTCAGATTAAACCAGGCCAACTATACAATCTAACTGGACTCATTTCACTATCGCACTACTTAAAATCATTTTACGCGTTAACTTAAATTCCGTGGTCTCTAGCAAGCGGTGATCTGCCCAGTGAGGAGGAACCCAAAAAGGGCAAAAACAGAATGACATAGGGTAAGGACCACTATAAAAGTTTGCAAAATTGCATATTCGAGTTATAAGTGCTTTAATCCTCTGTTAAAGATCGATATAGACGTATATATACAGTGATACAAATGTGTAAAAATCCCACTTTCCTCGCTCAGTTTTGCTTGGCTTCTCTTACAGCCTTCCTAACAGCCCTAATTCTGATAGACTTGTGGAATTTGTAATTGATCTCGTTGACAACTCTGGCGTAGACACCAAACAATTCCTCAATGACAAAATGGTAGATAGCATGACTCCAGAAAGGCGTGATCGTTCCATACCTGTCCTGGGCACCACAGCGTCTGCCAATATTTCTCAGAGTGGACTTGACAAAAGTACGTGGATTAGGAATCATCATAGAGGTTCTTCTAACTTTTGACATTGCGCTAGTAACCAAGTAAGATAGAACCAACTCAACATCCACATTGTCTGCTGCAAGTTCACCAGCTAGAGAGGAGGACCAATTTTGCAAGAAGGCCTTAGAGCCACTGTATGTAGCAAGCAATGGGGTTGGGATCAAACCACCAAAGGAGCCCATAGTCAAGATCAGACCACGTTGAGACTTCAACTTTTTGTCCCCAGATTCTCTGTGTTTCTTAACTGTTCTGATAATAATTGGAGCAATAATTTGAGTGATCATCAAGGTAGCGGTGTTATTGATAGTTATAATGTTTCTCATTTCTTCTTCTTCAGTAGCCAAAAATGGAACAGGAATAGAATGAGATTGGCCAACATTGTTAACTAGTATAGAGATTGGAAGGTCATCACAAAGGGAATAAATCTTGTTGTAGTTGTCCTTGCTATCCGCAGAGATATCAATGGCTAAGATCTTGGCTTTAATGTTGAATTTGCCTTCTAGTTCATCCTTCAATGCAACTAGTTTTGATTCAGTTCTTGAGATTAGTACTAGATTGAAGCCTTTACTTGCCAATTGAGAAGCAAATTCTTTACCAATACCATCGGAAGCACCTGTAACCACAGCGTAGTCACCAGCTTTGCAACCATACTTGGCATAGTTGACAGGTGGTAATACAAAGAGGTCAAAGACCATGGACAGAAATCTCAATGCAAAAGGAACAAGCTTCAACAAACCGAAGATGAAAATAAACCATAGTGTCACGTTAAATGCTCTGCTATTTTGACTAGCAACCTCTAATTCCCTAACAAATGTCATGATAGAATCTCAATCGTAAAGTATGGTGTTTTATGTCAATATTCTACTGTCTAGCAAGGTCAAATACAAGTAAAATACAAAAATAGGCTACTTGAGATGAGCTAGATACACTTTAGCTAGCAGCCGATACTTGAGGTGCTCCAAATACTGGGGAATTGACTAAAATAAGGCTCAACATCTACGAGGATATCACATGATTTAAACGGGAATGGTTATGACCAAATAATAAGGAATATCTGGCAAATACTACACAGTTTATAGCCAATGCAGGTTCTACAGTTCCCATATATAGTGGTGCTAAAGGATTAAGATATTGAATTTTAGGTTATGCATGTATTTTGATAAATTTTAAAGTCAAGCTATATACCGACTATGTAAGGAATTCAAGAATGAAGGGTAACGGAAATGAATGGAATTGATTTTGGTTTTTGGGAATTACTTAGCTTATTCATTTTCTAATTGATTAACCCACAAAGTCATATCCTTTCTGGCTGTTTTAAGACTTTGTGCTTTGATTTGGCGTTCTTCTTCATGTATCAATTTTGTAATTCTGTCGCAACCTTTAATTAGAATTGGAATTCGTTGTGACCTTTTCCATATTTTATATCTTACCATATGTCTTACATCCGTTATCTTTGCTATATTTTGGATTTCCAGAACGTTAAGATTTGGGAAATAATTGAAGGCAAATAGCATTGGGAGGGAGAAATTAGTCAGCTTGTTACAGTTGTTTAAGGATAATCTCTCAATATTTTTGCCACATTTCTGTGCGAGTTCCCACATAGAAGCATCAGTTATATCACAGCCTGCAAGTCCAAGTGTTCTAATCATTGTATTCTTTGCAAGTGCAACAACTGATAGGCCTGTGATACTTGAACCATTTCTATGACGACCAATATTACAAGATACCAGTTGCTTGCAATGTGTTCCAACTGCTACGATGCCTGCATCGGTTATGTTATCACATGCTCTTAAGTCTAAAACCTTTAAGTTTGGTAAGTACCTACAGATCTGGATTAGATAGCTATCATTTATTAGCTTATTTCCTGGAAGGATAAGTTTTTCAAGTTTGGTCAGATTTTGAAACCAATTTACAGGTGGTAAAATGTTTGGACAAACGTAATACTCCAGATGCCTTAGCTGCTTTGGATCAATAATTATCTCGAGACCCCTAGAATTGTTGTTATTAATGTCACTCATCTTGTGTAAAATCAATGATTGTGGTGTAGTTTTTTTTGTACTGCATTGGGAGAGGAAGTTTGTCAAACTAGTAGATTTGGTAAATTTCAAGTCACGCATCAAATAGCCTTTGGAGACTTTATTCCAAGTCTTACTAACAGCAAGGCATGACACCACCGTTGAAGTATTCTCCCTGTTAACATCTTTTTTATGATGACCGTTTGATAAATCTTGTTCGTTTTCAATCAGGTATAATTGCTTAACTATATTGTCAACTATTTCCGGAATCTCAAAGATTGGATGAGATTGCTGAGTTGAATAAATACTAGAAGAACTGGAATTTATGATAGAAAGCTCGGAAAAATCAGTAATCAGGTTTCTGTTTCTGCAATCATCTAGGTCATTTGAGATAGTACGAAGAGATGTCAAGCTATTTGGAGTGCTCCATAAAATGTTATTTTTTTCTGGTGATGTAGTTGGGGTTGGTAACTGTTGCTTTGGAGTAGTTGGGATGGCAGTCTCCAAGGTATTAACTTGCTTTTTGCTTGAAAAGAGTCCAAGCTTTGTCTGTGAATAAGTCTTTTGGAATATCTTCTTCATGTTATATAGACTTTCTTGACGACTGGTCCTGGGAGTGAAATTCAAGCTCCCTTCATTTGAGATTGTAGCGCTGAGATCTTCATGTGACGAATTTGGTGTAATCTTCTTGATTGGTCTGCTGTATGGAGAGTTCTCAATCTGAGAATCTCTTAATCTTTTAATTGAACCATTTTTCATAATGTTGGAATCAGGCACTACCATTTATAGATAATTGTGACCAATTTTTTTTAAATGAAATACTATTCTTAGCGAGAGTTTGATAGTATAATTCAGATGCACAATAATTTAAAAAGCGCTTATAAAGATCAAAAGAAATCGATGTGCTTCTAGTTATTTTATCTAGAATTTAAAGGAAAGGATGGGTTTGAAACCAAGTGTTATATTTTTGATTGGCGGCTGGTTGGTATAACAAAGCTTTTTTCACAAAAAAAATGCATAAACCAGTAAATAAAATTCTTCTTTTTTTTGCTGAATTTAAAAAAAATAAAAAAGAATTGTTTTTGAGTATAAGGAATGGATCTTTTCTTAGTTAAAAGAAAGAGAGAGTTTTTGCTTTGATATTAAAATGGTAGAAATTAGATAGAAAAAAAAACAAAAAAGAACACACACAATCTTCAGTTGAACAAAGCAATAGTGTATAGCTTTTTTTTTCTTTAATTTAAATGGTTTTCAAATTATAATTATTAATAAAAAAAATGGACTTGGTTTTTTTTATATGTCATAAGGTAAAAAAATAGGAATCAAATGGTGTAAATCAGTTTAGGATTTTGATATCTTTATATATACTCACAATAAGTAGAGTTTTTTTTTTTTCAATATTGAATTTTCTATTGCTTGATATTTACTGTTTACAAAAATAGTGCAGATTGCTAAGCCGGAATATTACTGGGATATACAATATTTATGTATATGTTACTGTAAATAAACAACTCAAGTTAAGACTGCTGCTCTCTCTTCCTGTAAAAGTAACACGCAAGGAGCAACTCACATATTTGCTAGTTAGCAAACAAAACAAAAATACATCGCAATTGAATTGTTATAAGGATGAAATAGCTTGTAACCATCAATATACTGAAACTACCAAAAAAGGTGTCAAATACTGGAGATGCAGGCAGTTATCTTATGTTTCATGGAGAAAGCAATACTAATCTGATGCAGTTACAGCATCTGAGTAACCAGAGATGGAAATAACATTAGATGGCGGGTAGCCAGCTTAAGATTACCACTAATGGGAAAGCTAAGAAAGTAACGTACAGTGTTTTTCACAACTCATGAAATTGTTATTATGACGCTTTCTTCCACTTGTGTTATGCTTGCTGGCAAATGTGAACCAGCAAACACACAAAAAGAAGTATCTGTAGTTTGCTATCTTGTGAGAGTTGTACGATACTTTCAGTGTTGATTACATTGTTTCGCCCCGATCCACCAACTGGCACCAACTGGCACCAACTGGCCCGCCCCTTCCTTCACCCCAGCAGGCTCCTCAAGCAAAGACCAAGCCCAGCGAAAAAAAATAGCCGTACATCATCTCCTCTGCAGCTGATTGTCAGTGCCCAAGACTCTTAGCAGTAAACAGGACGGAAATCCACTGCGTCAATTTACTTAGAAAAACAGAATTATTTGGTTTTTGTGCTGGGCATAGTATTCGTGTAGCAGTATAATGCTTCTTCAGCATGCCATGATCAAAAAAGTTTAATAGAGCAAATCACATGGTTATTATATCATATACTACGTTTTATTGTGATCCCGTGTTACGAATGCACATGGCTACGTATGTATTCACCTCTGTGAGGTATAAGAACTCTTGCAACGTCATACACATCTGCATGGCTGTATAGCGAGAAACAGAAGTAAAAAAAAAAAATACATAGAGGAACTGTCCTAGAAGCATACATTTAGTTGTGTATGCTTTCAGTTCTATATTGTGATGTGCTGTTGTTATCTTTTTTTATCTTTTTCGAAATACTGTGAATCTGTATCTCTTTCTGTCCTTTTCTTATTGCTGTTCTTTTTGTGATCTTTCTCTTAGTTCAATTCAACAAAAAAACAATAGTCTCGCTGTTCATAGAGTACCTATGGTGGTATGTTGAGCACACAGTTAGATATTGGTTAAATGTGCGCAATAAATTCATATATAACTCAAACTCCCCCCCCCCCACATACGTACGCCTTGTTGTTCAGAATTCTAGAATTCTAAATTAAAAGACCCTTCGGGAGAAAAAGAAACAATGGGAAACTACCGTTCCTACAGAGAAATCCTCGGAGAGGGAGAGGAAAACAGAATGTAGATGACTATGAAAAAGAAAAATAATATAATAATTGGAATATATAGTCATTCTAGCCATAAATTAAAATTCAAATAGTGAAGCTTTGAGTAGTTAACTTTGCGAGTTCTGCCATAGAAGGTTGCTAGAATTCTTTTTCAGTGGGTTGTATATCCTTTTTCTTGTAAATGATTTAGTGAAACAAAGAAAAAAAGAAATGGAAACCTTAAGAGTATACTTTGTTAAGTGAAAATGCCACATAGTTTTTAGTCAAAACGAGTCACCCTATATGTAATTGGAAAATAAAAAAAAAAAAAACCAAGAAATATAATAGAAATATATAATTTAGCAACATTTTTTCGATCTTATTTGTAGTCATCATTATCGATGTATGAATTCCATTGTTCAATTTATTCAGGCAAGGCAAAAATAAAAGAAGGCCATAAAGAAAATTAGTTCATTAGTGTGAGGTTGGCTATAAGGTAGCCATCAGGTTCATATTTTTTTAAATTATTTTTTGATTATTGCAATAAAAGTCGTAATTTCAGTTAAATTATTGTACAAAATAATTTTTGTGAGAACCGCTGCTACACAGTAGGACCTTCAAGGAAATATTTGACCATATTATAAAACTAAGGACCCTATTTTATCAATATTCTTTCTTTAATATTCATTAACCTCTCCGATACCCATTTCCAATAATACCACTCTTAAGAATTTCAACTATGAAATCTTATCTGCCACAGTTCTCTTTTGAGTCCAAGGAGAAAAGCCCTTCTGAGTCGAAACGTCGAAACAGAGGTATAGTTGATAGGCTTAAAAAGTTTAACTTCCCTCAAGTTCAAAGCAACGACAAATCACAAAATTTAGGTAATAGTCATCCACCTGATGATCGAGTTACAATTAGAACTATCTCAAATGATTCGGCAGATGATCATCGGGTGTTTAGCAATTACACATATTCAACTAGAGATAGTTTTCCCAGTTCTCACTCTGAAAACTACGAATTACCGAAGACTCCTCCGCCCATCACCCCATCGGGATCTCCAAGGCGGTATAAACATCGTAAGAGTAATGCTATTTCGGTGAGTACACCAGAGGAGCTATATTTGCCCAAGACACCGGATCACAACAGTGATATTTATAGAGAAGACGAAGGCGTATTTTACCTTTCCTCTCCTACATCAGACATCATTTCATATAAGCACCAGTTAAGTCCTGAGACTACAATAAGAGACACGAAAGAACAATTACGAAGAAACACAGTAGTAGGTGTCGCAAATAGCTTGACTGAATTTGCTGAAAAAAACAGATTGGATATCTCCGGTAAAGTGTTCGCTGATATCAACGATACACCACCACCTCTAATTGATCTAGGAAAGATAACAGAAAACCTTAACGAATAGAAAGTTTTTAGTTACCCAAAAGTTTAACGATAGATAAGTTATAAATTGTTTAAAAAGAAGTGTAAAACTATAATTGTTGTTTCAATTTTTTACAATCTTGTAGCTATTAATTGCACCAAGCGATGCTACTTGTATTGTTGAAAGTATAAGCTATTATAGTTGTCAAATAAACAACATTATTTGCTGTTTATACAGAATGTTTAAATTGAATTAGTTAGTGAATATAATATAATATATTATAATATAATAAGACTCTTGCAGTTTTTAAAATATCGTTTATGACGTAATATTACGGACCGGTGAGTAGTCAGATCTTTAGATCACTTGCTAATGCACAACTATAGTAACTCATCGCATGTTTGAATGCTTCGTTTCGGTCGTTGGGGTCAATGGTTATATCGGTAGTATTCATGAATACCATTGATAATATCTTGGTAGACATAAATTGGATTCACTACTGGTTGGAGCTGTATAGTTGAGAAGAAAAAGGCCTGAAACATTGAGAGAAATACGCGTTAAGTGGTGTCCCGACAGCAGTGTAGCCAAATGGACTGGGCTATCAACGCAGCTAAGAAGAAAACTAAAGCGATTCCTGGCGGCTCAAGGTCGATTATTGAATCTCTGAATAAGCTGAATAACATATCTTGCGATGGGCAAGATGCTATAAATGAGATCTTAAGTGATATTGATTTTTCGCTTTTGGGTATATCAATACTTCCAGCAGATAAGAATAGATCACTAATAATAAAAACAAAAAATATTGAACACTTGGATACAAAGCCTGACAGTAAAGACGATAACTCAACTAGAAACGAACTGAAATCGATCGAAGTTAACCCACTTTCTGAAGATAATTCGACTGTATTCAATGTTAAAGCCACTTTGAGCAGTGCTGCACCTAAAAAAAATAAGGACTTAGTTAATACGCCTATAAAGAGAGAGAGTGGTATTCCTAGTATTACACCAAAGTCTATGTCAATAGAGAAAAAAGATGAAAATGGTTTAACAAGTAATGATGTAACTATTGCAACTAGTAGCAGTTTAAAGGAAAAAGACAGTAAGTCAGGTTCTCCTACAAAATCTGAATGGTCCCCATTTAAATCAAATAAATCATTTTCAAATTTGTCTTCAAATATTAATGAGACTTTAAAACACCAAAACCACAATATCATTGATACACATAATCAAACCACTACAAAAGAAGGTGAAGATACAAGTATTTTGTCTAATAATGACAAAAATAAAGCAGAGTCGGAGACAAAAATTAGTAGCAAATCTTTCACTAATAAGGAAAGAGTTTTACGAAAGAGGTCTAATATGTTTATACCACTGCCGACCAAAGAGACATATGTGATCAAGTCCTCACCTGATAAGCAAAGTAATAATCAGGAAGTTTCAAAATTGGGTTCTATGTCTAAGTCTAACAAACTTCACAATTTGAAGTCAGAAATGCCATTAACTATCAAAGATGTACGTTTGGATTCCAGTAAGCAAAATCTAAATGAGAGTTCAGAGAAAAATAGAAAGATATCAGCTAGTGATAATGTTTTTGAGCGTCTAGCAAAGGTTCCGACTAAATCTTTTGAGAAAAAGATAACGAAAACTTATAAACCATATTCCGATTCAAAAAGTATGTATTCTCCAACTAGAAAGCGTAATTCACTTGCAGGCAAGGGGATTATAAAGACCACCTCAGGTCAAGTGGATACATCAATGAATGAAACACTGAAAGGTATTTTTGAGTTGAATTCTCCTAAAACCTTGCTAAGTAATGACTCTAAAGCTCAGATCGTATCATCTTCAACTTCAATTGCCACTAACAAAGGCATGCGAAAATCATTACAGCCCAGAATAGACGTAAAATCTTTATCTACTGTGACTAGTAGATTAATCCCAAATGGAAGATCAGAACTCAATGATGGAAATAATAAAGTTAATTTACACAGCAATAAGTCTAGTCATGGAATATATCTAAATAAAATGAAGCCTACAGAAAGATTAACTCCAATTAGGATTAAATCTGGTAATACAATCACATCGCCAACTGAATCAAGTTTGTTAAAGCTCAGTAACAGAGGATCCCCAAAACGAGTTGCTAAATTACACCATAAATTGGACTCAAAGGATCCTGCAAAGCAAAAAAATGATAGATTAACTAACTTTCAACTTTTGCCTAGTTTGGAATCAAAGAAGAATGAGTTAAAGAAGAAGTTGAACAAAAGGTTATCTGAAGTCATGAGGAGCCAACAAGATCATCATAGAAGAAGGACTGAGTTACAAAAGAGGAAATCACAAATATATGAAGACCTTAAGAAAAGAACGAAACCGGCAAGTGAAATAAAAGACAGCAACAAGAAAAATGTTGATACTTCTCTTGATGGAAGTAATTTTATTCGATACCGCGATAAAACTCACAATGATACAAATAGTGAAATGAAAGGAATTCTGGATACAATCAATACTGTTGATCATAGAATCATTATTGGCGAGAGTACTCGAAACCAAGAGGAGAATGTTGGTGATGCTACTTTACCAGAAATTTATTCAGATTCGGAAGCGGATGATACCTTGGTGCTGGCCACTTGGGCAGAGACTGCAAATTTGAAGAAGGCACTTGTTGATCAGGCCGGTTTGGATCCAAATGATATATTTGGACCAGCATATCCTTTGAAACCAGAAGAATTATTCAGTCCCACTAGAATGGCTAAACTAAAATCCAAACACTAAAAAAGCTTAATTATAGTAGATGCTAGTAAATATTTGTATTATTTTATGTACTAAAATACATTTATGCACTTGCATGGGTAATATCCAGTATATCGTTATGTTGGGAAAAGGGGGTTGTGCCATATTAGTTGTTGGCGTTAAATTAATTATCTATTTATCTGCTTAACTAAATTTCAATTGTTGAATTTATATCTTAGTGATTTCCTAACGGCGAGCTAGTGCTTTTTCCTTATCCCATTTAGAAAGCCAGTCGTCGCTCTGGTCTTTTGGAACTAAAAAGACCTTTAATGCAGAATCGAATAGAGGGACATTTGGTTTTTCTTTCCTTAAAATGTCATGGAATGTTAATTTCTTACCAGCTTTAACAAGGCCACCACCTTCGGTTTCCATAAAAGCCAGTAGAGATTTTGAGGAATAACCCTTGTGTTCTGGTCTTTCAAACCACTCTGGAGGCCTTTCCATTAAAATATCTATAACATCCTGTACAGTTGAAAGTTCTCCAACCTCAGCAATAAAGTCAAACTCGTCAGACAGCGGGAATAGAACAACAGCCGGGATGATTAGTTGAGATTCTAATTCGAGTGGGTTTTCCAGCTTAATACTAGCTTCTCGAAGAAGTTCTGCCGGTTTGGAGGTTTTTATATTTGTGATATTCCGCAATTCAATAGCACTGTTTAGAATAAATTGATAGTTTTCCCTTTCTTTCTTTTCATTTTCAAGTTTTAGTCTTCTTGCCTCAATTTCTAATTGTTTGGTTTCAATATGAAGTTTCAAAGTCTTGAGGGATTTGTTGGTATTATCAATTTTTTCGCCAAACTCGATTGACTCTAAAGCTTCATCTAATCTTTCGAGCGCAGTAAAGGCTTTGGCAATTCTATAGTAACATTTAATATTTTTGGGATTCAGTTGTAGTGCCTGTTTACAGTCATTGATGCAGCGACGGTAGTTTTTTATTTCTAGTTCACAGGCAGCTCTATTTGCATAAAGAGATTCATTAATGGTGTTTACTTGACATTTAACATCAATACCTTTGCTGTATAGCTCTCTGGCGTCACGAAATCTCTTAACTTTGTATAGATCGTTACCTTGTTTTTTAAAGTTTTCTGCAATTTCATGTGGTTCACCTTCATATGCTAATGCTTTCAAAGCTTCAAGTTCGACATTTTCACCACCATCACCATCAGAATTATCCAACTTAGTCATAAAAAAGGGCATTCTGTTTAACTCGGTAAGCACCTCATCAGTGCTTTTGTCTTGAAATTCGGCCAATTGTGGAGGCAGTATGGGATCATTAATCCCAGGAACATATTTTTGGGGTTTCTTATATTCTTTTTTGGTTGAAGACATCTCAAAGATTAGGTTTCTGTTCCTCTTATGCTTTCTCAAGAAGTCACTTGGATTTTGATTAGAGTTTTATATTTTATACTCGAAGCTCATCGCAAGAAATTTTTTAATTTTTTCAAAAATATAGCGACGCTCAAGCTACATAGAGCAATTGCTTAAGCTTTGATACATAATTATGCCACTCCATTCGTGAAGAAATAAAAAGTAACTCATCCAATTAGTTATCATAAAATTCAATTATATATATAAGATTTGAGTATAAAATGTATTATTGATATCAAATGAATTACACTGAAAAGCAGCTGGTTTTTTAGAAAATGTTTTCTGAAATTTTTTTTTTTCCTAGTCGAAACAGCTAATGTCAACCAGCTTATCTGGCATTAGAGTACATTAGCATCACAAGAGTAAAAGTATCTTATATGGTATTTTGCTTCTCTTCTAAATAAAAAATTGCCATTTTTAAAATCTCGATGCAAACAATTAAATTCCAGCACTCATCGTGATTAGATTCAAATGGATATTATCCAATACAAGTCTAACAGAGACTGAGAGTTATCAAAGCGGTAGAGAACTTGCTACATCTTAATCGCTGTAATCTTCCCAATTGCTTGGTTTCTTGATACCTTGAGCATTATGGTATTGAATACCACAAGAATAACCCTTGAAGGTGAAGTCATCCTTTTGAGTACAGTCACAGTTTCTGTCTCTGAAAATTTCATTGTCAATTGGACAGTGGTTATAAGGAGGATGGTAGTAGCCAAAATCGTTGAAATAGTGTAAGTAGCTCTTTGGTAAGAACAAAGAGACAAAAATAGAATGGACAGGAGCATCACCCCATCTCTCATAGAAAAAGTTACCAGTCTTATCTAGGTAATCAAAGAAATCTCTGTAAGCTGGTGATCTCCAAACGTTCAAGTTAGCGATCTCGAAGTTAGACCAGAAGTGGCACAAGTTGTATTCTTCTAAGTTGTCTTCAGAGACAAACTTCTCCAAGTTATCCTTGGCCAAGTACTGAGGGAAGTCCTTGATGAAGTTTTTGACGGTCTTCCAAAGAGATTCGATAGTAGATCTGTATTCATGGATAGTGATTGTGAAACCATAGGCCTTCTTGTTGTCTTGCATGTATTGGAATGGATCGTAAGGAATATCACAGTAAATCTTTGTGCTTGGTTCGACTCTCCAGTACCAGTCAAAGTCTTCTAAAGCCTTTTCTCTCCAGAAGAAACCAGATTGGAAACGGCACATGTGTCTATAAGATTCACTATCACCGTAGATAATATTCTTGTCTGCCATCTTCTTTCTCTCGATAGCGGCCTTATCTTGGTCAACATAATCTGGATAGCCCCAGTGCTCCTTAGGAATCAAGTCGAAGATAACTTCACCAGAGGCATGCTTTTTGACAGTTTCCTTGAATTCTTCGGTAAATGGCTCGTTATTCAAGAAGACCCATGGGTAATGGTAGTTCTTGTTGAATCTCTTTTCAACCATGTTCATTGGTTCCAAGATGTCGTTTAGCTCTCTGTTTCTAATCAGAGTGACAAAGGCGGCCTTTGGTCTCTTACCCTTGTTGGCAAAAGATGGGGCCAGGTACTCCTCAATATCCTTCTTGGTCATATCCTTAACAGCGGCCTCAGCATTGGCAGCTTGCTCTAGAGCTTTGCCTGAATCGCCTGGTGCCTTCTCGTCCGGATTGGAAATATTACCAGCATCGGTATCCTTGTCAGCCTTGGCTCTGGCAGCCTCTAGCTCTTTGGTAGGGTCCTCAAGTTCGGTGGTTTGGCCTACCGTGACATCGGAGGCACCACCACTAGGGAAGCCAAAGTTAGAACTGTCTGGTAACCTCAATTGCGATGGCAGATAACCGCTCACATATTGAGAACTGGACTGGTGTGTGTTCAAAGTTGCCAATAGTAGCAACAACACGGTGACCATGGCACATAGCCTGATCAGCCTCTTTGACAAGAAAATAGCCATTGTGTTCAAGGATGGTGTTGGTCGGTTTACAGGCCACTAAGGATAATCTACAAAAAAAGAGCAAAGGCTGCTAATATATAATTTTAGTGTATGAGACTTTGAACAAACTTCATCTGAACAAAGTTCATGATTTTCCAAGTTGTCAAAAGTCAGTTGTAGCAGGAAAAAAAAAATTAGCACAAAGACACGATAATGAAGCAGAGATAATCATCAGAAGTGGAAAGGAACCTGGAAAAAAAAGCACATATTATAACCTTGGTGCGTACGAACCAGTGGGATAGTAGTAATTCGTGGATCATTTGATATATGTAACTCGAGTTTCCAGTAAGTCCAATGGACAAATGCCAAAAAAAAAAAAAACTGCAACCAAGGCTTTTCAATAAACATGCGTCAGGACTGTGAAGGTCAGTGTTAGAGATTTTTCATGCCAGAAATTTCTTCAAACGAGATTTCATGCCCACATAATTGTCTTCCAAATGACATTATTGCTTGTATCTAGGGTCCCCCCCAGGTAAATCCTTTACGTACTGCAAGAGAAAGATGCAAAGAGCCAGGGCTTATGTGCGAGGAAAGGAGCTCCGTTTTCTTTGGCTCTATGTAATCTCTATTTATAGATTTTGCATGGAGTATGGGATGATGTATATTTGTCTATTGTAAAACTGGCTAATAGACCACAGAGCACTTTCCAATACCTAATTAAGTTGCACAAAACAAAATAGAACTACCAAACCTTAAGCTAGGATCTTGCAACAGTATCAAAATGTTCAAAACGGTAAGATTAAAAATCAAAAAGCACAGGCTCTTTCTGAAGCACTTCTTGCTTTACTATTATTTGGTGCTTGTGAAGGAAAAGGCTATTGAAACGTCCTGTGGTATTTGTTATCGTGTCTTATGACAGTCATACTGTCTTGTGTTATGCTTATATACGCATCACACATGTTGCACCGTACACTAATATATCGTATTATATGATGTTTGTATAGAGTGATATTTGTGGTCATCTTCTACTAAATATGTGAGGTATCAGTGTGCGTGATTAGTTTCGTATCGCGGAACTTTCAGTCTTCTTTTTTCAATTTTTGAAGTTTTTCCCGGCAAAATAGTGTGCGGATTACTCAGAAAATTTCAAAAACACGCACACACACACACACACACACACACACACACACACACACACACACACACACACAAACACTTGCAGATTTCCAGATCTCGGTTCCACCATTTCCCTTTAGTTGATATAGCCGCCGAGGTTGCTGGTAATATCTCTAAAGCTCGTTAGGTACTTCAGATAGTTCACATATTGCAAATATAGAAAGGAGAAGACTAATATATTATTTATTCGGTCTCTCTCCCACTTTTTAGCACAACTGGAGAATAAAGATGGGTCGTGGTGTTGGGTTACAGTCTGCTAAGGGTAGCAGCACGTCTGGGTATGTGCAGAGATCGCTTGCTCACGACAACAGGGACGACAAGACCGGTATAGTTAGGCTGAAGAACAAGAACTACGAGCTCAGGAAGGTCACAAAGAGATCTCAGAAGGTTGACAAGCCTGCGAATGAAAGTAAGGACAATGGGTTGAAGAAAGTGCTGGTGGAACACGACAAGAGAAGAGAAATTGAAGTTCAAGTGAGTGAACTTAGGGACTCGCTAGAAGATAAGCAGGATAGGAATCCAGATGAATGGCCTGACAAACGGATAGATGAAGAGTGTGAAAAACTTCGAAGCACTCTACTCGCAGATCTACAGGAGAAAGAGAAATACCAGAAAGCATACACACCAAGATCTAAGAGAAGCTCGGAATCGTCTAAATAGAATATAACCCGCCTCATATTATATTTCAGCTGAACGGTATTGCTTTTGGGGGAGGGGGGTAGTACAGTCCTTTTGGTTTTAATCACTCATGGACTTTATAACAGCAGAGCTGATTATTGACTAGGCTTATTTAATCACGTTTTACTTCGTGGAAATGGATACCTTAGTTATAACCTACGTTAACATCACGTGATATTCACTTCTTGCAGCTCGTCTTTAGTGCAGTCCATCGTTTCATAAGCTGGCTCCTCGTTTCTGCAGCATATTTTGTCCGGTGATATCCTGGTGCAGTAGGAAAACCGAATCGGATACAAAAATCGCTTGCAGTTGAAATTGTGTGATTTTTTTTTCCTTTGTCCGGGAATGTCAAAGTTTTCTTTACCTCTCCCTCCACAGCAGTGTTACACCCATTTTCTTTCTAAGGGAGTAGTCTCTCACAATCGCTAATTGGCTTGCAAGAGACATTTTCCCTTCCCCACCACCCCCGTTTTGATGATGACTCGATAGATCAGCATTCGGTTGCAGCATTCCGGGATAGAATGTGATGTGGATTTGTAGGTAGGCTTTGGAAAAGACGTTCTTATGTACTGTTTAGAGTAGCTCTAAGAAAAGAAACATTAGAGACCATACATTCAGCCCTGGATCTTCGATCACCGAAATCTGCGCTTTTTTGTTTATCCATAAATCTGGTGTGTGCAGAAGTTGCATTCAAATATCCTTATCTCCCTTTCCGTATTCGGATTTTTGATACACAGGCATTGGTAAGTGAATCAGATCTGTTTCAAACGGACATCTTTTTGGTATTTAAATAGGAACAGGTATTCTTTCTAAACAGTGTTCGTAATCTTTTTGGAAATTACAAAGAGGACACAGAGATTTACATTTATTGCTGAAATACGCTCATTTAAGCATCGACTAACTTTAATCAGATAATATTTGCTAGATACTTTCTATTGCAGTAATCTTTAGAATCATGATCAGAAATACTGAGCGGGAGTCATTACTGACATCTCAAAATAAGCGTCATAAAAAGTATTTCAAGTATGGATTGAAGTACATTCTCACAACAGTTTTAGTTTTTTTCACATTTCTGCATATATGGCACCCGGATGTTATATCTGAGAGTCTTCACTGGAATTCCCATGCAAAGAAGAAGAATGTCATCTTCTTTGTGACCGATGGTATGGGACCAGCCTCACTGTCACTGACTAGGTCGTACAGACAGTATGTGGAAGGATTAGATATCGACGACATCTTAGAGTTGGATAGACACTTAATTGGCTCTTCAAGAACAAGATCGTACAATTCTTTAGTAACAGATTCTTCTGCAGGAGCAACAGCATTTTCGTGTGGTATGAAGACCTATAATAGTGGTACAGGTGTTGGACCGGACAAGACACCATGTGGTACTTTGTTAGAAGCAGCAAAGCTCAAAGGATACCTGACTGGATTGGTAGTTACAACTAGGTTAACTGATGCTACACCAGCTGCATTTAGTTCGCATGTGGATTACAGGTTTCAAGAAGATCAGATCGCCGAACAACAACTAGGTAACTACCCACTAGGACGAATGGTAGATCTTATGATGGGTGGTGGCAGAACACATTTTTATCCCTCCGGTACTAATGATCCAAGGTATGGTCGTAGAGGTTTACGTCAAGATGACAGAAACTTGATCGAAGAGGCTATTGAAAACGGATGGCAATATGCTGGTAACAGAAATGATTTCGATGACCTAAAAATGGGTAAGAATGTCACACTGCCATTGTTAGGTTTATTTGCTGATTTTGATATCCCATTTGAAATTGATAGATCTGATAAAGAGTATCCATCTCTTGAAGAGCAAACGATCACGGCTCTAACAGCCTTAAATGATGCCTCAAAACACTCGGATAAAGGATTTTTTATCATGATAGAGGGCTCAAGAATTGACCATGCAGGACATCAAAATGATCCTGCAGCACAGGTTCGTGAAGTGATGGCATTTGACAAAGCTTTCAAAGCGGCTTTAGAGTTTGCCAAAAAATCTGATACAGAAACTGTCATAATATCGACATCGGATCATGAAACTGGAGGTCTGGTGACTGCCAGACAGGTAACGGTCTCTTATCCGGAATATGTGTGGTATCCGGAAGTATTATTCAATAGCAAGCACTCTGGTGAATATTTGAAGCACAAGATTGCTAATTACAAAGGCAACGACAAAAAGCGTTTCATTGAGAAGGAGGTGTTTGAAAAGATAATGAATATTGGTGACTATTCTGATAGTGACGTTGAAGACTTGAGCAATATGACAAATGTGGAAGATATTCAATATAAGTTGAATGATATGATTTCGTTTAGAGCACAAATTGGATGGTCTACGCATGGCCATAGTGCAGTAGATGTAAACATATATGCATACTCTAACAGGCCTAAATCGTGGCAGTATCTGCTAAGTAAGTTGCAAGGAAATCATGAAAATATTGAGATAGGTCATTTCATGAGGGATTACCTGGAATTGGATCTTGAGGAAGTTACAAAGCGTATCAAGGATACCGATCATTCTCCAAGAAAGCAAGGTAATATCTATATTGACGAATATCACCCTGCCAGTGCTGTTGGAATATAATTAAATTATTCATAACGATTCACATATTTTGTATCTACTGTGACAACTTGCATACTTTTAGATTCAATGCTAATCGATGAACATCGGAATATGCAATTTCGATGATGCTATAATAATATATCTCTTTATGGGTTTATAAGTGATTGAAATCAAGTTTTAAAAAATGCTTTATAATATTAATTAGACTAAGGGAATATTATTAGTAGTAAGTTAAAAATTAGAAAAAACCAGCAACGATATGAATAGTTTAAATTTCATGGAGTGTTTATCATGTTTGATTGAAAGAATGTAGAATGAACCCGCCTAGTGGAATTGATTAAGTGGAGGTTATTTGGTAGATTATCGATTGGCATTAATTTTCATTTAGGAATACGTCTATAACTTTGAAGCGAGGATCTTGTAATGGGAAAGGGCATGACACGTAGGTAGATGGCGTGAATGTAGATTTGCTATCGCTGTGCGGCTTATCTATGGCACAGCCACCATCGATGCAGTTGACATTCGGCATCGGTGACCGAGCTATCTTGTCTTGTGTATTGCTATCATAGTGTGTGTTGGTGTGGGTCTTGTTCTCCTTGCAATTGCCAGAGAGCTCGTACAATTTCGCGGTTGTCGCGAGGTAGTCATCGACTCCGCTGATCTGGCTCTGTACCTCATCGCTGACAGACATCTCGTCCGCCTGTCTCTGCAACTCCCGGTAGTACTCGATATTGTTCTGGTACCTGGTATATATGAGCACCTCCTGCCTCTTGGCGATTTCTTCCGCCAACCGCATTGCACTAACCGGATCAACTCGAGTCATCGCTGGCTATTATACCTATCTCTGTCTGGTTTTTTTTAGGGGTGCGCCTAGGTACCAAGTTCCAAGGACAAAGGAATTATGTCTTTTATATATATACGTTCCTTGATGCTCTCAATTGGAATGTTCCTGTCACTTTTGGTGTTATCAGCGATATAGATAATAATATTTAAAATTAGCTACACACTATGATGGCAATGGCTAATATGACATCATCAACTTCTTTTGTAATTTCCCTAATCACCGAATTCTAACAGAAATCATTAAAATTCCAACAATTACCACACAATGGAGCTCTATGGGAAGCCATCGAGACCTTTTCCCTCGAAGTGAAAAAAAATTAATTTTTTCTTTCAAGGCGAGAGTGAGTGAGAGAAAAGGAATGCAGCTCTTTCTGTGCCCACCTGGACGAGTTGGCAGTAGGCAAACTTCGTCGTCTGCTTTAGTAATCAAGAGTACAGGCTTGTAAACGACCCAATTAGGAAATCCCATGATTGGTTGTGAGTCCCCTCTAAGAGCAATTCTTAGGGCCTGGCGCGCTAGTGGGACGAGGGTGCAGAACAGCTTTCCCAGTTCTTGCGAGAGGAAAAAGTTATATCCGAAAGCGGAAATACTGTGCCCCCTACGGTACTTTCACTGGCAGGTGCAGTAATATCCGATAGAAGCCGGTGTGTGTGTGGAGAGACTCAGAATACTCTCTGGACAATGGAGGGGGGAGTGGGAAATGTACCCAGTGCGGACAATGGGCTGGCTGAGAAAAGTGTGTAGCTCAGTGGTAAACATGCTCGAAAAGGAGAACAATGGCGACAGAGAACAATGGGAGCCAAGGGTTGCTACGGTGCTTTCTACATGATAATGTTCTCTCACACTGTGTTGCACTGCGCCATATCAGGTACTGTGCAAGGTATCGGGTACAAGGGAAGTAACTCTGTGATAAGGTTTTCTCTCGTATCCGATAAAACGGGGAATGCGTCTCTCTCCCCTCCCATTGTTCTCCATTGGACCTTTTTGGCGATATATCCGTTGTGTTCTAAAGTACGCAGTTTGTTAGAGACACCCGATATAGTTCCCAGCGTTGGGGGGGGGGGGGTGTTGTTTCTTAGATTACTAACAATTGAAGGTGTGAATGTCTAGGTCTAGACCGGGATATATAGCAGAGCCACACAAGTGCACACAAGTGCACACACAAGTACGCACTCAAGTACGCATACATCTGCTGGGAGAGACATGCCGCGAACAATATGTAAATTACCTAAGAGCAAAAATGTAGATCTCATTAAAATATACGTAGCAAGTCGTTAATATAGAAAAAATTACAGCCAATTGTAATAATTAGATAATGCATTTCTGCACAGCGGGGAGTGCGATAGTCAGAGGGTGATTGCGTCGTGGATCGGGCAAAAATTGCGGGCGGTGGCCACGCTCATTTCCTTCCGTTTTTTCCGAAACCAGCTCTTGATGCAGCTATAGTGGTACACGCACAGACACTCCAGACGCCCGACTTTCTCACCAGGCACCATCTCTTCGAAGCATATCGGGCACTCCTGATACCCCTGGGGTTCATTCTCTGGGGCGGTGGTAGCGGGGATCTTGTAGACGAGCATTCTGTTTTGTAGAGTCGGACATCGGGGTGGCTCTTCTGACTCTTGCTCTTGGTGCTGCTGTGTCTGCTCTGCTGATGTAATGCAGCGCTCTACATGTTGCTGCGCATCTTCCTCCGTTGGGAATGTCCGTAGATCCTGGTTACACAGAGGACAATGGTTCATTTCGTATGCGTGCGAGTCGTGATTCATACTGCTATCTGTATTTGTCGTATCAGTAGTGTCTGTGGTGGTCGTACCGGCAGTCGAGTCTGCGATGTCTGTAGTGGTATCATCAGGCTCGTTGCTGTCGGCATCAGGTATCTCTTCGTAGTGATATTTAGATGATATGAGGTTCTGGCTTCTTAACGTCTCGAAACATGTGTCACAGGTTCTATAGGGCGGGTACTCCCAATAGCTCTCGGGGTTCTTGACAACTCGCACCCGTGTAGTGTCGTACAGTATGAAGTTATGTGTGCAGTTGTGGCAATAGATGTTCCCACAACACCGACAATGGTGCCGCCTGTATAAGAATGTAAATCGCACGCCGCACTTGTCACATACCTTGGAGTCATCATCCGGCTTCCATATAGCTCCAGCATTCACCACTGAACACCGCCTCGTCATAATTACTGAACGTTTATTCTCCTTTGGTATTCTTTATATATTTAGCAATAGTATGAAAGTAAACACTTCCACTGAAGGTATTTATTATGGCTCTCGATGTGATTTGTTTAAATGTGTATCTTGTGCCCATGGCTAAACCTTGATCTTATCTTTTCACTACCTCAGCTCATCGCATTGAATTCCCATCCCGTCTATTACAGTTTACATTTTTTGATATTTCGTTTTACATGATGTGTATAAAGAATATTGCTATCTATAATTTGCCGTATTTGTCCTCCAATTCACACTTAATCTTCAGTCTTGTGATAAAGTTACTCCATGATTCTAATCTTAGAAGCTCTATATAATCTTTTTGTAGTGATAATATTTTGCGGTAGTCCATGTAGTTTACCAAAATATGAGTCTTAATCGGAGTTGCTTGACCCTTCCTGAAATCAAACCCACTAACTACATCCAGATATTTGATTAACTTCTGACCCTTTCTGCCCCTTTCCACGTTCGCATTTTTGATCAATCTACGTAAGTCAAACTTATAGTCCTTGTCAAAAGTACGCATCAGTCGAAACCCGGTTGGAATTACCGATTTAGAATATATCTCCACATTCTTGTATTTGTTCTTATAAAAATCGACATCACAGACAACATGGTATCTCCCGTATACATCCTTATATGACGAAGGATATTTAGGTGTTAAATCCGTTTGTTCATATGAGAAAAGCTCCCTAGCGAAATTAAGTTCCTGTGCTGAAGAAATAGCGTTCCTTTTTCTCAAGGGGATCGTTTTAGTTCTTATAGGTTTTGCATCTTCTTTGACTGTCCTACCCAATAGATACCAGTGTTGTCTGGTTTTCAATGGCAAAATGTCGCTGATTCGATATATTTTGTCTTTTTTACCACCATATTGTACCTTCCCTACCGGCTTTGCCTTACTACTAACAGTCTCGCTTTGTTTCAATATTCGTAGACCTTTAAAGTTTGGAGATCTCTTAAGTTCAGAAATAGATTTCGGTAACTTATAGTTTTTGGCTGCAATGGTTTTCATCAAGACAGTGTTGTCGTTGCGGTATCTAGAAGTTGACTTTAACACTCTCATGAAGAAGTGATGACTTTTAGATTGGCGCGTCGTTTCTAAGACACTTCCTCTTGTCCTGTCATAGTATCTATAATAAATATCTGGAATATAGCGCGCAGATACATCTCTGATTGTCATATCTTTAGCATCGCAACTTATTACATATTGAAACCATTGATTTACATTCAGATTAAGATCTTTTATAGGTTCAAAGATGTCAACAGGTTCATCAATATTATACTTTTTTACAATATTTCCCTCTTCTATATGTACGACAGGGTCGATAACATATAACTTATCAGGTTCATCAATTGTATGTAACTCTATCCAGAAATAGGGTTGTAATAAGTCGGTATCAAATCTGTTAGGAACTTTACCAGCATCCCTGCTGGCTAATTTGGTAATATTTCTCGGTGATATTTGGAAATTATGGAGGGGAAGTGAAAAGCATAACCGGAGACTCTTTATTTGATCAGCGGGTAAAATTTCACGTAAGATTGTGATGAAAAAGAGAGTTAAATAGTCTCTGTTTGCCTTCTTGTTTCGTACAAATGTTCTGATGTCTTCGATATTTCCAGCGATGTCCGGTCTTTCCCCATAATATTTGTGCTGATCTCTAAGACAAGCTTCTCGATAGGGCTTCATTACATTTCCATCATCTAGTCGAAATATATAGTGCAGTCTGTAGAAATTTTGTCTGAATCCGTTGCTATTAATCTGGTAATTGGCCCTGAACCACATAACTAGGCCAAGTAGTAGTGTCCTAATCGATGAAATTCGAATATCTTGTGAGCTCTTTGACCAGTTCTTGATCTTTTTGGTGATCTGTTTAGGGATTGATCTCTTCAATCTTCTTCGCAGTCTTTCATCTTGAGTCCAATTAGTTCTCTTAATTAAAGTCGCCACAAGAATTGGTATTGCAATTATATGCAAACCGTATCGCAAACGATGATAGAATTTGTCTTTCCTTCTTCTCTTGTTGGTTGCATTTTGGTGCAATGGCGCTTTTAGTTTAACAGTGATATCTCCAGTTAAATCAATATCCTCCCAATCAATGTCTTCAATGTCTGATTCCTCACTAGAGCTTGATTCATCGTAAAATAATTCTGTTTCCTCACCCGTGTTTAAGCTTTGTCGCTTTGCAGAGAGATCCGCTAACTCATCTCCACGGTCTCTCTTATTGTTCATTATATAGCCCGTTTGGGTATTATGAGTCTAAGTACATATGAGTTTTACTCATTAGACCCTAAGCTTTTATTGTCTCATTGCAATCTCTAACACTTTTTCTATATTTCATTTTGGTCTTTTGTATTTAATGTTTTGGTACAAAAGATTGATATATTGCAGTAAATGAAGAATAAAAACTATATTTAATGATGAACTAAATTTGATGAGGTGCTTAACTGTTTGTGGGTATTGACCCAATGGTCTAACTTTGACACCAATTTCATGTCTACATCAACAACATTTACTTCCAGTGAGTCCCGCTCTCTGGTCCATTCTATAAAACAAGAAACATCCTTAAGAGTCATATTAAGTAGAAAAGCATCAGACACATCATCAATGCTCTTAATATCATTCATTGAAACGTTTGAGTCAAGATTCTTTTGAATGTCATGCAGTTTTGCGAGTATATTATCAGACTTACTGAAGTAGTCAACAAATTTAATCAAAAACTTCTTAGGGAAAGCAATTCCTGTGTGCAATAGCATATCTGAAACGTGGCTTGGGTCGACAACCATCAACGCATAACAATATGGTATTTTTCGATTCTTCAAATTGTTATGCGTACAATTCCTACAGAATTTCGCATGGTGCAACCATTTTGGCTTAATCTCCACCAAGATATGCTCCATAGTGTCATCATGATAGACTTTTGTAAAGTGATCATCGTATCGTATCTTTTCACCATATACATTAGTTGGTCTCAAGTTCTTGATAGTCAGTGCTGATACATGATCACTATCGGGATCACCTACAAAGTCACCAATGATGCCCGAAATCCGGTCATAAGGGATATCAACAAGCTCCATCTCAGGTATACAGTCACCTAACAAAGGTCTCACAACTTGGTTAATATACCTGTAATTCTTATAAGTGTACTCATTGTTAACCTTAAGTGACTTATCGCGGACATTGCAGCGATATAACACACCTCTATGATCCAATTCCAAAAGTATATTTGCACCTCCTTTAGCAACCAGCATTCATCCAAAACTATACCATCGCTAAAGTCAAATATGGTGAATCAACACAATCTCTTAACTGGTATAACTATTTTGCCATATTATATAATTCCCAGCTCATCGCGATGAGCTATCCCGCAATGTGAAAAAAGTGAAAAAAAAAATGAAAAAAAAAAATTGCAGAACTAATAACTACTATGTTATAATTAATTTCATTAGTATTCAATATTCAACACTCATAGCATAGACATAGTTCAAAATATATCTAGATATTACCATGTCTGCTGCCAACGATAAACTTCCAGACATTCTACAGGATGCTGTTTTGAAAGCCTCTGTTCCAGTTCCAGATGACTTTGTTCAGGTCAAAGGTATTGATTACTCCGCTGCAACTGCCACAGACATGAGAGCCTCAGATCTTGTCAACTCTATGAAGACCATGGGTTTTCAAGCTAGCTCCTTGGGCAAAGCTTGTGATATCATTGATGAAATGAGATCATGGAGAGGTAAGCACATTGATGAGCTTGATGAGCATGACAGAAAAGGTCAATTCGACGACGCTGGCTACCAAAAGACCACTGTATTTATGGGTTACACTTCCAATTTGATTAGTTCTGGTCTACGTGAAACCTTGAGATATCTTGTGCAGCATAAGATGGTTGATGCTCTTGTTGCTACTGCCGGTGGTATCGAAGAAGATATCATTAAGTGTTTGGCACCAACATATTTGGGTGAATTCTCCTTGGAAGGTAAATCCCTTCGTGACCAAGGTATGAACCGTATCGGTAATCTATTGGTTCCAAACGACAACTACTGTAAGTTTGAAGAATGGATCGTTCCAATCTTTGACAAGATGTTAGAGGAGCAAGAAGAATATGTGGCCAAGCACGGTAAGGATTGTTTGGATGCTAACACTGATGTCGATTCTCCAATCTGGACTCCTTCGAAACTGATTGACCGTCTTGGTAAGGAGATCAATGACGAATCCTCTGTTCTATACTGGGCTCACAAGAATAAGATTCCAATCTTCTGCCCAGCCATTACTGATGGTTCCATTGGTGACATGCTGTTCTTCCACACTTTCAAGGCTTCTCCAAAGCAAATCAGACTGGATATTGTCGCTGATATCAGAAAAATCAACTCCATGTCTATGGAAGCTTCAAAAGCTGGTATGATTATTCTGGGTGGTGGTTTGATCAAGCATCATATTGCCAACGCTTGTCTAATGAGAAATGGTGCTGACTATGCAGTTTATATCAACACTGGTCAAGAGTTTGACGGTTCTGATGCTGGTGCAAGACCCGATGAAGCTGTTTCTTGGGGTAAAATTAAGGCAGAAGCTAAGTCTGTGAAGATTTATGCTGATGTTACTATTGTTTTCCCATTGATCGTTGCTGCCACGTTCGCCAATGGTAAGCCTCTACCAAAGAACTAAGATTCAGATTATAAATGATAACCTAATTAAATACCTTCAAAGAGGCCAAATCTCAACATACTCCTTTAAAATGTATTTTTTAATGAACCAGAAATTGAAGTCGCACGAGAGTCATTATTTCGTCGATGTTTTGACTTGATCATATTTCTATCCAAACAAAAAAGAAAGAGCCCTTTTTATACACTTCCTTTTATAGATATCATCGGGAGTGCTTCCTGCTGCTATGTAACTATTGTAACGATGTTATGAGATTTTTTATATTTATACTGGAACGCTATCTACATAGGACTGTCAATTGCATTCATTATGACTCGATAATTCCATGTTATTGCATACGTCCCAACAATTTCAGCAATACTTGATATGCTTAACTCAAACCTTACAATCTCAATAATTATAAAAATTGTATAGCAATAATGTAGACATACTATTCGGTATATATCAGTATACATACAAGCTCATACTCACAGTTACTAGAACAATGCTTTTAATGCGCTGTGTTGCGCAGACTAGGAACCGTTTTCCTGTTGTGCGACCAATACTCCAGGTTCATTACAGTGCTAGGTACAAGTCCGATGCCAATTCCAATACCAAGACATATATCCCTCAACCGACTGCTAAAGTGAGACGTCCTAAGACGAAAGAGGAGATTGCCAAAGAGAAACATGAAAAGGCGTTGCAATCGCCGTATCGGCTAGTTCGTTGGGCTGCTATTGCAAGCTCAGAGAAGTTCAATAAGAGCATGACGAAGTACATGGTAGGTATTTATGCAATATTCTTGATTTATGGTGTTTATTTCTCTAAGAAATTGTTTCAAAAAGAGAAAGAACTCGAAAAATTGGAGGAGAAGGCCAAGACCAGCGGTATTAATGAATATGAGAGCTTGAGAATAAAAGAACTTAGAGGTAAACTGAGAAGACGTGACGAATTGAAACTAGAACAGTATCAACAAATGATTGATAAGGGAATCACTGATTTCGATGGAATCACATTGGAGAACAACGACCAAAATCGATTAAACGAATCTATTGTTCCTGCTCATGATACTACAGAATTTTATGATCATAAAGCAGAAGAATATGACAAAGCTATCAATAGTGAAGAAAGAGCAATTTTAATGGGAAGGAAAAGAAAGTGGTTGATGAAGCACTGTGAAGGTGACGTCCTAGAGGTTGCCTGTGGTACAGGAAGGAACATCAAGTATCTGGACATAGAAAGGGTGAACTCCTTAATATTTTTAGACTCTTCCGAAAACATGCTGGAAATAGCTAATAAAAAATTTAGAGACAGGTTTCCAACATACAAAAAAGTCGCATTTGTCAAAGGAAGGGCAGAAGATCTTCTAGATTTAGCTGGTGATGACCCCGATAAAAAAGAGCAAAAGAAGTTTGACACTATTATTGAAGCCTTTGGACTATGTTCGCATGAAGATCCAGTCAAAGCCTTGAAAAATTTCCAAGAATTACTCAAACCTGGTGGGAGAATTGTCTTATTAGAGCATGGAAGAGGGTCTGTGGGATTAATAAACAAAATATTAGACAAGAGAGCCAAAAGGAGACTTGAGACATGGGGATGTAGGTGGAACTTAGACATCGGAGAGATACTAGACGATTCTGGACTAGATGTAGTCGAAGAATATACTTCTCATCTTGGTACCACATGGTGTGTAGTTGCAAAAAAGAAATCTGATGTGAGAAAGAAGAAAGAAATTAGCTTCATTGAAAAATACTTCAGATCTGGGTTGAGAGAGAAGATCCAACATATGAACGAGGAAAACAATAGGACGACCTCTAATGTAAATAGTAATAACGCTGAAATTCCCAGTAATACTAGTAAGTAAATATGACAGCCATTAAGAAACTGTAAATAGTATAATTATGAAAAGATTCAAATATAATATTATATTTATAAAAGAATTGATGCTAGAAAAATAATTATTGTTCAGTACCTCTCATTCTCTCTACTGTTATTACATCTCTACCTATTGATTCCATCGTTTCCTTTTCTATTAATGAACCAATATTTGGGAAAGCCATACTTGCCTCATATGCACTAATGATTCTTTCCTGTGTAATACCTATCTCACAAAAAGCCAAAGCTTTTATTACATTGGCATATCTAGATATAGTCTTTCTTTCACTATTCTTTATTGTCGGATCGTTTTCATCAGAATATATTTGCCATGATGACTCTTCCTCTAACCTTGTAATAGAAATGTTTGTGTTTGTGTTGACATGTGTAGCACCAGTTGGACCGACAGATGATTCTCTTCCAGCACCAGTACTGCCACCTGGTGGTGCATCTCTTGTAAGATCCATTTTTGATGTTTTTCTCAACCATACAAATCCATTAACACCTAAAAGTACGGTAACATTTCCCGGTAGATTGTGTGTATGATTCTTTGATCTTATAATTAGAGAGCTTGGAACCTGACAGAAGATACCATCTCTTAGCTTACCGTATTTTAGCGATCTTGTATGTAGAGACGCACTACCATCTTGGAACAAAGATTGAACTTCTGCATTAAGAAGATCACCTTCTTTCAGAAATGATCTCATCTGTAACTCATCACTCTCTGATTTTCTTCTTAATATACCACCAGGTAGATTCACAGACCCTAGCATCAGGACAGCATGCTGCTTACTACCTATATCTACCTTCCACCTTTTATTACCAACTTCAGCTATTCTACCGATGATGTGGTCACCAGTTTCTGGAGCATACCTACCTCTCAAAGGGATCACAGATAACAACCTATTTACTCGAGAGACAGTACCTGCCACAGAAGAGTATGTCATATTATCAAGAAAATAGGTACCATGACCTCTCATCCACACCGGATCATCAGTGATCAACTCACCAGGTGTAACTATATCTGAATTACCCTTTCCTTTCTCCTCTTTCATCTCCATATCTCCGTCGGCATCTTGACCTTCTTCAACATCGCTGCCATAGGACATGTCCTCATCGCTCTCAAAATCACTTTCAATCGAGTTGCTCTGGAATCCACCGGTTCTTTTAACCACTGAGATAACAGAAGACATCGTCAGTATATTCTTTATAATCGTTGTTTGTTTATGCTTTACTTAGAACAATGATTCAATGGTTTATCTTATATGCTATTTCTCACTATTATTACTCGATGAGCTTCAATTTCTGAAAAAATGTTTGAAATTTTTTTTGTCAAAAAATTGCGATGAGCTCAAATGTTAAGCATAAACATCAACACAATGCCTAGTTGTATAAACCCACAGCTTGTTGGTTATTGCCCAATCTTTTAGCGTAACTGAATAATTACTATTTGTGTGGATGCACAGATTTTTTTCCTGGTTTCCTAAATATAGATTGGTGAGAAATTGGTCCACAATGAGCACTCAACACAATATGTACAAATATTCACCTCCGGTCAATAGATCGATGAAAGAGTTAGATAGGAGTTTCTTTACCAAAAAGATCCCATTAGTGGTGGTCAAATTTAAGGATCCTCGTAATATTAGCGAGTTTGCAAAGAACTACAAGGAATCTATATTAAGAATCCCAAGAATACCTCATGTGATCAAACTTGAGTATAAGGATGGCCATGCTCCATCAAAGACGGTTGCTTGTGACAATGAATTAGTCACAAAAGGTGTTCTTTTAACTGATAAGATAACGAATGTTCAAGATGTTTCTAAAGTACTCTCGCAGGGAGCTGTTGACTACTTAAATGAGAAACAAGCTGAGCTTTTGCCATATGAATATACCTTGGACTATAATTTTTGGAAAGCTGAGGAGATTCTGAGAAGTGTGTTACCAGAGGAATTTTTGGATGAGGTTCCAACAGGATTTACTATAACAGGCCATGTCGCTCATCTCAACTTGAGGAACGAATTTAAGCCATACGATTCATTAATAGGACAGGTGATTTTAGATAAAAACAACAAGATCGAGTGCGTAGTGGATAAAGTTAGCTCAATTGCAACACAATTCAGAACATTCCCAATGAAAGTTATAGCAGGTGATAGCACTAACTTAGTTGTTGAACAAAAAGAATCTGACTGTACTTTCAGATTCGATTTCAGCAAAGTTTATTGGAATTCTAGACTACACACTGAACATCAACGGTTAGTAACAGACTATTTTAAAGATGGTGAAATTGTTTGCGATGTATTTGCAGGGGTTGGTCCATTTGCTGTTCCAGCAGGTAAAAAACCTAGTTTTGTCTTAGCCAATGACTTGAACCCAGAAAGTTTCAAATATTTGCAAGAAAATATAACTCTTAATAAGGTTTCTGATTTTGTAAAACCTTTTAATCATGATGGTGCAGAATTCATAAAACAGTCAGCTAATATATTAGATAATTTCAGAGAAGAATCAAATGGAGTTGTAAGACATGCTATAAAACTAAGAGGTAAGAAAAGAAGAAAGGGAAATGAAAATGAACCACAACCTAAACAGCTAGAACAGCAATATAAGGAATACATTATACCTAAGAATATTAGCCATTATGTTATGAACTTACCTGACTCTGCATTAACATTCTTGGGAAATTTTAATGGTGTATATAACAATATTGATCCAGAAATCTACAAAGAAATGCCATATGTACATGTTCACTGCTTCGAGAAATATGAAAATGGCGAAGAAGTCTCCATGGAAGAATTGCATAAACGAGTATTCAATAGAATCTTGAAAGAAATGGACTGTTCTGCTGATATTTTGCCATTTGAAGCAGTTGCTTTCCACCTGGTAAGAAAGGTTTCACCAACAAAGCCAATGTTTTGTTGCAGCTTTAAACTTCCCAAAGAAGTTGCATTCAAGCAATGAATAGACATCTCTGTTAAACTGTAGTATAGAAACAAGTAATATTTTTATTAATAAAGAGCATATAGGCACTGGATAAAGTAGGGTCAAGTTAATTACTAACTACACATGCTGGTTTCCATTATTTTACCAACAGCTGCATTTTGTGTCATAACAATAATATGATGCTGTCTCGCTACTTTGGAAGTTATTTCATTTGTTATTAATGTTACTAATATTGGATCAATAACCAGGTTAGTAGTATTATTTGCCTATACATTTTATGTTCCTTGACAGAGCCATTATACAATCTATCCAACGTGGTTGGTGAAAAAGATATATTGATAGCTTGATATACCATAATGATCACCACAAACTTGGAAAATACCAGTGGCTCTCTGTCGAGAGAGAAAACTTTTGAAAAAAATATACTTCTATTCGGATCCACTGGCTTAACTGGCTCATTGGTATTCGAGTATTTACTGGATCCGTGTTTTTATTTGAATAGCGCGGTTGAACTAAGAGAGCTATTACTTGAAGCAATCGAGGAAGGACTAGAAAATGTTACTATTAAGACATGTCTTTATTGTTTCAATAGGAAAATCGGTGAACCTTTAGACAAATACCTGAAATCACCAAGTGCTAACAGTTTTGGACCTTTTTGTTTCAATGGATCTCAATATCACTACAACAAAGGAACTTGCGTTCCATTGGATATAGATCAAGATATAGAAACCTCCAACGATGCTACATTTGATGGCTTCCTATACTATAAGGATAAAGGCAAAAATGTTACTGGGAAAAATCCAATCAGCGGTGAGTATTACGGTAAGGAATATATGTATTATTTAGAATACATGTCCGCTGAAGGTAACCTACTAAAATTGAACTTCATCTTTAATCATATCCAATTAATCATTAAAAATTCGTTTTCCTGGCCGTCAGTTATTCCTATTATATTCTCTGATGAGGTTGAAGCAATCTCATTTAGAGAAAAGATGCCACTAAAGAGGTATTTTCCATTACTCTCAGATATTAAAACCATGATAAGCACCATAGGTACAACCACAAATAGGAACAAAATATCCAATACTACATATAATGATATTGACTATCAGTTAAATGTTGATCTGGTTAAGGCGTTTTCAAACACAGACGATAAGAGCGTCATAATCGTAACTTCCTTCAATAACACAATAATTAGTACAGTTTCACCATACTTCAAAATTAAAATGAAGTTGGAATCAACTCTAGCTAATGCAATTACTCCACCTCTGAAGACATTAACCATCCTAAGACCTGGCCCTCTTGTAGGAAGGCATAGTGATATTTATCCAACAAACGATTCCATCCTAAAAAATAGCAGTCTATTTGAGAGGGCTTTACTCCATAAAAAGGCTTTTTTGCAGAATATGGAGTGTTTTGTAGATGATATTAGAACTGGTGGAATGTCTATAAAGGCTAGCGAAATTGTAGCAAGAACATTTTACAGAATACCAGGATCAAAGCTATTGGGGTACTGTATCCCAGCACAAAAAGTAGCCTACGCAATTTCCATTGCTGCTGTAGACAAATATTTGCATGAGGAACCATTGACTAGAGTTGTTACTAGTGAAGAAATGGATAATATGAAATAATTAGTAAATTATTTTAGACTTATGAAGCACGTTAAATCGACAGAGTATTGGCAAAATTTGACCAATTCAAAGTATTGTTTCTAGCAGCTTGCAGAGTTCGGTAAATCTACACTTTGGAATTAGCCCGCAAGGCATTTAATATTGTAACTCGATACATATAAAAAATTAAATACTACACTTAGCCTCATATTATATCTGGCTCGCTTAACTATTATTGCTCAACGTTAGTCATTGCCATTTCTGATTCGAGCTAGCTCATCGCGCAATTCCTACGCGAAATTTCAGAACTCAAAACATAAACAGCAGTAATACTACATATGATTCCATTTAAGTGTTTGTCATACAGAATGCTATATCAACAATCACATACTACTAAATATCAATATACATGAATAATGGATACTGTTACTGTTGAGGAGCTGTTACAAGATGTGGAGGCACTAACGAGTGAGATCAATGGTCTACAGGAGAAATCGAAGAAGTTAAGGGAACAGTTGAAGCATCCAGAGCAATTTATCAAGTTTGATAAAGCATTGGGAGATTTTAGTGATATATTCGAGAAGAATCCAGGATTACGAGATTTATTGCTCGGTTATGAGATTGATAAAAGTGCGACTGATGTTGACGACACTAATATTATCCCTGTGACTCCACAGAAGAAGTCTCGAAGCTCAGTTGTGAACGAGAAATTACATAGTTTACCTGAACATGAATGGGTACTGAAAACACAACCTCTAGTGGAGCATCGACTATTTGATGAGAGCGTAAGAGATGTTATAGATACTGACATACTGATATCACCATCAAAAAGAAAACAGAAGATACAACAATTGAACCCAAACTCTACTGGTAAAGTTAGCAAAGAGCCAATTCAATATGAAAACATATATAGGCTCTTTGGAATAAGTTATTTCCCTCTTGTGGACCCCTCTGATCTGATATTTGACTCCAAAACTGAAAAGATGATTGTTACTCGAGATATGCTTGGTATACGGTTTGATATTTTTAATGAATCATCTAAAAGCTTTGAGAAACCACATTATATTTTGCTGAAGAAGTCTGCTAAATCTGATGATTGGAAACTATTCAAATATACTGTACCCAACTATATCGACGTAGAAGGGATATTTGCAGAGGTTACTGGTGGCTTGATAAGAACTTATGACGATGTTTACCTCTTTGCCAAATGTATTTATCTATTGCTAGTTGAAATAGTTATTAGATCCGAGCTATTCCTACAACTAGAAAAGGATGGGATAATTGATGACTTGGATATGGATTTACAGTCTCTTGTGATCAAATGCACATTACAGGGGACCACCAAAATTGAATTTCATATCCATCAGTACTCAATAATTGCTTGTACTATTAAATCGAAAATGATGAGTGATGATGAGAAGGAAAGATTAGCCATGATGTTACAAGGTTCACTTCATGATTTAAAGTATAAGTTAATAAGCTTGAGAAATTAATTAGTTCTATAAAATATTTAACAATATATGAAAAAAAAGAGCACTTATCAATCAGACATAGTTGCATAAAACAGTTTGTTTAAATCATGGCTGTTAGGAATTAACCCATACATCACAAATGGGCAAATGTATCCAAAAACACACCCGATTAACTTCTCCGCAATAGTATGGTAATATGTAGCGGTAACCAGCAGCATGCCCATCCATGCCACCAGTACTACTACTGCCACGGTTATGACATGCTTTTGTAATGATGATAACGAAATCACAGTGTCATACCCACAAACATGTTCTGCGATGGCTATCAATTCCATCCATAGAATCATGCTAATATTGACCAAAAAACAAAAATGACCACTTATATCAAATCCACCTATCCATTTACCTCCTAGCGACTTACAATGTTCAGCTGATATGGATCTGTTAGGTACTGTACAGGACCCGCCTGTCATTATAAATACACCATCTATTACGAGGAATATGACGTCCAAAATGAACAGCTTTAGAAAGTATTTACAGAAATACTCTTTTATGATCTGCAACTTAGTCCTATTAGAAACAACTAGTGCTCTTGTATCAGTGGGCAGCAGCGACTGGCTTTTAGTTCGCAGATTGTATTGCACTGCAGCTACACCCATAAACAGAAAAAGCCATACCCAATTTCCCTTATAAGCTAGTATCTGATTAAAAACGTTCTTTGAGTTAAGTAGATAATAATTAGCTCTTTGATTAATTTTGGCTTCTTCAGAAAGCAATACGGAAAGAAAACATCCCAATATTAATATGACTGGATACGCTAACGATACTTGCTTTCGTGTAGGAACAAACATGATCAGAGGTGCTGCTCTAACATACTGTACCACTTTTTAAGTGTGCCAGGTTGTTTGTAACTTGAGGAAAGTGAATGTGAACATGTAGAGTTTTTAATCCATTGCACTTAACCACAATCAATGATGATTTTGTCTGTGTTATGTGGTAACGCGAGAAAGAAACATGACAATGACAACATTTGGTCAATAGTCAGTTACATTAGATTTTAGTAAAATATTACAAAGAAAAGTATAAGCTCCATTAAATACTTTCATTATATTAGTTTTTGCTACTAGTTGATATCGTTAGATTTCTTGAAGTTTTCCCAAGAGTCACTAAGGGTGCTAAAAACTGACTCTGCTATCATCTGTTGCTCCAAAGTAAGCGATGAAGGCAATTTATCAGGATGTAGTTTAGCCACTGCTTTCATATAAGTAATCTTGACCTTTCTTGGCAAGACAAGTTCACTTGATTGCACTGGTTTCCATTGAGTCCATGTAATAACTGTTTGCAAATTTGAGAGCAGATATCTAATGTCGTCTTGTTTGCCATTTTTCCAAGAGTTAATTATACCTTCCACCTTATCATATAGCGCCACCTTTTGATCCTCTAGTTTGGCTAATCTTTCATTCTCCTTCTTTAATTTCTCAGCATTTACCGATTTCTTATTAACAACTTCCGTTTGCCTATTCACTGTTGGTGCACGTCTCGGTGCTGGAGCAGGTGTAGCAGACTTACTTGGCGGATTACTCTTCGGCTTTGAATCAAGACCCAATGCATGCTGACATCTCCTCTTTCCGGCAATGACTTTCTCACTAAACAAATTCTTCTCCAACAAAGTTTGATAAGCATCCAACGCCAGTTTATACTTTTCGATTGCTTCATAGGATTCTGCTTGCCTCAATATAATCTTGGGCCATATATCATTATAACTTCTTACAGGATCACTGTTTTGAATTGCTGCTGTCCAAAGCGACTTTTCTTCTGGTAAAAGTTTCATGGCTTCCTGAGCATCTACAACAGATTGAGAATGTTGTCCAATTTTTATTCGAGAGGCTATTATGTTAGAGTAAGCAATGATCCGCAAAGGATGCTTCATTGGAAGTGTATTTAATGACTTTTCATATTCTTCAACTGCACTAGCATAATCACCGTTTTTGAAATAATCAGTACCTCTAGCCTTGAACTCATTATAACCGGAAATCTCAATATGAGAGATAGGAATTTGGGTAATAGATACAGTATTCTGATTGGAGGTGTTCACTACTGGAGACGAAGCATGATTGTCATTGTCGAAATCCAACAGCGTTCCTTCACCAGGCATTGAAGATTCGCGAGAGGAGTCTTTAGATTCTATTAAAGAGGATTGATCATCATCGTTGAAAGGTTTATGAGGAGCTTCAGTTGTCATTCTTTTGTTAATTTTAGATCTTGAGCTATTTGACTTTTCATGAGAAGGTCTAGCGGCTCTCTGGGGTATTTTTTCTTGAGAAGATCTCGAGAATACACCTGGATCCATGCTGTTCTCCTTTTCAAGATATGTTTCGCTCATTGAGTATTCTTCATAACCTTTAAACTTATTCATTCTTTCATTTTCTTCTTCTGTATAGGTACTTAACTGATTGACAAGCTCTTTACCTTTATTCAGGATGCCAGAGAACAAAGATTCTGAACCAGAACCTCTTGTATCAAATATATTTCTAATTTCTCCCCCACCTTGTTTTCTATCAATGTTAGAACGTTGCTGATACCCATTGCTAGCTTTTTGCTTCCTTTTCCTGAGCACGTCCTCATAAGTTATACCCCTTTCGTAATAGCTTGATGCTTTATCAATATTTAATCCTAACGACATCAACTTCGCAAGTTCCATATCCCTAACTTCGTCTATAACTTCCTCAGTTGGAGATTCAGATTTGTGTTCAGTTTCGAAAGGATTTTCAAAGGCATTGATTTCCTGATTATCAGGCTCTGTCTTAGATACAACGTCTGATGAGCTCTGAAACAAATCCAGGTCATCAATTGAAGTATGATTGTCCTGTGCTACATCTTCTTTCTTCGGTATGGATCCAAATAGATCGTCTAGATCATCATGTATATTTGTGTTTGAGACAACATTACCATTTCCATGCACAATAGATTCCGTATGCAAAGGAGTCAATTTCTTCTTCTGTGGAGTCAATGCACCAGGGGTAACACTATTCTCCTTCGAACCCGGTTTCGAACTCGGTACGTTCCCTTCTTTCAAAGATGCCAACAAGTGTCCAAACGGATCAGACATTTCGCAGTTACTGTATTGCCACAAGTATCAGGTAATTACTGAGAATTTAGAACCATCTGTTAAAATAACCTGTTAGATTAAGAAACAGACTGATAATACTTTCCCTTTAAGCACATTAAACTACAGTCCTGTCCGTTTGTTATTGCCTTATTCAAGGAAAGCCTCGGAATTCTCACTTTGCGGATCAGTGCTGAGAGCGAAAACCTCTCAGTGCACGTCTAAAATCACATGTGTGGGACCAATGATCATACCGGTACTTCTGTCCAATTTATTGCCTGGTTTCACGCCTAATACAAAGTTTCCCACATAGGACACCTTTTGTCACTTCAGATTTCATTATAATCACTTCAAAATGACTGAATTTGGCGTGATTTTGGTACTAGATCTGGAAGAAGCGCTTTCTCCCCTTTTCACAACGGAGGTTTCTTGTTCCCGGTGGCCTCCAGGTTGAATTGCACGCTCCTGTGGTAGTTCTCACATATCTGACCCATAACTTCAAGGTTCTTGTTGCGCTTGTTTACGTTCTCTAGCTCCTGGTTCAATGTGCGAACACTCTGGTTCAGCTTCTCCACGTTGGCAATAATACGCGACAGCACATTGACCTGCACTTCCTCATACGGATTCTCAACCATTTTCTCCCAACTTATATCAGTACTGTATCTGCTTGCTCAAGGTAGCAGTCTCACAATGGTCAAATGCTATCTCACAACCCAATGTTACTTTGTTTACTGTTTTCTATAACTTTTCCTTCGAGTTTTTTGGTTTCTTCCCAATGAAAAATTTAGCAGAAAGCGATGAGCTTCAAACTTTGAAAAGCTCAAATGAGTCCTCAGTTATGACTATCTTGTGGGACCCAAGGCTGTTTACTTGTCATATCCACTCCCAAATACTGATAATCAAAGGGGGTTACTTAAAACACACACAATGGTGAACGACTCTGTGGAGATTACTACTATATGTCCCGATGTTGAGAACTCGCAGTTTCTGCTAAGCAGCTCGGTTCAAGACCTCAGAAAAGTATCGCAAACACCGCTTGGTACAGTTCACAGGAGTCTTCCTCGTATTAAGATCCTGGGCACTGGTGGTACTATTGCCTCAAAAGGTAGTGACAGCTCCCAGACTGCTGGTTACCATGTTGATTTGACCATCCAGGACATGCTGAGTGCCATTCCGGACATTTCAGGTATCTGTGAGTTAGAGTATGAGCAACTGTGTAATGTTGACTCGAAGGATATCGACGAGGCGCTGTTGTTCAAGATATACAAAGGTATCTCTGACTCCCTGCAGAGTTTTGACGGTATTGTCATCACTCATGGTACTGATACTTTGGCTGAGACTGCGTTTTTTATAGAGAGCACCATTGATGCTGGCGACGTACCTATTGTGCTGGTTGGCTCTATGAGACCATCCACCAGTGTTTCTGCAGATGGTCCCATGAACTTGTACCAAGCTATCTGTATCGCATCGGATAAGAAGTCCAGAGGCAGAAGCGTCCTCGTTTCCCTGAATGACCAGATCTCTGCGGGTTACTACATCACAAAGACCAATGCTAATAGTTTGGACACATTCAACGTAAGACAAGGTTATCTCGGAAATTTCTTCAACAACGAGATCCACTACTATTACCCACCAGTGAAACCAATGGGTTGCCACAAATTCAAGTTGAAGTTCGACGATGTTGAAGAAAAATACACAGGCTTCAACTTCCCAAAGGTTGCCATCCTATACGCACACCAAGCTTTTGAGCCAGAGCTATTTGACCTTGTATCAGATAAATACGATGGTATCGTGATAGCTACTATGGGTGCCGGTTCTTTGCCAGATAACGTAAACCAGAAGGCACTCACTTTAAAGGTCCCAATTGTCTACTCAAAGAGATCCATGGATGGTATGATTCCAGTGGCTAACTTGCCAAAGGCTGCAGACGGAACACATAACTACGTGATTGCTTCTGGGTACTTGAACCCAGAGAAGAGTAGAATCCTGCTACAACTCTGCCTGGCAGGTAAGTACAGCTTGCATGAGATAAGGCACGTCTTTGCCGGTGTCTACGGTGGCTAGACTGTCCCCAGCAACATGTAATGATACAACATATTTTTAAAAAGCATCTGATAGAATAGATAAAATAACAATTGTAATTCAAACATATATACCTAACTGTATTTTAGTCCAGTCTATAAAGTACTATCGACTGTCTATAAAGGCCTATTGTTATCACCAAAAACGATTTAGTTTGAAGAACTCGTCAAGCTCACACAGTATAAGAAAAGAAGGCATAGTTGTAGTGCTTCCTGAATTGATAGTGTAAGTGATCTTGGCGCAGTGTTATTGTTGAAAGAAAGCCATAGTGTTTCCAACAAGAGCTACAGGGTGACTTGTTAATATTGAATATGTTTAGGCGAGGGTTTCACTCCAGTGTTAAGGCTGCTGAGAGAACCAGAGTGTGGAGCGATTTCAGTAGCAGGTCTAAGTCTCTTGGTATCAACAATGTGCTGGTGAAGAAGAATGTATTGGAAGGTTCTAGTGCTGTTAAAGGCGGTCCCGTTACCATTGGCAGAAAATCTAACAGACTCAAGTACAATTCCCCCGAGCACATCGACGAAGCATTTGCGGTTAGTTACAAGTATTTGGAGGACCATGCCAGTAAACTATATGAGAAAGCTAAAGGACAGGAGAATGAACTTGAACGTGAAAAGTTGATTGCGAAGGCAGAATCCGGTAATCCTGAAGTATTGTACAACTTTCAATACCACGAGAAGATTGAGAACGATCCTCGAGTCATTGATTACACGCAACCAGTTTATAGACACTTGGGTAGGAAGCACTGGGAGTCCTATAGTCAGATGTTATTGATGCAAAGACTGGAAAGTTTGCAGGTTATTCCGGACACAATGCCTACACTTGTTCCCAAGGCAGAAGTCAACATCAGATTTCCATACTCCACTGGTGTGAACAAATGGGTTGAACCGGGTGAGTTTCTATCTTCGAATGTGACATCTTTACCACCAGCGGTTAAGATCCAAGAATACGATCTTGTTGACCCAAGCAAGCAACTATACTCTGTGCTGATTGTGAATCCCGATGAGCCAGATGTTGAAAATGACACATTCAAGACTACGCTAGCATTTGGCCTTGTAAATATTAAGATTGACTACAACGACAACGTTGTAGATCCTAGAAGATACACAGATGAGAACGTTCTTGCCGAGTACGTGCCACCTGTGCCGGAGAAGAATGTCCCAGCTCAAAGGTACAGTGTCTGGGTCTTCAGACAAACTGAACCAATTGCCAAGGGCGATGTTGTTAGGGATAACTTTAACATCAGAGACTTTGCGTCAAAGAACAACATGGAAGCTATTGGTGCGCATGTATGGAGAAGTGAATGGGATCTAAACGTCTCTAAAGTGAGAGAGATGTACAATATGCCAACAGGAAGAGTCTTCAGCAGAGTCAGAAGGTAAACAAATTAAATAGTAGGGTTTCAAAGAATCCTTTTTTATATTCTCATGTGTATACAAAATAATGAAGTTAGCGAACTTTTTTTGCTTAGAATGTTTTGATTAAAACTACCGGAATTGGCTATTTACAATCTGTGTAGTTTGTTAAGAATACATAAAAATGAATAATAATGTAATGTAATGGGTTGTGGAGGGGCTTTCATAATGAATAAAGGCAATTATTGTATTGGGATATATCACTATGCCGTTGGAGTATGCACATAAACATGGCCATACAGTTTTCCACTGATGATGTTCAGAGGTAGAAACTCAAGCGTCTAGTGCATTCACGGCGTTGACGATCAACTCCCCGAAGTCTAAGTTAGGATCATCAAAGTTGATCTCCTTTGTAGTTGCCTTAGTCTTTGGCGGATGCAACTTGGCCCACTCGGCCTTGGCATCGGCTATAAGCTGCTGTCTCTTGCTAAACTCTTCTTCTTCCAACTTCTTTGCAGCAGCACCTCTCAGGGAGAAATCGGTCTTCAGGCCAACCAGCAGACCTAGGCCAAGCGCGGAGTATCTCAATACATTGACAGTAGACATTGGGGTTCTTTCACTATGCGAATATGGGCTCGTTGGATGAAGCTAAGATATATACGTCCCTTCCAAGACGTTATACTACTATTTTAATTCAATTGTGAAGAGGAACTTCGCTATGAGAGAGTCTCAGCTGCGACGATTGAGGACAGGCCAATCAGATCAGGGAACGCTTTGTACGGGGTATTGTGTGTGTGTGTGTGTGTGTGTGTGTGTGGTGGGAATCATAGCAATACAGAGCAGAGCAATCTAACAAGCTAAACATATACAGAGCTATCCCCGCTATTATCCGGTAATACTATTATACAAAGTATGCATGGAATCATGCCAGACCTAGCTGTCACGCCGAGATCAGTGCTGCAGACAGCTATCAAAGTCCTAAGAACACATTGGCACACAAAATCTATAGACAGACAATTGCAGTTGTAAATATATAGGTAAATACACATGCAAATACATATGCAAATGCATTTGTAAATACATCTGTAAATACTGTAAATACATACTGGTGTGTCTGGCTTCAATGGGAGGCGATGGTTTCATGTGATATACGTACAACGTCACATAGTGGCAAAATGCGCGATGGGAGCGATTGAAGGGGAATTTTGGCAAAAGTGCAGTACAGAGGGAACATATATAATGGGGCCATTGCGGTGTGCATTGAGTTTCTAGATTGTACAGGAAAGGCAGTAGACACAAAGGAGATGGCTGATCGTTACTCATTCTCGCTGACCACTTTTTCCCCCAGCGGTAAGCTGGGTCAGATTGACTATGCCTTGACTGCGGTGAAGCAAGGTGTTACCTCCCTGGGTATCAAGGCCACTAATGGTGTTGTAATTGCCACTGAGAAGAAGTCCAGCTCTCCATTGGCGCTGACTGAGACGCTGTCGAAGGTGTCGCTGCTGACACCGGACATTGGTGCTGTGTACTCCGGTATTGGCCCGGACTACAGGGTGCTGGTGGACAAGTCTCGGAAAGTCGCACATACGAATTACAAGAGGATATACGGGGAGTACCCGCCTACAAAGCTTTTGGTCTCCGAGATTGCCAAAATCATGCAGGAGGCTACACAGTCCGGTGGTGTGAGGCCCTTCGGTGTGTCTTTGCTTGTGGCGGGCTACGACGAACATAACGGGTACAGTTTATACCAGGTGGATCCATCTGGTTCCTACTTTCCATGGAAGGCTACTTCCATCGGTAAAGGCTCCACTGCGGCAAAGACTTTCCTGGAGAAAAGATGGAATAATGAGCTAGAGTTAGAGGACGCTATACATATTGCACTTTTGACTTTGAAAGAGTCCGTGGAAGGTGAATTTAATGGCGATACTATAGAAATAGCTGTCATCGGAGAACCTAACACCGATCTTCTCGGATACAAAGGTGTAGAAAAGGATAAGGGCCCAAGATTCAGAACATTGTCCACCCAGGAGATTAATGACAGGTTGGAAGCACTTTAAGAGCCACGACTTTTATAATTATGTACATGCATTTATAATAAAATAGAGAATAAAAATCACTGTAATAGCAACTGCTTTGCAAAATATAACTGATCTAATTGTAAAATAACTTGTTCAATACGCAATAACTGCTATTATAAAGTAAAATTCCGCTCAGGTAGATAAGACAAAGTAGTCCGATTATCTATAATTTACAATGCTATAGATGGCTTCATGTAACCAATAATTAAAAATGCTGATATTCCATAGATTCTATACAAGTATCTTAATAATGGTAATGCAAATTCTCTAACTGAATGGATTTTTTAATGGATCAATGACTTGACCAGGTTTGGTTATGACTCTAGGTTTGATCATCTTTTGATGAGTAGATCTGGCAGTCCATTCTTGACCAAGTGGCATACGCAACGATCTCTCGTACTGTTCCCTGCTCTCAAATGGGAATGGAACGGCAGATGATTGGTATTTCATATTTTTCTTATTCACCTTTTCATTTATTATGACATTCTTTAAGTACTTGTCCTTTCTCTTATCTTTATCAACAACACCCTTGATCTTCTTGATAAATTTCCTCTTCTTTCTAGGGTTCACACCAGAACCTGCCCAATCACCCCAGCCAGGTAATGTAACATCTTCTTCTTTATCACCCTCATCATCAGCAACTCTGGTCTTCTCTTGTTCAAATTCCGCAACAACATCATCACCTGCAAACGCTTCCGCAATGACATCTTGTTGTTTGAACATAAATTCCTGACCTTCATCATCAGATCCACCATAAGGATCAACAATCTTCAGAGAATTGGACTTATCTGTAGTTAGCAGTAATTCATCACTATCATTTTCTCTTTTATTAGATTTCTTACTCTTGGCCTTGGCTTTCTCAATCTTGTTAGCACTCTTAGAAAGCTTTGAGCTATCTTTGTCAATGATATGTACTTTGCTAGACTGCTTGACATTAACATCTTCATCATCACTCCCATCAAGCCATGGATTACTGGACTCTGATTTAGTTTTTGATTTTGGGGCAGTTTTTTCTTCTTTAGGCGGCACAACTTCTTCAACAACATCAATTATTTCTTCCTCATTATTTTCATTTCTACGCTTTAATCTGTTAACTAAAGTTCTGGACTCGTCTATTTCCTTTTCCTTCCTAACTTCTTCTTTAATTTTTTTCATTTCATGCCTCATTTCCAAATCGCCAGGAGCATAAGTTCTTCTTCCTTTATTAATGGATGTTACTGTGTCCTTACCCTCAATGACTGGCTTTTCATCATCGCTTTCAAAGAGATCATCATCACCTGTCTTTTCAAATTCCCTTAATTTCTCAATAAACTGTTTGTTTTCTGCCTTTTCTCTGGCTTCAGCATTTTTCATGAAAGCCATATTCATCACACCAGTTTTTCCAACCTTTTCCACATCAATATCTTGCTCTGAGTCTTGTTCAATATCGCTAATATTATTATCTGAGTCACCCGATTGCCTATCAATGATCTTATCTCTTAGTTTTTCACCTTGTCTCAACATTTCTTCCATTTCTTCTCTGGTTTCCTTGTCATTTGCCATACCATGTTTTATCATGTCTTTAGCCCACTTAGAGCTTGTCTTATGTTTTAGCGTCATTCTTTCCTTTGCTCTTCTAATGTCATGTTCAGTATCACTCTCATCAGACAATCCGGCAAGTTCTCTGTTCTTCATAGCTTCTTTCTTTTTGATTCTTCTATAAGTTTTCGACTTAATTTTCTTTAATCTCTTAGCTTTGCGCTCTTCTCTAAACATAAGCTCCCTCATCAGTCTCATCTCAGCCGTCCTTTTCTTCATCTCTTCAGGAGTCATCTTTGCAGTAGCAAGCTCTTCAAAAGTGGATTCCTTTTGAGGATCAACTAAATTACTTTCGCCTAGTAGTTCATCGACCTTACTTTGAAGTTCAGAAGTAGGCTTCTCTGTCATTCTTGTAAAAGCTGAAGCGTCATTGTGAACTTTTTCTTTATTCGAACCTAATACTAGGTGCTCGGCTCTTCTATTCTGCTGAACAACTTCAGTCCATTTATTCATTTCTTCTTTAGAGATTTCATAGGCTGCTTTACGCTCATTTCTTTGCTGAATTCTCTGTGGTAGTGGAACTGCAGTTGCTAATGACTTACCTTTCAGAAGACTGGCTTGTGTCACTGCATGTTTATCATCTATGGCGCCCATCATTTCTTCCATACTCAACTTCTGAATCCCGGATTCGCTAGTTAATGATGGCAGAGCAAAATCATTAGCTTCACCATGACCATAGTTACTTAGTTTCTTTGGAACGTGCATTTCAGTCTCTTTTACTAACTTTGAAGTAACATTAGCAAGATCAATATCTTCTTCATCATCTGAAATTTCATCGAATGGATCCTCACTTTCTTGGCTTTCATCATCGCTGGATTCCTCATCAGAGGAGGATGAACCTTCAGATGAGCTATCTACATCACTAGCAAGTTGTAAGCTTTCATCTCTTGTCGTTGAACCTTTTGTATCATCTCCACCCTTGGTGTCCATATCCCAAATTTGCGATAGTGGCATAAGTTCATCTTCATCGATAGAAGTATAATTCTCCTCCTCCTCTTCACTATTATATTCACCTCTTTTCTTCTTGTCACGGATAGTTTGAGACATCTTTGAATTTAGGATATCATAGTCATCGTCTGAACCAAGTGCTTCATCAGAGTCTAGCTCTTCATCTTCAAAAGAATCGCCGCCATCCTCAACATCATCATCGTCACCCCCGTTTACCATCTTCAAAAGATTAACAACAGTACCATTCTTCTTATTTCTATCATAAAATTCTTCTTCAGAATCAGAATCTTGACCTCCAACTTCCCTCTCTGCAAGTTCAAGGGCATTTAAAGCTCTCTTGGAGCTTTTAGATCTTGTATTCCCTTTACGTTTTGCCATCTTATAGTCTTATTGCTGAAAGAACAGAATAAGTAAATGATGCACCAAAGCAATTATCTTTATTGTAATTCTAGTGTCTGTTGCTTATTGTGATAGTATTGTTATACCTGCTATTATAATGCGATGAGCTTCAGCTCATCGCAAATTTTTTTTTTTTGGGCCGTAAGATGAAAAAGTTTCAAAATTCCGAAAAGGGAAATATGATTTCTGACAAAAATTTCCAGATGTAGGAAAAATTTTCCTAATTAAGTATCTATGTTATATCTATGTTATATCATTACAATGCAGTGTTAATATTGATTGACACAGAATTATATGAGATTAGTACTTCTGATTGCTTTTCATCTGTACAAAATCAGAGCAGATCAGTACCGTTTTTATTACCGTTCTTTGTCATCTTAGCTGATTTTGCCCCGAATTGAATAGCCCTCTTCTTTTCTGCCGATAAACCATGTAAACCCAAGATGGAAGATGCAATGTTTCTTAAGATCATCTTGTCCCTCTTGTAATTTAAAGGAATACTCGCAGTAGAGAACTCTACCACTTCTTCTGCTAAGAATGGGTAGCGTACCTCCACACCGTTGGAGGCTATCACCTTGTCGTCTCTATTCAAGTTTCTGCGGTAAATATTATTGATCTGTGTGGTCAGTTCGTTAGCCAATTCATCTTCGTGCTTATTGCTCAGTTTATAATATCCTCCGTATAGCTCATCAGCACCAAGTCCACTAAATAAAACAAGTCCCTTCCTTTTATATTCTTTTCTGACACCATTGTCATCAGTAATAAAGCCGTCTCCTCTAGATGCAAAATAAAAGGCAATTGCGATTGATAAATCCATTTCGGTATTTTTAGGGTACATCAAATCGACTACTTCTGGTCTATGTTTCATATATTCAGCATAGGACACATCAACTTCTATAAGCTTGATATTAATATTTGGATACTTTTCGCAGAGTTCCGAGTAACTTTTTACTGCAAGTTGTCTATCTGGTGCATCTTGTGGCATCATTCCTGTCCTCAAGTTTTCAAAAGCAACATTAAGAAGTTCAATGGTTGCGTGATCATGCATATTCCTAGAGATTAATGTCTCACATACGAGTGCAGTTATAACTGAACAGTCAAGCCCTCCTGAAAAAAGGATTGATATAGGTGAATTCTCTATATGTAAAGGGTGTATAGACTCTACTCGCTTTCTTGTAGCACCGCTTAGTAAGTCATATAAATTCTTGGTACATGTGTCAATATGTGTCATGTCATCATCATGTTCTCTTGTGATTGACCAAGGTTTTCGAAGAGTGCTTGTTGTATCAAGAATGTTTCTATCAATATCATATTTGTAAATGACCCCTGCCACACAATCGTTAAATATTCTACTACCATTATCACTTCCAGATACACTAGTAACTATCAACTCACTAATATTGTAGTTTAATGAATATGACAAACTCCTTTTACCTATAGTGTCTCTACCAAAGTATATTAGATTGTTCTCTAAATCTTGTATTGTGAACGCAAATTCCCCATCTAAGCCATGTAAAATGTTGAAGATATCATCTTCAGAAATACATTTTTTCAATAGTCCAGATAAAAATTGTGTATCATTCCCACTTTCAATTATTTCGTCATTATATAACTCGCCGTTAAATTGTAACACATACTTATTTCCAATAACTATGCTTTGTTTAGTAAACGGTTGACGTAGCGATAGCACAGAGGATATCCAAATGGAATTAACATCTTTTATTTGTCTCATAGAGCAGTAGTTTGGTCCTCTACATCTTACCAATTTCACCATTGATTCAATATTATCATCGTAACCTAACCTGGGAACTTCATCCTCATAAAACTCCAGTAACCGGTCATCTTCAGCTTTGAAACTTGGCCCATAGCAAAGTAATATACCACACATCAGATATTGGCAATATTTTTTAACCTTTTTGGATTGGCTTACTAGGGTACTTAGTTCATGACAAAATGCAGTATAAATTTTGATATGAATTGACCTCATCGCATCTTTTATTGTTTTTGCAAGAAAATCGCTGATCTACAGAGATCCGAAAAGTTAAAAGGGAAATAGACTAAAAGTATTCTACGACTAGTTTTGGTAATATATACACAAGCAAATAACTTTCTTATAGACTGAAGACAATTTTTTTGTACAGAGGATTGCTATATAGCGTTAGACACCACAGGTACGCAGCTCTAGATTAAAGAAAATGGAGAGCAGTCAGATTAGGGAGCCGAAGGGCCAAGCTTCAGACCATGATATGAATTCAAATAAAACAAGTCAAGCATCTGAAGAACTCCAAAGTAACTTTAAACCTGAATTGAACGAGCAGTTAGAGTCGCACAACCAAGTTGTCAATGCTTTACAATCACCAGAACATGAAGAAGAAGACGTAAATGAAACATACTATAACTTTCAACTATTTCTTGACCAAATACAGGATACTAGGTGTGCACCACTGATTAAATATACAAGATCCTTTCTGCGAAATTTTGTTACACAGCGTGCAATTTGGTCCGCTACAGAACAGGATAAGCTTATCAAAGATTTCAAGACATTTATTTATTCAAAGTATAAGGACTTCAAGCCATTCAGTGATTTGAACAAAACTGAATTAAGAAATGCAGAGGAAGGTATGGAAAAACTCCTGACTGGTAAGCTTTATCACCATTTATTTTCACCATTATTAGCAGAAAGAGCCAAAGCCGCTGGAATTGAAGCTGACAAGGAACATTTGGATGATATCGAGAAGGATAAAATGTTCATTAAGAAAGTTGCAGAATTCAAATTTATAGAACCAACAAATTTAGACATTAGTTTCCAGAATGTGAAAAGGGTTAAGAAATTTACTAGCTTTGCTAGTATTGAGCTAAACAAAATGAACAACTTCAAAGCCCCAAGAGACAAAATGGTTTGCATTTTAAATGCCTCTAAGATATTGTTTGGTCTCATGAAACATTCAGAAGAAACTGGTGCTGATTGTTTTGTTCCATTACTAATTTACACACTATTAAGCGGTAAAATTGAAAACCTTGTCTCCAATATAAATTTCATCGAGAGGTTCCGTTATTCTTCTTTATTCCGTGGAGAAGAAGCTTATTATCTAAGCAGTTTACAAGCGGCTTCTAATTTTATACTGAAACTTGATAAAAAATCGTTGACTATAGAGAATGAGAAAGATTTTGATACCAAATATGAACAGAATATCGAAAATGTAAAGCAAGATCAGCTACAAAAGGAAAAACTACTTAAGGAAACCAAGCAGGAAGAATCATCCAACATGCTCGATGACGTCTCGAATATGGTTATGAATAAACTGAATGAGTTTTTTATTCAAGATGAACCTCAGAAAGAAAAGAAGAAAGAGGTCCACCATAAATCCAATTCAAAAAATGAAGATGGTGAAGTAGCTTCAATGATCAAACAGCTAGAGGCAAAGGAACACCAAGAAACTGTAGAGACACTAACTTCTATGTTTCCTGATCTGGATGTTGAGATTATAGAAGATGTTTGTATTGCTAAAAAACACAGAATTGGCCCCTGTGTTGATGTATTACTGACACTATCCAATTAGTTCGTCACATACACGGTTACTATTAAACTAGATCCTAGTGCAAGATCTGAACTATCCATAAAAGAAAGGGGTCATAGCCAAGCCTACATTTTATCGCTAGTAAGTGTCAAACCCCATAACTACACACATAAGGTATATGCTTAAAAGAACATTAGTAATTCACACACCAGTACAATTATTTTATTATGTGCAGACTATTCAAATGCCACCATTGTCACCTTAAATCCGTTTTCTGTGATTGTGCGCATTAATTACTGGGATCAAAATTTATCTGAAAAAAAATTCCCAACGATTGGCAACTGGGAGAGAAACACCTTTGAAAGTTTCATTGTGGCAATGTGCTCGCACTTCGAACAAAGCCCTGGAATTGCCCCCGGATAGTTGTATTAATTCAGTAAAAGTGGCAAATAATAGACGAGGGGTCGGATAGATACTCTTCACGTCGTTTTCCTGAATATTCTTGGACAATCGAAAGATACTGAGAAAATCTGCCCAGTGAATCAATTTGTATGAGCATTTTAGTAAAGTTTAATTTGATTTCTATCTTTGCATTGTATATATAAATCTCAGTGGAGGGCTCGAAAAATAATACCATATCATAATTAGATTACATTAAAGAGGTGAATTTCGTTATAGAGGAAGCAACAGAGTATCTACGATGAAATTGTCATATTTACTACTGGCAGGCATTGTTGCTGGTGAAGGAAACTCAACCAATAATCAGACAAATTGGACCACAGAAAACCATTTCTGTGCCATGGACAAAGATTTGATGATCAGTCCCAGTTGTAATGTAACATTTACCGAGTTAAATGTCATCAACAAGAGTATAAGAAAAAATCTGGTATCATTAGTACGAACCGATTTCTTCAAGTATTTCAAGATAGATCCTGATAAGCAATGCACATTCTGGGACAACAACGATGGTTTATGTTTCAGCCGGGACTGTATGGTCGATGTGGTGACAGATTGGGACAGTTTGCCTGAAATATGGCAGCCAGAAGTTCTTGGTGGTCTAGATGAGGCTCAAGACGCATCGGGGTCTGATGAGAAAGAATGGACATTTTTGGATGATCTATGTGCAGAAAGTCAACAACAATCAAAACCCAAGCCTTTGCTAGATGTGGATGATAATAATTACTGTGATATAAATGACTTTAGTGGAGAGAATGCTGTATTAGTTGATCTAACTAAAAACCCAGAAAGATTTACCGGCTATGGTGGTCAACAGTCCTCTCAAATTTGGACCAGTATATATGGGGAGAACTGCTCCCCATTGGGTAAGGACTTGGTGAAATCTGGCAAAGCTTCTCAAGATGAAGTTAGTATGGCTAGAGATGTATTCTTTAGGTTTGTCTCTGGTCTACATGCATCGATTGGTACACATCTATCAAATGACCATTTGAATACAGAAAATGGTAAATGGGAACCTAATCTAGACTTATTTATGCTAAGAGTAGGTAACTTTCCAGATCGTGTGACCAACATCTACTTCAATTATGCAGTTATAGCTAAGTCATTGTGGAAGATCAAACCATATCTGTCCAGAATAGAATTCTGTAACGACTATGACGATCCTGTCAAGTCTAAAATATTGAGCATTGTCTCCAAATTGGATAGCTCAATATTCAATGAAGATTTGTTGTTCCAAAATGATCTAAGTTCATCACTAAAGAATGAATTTAGAGCTCGCTTCAAAAATGTTACTAAAATCATGGATTGTGTCCATTGTGATAGATGTAAGTTATGGGGTAAAGTCCAAACTACAGGTATGGCCACTAGTTTGAAGATTTTGTTTGACCTTGATGAAGCTGATGAGTCATCTAAGCAAAAGTTCGTCGATAAGTTAACGAAATATGAATTAATTGCTCTGTTCAATACTTTTGATAAATTATCTGAATCTGTTGAATATATCAACAATTTCGAAAAGTTATACAAGAGAAGGGAAGGTGGTGATTCTTATACCAACTTTTTCCAAAACAATTTCTTCATAATATTGGAGAAAATGAAGAAAGGTTGGAGTACTATCAATGATAGTGTGTCCAATAACAAAGAATATAATAACAGTGCTCAAAATAGCGAAAGTATATCAGATCCTTCAGAGGAATCTATGACTTCACTAGTGAAGGACGCTGTAGAAGAGGTTAAAAATTCAACCAAATCATCTTTATCCGATAATGATGAATTTATTACAGCTAAGCTTTCCGAAAACAATGAGAATATCGAGGAAAACAAACTAGAAGATAAGTTAAATGAGCAAGAGGCATTTGCTGACCTTAAAATGCCCATTAGAAAGAAAAAATTAACTAAAAAGAAAAGTAATGGCACCTTAGATATCTGGATCAATGCCTGGCATACGGAAACTCACAATGTTATGGAAGCCATCAAGTTCATATTGAGAAGTTATATAGATCTTCCAAGGAACCTGTGGAGATTGACGATAGTAACGGTGAACAAATTGTGGAACAACTTTGTTGGTGTAGCTAACTATGTCAGTGAGGAACCTGGTGAAGAAATCATTTATGATTTGGACTTCCAATGATTTTATCTCTTTGTGTGCTTTTATTGTTGTGTTTCTTTAGCGTATAAAAGTTTGTATTTTAGTTTTTTATTTTGGTATATAGATTTAGACAACCAAGTCTTAAAAGGATAAATTGGTAAAAACCATATTATTTTCAGATATTATTTAATGTTAATATACAAATACCGCTAGATGTTGAATACACCTTCAAGACTTTACTTTAGCTTTCTTGGTTCTCTTTTTCTTCTCTTTGACCGGCACAGTGGACTCTTGAGTCTCGACAGTTACCGGCGCTTCTTTTGGCTTGGAATCTTCATCGTCGTCTTCATCGTCGTCTTCATCATCATCATCGTCTTCATCCTCTTTATATCTCTTTAGATTTTGATTTTCATTCTCATTGAATTGCTTCTTAGCTTCGGTAATCAATGCATTGGTCGATATTAATTCTTCTGCTCTAGCTAATTTAATGGGATCCTTTCTCAAAGCAAATTTGAAATCCTCAAGCCGTATCTTATTTCTATTGGAGGAATTAGCAACATGCGCAGCCTCAGCACATATGTCAACCAGATAAGAAGAGACCAGCTCGTCCAGGCATTGAACAGTTTTGTTTAATGGTTGCGCGACGTCACCGTATGCGTACAGTAAAGAGTTAATATCTTTGTGAAAAAGATTTGTCTTCTTCAACCGTCTGCGAGACATTGTGTTGCTTTGTAACTTCTGGCTTACTATTTGACTTTGGCCAATACGTATTGTTTTCGAGGATTATTCTGCCTTAAGCTCATCGCTTTTTATCAGCCCATCAGGGTTTTCAAACATTTTTTCAAAAACAAAACTAAATTTGTTAGAGTTATATTGGAATATTGGCAATGAAAAGCCAATATCATACATAACTGATAAAAGCTGTTATTACAATACCTCATAGACTGCAATAATCATAGGTTAGTGAAGCATACTATCATATTGTGGTTAATATTATCCGTTGTTTCCTATTTGTCACACATTTTTGGTAGTTCTTAGCCATCAAATACAACAATTAATCAAGTAATAAGAACTGGCATCATATCAGCAATATATCGTTAGACTTCTGATATTATTTAGTACAGAATATTAATAGTCTCTATTGTTGCGTTATGGACAAGAAATCTACTCGGTCGGTAAAGACCTACTCTGGATGCTGGACATGCAGAGCTAGGAAAGTTAAATGTGATCTGGTGCGGCCAAGTTGTCTTCGATGCCGAAGATCAAAAGTTCAATGTGGTGGTTACAAAATCAAGCTACGTTGGTCGCCGTTACTACACTTCGATCTGTATGGTGTGCCTATGCCATCCAATGAATCTATCACTACGACTGAAGGTGATGATGTTGAGACATCAACAAATTTAAGAAGGAATGTGGAAAGAGTACGATACGAAGAAGAATACGAATACCATGAAGATATGGATGAAGAACTGTCAGAACTACATGCACCACCGGAGGATAAAATTGCCAATAACAAAACATGGATAATAAAAAAATTTGGTGTCTTTAGAGCAATTGAGAGAGAAGCAATCATTGCTGCAAAAAGAGGTAAAACTGATAAGCGGCCAGTACAGAAAAAGATTGCAAATGAACTTAATAGCAATAATAGCAATAATCATATTAATAATGAGCCATTGATGAAAAAGCCTAGACTAGCCCCATCAGTGGCAACATCAACAATGACCACACCAATTTCATTATCACCCACCTCACCAATGATGATCCCGGATACGTTAGGGCTAACATTTGATGGTAATCCTGCATTTATGTCCCCTTTGCCTATGGAGCTCTTACAACCTGATTTTATTCACGATCACAGCCATCTGGTTTCTTTATCAACGGAATCATGTTCTATAGTTCACAATAATGTTAGATTTTTATTGACACATTACTTAGAGAAAGTTCCTGATTTGATGACCATTGCACCTATTCCCAATAAAAATAAAAACCCATGGGCCAAAATTTATTTTCCTAGAGCTATCGCAGCTTTAGGCGAACTTATTGCATTTCCAAATTCTCAAAACTATGCTAGAATATCGCTTTTAAATGGCTGTTTGTCTGTTTCTTGTTTTAACCTAAAAGATTTACTGAAATATGATCCTGTATCCACAGATTTCTACCTTAACCTGGCAGTGGAGTTAAGAACCAGAGCTTCCCATTTCTTGAACTTAGCCCTAGAACAGGAAGAAGAATATGAAGAATATCGTGATATTCTTGAAGATGACGATATCGCAGAGGATTACAATAAACATTTCTGTGACATGCTTATCGCTATTCTAACAATGAACTCTATTGACATTGTTTGGGGTACAATGGTTGACTGTGATAACTATTTAAGGATCTGTGAACAACTGATTTCCAAGAACAAGAAAAGGGTAGTTGTCTCTAAGAAGATTAAGAGTTTATACACAATTTATGCGTTTTTAAAACTGATGCAAAATAGCACAGCAATGGAAACAATAACTTCAGAACCATCACTAGACTTTCACAACCCAGAGATTATTCCTTACAAATATCTAAGAGAAACTTACGAAAATGATATTAAGACTATATTTACAGATCACTACGGGTCGACTAAAATGAATACACTTGGTGCAGATGCCCTAAATGCCTTACCGAATTCATTGGTCTTGTTATTCTATGATTGTGTCTCATTGACTCGATATTATTTTTACCACAAGAAGAAAAGTGAAGGAATTGAGTTACCTACAGAATTTTTCATGAAGACAAGAGAATTTGAGGACAAGTTATCAAACTGGAAAAGTGAATGGGATTTCTTCGACAGCACCGGCAGAAATTTCCTCAGTCCTACGATTGAAGGTATCTACCATCATACTATGAGTTTTTACTATGGATTGTGCGTCTACTATTATAATTTCATAAAGAATCAGGATTATGAGTCTTTGAATGTTGAGGTTTGGAAAGTAATTTACCATTTGCAGCAAATTGAATTCTTGAAAGACAGCAGTGCGGGCAAAGAAGGCATCAAACTAATTCCTCTCATTTGGCAAGGTTTTATCGCCGGTTGTTTATGTTCTGACCCCGAAGTTCAAAGTGAGTTCAAAACTTGGTTTGACACTGTATCATTAACAGGTGCCGGTTCTTATCGTGGTGCAATTCAAATTATGTTCGAAGTTTGGCGAAGAAGAGACAATAATGAGCTTGGTGATGATTGGCTTTCAGTTTCACGCGATTGGGAAATGAATATCATGTTAACGTGATTTCTCTCCAATAGCAAATCAGATAATAAAATGTGTTTAAGTGATTAAAGGCACTTAGCCTCTTTCTGTTACATAATGGAATATCTCATATTTAGACTAACAATTTCTATTTAAGGTTATTGTAGCAGAATTATTGCATTAACCTCGTTCAGTATCAGCTTTAAAAGCTACCAAACTATCCTCGGTTATGTACCAAGTAAACAGTCATACGTGACGATATTACATAACGAATTCTTACTAACCACACTAAAAATATACATGTACGTACATTTCTTAGGAATCAAAGTATTAGAATTAGGATTCCTCTGATATTACTAAAATATTTCTTTACTACGATGTTTTCTCCGAAAAGGGTTTCCCCCTCTATCTATATTCTGGAAAATGAATTATAGATTCAACAGACAATTCCGTACAGAGCTTCCTTAAATTGCTTTTTTGCTGTCATGATTTATCAGAAAATCCAGGGCAAATGATACTGAGGTTGTACGAGGGTTTGTTGAAAAGATTAATGAAATAGCATTAATTGCTTTTTTTGGCTTCCGTTCCGTTCTCGGGCCGAAAGTGTAGATCTTGATCACAAGAATCTCGTGGAAGTTAATTGACGGAAAGATATCTACAATAGTTAATAACTATTGCCACTCCTTCCCCGCTTTTTTCTGCGACTATTGAAGTTTTCAAAGGAATCAAACGGAAAGAATCAATGAGAAAAACAAAAAGCCCTGTTGCACGTTTATTTCTTCGACTACAACAGATACGTTCATCCCATTTGAACATTGAATATCCTCATTTCTTTTTTTTTTCAATTCTTGAAAAAAATGCATAGAACGTTCTATGCATATTCTATATTTACCTCGAGCATATGTATAGGCTTCTTTTGATGGAGACTATACGTAATAGTTACAGCTATGAATTGGTTCACTAAGGGGGAGGTCTGAATATCATTGTTGTTGTTGAGAATCCCGTGCAATGCTTGGCTAAAGCAGGTTGAATTAATCGAATTAGATGGCAAAATCAGTACAAAGTGAAAAAGCAACTTCAAAGAACCACATCAAAAAATCAAGCTTACAACTGATGCAGTTGTTGCAACTTCTCTGCTGTATGAAAAATTCAGGGAATCATCTATCTTCATAACATATATAAATTGGGCACATTTTCTCCCTTTAATGTCTTTCATGTCATATAACAACAACTTGTTCATATATCTCAAGTAATCAAAAACTAATACACGCTAATATAAAAACCAAAATAATAATGAGCTCTGAAGATAAGTTTCAAGGTATCGCTGTTCTAGATCACAAGGACTGGAAGAACCCAAAAAAGGTTGAATTCCCAGCCAAGCCATTCTACGACCACGATATCGACATCAAAATTGATGCTTGTGGTGTTTGTGGTAGTGACATCCACTGTGCCGCCGGTAACTGGGGTAAGAAGCAAACTCCATTGGTTGTCGGTCATGAAATCATTGGTAAGGTCGTCAAGATTGGCCCAAAGTGTAACACTGGTTTGAAGGTTGGTGACCGTGTTGGTGTTGGTGCTCAAGTCTTCTCTTGTTTGGAATGTGACCGTTGTAAGAATGACAACGAACCATACTGTCCCAAGTTCGTCACTACATACTCTCAACCATATGAAGACGGCTACGTCTCTCAAGGTGGTTATGCCAACTATGTCAGAGTCCATGAGCATTTTGCTGTTAAGATTCCAGAAAACATTCCAGACCATTTGGCTGCTCCATTGCTATGTGGTGGTATTACTGTTTACTCTCCATTGCTAAGAAACGGTTGTGGTCCAGGTAAGAAGGTCGGTATCGTCGGTATCGGTGGTATTGGTCACATGGGTCTATTATTTGCTAAGGCCATGGGCGCTGAAGTTTACGCTATTTCTCGTTCTAACGCTAAGAAGGAAGATTCCTTGAAGTTAGGAGCTGACCACTACATTGCCACCAAGGAAGAACCAAACTGGGGTGAAAAGTACTTTGACACTTTCGATTTAATTGTCGTCTGCGCTTCATCTTTAACTGATGTTGACTTCGATGTCATGCCAAAGGCTATGAAGGTTGGTGGTAGAATTGTCTCTATTTCTATTCCAGACGAAGATCAAACTTTGACAATGAAGCCATTTGGTTTGCTAGGTGTTTCCATCGCTAACAGTGCTTTGGGTTCAATTAAGGAAATTGAGCAGTTGCTAAAATTGGTTTCTGAGAAGGATATCAAGATCTGGGTTGAAACTTTGCCAGTTGGTGAAGCTGGTGTGAAGGAAGCTTTCGAAAGGATGGACAAGGGTGATGTTAAGTATAGATTCACTCTGGTCGACTTTGACAAGGAGTTTGGTAACTAAACAATTCTTCCAGCTACGCATTAAAATTATAGCATTAATGTTTGGGTTTTCCTATAATAAATACAATGAGAATTACCCAACGACCATAGTTCATAGATTCATGGAGGAATGTAAGTTCCTTAAGGAAATATATCACTAGTCTGTAAAGCTTGTGTATTTAAAACCAAAAACAATAATATTCCTACAAAATTCTTTTCTATATTATCTTCTTATTACATCTAATGGAAAATGTGTAAGTATCTACTAGTGTCTATCCTACTTACTCATACACTTTGACTATGTTTTCAATGAATTTCTTTTCATTAGGGTCCTTATCAGGAACGCCAAATACCAGCTGGCATTTCATAGTCCAATGAGATGGTATGTCTTCTGGTAGCACATTAGGATCATGCATATACTTACCATAGTGTTGCATATTACAACCAATACCCATGTTATGCATCACAGTCCATGCAGCAATCGAGGCTGCTCCCATAGCCTGATCTGCGTACGCTTCGCACACAGGTGCCCATTCGGGATGTTCAACTTTGTTTCTCTCAGTAACGTTTTCATCTACATAGAAGAAGATAGTACCGTAAGCACCATCTCTTATTCTCAATGGCCTAGCTCTGTACTCCGGTTCCTTGATCTTATTAACAACTTGGTCCCAGATCTTGTAATGTAAGGCCCCACGCACTATGAATGCCCTGTTAACTTGTGAGTTGAACGACGTTGGTGTATGTTTCACACATTCTTGGACAATGTGGTATATGTCATCGAAGGTAACACCTTCTGGTAGCTCTGGCTTCAAGTAGTGAATACTACGGCGGGCCACAATCGCCTCTAAGACTGGGTTCGATGCGGAAGCCTCATGTGAAGTAGGTGAATGCTTGGTCATTTTCTTTTCAGTTGTGTGTGCTTTTGTCAATCGTTTCAGTGTTAAAACAAGAGGCTTTCAGGTGTTCCTAAGTCACAATCTTGGCTACATATTTATACAAATTTGATGACTCAGAATGTGGAACATAACGGCCACGTTCTTTCTACAAACGTGTAGTCTGTTGTATTTGCCTTTCTTTGGCTTATTTAATTTTGTTAAAACTATAGGCCAGTTCGGTAAATCCTCGAAGCTTCCCTTGCTCAGTAATAGTAAGCATCAACAAAGCAACAGACAAGTTGCGGGAATAAATGTTGCAAACAGAGTTCGATTCACAATGGGGCTGGGAACATTGCTGATCGGAGTTGTTTGAAGCTTTCTCCTTTCCATTCGTCCAGCTCTGCCATAGTTCTTTAAAGTGACACAGGGCACTTCGTCAGATAATAAGTGCTTTCCCCGGAAACATCCACCATATAAACAGACGTAGCTGGAGTCACACCAGACAAGTTTTGAATACATTGAAATATAGTAAAGGAAACATATTGACGTGGAATATGGCTGAACAGATAAGTCACAAGAAGTCGCTTCGTGTGGGGAAGAACAAGAGGTCTCTGTTGAAGGAGTATTACCACTTAGAAGATGGAGCTACTAAGACAGATGAGCCAGTAACAGGCGAAGTGCATGAACAAGATAATAATACTCTGCAGACTGACACAGGTAATGAGGAAGTTGTCAAGGAAGTGTTAGAAGATTCTGACTCGCAGCCGAACGTTGACAGACCTATAAATGAGCAAACATTGAAAGAATTAGTTGCGACTCATAATACACTGCTGGGGAAGGAGACGGCGACAAATAGTTCCATAAAGAATACTATTTATGAGAACTACTATGATCTCGTAAAGGTTAATGACAAGCTTAAGGAACTCAGTGGCGATAAACTTCAGCAATCCATGGATTCATTGAAGAAAGCAGTGGAGGAATCCCTTCGAAGTGCATAAAGAGTGTGTAATAAAAATAAAGTTTTCATCAAATCTTTAATTTGGAAAGAAATGGAATATAGACATTTATGTAACAATAGAATATTAATGAATGAAATAATATAAACATAGCGTCGAGTACAATTTAGTAAAAAATTGTGCTGTTAAGATTTATCTTCAGGTTTTCTTGATGGTCGGTGTTACTGATCATTCCTTGACAAAGACCGCCGCGGCACCCATACCTGTACCAATACACATGCTTACAACACCGACTTGTCCCTTTTCTAGTTCACGTAGTATTGTGGCAATTTGTCTGGCACCTGTGCAACCTAGTGGATGACCCAATGCAATTGCACCACCACGAGGATTAACTTTCTTCAAGTTGATTCCCAACTTGTTTATACAGTATAGTGCCTGGGCTGCAAATGCTTCGTTAATTTCGAAAACATCAACATCATCAACAGTAATTCCAACATCTTGTAGTACTCTTGGGATGGCGTAGGCCGGGCCGACACCCATGATCTCAGGTGGCACACCTACAGATTGGAATGCAACATAGCGACCTAGAATTGGTAGTTTTAGTTTGTTAGCCACCGATCTACGCGCCAATAGAACACCAGCAACACCATCTGACACTTGAGAGGCATTACCAGCAGTAGTGGTACCGGTTTCTTTGATGAAAGCTGGCTTTAGTCCGCCTAATGATTTGGCAGTAACATTTGCTCTAGGACCCTCATCGACGTCTACAACTTTGCCGTCTGGTAGAGTGATGGGCAAGATTTCATCCTTGAAGACACCGGACTGAACGGCGTTGGAGGCCTTTTGGTAAGAAGCTGCAGCGAACACGTCCTGCATTTCCCTAGTGATCTCAAACCCCTTGGCTATATTTTCGTTAGTGATACCCATAGGGATTAGACACTTACGTGCGTTCTTGTCGGACTTCAACTCGTCAGAGATACGGCCCAGTGGGTTAGAAGAAGCGTAGTTCTGGGTCATCGACTCGACACCAGCGGCAAGACCGACATCAATCTGGCCAGCCTTGATCTTGTTTGCAATATCGTTCACAGCAGTAAGACCCGAGGAGCACTGTCTGTTCAAAGCCATGAAAGGCGTGGTGTAAGGCAGGCCTGCTGCCAGCATAGCACCTCTATGTTCAGTCGCACCAGCACCAGGATTCAACACATTACCACACGTAACTTCCCCAATCAAGTCCAAGTTGTCCCTCAACTGTGGAGGGAACGTGTCGATGAACTCTTTCAAAAACACAGTGAGCAGATAGTCAGTGTTGACGTCCTTGAAACTACCTTTAAACCCCTTCGCAATAGCAGACCTGTTAGCAGCAACAATAACAACATCGTCCGGATGTTGCTCCTTGACACTAGGACCCTGACTGCCACCAAGCAAGTGACTTCCAATGTTCTTTAACCTCTCAGCCATTATTTCCTGTTATGTTATTTTTTCTAAACTTTTATAATATCTCCCTTAAGCTACTGTAGTGAACTTAAAGTTTGCTCCCTTCTCAACAAGACATTTCGGGTTGGTACAAGCTCACAAGACCAGCGTTTATATACTTTTCCCAGCGGTGGCCCCCCCAACCTCTATTACTCCAATTGCGATGACTTCCATGCTTTCCCCACACTGAGCGATGAGGTTTTTAGGGTTGGCCCCGTCGGAGTTTATTTTTCTTGATCCGCTTTTCCACAAAGACACGAATTTTTGGAACTTTGAAGGTTAAAAGGAAGTGGGCTCTCGTGGCTCTGTCTAAATCTATGTCTGTCTAGCGTGTGGTGATCTTCTTGGATAAGCGAGGGAACTCACGTTACAGATGGTGCGACTGATGCTGGATGCGCGGGCGATGCCTGCTGATGGCGAGGCTGTTGACCGGCTGTTCGAGGAGTTGATCCGGGATGGCGGGTACTACTGGGGGGAGGAGCTTGTGGACGAGCTGCGACGCGGGCCGTGCTCGAAGCGGTGGGAGTTCATATGCAAAGTACATGGTCTTGAGACTAGCCATCAGGGAGCGGGTAAATCTAGTGATAATGTTGGTGGGACGTTGAATGGGCCAGTGGATGCGGGTGGCCAGGCGGAGGCAGATGAAGAGATCAGCGGGATATTGCAGAAGCTTGAGAGCGTTAAAGACACAGTGCTGGCGAGTGAGTCTGGTGGAGAAACAGTGCTGCGGTTTCTGTACAATTTAGAGAAACTACTGCGACAGAGCAGGCTTCGAGAGGTGTTCGTATATTACGATTATGTTACCGCTCTTCTCGAGCCACTAGTGACAGTGATCCTAGACCTTGAGCAGATGCACGGTCACAATTCGAAGTTCTTGTATATCCATCTGCGGTGTATCAAGACCATAATGAACTCCAGTGAAGGGCGGCTGCTTGTGTTGAAGAACGATGTGCTGGTCACTTACTTGCGCGACATAGTCACCACTGATTTGGAATTTAGTATAAACTTCGTGAAGAACAAGTGCCAGGCTATGGAAGTCTTATTGCTTTTGTCCTATTTGGATATGGATCGTGGCTTTCAAGTTATATATGAGACATTTGAACCTTACATGGATGAATGGATGGATTCAACTTTATGTAATTGCGACGAGTTGCAACATTACGAGTCCAGTTCCTCGCTGATAAACCCTACTAAAATTCTGGTTGAATATTGTACCTTATTCATGTTCATGGTTAATTCCATTATTGAAGGATACCAATCTTTTGAAAAGAAATCTGCGATCATCGCGAGTTTCGAAAATGTGGAGAAGTTTACACCACTTATTACATTGATAGAAAACCTTGATGATGAAAATACATCCACCCAGATAAAGAAATACAGAGATGTGAAGCTGGAAATAATGACTAGAAACTCTTGTGTTCCTTCGATCTTGGAAGATGTTTCGTACTCACAGGTATTAACTGATCTAGTTATACAAACAAAGAACACTGCGCTTGAATCTGGTTTAGGAAATTTATTCACACTGGTATTCCAAGTTATTCACACGAAAAAACTTAATGAATCTATCAAATTTCTGAAATTGATAGCGTTATTGATACCGTATTTGAATAAAGTTCTCACTGTAGAAGATTCATTGGAAAACCCTGACTATTTTTTCAAAGATGCAATCACAACTCTTGTAGATAATTTACAAAGTGAGGATCTAACTAGAAGAGCTATGGTGGAGATAAAGACGTTGGAAAAAAATATCACGGAATTGAACTCTCATATTGCAGAGCTTGAAAATGAGGCCCATATGGATAAAAGGACCATAATACAGCAACTAAAACAAGCAGAGCATATGCTGGAGGAAAAAACTATAGAGAATGAATCATCTATTAGATTAATCAATCAGCTCAAAGGCCAGTTAAGAGAAAAACAGAAAAAATATGATCAATTACTGGTACATCAGCGAATGGCTCCAAAAGATACCAGAAGCATCAGTGGAGGAAAGATATTTGAAAATGTTAATTCAGGTAAAGTTAATCAAAGATCCTTTTCGACATCAAGTGCAAAGATGATATATAAAAGTAAAGGTTTCCGATCCTTAGTGTCTGTTGTGCAGTCAAATGAGGACTTCCATAATCAAAAAGAGAACGTTAGTGGGTACAAACCAGGACTTAATATGGTCTATAATGAGAATGGTAAAGGATCTTCTTTAACTACATTTGACACTGGAAAAGGATATCCTCAAAACGTGTTCAATACAGGTATAAAATCTCAGCAAGGTGATGTCAAGCATGGACAGTATTTATTAAAAAGTGCCCAATATAGCAGTGACATCTCTTCAGACATTGCGAAGCAAGAATTTAACGGGGCAGCTAGTAATGGAAAGCCATATATTTTACCACAGAATAGTGTAATGACTCTTAATATGAATACGTCTGTTGATTCAGTTGTCTCTACTGAATTCGATCAACCATCAATACAACCTGAACACGGAAATGTTCAAATAGCAGGTCTTCCACCTCCACCTGTTCCTCCATTTTTGAAATTAGGTGGGGGTTCCAAACTGTCTGTTACTAGTAGCAATGATGATAAAGATGGTCCAACAATTCCTGATAGTCCTATAATGGAGTTCCCTGGTATTTTGACTAATATTGATATCAAAAAAAATGAAGATGCTTCAACGAAAATTGGAGTCACGAATGACAATCTGCCACCTCCACCTCCCCCACCTCCATTACCGCCAAATTTGACAAAAAATAAAGCCTCAGCAGATACTAGTGATGAAGCAAGTGGTGATGTGGTGGTTGCTCCACCACCACCACCACCCCTTCCCTCAAATTTTAATGTTCCATCCAGTACTCCAAAATCTACTATTCGTTTGAAGCAAATTCATTGGGAAAAGGTTGATGATGTAGGAGGAACGTTGTGGGAGGATGTCTCAGGAATACCGCTCGATCATTTGAAGGATGAAGGTGTATTTTCTCAAATTGAAAAGTACTTTAAGATCCTTGAGCCTGTAAAGAAAACCAAAGTCCTTGCTGAAAATGAGAACAAACCCACAAAAATAAGTTTTCTGACTCGTGATATCGCCCAGCAATTTGGAATTAATCTTCATATGTATTCCCAATTGTCTGTTGAAGAGTTTGTGACAAAAGTGTTAAAGTGTGAAGATGATCTTATCCAAAATGTTAGTGTATTGGGATTTTTTACCAAGGAAGATTTAACCCAAATTCCAAGTGGTTTAGAGAGGAAATTTGCTCCTTATAGTACTAACTATCTCACAGATGATTCACCAGAGAAGGATCCACGAGAACTAGAACGTGCAGATCATATTTATTTAGAGCTTTTCTACAACCTTAGATCTTATTGGTCTGCAAGATCTCATTGTTTGCTTGTTTTAACCACCTATGAAAGAGACTATTTCGATTTGATGTACAAACTAGAAAAGATAGATGAAGCAATTCAACGATTATACGATTCAACACGTATAAAGAAGCTTTTATTGATTATTAGAGAAATTGGGAATTACATGAACAAAGGAAGTGTAACTGGTATCAAATTAAATTCCTTACCTAAGTTATCCTTTGTGAAGTCGAGTAGTGAGAAAAATATCTCCTTTCTACATTTTGTCGAAAGGGTAGTTAGGGAGAGTTTTCCTGATGTTTATACCTTCACTGAAGACATAGCAAAGGTGGAAGATTTAGGGAAAGTTACGTTGGAACATGTTGAACTCGAATGTGAAGAATTTGCGGAGAAAGTAGGCTCTGTAGTGTATTCTTTGACTCAGGGTAAATTATCGGATCCCACTAAGCTTCATCCTAAGGATGCGATATTCACTAAAATGAGGTACAAGATTAATAGAGCCAAATCGAAGAGTGAGCTCTTGATTAATCAACATGAGTTGACTAAGCGTAGTTTGAATAGATTGATGAAATACTATGGTGAAGAACCCATGGACAAAGAAAGTAAAAATAATTTCTTCAACTATTTTGTTGAATTTGCGATGGTTTTTAAAAAATGTGCAAAGGAGAATATAGAAAGGGAAGAAGTAACTAGACTTTACGAACAAAGAAAGCATTTGCTTGAACAGAGAAATAAGAAAATCGAAGAGCAAGAGCATTCCGATGATGAAATCAACGCAGTTGATGATTTAATAACAAAGCTGCGTGATGCAAAAAAACAACACCCTGCTCCGTTAAGGCGTCGCCGTAGTACTAAGGCTGTCTTAAATGAAAAGAGAGCTGGGGAACCATTATTAGAGAGAACTCAAGCACTATTGAGTGATATACAAAATATCTAGAGCGTCTAACATACGCCGCTGGTTGGCGTAATTGACGATGACATTTCAATGTGTGTATTGGTCTTTTATTGTAATTTTATTTCTACTAAAAGCATATAGATATAGATAATATTATAGACATCCAAACCATTTGCATTACGGAACCGGCTATGGGAGTAATGCTTTATTTCAGTTATTTACAGGTCGAATAATTCATCAAAATTACTGTTGATGTGCGCTGTCGTAATTTAATCAAATGAGGAATGTGGATTCTCAGCTAAAAGGTCTATCTTTTTATCTGGGACAGTCAGACTCCATTCGTGGATTCTAAATTCTTCACGGCGGTTCTCTCTGTCAGCTACAAGTTTAACGATACCAGTGACGCCTTTCTTACCCTTGACAGAGAAAGTTATATTGATCTTACCGGCCACTGGGTTCAGTTCACCCCAGACCCATGGAATCACACCGGCAAATTCGATGTTCTCACCCAAAGCGTCGATTGTCTGGCCAGACCTACGCATATAGTACATCGTGTTCGACACAATCGCCGACTCTGTTTTCTCATAGTTGAATATCACAGCCAGGGCACTACCAGTAGCTAAAGAGAACGCAGCAAATGCTGCAATACGCTTACGGCGTCCAGCCATAGGATCAGGCAACTCAGCATTGACAGTCATTGGTCTCTCCTTGTCCTTCAACTCCACCATAACCCTACTCCCCGTGCGCAAGCCTCTCACAGCGGCAAGCGCTGTCCGCTGCCTCAACATACGACTCGGTAGCATTGACATCATCTTTGTTTCTATACCTTTCCTCTCCCAGGCCTCTTGCTTCCTATTCCTACAAAAGCTTTGTTTTGTCTTATAATTCGCCTATTTCACAAGGGGCCCGACTGTTCCAAGAAATATAGTCAAATTTGGTCAAACTTGGTCAAACTTGGTGAAAACTTCTTCTGAGGCTGATTTTAGTTGGGAAGTTCAAGTATACAAGTCATAACATGACACTAGTATGTTGCCTACATCATTACAAAGAGGAAATTAGAGACCGTTAACAATTTACTAACGCTATTATTGCATTCCTGACATAGTTGCACTAGAATATCCCATATAAACACAGTATGTGTGCGACAAAAAGCTATCGGGTAGCTAACTAAAGATATAGATCGGTAAAGCTGTGCACCTATCTGTGGACCTTGTCCTGGTATCGACCTGCCTGGCTGCGGTCAAGAGGAATACCGGCCTTGTGCCAAGGACAGAGTTGATCCCAAACACCACGGCCCGTGATTACTTCGAGAAGTACCTGGCATTTGGCGAGTCGACCTACGACTACACTGTTGCTACTTGTGGCACATCTAGCTACTTCAAGAGGTAATATTGTATAAACTATTTATGTATATAAACTCAAGACAACTCCATATTCGATGTTTTCCCTCAAGGGCTCATCGCTCTTTTCAAATCCGGGGCTTAAAAGCTTCGAATATAAAAGAAGTCATAGTTAAGGAGCTGGATCAAGAAGGCAGGCGACGATAGCAGTTAATAGATAAGAGCTAGGACTATACTCAGAGCTTGAGCTAGAGCACATATGGACCGTTTTACGCCGGAGTTTAGCGGGCAGTTGTTGCTGCAAATACAGCAGATATATGTGGATGAGATCAGGCCGCAGTTCCCGCAACTGAAGTTGCAAAGGCTGCTTGACTTATTAGAGCAAGCGCAATGCATGCTGGAAGACTATATGGGTTGTGTAGATGTGGATACGTCCAAGGCGGTACGGGTGTTTATCACCGGTTGTTTTTACATATATTTGGTGATGCCAGAGTCCATGCAGTTTCAGACTAGGAGCAAGTCCTATAGTCTGTACACAGAGCTTCGGCACCTGTATGAGTCGCAATTGAACATGACTAATGTTATAGCTATGGTTAAGGAGGAAGTGGCTCAGATTCAAGAGCAATGTGATAATTTTCAGGATAACGAGGGTGTGGATGATTCCAAACCACTGGGCAACAACATAAAGGGGGCGGATAACATGCTGAATCAAGGCAAGCGCTTAATTACCAGGAGAAGTGCTTATTCTATTTCTTCGCCATCAGGTATGTCTACGTTATCCCTACACGATGAATTACCTGAACACAGAAGTGAACAACAGACTCGTTTTCCTAGTGTTGAAAGGGATCAAAGCAATGGGATGAAAGCAGACATGTTGTTAGATAAAAAACAATCTCGAACTAAATCCAACCCAATCACAAACATTAACCAACCCAGGAAATCCTTGGATGTTACATTGAATGCCAATAATGAAATACCTACCTTATCGCTGCACTCTGATGATAAGGCAGTGTTTGACCAACATAATGAAGCCAAGTCATTGCCAGGAACAGCAACTGACAGTGACGAAGAATATTATGTTGAGCACGGATCACCTATATGGACCGCACCAGATTTAGATCCAAACGACCAATTGAAGTTGGCATTGGGTACTGAACTGTTGTCCCCACCTGTAATGGGGTTGGATGGTGACACGCTGGGCGATGACATATACTATGAAACAGTATCAAAGGGAGATGATGTATCATATCGCGGTAAAGATTTTGAAGATTTACACGCTAATAGACTGATTACTCATAGAAAAGATTCTTACCACTCAATATATATGATAGATGACGATAACAATAATTCCAAAAATTACTTTGATGGTTCAAATGCTTTTATTCAAGGACTTGAGCGTTTGCAAAAGCAGAGCATCATAACAGCGCCTGAACTATTTTCTATACTTTCTAATCCTGAGGAACGGCATAAATTATTGCTAATAGATTTGAGGCTGAACAAAAGATCTATGGCTAATCATATTGTAGCACCAAATGTGGTTAACATTGATCCAACGAATTTATGGGATAATGAAGCAAACTCACCCATTTACAAGGATACAATTTTAGAGCAACGTTTGAACAACCCATTGTTCAATGGCAGATTGAAATATGACTATATTGTTTATTACAGTGACATGAAGACGTACATGAATTTTGAATATGATTACTCTTTTATACTTTTCTACTTGTTAACCACATCAGGAAAGCATCTTTCTTCTGTCCCCACTGCACTATTAGGTGGTTATGAGAAATGGAAGAAGGTTATGAACACATATGTAAGTCAATATCAAATTGAGCTTGATGATTACCTTTATCGCCCATACGCTCCAAGCAATAATAAAGGTGAACAAAACAATGCGCAAATTCCTGATGTTCCAACTTGGAAACCGCCACCAGTTCCTGTAATGGTAAGGAAACGTCCACCCCCACCAGTACCTGTTTCAATTCCTATTCCTCCTGAAACACCGCCACCATTACCGCAGAAAATAAAGTTAGAGTCAATTGAAGAGTCAGCACCAAGCGATAATAGTCAATATATCAGACCACCAGCAAAATTACCCATCCATGCATTGCATTCACCAAGAAATCAAACTCTTAGTAGAAAGTTTTCTATTCCCACAATTGAAAAAAATTCCAATCCTTATGTGGCATATTCAGTCACAGGCTTAAGAAATTTGGGTAACACCTGTTATATAAATTGTATGCTTCAGAGTCTTTTTGCAACTAATGAGCTTAAGAATCTTTTTATTTCTGGTAAATATAGAGAATATCAAATGAAACCCAACGATAATAAAGAATCAGCAATTTCCAATACATTTGCAAATCTTTTTAATAAAATGTACATGAATGGTGGATGTACTGTTGTACCTTCTGGATTCCTAAAGATTTGTAACTTTTTAAGACCAGATTTACGCATACCTGATGATCAACAAGATACCCAAGAATTTCTATTATTCATACTGAATCGTCTTCATGATGAACTCTCGAACCAAGTTAATGTTTTAAATGATTACCCAAACCTACTTCTATATGATGATGACAAGATGATGGTCGATAAAGAGAAATATAAAAAATGGTTTGATAAAACAGTGGTAGCAAATGGGTTATCCCCTGTTGATGGAGTTTTTCAAGGGCAAATGGAGAACGCTTTGCAGTGTCAACGGTGTGGGTACGAATCAGTCAATTATTCGACATTTTATGTTCTTTCTTTAGCTCTTCCTAAGCCAAGTGCTCCTGCCTTCTATAAATCAGGAAGAGTAAAATTGGAGGATTGCATTAATATGTTTACTAGTGATGAAGTTTTAACAGGCGAGAATGCTTGGGATTGTCCTAAATGTGGTTCAAAAGCTGTAGAGCCTAGATTTACTAGTAGGACAAGTACACAGACAATCTTGCCAAATTCACCCCATCATCATAAAAAATCAAAGTTTTTTGGGTTACCTACAGGAAAGGCCATTAGTCGCTCAAAATCACCATTCAGAAAGCTGGGTTTATTGGAAAAACATGAAGGCAAGCAAGAAAAATTGGATAAGATGGAGAGAGATGAAATAGAAGAATGGCATAAGATGAAGAGCAAGAAACTTGTCACGATAAAAACAATCAATTTTATTTCATTACCCAAAGTCCTGATAATACATCTTTCTCGTTTCTACTATGATCTCACGAAGAAAAATGACGCAGTTGTGAGCTATCCCCTTGTGTTGAATATTGTTTTGAAAAATGAGGAAATTGTGCGCTATAAGTTGTACAGTATCGTGAATCATACAGGTAATTTGATAAGTGGGCATTATACATCATTAGTCAACAAAGATCCTCATCATAACCTTGGTAATACGGAACAGAAATGGTATTATTTTGACGATGAAGTAGTTAAGGCTGAAAAGACACATGGTAATGTAGATAAAGGTATAACCAAGGTATCAAGTAAGAATGTGTACGTTCTATTTTATGAGAGAGTTGATTGATAAGGTATCATTTTTGATGTTTTGCATTTGATATAGTATTTCATATTTACTTGCATATAATTTAGCATGCACGTATAACTATTAAGGTCTTACACTAAATATATTTAAATGCAGGTTGAATTTTGCAAAGCAAAATTCAGATTTGTCATATATCCTGCCTGTTCGCGTCCAGTCTAATTTTATATCAATTCGCTTTTATTATTTTTTGGAATATAAAATAAATTCTAGAATATATATATTAATTATAAGAGGTGAATATAGCAATTACTGATTTTTTGTAGCTAATTTCGTATGGTCATTATCATCTGAGAATTATATTTACAATAAGGTTCCATGTCTCATTAGTATATTTCGTTTGCTTGAATAGAAATTAGTTGTCTTGAAATAGAAACCAAAAAAACTGTCATAGTATTTGTTAAAATTAATAAGAATATTGAGTTTTTAGAAGGATTTTTTTTGGTCACTTGATTGGCTAACTCTAAATTCCAAATCTAGCATAAACTTTTGTAAAATAATCAAACTGTGAAGAAAACTTTAATATAAATTAGGACTTAAATATGGCTCTAATTCATACACCAAAGGTTTTAATGAATTCAGTAGAGTATCTGATTTCATCTTGTCTTCTTTGTTCATCCCAGCCTAAGCTGTCACCCATCAATCTAACGGTACCTTCTACAGCATTCAAAGCTTGCTTAGCATCTAGGAAAGCAAATCTTGTTCTTCTCATCAAGAAGTCTAGAGCTGTTCTGGCATATTCATATTTAATAGCGTACTTTAATTCAGCAATGGTAATTGGGTAACGGAAACTGTCGAAGTCGACATGTCCTAGTACAGGGGTTTGTTCCTTGTCTGCAAGCAGCAATGGAAGTCTGTTTTCTGGGTCTTCATGGAACATCTCACAAATCAAAGGAGCTCTAGTACCATAGTTTTCAGCCAAGTAATGGGACATCTTTTGAGACAAGTGATACTTTTGAGCCAAAAGAGCAGGTAGATTTGGATCCCAGTTTTCGGCACCAGCCAACTTCAACTTTCTAGTGATACATGGCTTAGCGTCAAACTTGCCGTTCTTAACAACTTCATCGATAGTCTCTTCAGCCATAGCACGGTAAGTGGTCCACTTACCACCGGCAATGGTAACCAAGCCATGGTCAGAGGTAAAAATGAAATGAGATCTAACTAAACCTTGAGTACTTCCATCGGCCTTGCTCTTCTTTCTTGGGTCAGTGACCAATGGTCTAATACCAGCCCATGCACTTAAAACATCTTCTCTCTTAACTGGGAACTTGATGTATGGTTGCAACTCCTTCAAGATGTCTTGAATATCAGCCTCGGTGGCAGTTGGGTTTTCAGGGACTTGTTTCAATGGGATATCGGTGGTACCAGCAAGGACCTTTCCTTGCCATGGCAAAAAGAACATAACTCTACCGTCGGAGGTCTTAGCATCTAGCAGACCCATTTCCTTTGGACAGTAGAAGGAAGGCAAAATAATATGGACACCAGCGGATGGTACAACCATGTTTGGCTTGGTAACGGCGACTTGGGACATAATAGATTTGACTGTGGCATTACCATCAATGATAGGCTCAGTCTTTTGGACGACTTCATCAGGTAGACCATCAGGGTTAGCATCCATTTGTAATAGACGATCACTGTATGGACCAGTGGCATTCACGACAACTTTAGCGCGAACACTGTAGGTCTTACCAGTTTCTCTGTCCTCGACAACAGCACCAGCAACTTTACCGTCTTTGTCCTTTACTAGCTGTTTAACTTCCATGTAGTTTAGAACAGTAGCAGAGTTTTCAATAGCGGTGACAGCCAATGTAGCGTTCATTCTGGTATCGTTGAAGGAACCATCGTGGTAGACCAAACCAGCCTTCAAGTTGGAGCCGTCAAGCATTGGGGCGACTTCCATGGTAGCGTTCTTGGACATCAGGTAGGAACCTTTCAAGTTCTGGGAACCTGCGAACAGGTCGTACATCTTACAACCAGCGTAGAAGTAAGGTACTTGCCAGTAGTTATAGACAGGAATGATGATTGGTAGCAACTTACATAGGTGAGGAGCGGTGTTTAGCAAATGGGCTCTTTCGTTCAGGGCCTCGATGACCAGGTCCAATTGGGCCTTAGACATCTCCCAGAATGCCTTTTCCAAGTATCTAACACCACCGTGGGCCATTTTGGTGGACTTGGAAGAAGTACCTGAGGCGAAATCGTTCTTCTCGACCAAAGCAACGTTCAGACCTCTAGTGGCAGCGTCCAGAGCACAACCGGTACCTGTGGCACCACCACCGATGATAAGCACATCAAACTGGTTGGTTCTGGAGAGTTTATCCAGTAGTTCATCTCTTGTAGGCAGTTTCACGTCTGGTTTCTCTACTGGAGAAATCAGGCTGACATCGTTAGAGATCAACTTGTTGTTATTATTATAATGGTTAGCAACTGCTAGTGTAGCACCGGCAGCAACAGTACCGGCCAGTAACCTCGAATGTGCCCTTGTAGAGGCAGCAACACGAGCAAACATTGTATTTAGGGTTGTAGTTCTATGATAGAGTGTTTAATTGTTAGTAAATAATATCTAAAAGTGCAAGAGTTGTTTTCTCATCCATGAGTTGCAAGGAAAAGAAAAACTGGTCCTATTTATATGAATTCCAAAGTCCAAAAACACAACCCCCTTTGTCCTTGTTTGCTTCCTGAGAGGATTGTAGGGACTCGAAAGGTATTATTCTATCAAGATGCAAGGCTGTGAAGCTTTCCTCTAGCTTTGACAAGTCCCCGTGCGAAGGATATATCGCTGTCAATTGTTTCGCGAAGAGAAAGAAGCTTAAAATGGATAGGATATATGGGGAACTACTGAGCCCTTATCCTATAAGAATAAAATGAAGATCCTATATTCTATAAGTAAATTATGTAATTTGTCCCTAGGACAAAGAATGCTCACAATTGATTGCGGGGGTGGGTGCCATCCATATGCTATGTTGCACCTATAACACGCTGCTAAATAGGAGGGGGTAGGCGATGGGGGGGGACCCTTTCTATTAGAATAAGGAAATAAAGACAAATGAGCAATGTAGTTCCCGGGTTTTAGAGGCATGGTCCCGAGTGCAGTGGATGTGTCTTTTAAGCTTTTTGTACCAAGAAGGAAGAACAATTGAGTTCTGAATACTCGAAGTTGATTGGGCCTTTTTGGTGTCACAGAGCGAGTGATAATGCTGTGTAGACACAATGAGCAGTATTAAAGAGTATTGATAGTGGTGTTGGAAGGAGACAAGTAGACATATATGTAGATCGGTATGTATAATGATTGGGTGGGGACAGCTTTTAAAAATAAATTTGGATCTTGAGCATACGGCATTCGGGATATAATGCGTGGATCCGGGATATATATTCGGTGCTAAATGATAAATACAAGGACAAATAGAATAAATTTTAGTAGATGTATATATTTTGGTATGTAGAGTAAATGAGAAGGTGGGGGTGGCATAAAGAAAAAAGACAAGCTACTCAGATATTCCTTTCTTTCTTGATCTCTTCAGTTTCTTACGGATAACTAGTGTTGGTACTGAGCACACGAAATTCTGTAGACTTGATAGTATTAGAGACAACGAGCACGCCAGCGTAACGGGTTTAAGACCGTGTATCATCTCATTCAGCAAGTGTTTAGGGTATGGATGCGTCAGCGAGATGATCACCACGTCTAGGTCGTCCACAATAACGCTTACGCAGTCCATCAGATGCCTTACATGTTTCTTCACTCTTAGCACATTGTCGATGAAACTGTCTTTGGTCGAGGTCGTGCTGTCACCATCCCAGTGTACTATATACAAGGTGTCACCGTTAGACACTAAAGACCCCATCACATATGTGAGTGCATAGGTAGACTCGCTGCTCAAGTCAGTGCACAGAATATAGTTTTTGCTTGTCTCAGGGTGAGCCTCCGCACCTTTACCCTTACGCACGAGCTCAAGAGCACGCGAGTATCCGCCCTCCAAGGTCTCAAAGTTCACGCCCGCTCTCTCCTTCTCCATATCCAACGTAGATAAATACTTCTGTATCCATGGTTTGCTATTCTCAAGAACATCGTTAATGCTAGTGCTAAAATTTGGCAGCACTTTCGTCCCCAGATCGAAGTGGAACTCCTCATCGATCTCAGCATCGTTCTCAATATCACTCACCCGCTCTTCATCAGACTCTTCCTCATCGTCATCATCCTCGTCATCGTCATCCTCGTCATCATCATCATCATCATCACCTCCGGTACCAGAACTACTCTTCTTGTTCTTTTTCAACGTCGTCAACCGCATGCTGGGATCCCTCCGCAGTACAGTCCACTTCAGAAACTCCTCCTCACGTACACGACTAGACGCCCGACTCCGCGACCGCGACAGACTCAACCTCCCAGCTCCATTCCCACCAGTGCGCTTGTCACGACTACGCCCTCTTCCAATCTCACTATCAAACTGGATCTCCGTAGGACCGCGCTCGCTCCCACTTGGAACTAATATACCCTTCTGCATCTTGCGCGCTTAATGCTCTTACTACTTGAGAGACAGAGTGCAGAGCTGTTAGTATGCACCCACCATCCATCCTGTTGTACTTGCTGAAAGGGATCAGCTTTTGGCCTTTGCCGATCCACTCGCAATGGGCTGCCGGTGACGGAAAAGCAAGTGACTTGTGTCATGTGACTTTAGGGCTCATCTCATCGCCATCAGCAATTAGGCAAAAGTATAAACTAGTGTTGACTTGAGCAACGGGTTACTCTTGGTGTCGTTGGCTTTGGTTAGTGCTGGTTGAGCCCCTTTCAAGTGGTTATATGTTTGATTAGAGGGCCGATGTTTAGTGAGCCTGTGAAGCGGATATACGACTCGCAAGGAGCGTACTACTTTCAGTCATCAGAGGCCATACGCAGACTGGAGGGAGCCATAGTCAAATATACTGATCTAGTGGAGTCTCGTGATGTTGCTGATTTGGAGTTATCTGGCGTAGTTGGTGGGGTGGTGAAAGTATTGGATAGACTGGATAAGTTGGTGAGTGAGACACCTCCGATTCCTGGTCCCAGAAGGTACGGTAATATGGCATGCAGGGACTGGCACGAGAAGATAGAGCGTGAGATCCCCGGTTTACTCGAGGATTTGATCTCATCTCATTTTCCATCGGAGTTGCAATGCGTTGTTGAGCTGAGGTATTACCTAGCGAACAGTTTTGGCTCCGCCACTAGGCTTGATTTCGGAACAGGTCATGAGCTCTCTTTCTTGGCTACAGTGGCCGCACTGGATATGCTGGGTGCAAGTTTTGACGGTGATCAAGTCCTCTATATATTTGATCGATACTACTCTCTGGTGCATAGATTAATTCTAAGTTATACCTTGGAACCTGCAGGGTCGCATGGTGTATGGGGTCTGGATGATCATTTCCACCTGGCATACATACTCGGTAGTTCTCAATGGTGCAACCGCAAGAAATTGGCCATGGAGCCCAATGATCTAAGTGACCCAGTATTGGTCGAACAGTACTCCAGGACCAATATTTTCTGCAAGACGTTAAATTTTGTTTTCACTGTGAAGTCAGGTGCCTTCCGGGAGCACTCGCCTATGCTGTTCGACATATCAAGAAGTGTAAGGACATGGGCTAAAGTAAGAAAAGGTCTATGGAAGATGTACAAGGATGAGGTCTTGAACAAATTTCCAGTGATTCAGCATTTCTGGTTTGGTACTGGATTCTACCCTTGGGTTGATTATAAGAACGGGAAACCATTACCAAATTATGAGAATTCGCCAGATATTGATGAAACTAATGATTTGAAGACTCAAGCCCAAGCCAATATGGATGGAACTAGAGTTGTGGAGTCTAGGTTTCTGTCGCCTGGAAATGAAACGTTTGTAAGACGGCCACAGCTTCCACAAGACTCTGGTGTTGGCACTATGAGATCATCAACACCAGAATCTCGTCTCATGAATGTTACAACGAGGTCAACAAGATCCACAGCAGGGCCAGGACAAGGACGTATGGGGCCACCTACCTCTATGGGTATAGTTCAAACGAGAATGCCATCCTCAACAACATCACAAGCTCATGTTAGCAGGTTGATGAACACTCCACGTCAGTGATTCGAGAGTCTTTCCTTCTGGCTGTGGTAGACTCTGTGCACGTGACTTCTTTTGAGAAGTATAATAATGCCAGCGATGACTGATCATTAAGGCAACCTGTCAATGCAGGATGCAGTGCATGGACAAATCAGGACATTTTGATGTGAGTTACTGGATCAGCATCTTGGCGAGGCAGGCACGCTTTGTTACTATTGTTGTAAGTTCGCATTGTCGGTAGTAAATCAGGTTTGGGTTTCTATGGCCACCGACGAAATGTATCAACTGATAAGGGAGCCTTCCGCTGATCAGGAACAGATGGCATGCGAGATGAGAATTAATAAATATGGCTGTAGGGCGGCTATGTATTTCTTTTATGGATAGACGACTATATTTAATGAATGGTATGAGTATGGCTTATAAGAATAATTGGTTTAAGTTTATTAACGATGTATTGCTTATATATTATAGTATATACTGGAGGCGCTTTTTAAATTTAAAAAGCTATCAATAATATCCATTTCCGGTATAGATAGAATGAAGTTTTATGTTAATTAAGAAAAAAAATAATAGTGATTTGCGAGTATAGCTGAGAATATGAATATGAATGAAATAAATTAAAACAATGAATGTTGGTCCCCTTATTTTTAGAGAAAAAATAAATTATGGAAAACAGAGAAAAGGTTCTTAGAATATTTACCTGATTAGAAAGAGAAAAAAATTGCCTTTTCTGTTCTTGCATCAAATTTTTAATTTCTTAGTCTTTGATTGCGAATTTACAATTGTGGACCAGCAGCCAAGACATCGGAAGTGGCCTTGTCTTGGTAAGTCTTGAAGTTTTCAACAAACAGACCAGCTAGCTTGGAAACTGCAGATTGGTACTTAGCCTCACCTTCAGACCAGTTTCTGGCTGGGTTTAGAAGCTCGGCAGGAACACCTTCAACGGCCTTTGGAACTTGCAAGTTGAAGATTGGTAAGGATTCGAATTCAGCCTTAGCCAAGGAGCCATCGTGGATGGCATCCAAGATAGCTCTAGTGTATTTCAAAGCACAACGCTTACCGCCGGAAACGTAAGAGGAACCAGTCCAGCCGGTGTTAATCAACCAAGCGTTAGCGCTATGCTCGTGCATCTTTTCAGCCAACATTGTGGCGTATCTCATTGGGTGCAAAGACAAGAATGGTTGACCGAAACAAGAAGAGAAAGTTGGTTCTGGTTCGGTGACGCCTTGTTCAGTACCAGCCATCTTGGAAGTGTAACCGGAGATGAAGTGGTACATGACTTGTTCTGGGGTTAGCTTAGAGACTGGTGGCAAGACACCGGAAGCATCACAGGTCAATAGAATGATGTTCTTTGGATGAGCTGGTGCTAGACATGGGATCTTGGCGGATGGGATGAAGTCAATTGGGTAGGCACATCTGGTGTTTTCGGTGATGCTTGAGTCATCGTAGTCAACTTCATGACTCTCGCTGTCGTAAATGACGTTTTCTAGCACAGAGCCGAATCTGATGGCATCGAAAATCTCTGGTTCCTTCTCTCTGGACAAGTTAATACACTTAGCGTAACAACCACCTTCGATGTTGAAGACACCTTCGTCGGACCAACAATGTTCGTCGTCACCGATCAACAATCTGTGAGGGTCGGCGGACAAAGTAGTCTTACCGGTACCTGATAGACCGAAGAACAATGTAACGTCACCGTTCTTGATACCTTGGTTACAAGAAGAGTGCAAAGTTAGCACGTTGTGGTGGACAGGCATCAAGTAGAACATAACTGTGAAGATACCTTTCTTCATTTCACCAGCGTATTCGGTACCTAGGATGACCATTTCCATGGCCTTGAAGTTAATTTCAATAGTGGTCTTTGAGGTCATATCTTGGGTTCTTGCATTGGCGGGGAATTGACCAGCGTTCCATACAGTGAAGTCTGGCTCACCGAAGTTGGCCAATTCTTCTTCTGTAGGTCTGATCAGCATGTTGGTCATGAACAAAGCGTGGTAAGCTCTTGCGCAGACAACACGCACTTTGATTCTGTATTTTGGATCCCAGCCAGCAAAGGCATCCACCACGTACAAAGTCTCTCTGGTTCTCAAGTAATCAGCAGCTCTTTCACGGTTAATGGCCCAGGTTCTCTCCGAGCATGGCTTGTTAACTGGTCCCCACCACACGTTGTCACGGGAGGTTTCTTCTTCAACGATACGCTTGTCCTTTGGAGAACGGCCGGTCTTCTCACCAGAGTAAGCGATCAAGGCACCTGCGCTGGAGATCACCGTCTTCTTTTCCTTTAGAGCATCCTGGTATAACACAGCAGCTGGAGCGTTCCTTCTAATTAGAGTAACTTCCTTGGACAATCCCAACTCGGATCTAATCCTCTCCTCAACGGAGTTCCCAGAAACACTAGATTTAGATGGCATGTTGTAGTTTTATATTTATTTATTTTTTTAATTGGTACGGTAATTTGTATTGATATCCTTTTTCACAATTTTTATTTTCTGATTTATCTTCTTGTAGAGGAAAAGGTATTAAACAATCTTGCAGTTTCCATCCGCTATTTATACTAATTTTTTTTTCTTCACAAGCCTGCAACTGGGCCAAAATCCCCCAGCCCAGTGCTGTGCGCTGGTTTCTCTGTAGGCTCAGGCAGGCTCAGGCAGGGTGGGCGGCAAGAAATCCCCGGGCCCGGAGCAAATCGGGAATTTCGATAGAACCGTCAAGATTAAGTGTATGTCTGTATGTGTCTGCGTGTGCAAGTCTGCGTCTGTATGAGTGCTTCCCACTGTGTAAACACATACACCCCGCCCCGATTTGTTCCGATGCCCTGTCTTTCCAAGAGTATCTAGAAAACGCCAAACAAGACACGCAGGAGTGTCCTGCTAATGGCACAATGTACTTGAGAGGAGTGGTTGCAGTGTTTCTAGGGAATACCTTCGGTTGAATGGGACTGGGCATTGAAATCGAGGGCCACCTTCTGTCCATACACCTCCCATTCATCCGTCAACTTCCAGGAGATGAGTGGGATAGTACAAGGGATTACTAATAGTTGTATTCCTTTAGTCCGGGGTATGTTATTGTTTCTTCCCAAATTTTAGTGCTTGCTTTTGACCTGGTTTCCCCTAAAGGAAGCGCATAAAACAGGTGTCAATTAAGATTGTTCTTTGGGTGCTACGGCGCTTTTTGTCTTCGAGAACTGGCTTACTAAACTAGGGGAGGGGAGGGATACTGCAACTTGCAATTGAACTTCCTTATATGGATTGTTCCTACGGTTTTACTTACTCTCGATGGCTTTTCCACTTCCCGCTCCACCTTCCCCCCACTACTAGGGCACTTATTGTCTTTTGACGTTTTCTAACTTCAAGGCTCGGACTAGAGGATGGGAGGGGAGAGAGAGAAATGCGCATCGGCTAAACAGTCTCGGTACGGCTGTAGCCTCTACGTTCAGTGTGTGGGATGCCTTTTACCCAGCTTGTACCCTTGGACCACATTTCCATTAGTCCGAGAAAAATATAATGTTGCCCTTGGGAGCCGGGTAATGTTTCTTCATGATACTCGCGGTGTTCCTCACTTTTCCGGATGAATGGCATTTTTATGTCTACATGGGAAGTAGGTTTAGTAGTGGGGGGGAACGGAACTTGGAATTGAAAAAAGCCATTTGATACGCGGGTATACATGTTCTCGGCGGCTATTTTCTTTTCAGATAACAGTTATAACCAAAATACAACTAATAAATATATGTACTGGTGTAGACTGTATTTCTTAGGGATGTACAGTATTATATGATTCGTATTACAGAAGTGGTGTTTCGTAAACGTAGCAAGAGTGTGCACAACAAGCGTAAACCGCTGGCCGCTACTCGTTTCAGGCGAACTGTATATAGACAAGGCACTCAGAACCATCTTCGTCTGCCTTTCCTACACAGTTTCAAAACGGTGTTGCGCCAACGTGCGGAAGGTGTCACTATATCTGTCCCGGTATGCCGCTGTATACAATTGTCACCTAACGAAATAATGGTCTGGACAAATGCTAACGGGGTTGAACCAATGATATTGCATTCCAACACTAAATTACAGATCGCAACTACGAAATATACACGGTTACAATATTGTCCTTCTAACAAGTTCCAACTGACTAGGCGCATATCTTGGTATTTCCAATGGGAGTTGTACTGACACTCTTGGAAATAATGAATCTATGTTATTATTCTTTATGCATTAATAAATTATGTGAGACATATATATATACATATATATATATATTCATTATGTATGTTTGTATTTGTCTATAGCTCTGATTTTCGAAGAGAAGTAATATAGTCCTACCAAAATATTAAAAAAAAAGAGGAATTCGTGAAAATATTCATTTCTTTTGTTCTTTGCCTTTCATCTGGAATACAGGCGAGGATCATGCCCTGATCCTAATTGGTACAGATTCCATACTTCATTCCAAGTTGACTGCAAATGGAAAATATAAACCTCGTGCTGCACGTCCGGATACCGCGCTCCTTGGCTTTGCTGTCCATATTGCGGTCATCTGTAACTAGCACAGATAATACTTTGCTATTCGTACTGGCATTACTATTGCCACGCTGCTTGGTGTCCGCACTGTCAGCGGTATCCATGTTTTCTGCATCAAAATCAGCCTTCGCACTCTCATTGTGTAATTCATCAAACATGCCATTCTCCTGAGATTTGGCAACTGCTTCAATGACAAATTCATTGACATGAGATCTCCACGTAATCTGTTCTTCAAACTCCAAGTGCTCTTCTATATGGGATGCGATCTTACCATTAAACCGTAATGGTATGACCTTCTTCAATTTATATAGTAGTCGGATGACAATCACTGCTCTTGTGGCAGCCTCCATCACATTTTCATCTCTGGAGCGACGTAAAAACCTCAGCTCCTGGAATGTGGTTAGACATATGACAAAATTCAGAAGACCACTGTACGCAATCTTGTATATGTGAGCAAAATGACGAAGCCATGTGGTTGCATCGAAAATGAAATAAGTCGAATAATATGCGACTCTCATCTCTCCGTTAATCTTGATTGTTTTAAATATAGTGTCCAAGTCGCGTTGATTAGTGTAGTATTTATCCACTTTCCGAGAATTTGTTTCTTCTGTCTCATCTTCCGTCTCATCGCCTTCTCTTTCCACTTCAGCTAGGTGATCGGATGATTCTTGGCTTTCGTCACACTCTAAATACTTTGCAAATAACCTTTTTTCGCGTATCTCAAAATTCTTCGAATCATCTAGACCATCAATAATAAATGAAGAGCCATTTTCCATTCTCGGTTTCAGTCCATTACCGAGCTGGTTAAAAGCCTCCCAGTTTGAGTAGATAGCACCTTTGTTTACATTGCCGTTCTTATCATAGTAATAGTAGCATGGCAACAACTTCTTGTAGCCTACGTAATCAAAAACACTTTCTCCATCAATAACACTGAGTTGTGGCACAGCATCTAATATGATATTGTTTTCACTTATCGATTCAAACGCTGGTAATTTCTCTGTAAATAGTGAATAGACCTGGAAGTATTTATTAGAAGCTTCGTCAATCGGTAATAAATCATAGGTAGGATCAAATTTAAACAAGAAATCAATGTTACGCTTCTCTTGTTTCTTGGTGAAAATATTCTCTTCTTCAGAATTTAGACTGTTGATATTGGTTAGTCTTAAACCTTGATCAAATTTCTCTGCATATCCTTTGAATAGAAACAGTATACGACAGGCACGTTTCCAGAACTTATTGCCATTGTCGTCTTCCTCATCAAAAACAATCCCATCATAAGGAGCGTCTAAGAAGTTCACATCCTTAATACCGGCGGTTTTCAAGCCACTATAACTAGTTTCACTTTTGTTTTTAATAGTATCAAACCACAAAGATCCCCAGCAATTCCATACTTCAGGTAGTTCTTCATTTTCTGAGAAGTTTGTCAAAATTTCATCCAATGAGAGTTGTGAATATGTTTCGCAAAGCTGATTTACTAAGGAACACGAATCAGAGTTGTCCTTCAGAAATGCAATTAAGACGTTCAAAAAATTTATGATCGTATTCCAAGGAAAGATGCGTCTTATGAAGAGTTTCCAAAAATATTGACTGTTGGTATCCCGTAAAGTTTCTATTTTGAATGCAACTGAAATTAAGAAATAGACCCATGGTAGTAAATGTGGCAAGGCTGTAACGAAAGGACCTTGGAGAAATTTCTGTAAAACCATCATGCCACAAAATATACCTGTAGTATTAGTATATTGTAGAGATTGAATCCATATATCAACATTAGGTGGCAAAGTAAATGCTTTGTCGATATTTTCTAAGGAGTTGAAATATTCTCCAACATCATGTATTTCGTTTCCTGAAACTTGAAATGAAAGTGTATCGATACTCATGTTGTCAACTCCTGTTTTAGATTTCTTTCTTTGTCTTGAAATTTCATTATCTTTGATAAATTTGGGCAATTCGTAAAGCAAAGCAAACGCATTTCCAATATTTCCGTACCCTACCACTTGTAGAATATGAGCCTGGGCAAACAACGGAGAATGCCTGAAGTAAAATTTTACTGACTCCAGATTCTGAACAAACATACTCCGTGTATCAAAAAAGTTGTTCCCTACAAAGTCTTGGCCGAATTTCTCGCTAAAATATACATATGCCATTCGCTGCAATTCAAAGTTCTCCATGAAGTTTGGTAAAACCATTATTTCATTATGCTTAAGATAATCGAGTATTTGAACGTTACTGCTCGATTCCTCACCCCGTGAAATGTATGCTCTCTGGTAAATATTATCGATTACAAGCTGCAAGTACTGCTGTGTTGGTACAAATGCATCTCGGCAAAAAACACTTTTACCTAAGTTTATAAAGGCTGCTAAAGAATTTTGCTGAACTGTTGCCATATGATAGTACAGTTTACCTACTCCGTAAGTATATTTCATTGCCTCACCATACCAGTATTCTGCACTCAATTTCCAATCTGTTGCCCCAGGAGGATATAAAGCTGTTGCCATACGGGATAAATCGCCAAGTCTAGAAAACCACGGAATGGAAAACTTTTTGGGAATATAATCAGACATATTGGCAATTGATATAAAAACATGAATAATAAACTGACAACAGATTTCTGGATCCATGAAATTAGAAAAATGTTTCAAAACATCAAGGAAGGTTATTGTGCCATACACCCACAATCTTCTTTCAATTTTATATACGTCAATAATCTCTTGTCCTATCAATAAATCTGTTTGAGATTGGGACGGCAGCAACGCTGTTGTGATGAATATAACATAGTTGTTCACTAGTTCGACATTTATTTTGTACACTTCCCATATTTTCTTTAAATCAGTAGTTTGAGAGGATGTAATAGCTGAACAGCAGTTCTGTAGTTCAACCTCTTGAACCAAAATTGATTTATAAATATCTTGCAGTTTTGATATCAAGGCTTGAGTGGATCTATTCCATGTAGTGGGTAGAATTGATTGATGTGAGGTCATTGCCGTTCGGGTTCCCTTCTCATATTCTGTTGAAGTAACACTGTTGGCATCTTTGGTCGGAAGCGATTCAAAATCAGACACTTCAGTATTATAATTTATTTCCCCATTTTCTAGATTTGAATTATACTGCTCTTCTATCAAATTTAATTCAGGACCAATAGACTCTTGTTCAACCTCCGAAGAATTTACAGGATGTAAAGGAGCATCAGCTTGAGTAGTTTCCAATATATTTGAATGGGTTCTGGTTGGTAAATAAAAGGGTGATCCTGGTATATCAACTCTGTTAGCAGAGTTTGCTATGTTATCTAGGAGACTGTTTCCTGTATGATTTTTATTAACTGGACCAGCATTAAATTCTGCAGGACTCTTATTACTCATGTTGGCGTTATCGCTATATCCACCTATGGCATTACTTCTACCTACCATATCTGTGTTGTCTATATTACTGGTTTTTTTCGTCACGCTATGTGGTCTAGAACCCGGAGTTCTGCACTGTTGTAAAGGGGAACTATTCTTTGAAAAGCTATCTAAGAAGTTACCAATCGGATTCTCGTCTGACTGAACTGGTAATCGTCTCTTAACAATTGTATCTCTTGTATGGTTATTAGCACTCGAGTTATGTCTTTTTTGGTGTAATCCTTGAGTAAAACCTGGGATGCTGTTATTGTTGTTGATGAAGTTATTCGAATTGAAATTGTTGTCGGTTAGTTTTGATTTCCTGTCATAAACATGTTTTCCTTTAATAGAATGCTCTATTGGTGAACTTCCCATTCCAACATATATGTCTTTTAAAAGCAAGATTAGTACTCTTTTAGACTAATCCACCCCTTCTGCACTTAGCAATCACACAAAAATGATATATCACAAATATTTGAGAGAGAGAAAGAGTCAACTCTAAATCAACTATTGCTAAGTAATCTGATCTTTCCCTTTCCTGCTACGAGGAAGTAAGTAATCAATAGAACCTTCTGTTATTATAGTCAATATATAACCCGGAGACAGTTGGCCTGTTATTCCTCTTCCAAGATTTTCTATCTTTAACTTAAACTGTTTGATTTACAGGTAACGTTTATTTGTTTGCAACCTGTTTGACTTGGCCAGGAACTTTAAAAATGCAATATGTGATGATGTTCCTTATGATGTAAACTTTGTATATATCAGGAACCTAGTATAACACTTGTCTATAATGCTAGTTTGCCTTATATTGCAAGTACAACTCCACCCTGGAATGATAATTTCAGAAACTCTTTAAATCAAATAAAAATCAAGAAAAAAGTTGATATTAGAATAAAGGCAGTAATAACTAAGGTGAGAGTCAAAAACTATCCTGCAAATTCGAAGTCGATTATCACTACAAAATCAACCTAGTACTTTTCTCCTACAAGGATACTCCTGTTGTTTAAGTGATTTTTGTGATTCCTTGGTAGTTTACGTATGCTACTGTCAATTCTTAGGATTCTCATTCTATTTGCTTTGAACAACAAACCCCTTCACTTACAAAGAACCCTTGTCCCTTGTTCATTAAGACCTTTAGAATTTAGTTGCTTGTTTATGTTCATTAGGGCAAGTGCTTCTACCAATATTCACACTTTTTAGGTTGCTGCTTTTCGTGAGGGACTTACCTTGCAGTGAGAACAGAGAAAAAGACAACAAAGTCGCAAGGGAAAGTTTTAAGAACCGGGAAACTCCACGGAATTGTCCTAGGTTATTGATTTCGGGAATAAATCCCTCTTCCTTTCATACCAACAGCTGTTACCGTAAGAACACCTCCCTCCCACCCCCACCTTTTACACCTTTTACTCCTTTATACACTGCTGGCAATGGCAATCTTCCATTAATGGTAATTTACAAGCTTACTCGACTTCCCTAACAATGAAGCGAACACAAAGAAAAGAAGAAAAAATTATCTGAATATTTCACAATTAGATAAATAGAAGAAACCCGCGAGTTGATGCCGCAACTTGCCTTGTCGTTCTACGGACAAGCAATGCTGGCAATATAGTGAATATCTTGGAAAGGCCCTATCAGTACGGGGATAGTACTTGCGCTGTTTGCACGTTTGTAACGCAACTCTCATTGTGATGTTACTAATCCAGCACACGGCTCAACTGCTAAAATATTACCTATCTACCGCATAATAGTTGAGCCATGGCACAGACAAAAGATACTATCGTGCTACAATGCTCTTTCGCTACCCTTATGTAACTGATGCTACTATCAAAATCTAGTTTCTTGATTATAGCTGCACTCTTGTTCATGAAAACAATCATGTTCAATGAAAAGTCAGATAGCAAAATAGCCTGATTTTTCACAAAACAAGTATTATGTGGGACAGTGCTATCATTGATAATCTAAGTTAGCTGAATTTCTACCAACAACTCTATGCCTGGTATATATGCATCTGTAAATAATGGTAGAATGAAATACGAAAGAGTAATGATTGATATGGCTATACTTCTATAAAAAACCATAGTGTTGAATCACTTCACAGAACAGCTTATTGACGAAAAGTAGAAGTCTAATGGTGGTTGGCTAACCATTACACGATGTACAACTATTATAGTCATTAAATTTTTTTCCAATACAAACTTCTATCTATGCACTTCCGACTTAGTTAGGTCGATCTTATCATTAGAGAGAGCTGTATTTATTCCCGTTTTGTAGAATATCCAGTTTTTATGAAATTTACAATAATTGAATAGCAATATGTTCACCCTTATAACCTCAGATGAATTTGTCAATGTTTACAATGGCTGATTCTTTTTAGACAATTTCTAAGTCACTATCACTATCATTTGTATCTTGAAAGTGTTTCTTCCATATAGCTTCTCTACGATGCCGTTTCTCAAGCTGAATTTCTCTTGATGGCTTAAGTTTTATTTTATCCTTCTTGAAATGTATCAAATCGTTGATAAGACCCATTTTTTTTGAGATTGTTGGGTCGTCGGTTTTAGTTCCTCTTGACTTGTCCAATACCTTTGCAATTTGACCTCCACTTGGATCAAAACCAAGTCTTTGTATAACACCAGTTTGTAAAGTTTTCTCTGTGATCTCTTTTACTTGCTGTTTATTCTTGGACTGTGAAGCATCTTCACCATTTAAAGCTTTTAATAAATTTCTATCCATTTTAGATGCTTTTATCTTGCGTCGCTTACTTTCCAGATTAGCTAGAAGGCTTGGATCTTGAAACGAATCGTCAAAGAAGGCCTTAGCCGCTCTTTTATTTGAAAAGTGATGTGCTTCTATTTCATGTTTTTCTTTCTCTTGTTCTTTTTTTGAGCCATGCCCGGTTATTGAAAACATTTTATGTTTAGAAGGGTTAGTATTTCTACTCTTATTATTATCCTTATATATGGAAGGTTGTGTTCCAACTTTAGTAGGAGCTCCTAAAGCGTATGAACCACTCAGCTCTATTCTCTTTGATGCAGTGCTTCTCATTTGTAGCTCACGGTGAAACTCACAACACCTATCGGTTTTAGTATTAATTGGAGAATTACAAATCTTACTCTGTCCGTGATTTACCATTTGGCACCAGCCTAGATCCCTGCTGGCTCCGATTTCTAGAATGCAATTGAAATCATGGCCTATTCTCAAGTTGAATGATTTAATACCGTTAACACATCCCGAAGGTCTCCATGGAAGAATCTCTGGATTCAGAACGGCTATAATGTCTCCAACTCGAAGATTATAGTACCTTTCGACTGGTTTTTTGCCAAACACATACACATCTAGGTTATGCCTGAAATCAGTCAAGGTGAACTTGAAGTACTTGACAGGTTTTGCTGCATTGGTAAGCTTGACGTCCTCCTTTGAACTTATTGCACCAATTGCAACCCAGTTTGAGTATTGTGGCTCAGAGAAGGAAGGTGGTCTAACTTTAGCAAATAGTTTGTTCAATCTTAGTATTTTTATTCCATGCAGTAATTTATCGACTTCATCCTTAGGTATATACCTCTTTTTGATGTGAAAGTTTGAATAAGGTTCTAGTTCATCACACTGTATGGTTTTATTATCGGATAAGCTAGTGGACCCATTAAAGGTGTGAGTACGGGCGGACATCATCTGTTGGTAAGCAGTAACCATCCTATTCTCATCTGTTTTAGAGTTCTTGAATTTATTCTGAAAATATGATGTCGTCGCAACAACATCAAGTTCTTTACGCACAATATCCTCTTCATTGGGATTTGCCTTCTTGTTATTGGCCGCTTGATTATGTGTAACTTGTGGGACATTATGTTGAAGGTTTTCTTGTGCAGGTAAGGATTCACGTTTGGGAGATCTCGGTACCTCGACTCTTCCTCTGCTATTGATGTTTTTCATATTTGGATCAAGTTGTTTGCTCAAAAGTTTCCGTTTATTCTCCTTTAATCTTGATATAAGATCTTGCTTCTTTCGCTCAATCATTTCCAATTCTCTTTGTATATCTGACTCCTGCTCTTTGTCATCTTCTGATAAATCAGTATATGGGTCAAGTAATTTTACTTCCCTTGGATCATTATCAATTATATGAACCATCTAGCTTTCTAGGTATGCTCAAATTGACTAATCTCGGTATTGATTATTATGCAATTCAATCAACTCCAATAATGTGTACGAGAATAATTGGTGGGTTACAATTTAAAGGTTTATTGTTTGTCAACAGTTATGCTTGTTATTGGATTGCCTATTCCTATTTACTTACCACGATATGTGCAATATCGATGAGGTATCCTCCTAGCTATTTATTTTTAATCAGGTCATCGGTAATCATCGCGCTCCGATCAAACACGCGGCGCGCGCGGAATCTTTTGAGTGAAATGTAGCATGTATCGCATAAAGCTATGTATCATTAGGTACATGGAATAATCGTTAACATACAAGAAATGGCACATACTATTAATTGGCAGAACTAAATCGTTACGATGTCTGTACATTATAGTATAGAATAATAAGTCTATCCTGATTATTATACATGCTAAAAAAATGTGAATGTAATTCATTATAAAATATGCTAGTAAATTGTTCTATTACAACCCTGGATAATGAACAAGATGATTGTTCATTCTTTTTTGGGTTTATTTTCTTCAACTTTTTTGTCCCCGTCTTTGTTTTCTTTGCTTTTCTTCATTTCTATCCAATTTGGACAATACTCCTCCAAGATCATCTTTAATTTAGGTCTCTTAATAGGCTTTGATAGAAACCCGTTCATCCCTGCCTCTATGCACTCTTTGATATTGCTGTCATCGGCAAATGCAGTTAAAGCAACAATCGAACCTTTGTAGTTTAAATCTCTGCGAATCATCTTAGTAGATAATAAACCATCAACTTTTGGCATCTGAATATCCATGAAGATCATATCGTAACTGTCATTCTGCTCGACTAAGCTTTGGACTTTATCGAATGCATCTTGACCATCACATGCTAAATCAATATTATTAATTCCTTCTAGGTTTAGCATACGCTTAATGACCTCTTGATTGACATGGTTATCTTCCGCAACTAAAATTTTGAAGCGCATAGTCACATCTGCCATTGTAGGGACGTTTCTGCTTGATGTTGCGGTACCAGTACTTTGCAGGAATGGTCTATCCAAATGAACTTTTTCTTCTTTCTCCTTTATATTGTCAGACTTAGAAGAGGAAGAGCTTGCTTTAGAATCGTTTTCGTCACCAACCTTAGGTAAGTTGTCAGGCTCTGGTGATTGTTCAATATCTTCATCTTTAACCTCACTAATCTTGAATGAAGTTGAATGTCCTTCACTACTCTGTTTATCTCCAGAGTGGTTTGTTATTCTGTCCACACTAGTTCTAGATCTACGACTGTGCAAACTACGTGTAGAGTCTTTAAACTTAACTCTTCTATTTTTCTTACTTTCAGGATTGAACTCATCTTCAAATAGATCTTCTTCTTCATCAAACTTTATAACTCTTGTCTGCTTCAAAGGTACAGTAAATGTAAACTTACTTCCTACTCCTACTTTAGACTCCAGCTTCATGGTGCCGTGCATCATTGTTGCTAATTGCCTACAGATCGATAACCCTAAACCTGTACCACCATATTGTCTGGACAAAGTTTGGTCACCTTGAACAAAAGGTTCGAACACAGACTCATGTAATTTAGGATCAATACCTGGACCTGTATCCTCAACCTCAATAGCAAAAACCCAAGTTTTCTGATCAGCCAGTTCAGTTCCTAAACCATCATTGCTGTCTTCGTACAGATCAGGAGTTTTCTTGAATTGAGTATTGAACAATGCATTATCATAAGAGCTTGTGCTTGATGAAACTAGTGATGACAGATCGTCTGAATGGTCTGAGATGTTAGTAATGCTATGTTCATCGTCATCTTCGTCATAGGTTTTCTCATTGTACTTATCGCTGTCACTCAAGTTGGAGTTAGAGTCGGAACTAGTAGAAAAATGCTTTACCAAGACTCCGTTTGGTGACGAACTAACAGGATGTTGTTGATGGGCATCCGAGTCTGCTATGGTATGTATTTGTTTAAAATTGTCGGCTTTAGTTGCTTCCTCGTCATACTCACCTAATAACTTTATTCTAACATTTACTTTGCCGTCAACAGGAGTGAATTTTAAGGCATTTGACACCAAATTCATAACAATTTGAATAATTCTATTTGAGTCACCCCATAATACCATGGTTCTTATAACATTTGGTGTTAATGAAATAGACAATCTGACATGTTGATCTTTCGCTACTTTACCAAAAATAGATTTAATCTGGAGAGCAACATCTGTTATACAGAAGTTACGCTTCTCTAGTGCAGTTCTCTTCAGGACATTCTTGGAAAATGTAAGAAGTTCGGTAAGAATATGCAACAGTAGTTCACCTGATCTGAAAATTAATTTCAAACTATTTCTAATCTTTGCAATATCTGTCTCTTCCATAGAAATCGCAGTCATACCTAAAATACCATTTAGTGGTGTTCTTAACTCATGAGATATATTGGCAATGAAAACAGTTTTAGCTTCATTTGCGGCTTCGGCTTGAATTTTAGCAGCTTCTAACTGTTTTGTTCTTGCTCTCACTCTATCCTCTAATAGGGCGTAGTGTTGGTCGAGAGCATCTGTCATTGCATTGAAAGTATTGGTCAAATCAGATAACTCATCTGAAAATAGCCTTCTGTAATCAGGTAGCCTAGCTTCATTAAGATTTGTAGAAGTAGTTAAAAACCTTGATCTACTTGAAGATCGGTCGTTATCACTGGGTCTATTAGAGGCCTGTGAAGTTTGTAAATCATGAGAAAGAGAACCGTCTGTGGCATAATTGCTGTCGCTAGCAGAATCATAAGCCGGTCGATGATTCTTTTCACTTAAAGACAGTCGACTAATAAAATTGAGATCATTAATATCCTTCTTCATCGAGCTTGTGCGACTGCCTGATCTGCTACCACTACCAGCACCTGCCGGTCGCAGGCCTCTGCCTTCGGCAATCAACTCTGTAGCCTTTTGCAACCGCACAATTGGTTTCACTGCCCAGCTAGCCAATGGGAATGTCAATAATGAGACAAATACAGCAATACCAACTACGGTACCACTTATGATTTTGGTCAGCTTAGTTGAAGGAGATAAAAAGACAGATTCGGCTTGGGAAACAACAGCTACCCAATTAACAAAGTTAAAAGAGCAAGGATAGTAGCCGATTGCTACGTCTTTTGTATAGAAAAATTTGGTTTTCTTAATAGATCCACCTTTCGCTTGCTTGAAAGCACCGTTTAAGAAGGAACTGTCATCCAGCTCGAACGTTCGATTTAATATACTTGGACTTACACCATAAGGTGGAAACACGAATCTATAGGAATCGATCTTTGTGTAATTAGAGTATCGTGCAGAGACGATAGCGACATTAGACTTCTCTAATGCAGTTGTATCATTGAAAACTGATCGGAGACCTTCTGCTGACATAACAACAGTGATATACCCATATACCTTTAAATCTGAGAATATAATAGAAGGGTTTGCAAAGATCGGTAGTGACATTGACATTAAGTAATCGGTGCCATTTAACACCGGATCTGTTAGCATACCATTTGTCATAAGAGAGGATGGCAATGGTACATCGGTTGAAAGTGGAAATAACTGATTCTGAATCGACTCAGGTACTTCATCACCTGTACCGTTATTGGTTGTGTTCAGGACAGGTTTGAAATCATAGTCATAGACACGACTCAAGAAGAATAAGTTTGATGAACTCAAAAACTTCTGTATCACATTAGTAGATTCTTCCCAGTTCTCTTCAGTCTTATTACCTGCGACATAGCTCGCGAGCGCGTTTTGCAAAGTATCTCTAGAGGCTAGCCAGTAGCACTGATAATAGAGATAATTCAAATTTTGATCCAGTTGAGAGGACTTCAACTGCGCTGCTATATATAGTCTATCAGATCTTAGATTCTTGTAATTTGAGGTGAAATAGACACCAGTTGTGACTGCTAAGATAATCAGCGACAAGCACGCCACTATACTGACCAGTGCGGTCAGCTGTGCTCTTATCCCAATGCGAAACGGCGGTTTCAGAAAACGCCTCCTTCGCGGAGCTGATTCTGTGGAATCCATAGTTCTATTGCGTTTGCAGAGAAATGCTTAATTTAGCTATTCTTGAGTTCTATAGTACTTCACCTTCAATATCTAGCTTTTAGATAATCTCCTATCCAGTAGTTATCGGTATGCGTTAATCCTTGTGTCCGGAAATCCTTCAGTAATATATTGCAGGGGTAAAAAAAAAGATAGTATCACAAAGACTAGCTCGAAATATGATATTGTTTGTATTTGCCTATATCTACCCGCCGTTACTCAGATAATATGTGTTAGTCTCACCATTCTAAATTCCTGGCAATAACTGCCACTTAAATCATTGATTAAAGCTTTTCATCTTGATAAGAGAGACCTCATCGGTGTGTCGCCCGGAGCGACCGATTTCACTTTGCTCCAGCGAAGAAAAAACGCGTCGCTGGGCTTTTAAGCCGGATGAGCAACAGAAATGACGTAATGATAGTTCTGGTGAAGTCTGTGAATGGGATATAATGCCAGAGAGAGTGTATGTGTTGGATTTGTATTGGTATAGCAGTATATGGATTACATCAACGGATTAAGAGACAATATCTTAGTGTAGGTACACTGGTGTCTTCTAATCTTACGAATTTCCTAACCACTGGACAGGTCTCTCAGTGGTGAATAATGGTATATCATTTCTATTTCCCTTTGAACACCGAATATATAATAATTAGACTGAAGATAAAGTATGTAGGGCAAGAAAAAAGTTTCGGGATATTGAATATGGTAGAGATGAGGGAGTAAATCAAATAGATATTAGAAAGGAATAGTGGGATTTTTCCTAAGAGAGCATATACCCTAGTGTATAGAATTGGTTGTCTTCACGTACTGGGGTCTGTTTTATAACTTGAGTGATGGAGGCAAAGAATGTACCAACTTTCCCGTTAAGGTTGTGGATGGTACGTTTTATAAACACAATGGTGTTCCTTAACAAGCCCTTTTGGCTTATAGTACTCTCGTAGTATTCTGTAGAATGTGATATTGACGACGAGCCGGAGTTACCATTGGTGATTGAGAATCCCTTTGCCTCATTTGCGTGGTGTGATTCTGCCTTGCCATAGAGTAATGTAGTGGTTATCATATATGTCGCATAATAACCAATACTAACACCGATTGTAAGAGATATACCCCATGTTATCCACTTACTGTAATTGGTACTTGGTTTGCCACCATGTTTCTTTCTTCTGTTGTTCTTCCTGTAACCGCTGGTTTCGTCTGATAATGATTTATCTGAAGTAGACAAGCTCAGCACGTCTTCTTCATTCTCTAGCTTATTCACTAGCTTGACTGTGTGCTTGAATAGTTTCTCCATGCTTTTGTCATTTGCTATCGTGACCGGCGGATACCATAGTGTTATAGCATCGTTTTTTAAAAACGACTTCAGAATATTCTTGACCCTAATTCTTTGTCCTGGTTGACAGATTGGTATTATTGGTTTTTTGTCCGTGTATTGGACGATTCTGTTCAGCATAGCAACAAATTCTTTTAATTCTTGAAACACAATTACGATGCCAATGTAATTCTGAAACTCACTGGGGTCGGAGCTTTGAGATATATGGAAGTATTGTCTATATTCCCTTGGGATGTCCTGGTGAAACCTCTTGCTCAGTCTACCTACCACCAATAATTTTTTGGCCTGCGATGGTTTATAAGTCAGTGATAACTTTGGCATTACAAATGAAGTTGATGACGACCCTGTACTCTTAGTCAGGCTCATCGAGTCGCTAGTAAACATTGTATTCAATTCATGCTCATCAAGAGATGATGAGCAACTCCCTTTATCTACGATAGTTCTTACCGATCCAGACCGGTTAGAGTCCTGCTCTGATAACCGAGACTGTGTACCTTTCAGCAGTGAAGGCCTGCCAAACCCTTGTCCTTGTGCTTGTTCCTGAAGTTGTTCCTCTGCAGTCATATGGAAGTTCTTGTATTCTTGTTGACCTCCAAGAAGCTGTTGTTGTATATCTAGATCTTCATCTTCAGATGCTTCACTAGATGAAGACAAAATAGCTGAAGTATTTGATTGCTGATCAAAGTTACTGTCGCCACCATCGCCTACATCAGATTCCCGAATCTGTTGCCAGGACTCACCAAGCACACCAGACTCACTTGGAACTTCATTACCTTCCATTTGCCTTTGTAAAAGCTCCATCACCGAATGATGTGGATCTAAAATTGAGCTCTCCGGCCCGTTACGACTCGTACTAGCAAGCTTGGCGGGAGAACTCTCCTTAACTGTGCCCCTCTGAAACCGCAGCATCTTGAACCACCAATTTGTAACACTTTAAAGACTCAAAACACTTAAGTTTATATTTAAATCTTGCCCTTTCTATCTTATTTATGCTTTAAGTTAAAGAAAAGGCTAATTTTTGTGTTATTTATGCGATGCCCTTAAATTTTAAAAGCTGGCAGTACAGGATAACTAGGATAGAGTATTTAAATGTATATACTTGTGACTATTTATATCGAAGAGTAATGTATTGTTGGACAATATGTGATAAAGCACTCCAACATCTTTTGGTGTATATTGTGCACCTCTTGTTGAATTTTAAAGGGACCCTTTCTCTATGATTAACAGTTAAGCTAAACGATTTTAGATATGTGGAGACCCCACCTTGAACCCGTGATGAAGAAGAATCAGGTGAAGAATGTTTGGGAATGCTTGTGACAGGGAAATCTGGGTGCTATCGTCAGTCTTGTTCAGCAGATCCTCGCTACCCATTGTCAAATTAACTATTACACACTGTATTGGCCAAGAGTATTTATATTATTTGTTTTTTGGCCTATTTAATTACAAGACTATATTGTCTATCAATCTAACAACGGACTTGGAAGCTCTATCGGTGACATATACAGCACAGCTAATCACTACTTGATCTTGCTTCTTGGGTAAGTCGACCTTGTTCAGTTCACGCAATGTAGTGTAGTCGGCAATTGAGATGTAGTCAACTTTGAAATCGGCGGAATCGATGTGGGGCTGCCATATCGATTGTATAGCATTTATCAACTCCGAGCGTTCAACAGACTTCTCTGTCTTTATGATATCAGCAGCTCTGTTCAATCCTTTGTAAATGCTAGAAGATATTTCAAGGGTTTCTTTGCACAAGTATTTGTTTCTACTGCTTAAAGCCAATCCAGATGGCGCCCTGGCAATTGGCATTCTAACTAATCTTGTGTTCATGAACAGTTCAGTAACCATTGTGTTCAGGACAATAAATTGTTGGATGTCCTTTTGCCCAAAGTATGCCACATCGGGAGAAACAATGTTGAGTAACTTTGTAACCACAGTTGCCACACCACGGAAGAAATTTGGCCTGGTTTTGCCTTCTAGCATCTCACTCACACCCAGGACACTGACAAAAGGACCCCGTTGTTGTTGAACATCCAGGGGAATCCCTTGTGGATACATTTCCCTGGCGTTTGGTGCAAACAGAGCATCACATCCGAGTGACTCTAGAAGTTCGATATCCTTCTCCAAAGTCCGAGGATACTTGTCCAAGTCCTCATCCGGCGCAAACTGTGATGGGTTCACAAATATACTCACTACAGTGTAATCATTTTGGCTCTTGCTTTCACGTATCAATGTGGCATGGCCTTCATGCAATGCACCCATGGTGGGCACAAACCCAATTGACAGGGCTCTCCTATCACCAACATCGTTGCGACGCCAGTTGACTACTTCCTTGATTGTATGAAACACACGCATAACTGTACGATTGCTATTTCTTCTCAGCTCTATAATTACCGATGCTATGCGATTGACTCTTAGATAGACTCAAATACTCCTCTCAAATTAAAGTGTTCGCTATCATTATCGCCATAGGCATCGCCATCGCCATCACAGTCAGGATTTCTTGGTGAAATTCATAAAAAAACGCGTAGCTCAGAAAGCTTCAAAACAAAGGATAATAGCACAACAAAGGAGTTAGCACTAGAGAGGTGTCACCTTGGATCAGGATCAGCTTTAAATATGGACAAATCAATTGAGAAAGGTCTTAATGACAAGTTGTATGATAAACGTAAGGCGTCAGCGCTGGAGCTGGAAAAGCTGGTGAAACAATGTGTGCTGGAGAATGACTATGCGCGTGTGGAGCAGATAATTGACCATCTGTGCAAGGACTATGCGTATGCTCTGCACCAACCTATGGCGAGAAATGCGGGACTTATGGGCCTTGCTGCCACTGCAATTGCTCTGGGGCCAAATCAGGTTGGTACGTATTTACCACAGATACTACCGCCTGTGTTAGCATGTTTTGGAGACCAGAACGATCAAGTTAGGTTCTATGCATGTGAGAGTCTGTACAATATTGCCAAGATTGCCAAGGGTGAGATTCTCTTGTATTTCAATGAAGTGTTCGATGTATTGAGTAAGATAAGTGCCGACACGGAAAATTCTGTTAAAGGTGCAGCTGAGCTTCTAGATAGATTGATTAAGGATATAGTAGCTGAGAAGGCCTCGAACTACGTCAGTCTAGTGAATAATGATCCTAACAATGTGCCGCCAGCTACAAGAACTGATTCTGTAACGGGAAATGTCTACCAGGAGTCATATGAGCAAGACGATGCTTTGGCGTTCTCTCTGCCGAAATTTATCCCTTTGCTAATGGAAAGAATCAATGCAATCAACCCTGATACCAGGATATTTCTTGTTGATTGGATTAGGGTTCTTTTAGACTCCCCAGATTTAGAACTTATCTCATACTTACCGTCATTTTTGGGTGGATTATTCAACTTCTTAGGCGATTCTCACAAAGATGTACGAGTTGTTACAAATTCCTTGCTGGAGTTGCTATTACAGGAAGTGGTGAGAGTTGCAACGATACATAGGAAAATAAGAGAATACAAACTTGCCAAAGAAAAGCAACCATCATTGAATAAGAAAAACGATGGTTCTTTGATTGCTGAGAAAAAGAAATCTCTTTTAAATGCATTGGGTTCCCTGTCAATTGAATCAGTATCTAATAATTCTTCAATTACTGAAAATCCAGAAAGCATCAGGACATCTGAAAATGAACAGAAGTTTATAGAGGATAATGATGGTGAAGAATACATACCAGGGCAGGATATTCATATTGATTTTCCTGAACTAATCAATATTTTATTGAGCAACTTAGCATCCTCCGAAATAGACATCCAGTTGATAGCTTTACAGTGGATGGATAAACTTCTGGTCTTGGCAGATTCTGATTTCATTCCATTTTTGCCTAGGATACTTTCTGTGTTGATAAAGTTGCTTGGTAGATCAGAAGAAAATATAATTGAATTGGCCAAAGAAGTAAACTCTAAACTGGTAACGTTGTGTACAGAAAACACCACAGGCTTGGATGAAGAAGGTGAAGATGCGATTAATTATGGATCCATAGTAAACAGTTTGTCGCTACAGTTTTTTGATAGCTCTACAACATCGCGTATAGCCTCATTTGATTGGTTGATGTTGATATATCAGAAAGCTCCAGAAAAAATAATGGAACACAGCGAGGGTCTTTTTTTAATTATATTGAAGTCCTTAACTAATAAAGACGCAACATTATTAGATAAGGCCCTCAGTTTATTGAATAATTTGTGTCTGGACACTAATGACCAATATCTAAGAAAGTTTTTGAAGGCATTTATTGAAGGCTTGAAGCGTGATCCAAAACAACTAAAGGTCAGGGCTAATTATGTTCTTAAACAAATCAGTATAAAGTTGGCAACAGAGCGAGTCTATAAGTTAATTTCATCAATTTTAGAAGAAGATTTTGATGTTGTATTCGTAAGAATGATGATACAAATTATGAGCACAAACCTTATGACGGCTCCTGAGCTTTTTAACCTAAGAAAGAAGCTCAGAAATAATGATGACATAATGTTTTTCAATATTATATTCAAATCCTGGTGCTGTAACCCTGTTTCTGCTATTTCATTGTGTCTAGTTGCTGAGAATTACGAGCTGGCCTACTTAGTTTTGCAGTCATATGCAAATCACGAACTCAAGATCAACGATTTGATTCAATTCGATATTTTGATTCAACTAATTGAATCACCTGTATTTTCAAGACTAAGGCTGCAATTGCTGGAACAAGATAGATATCCCTATCTATACAAATGTCTGTACGGAATTTTAATGATATTACCACAGTCTGAAGCGTTCAACTTATTGAATAAAAGGTTGAAGAGTGTTAATGTTTGGTTTGCTCAAGGTTCTCAAAATAAAAACAGCTTTTATAAGCAAAGTAACAGAAGTGGTTTGTCAGATGTCAGTAACACATCGGATATTTCCCAACAACGTTCAGTGAGTAATAGCAAGTTACATTTTATTGATTTACTAGATCATTTTAATAAAAGTATGGAAACTGACTATTATTCGCAACGTGAAGGTCTAGGACTGAAGGAGGCACAACTAAATTTTCTTGATGGTTTTCACAATGTAGAAAATGAAAATTCAAGCTTTAGATCTGAGGTCTCTACGAAGGAAAGTATAAGCAATAGAGATAATGCGTCAGAAAAGCGCGATGATGCAAGTTCAGTAATAATTCGAAACAATAATCGTTCTGGGATTACAAGAAAAATCTCCGGCAAACTAAAAAAGTTTACTTAAAAAAGTAAAAACACATGAATAGGATTATGAGGTATAAATACTATTATGTACTTAATGCAATTATGCTGCTATGACACAAGCTATACTATTATATGCAGAGAAATGATATGCAATAATATTCATTGCAATAGTGGATCCCTGAAATGAGGTTGAAAGTTAACTCTCTTGACCTCTTTTCTAATTTGCTCGCTGGCAGCCTTTTGCTCCAGCAATTGCATTTTCTTCATTCCCTTCTTGTACTGCTTTTCAGTAACACCACTTATCATTCTGCGGTCAGCTGCAGTGACTGTTCTCCTACTTTCCCCATGGTTTGGTGGCAATGGTAAGTTCTGTCTGTAGTATCTCTGGCCCTCTCTATGCCCAAGCCTGACACCTGTAGGTAATGTAAGCTCTGCACCGGAATCATCGATTGTGGCAACTGTGTAATTTGAGTTAATTCCATTGCTGTCTCCTGCTGCCTCTTCGACGTCATCGGCATTCTCGCTTTCCTCATTTTCTTCATCGCTATATAGAGATGAGAAATCGTAGAATTCACCTACTACAGCACGCTCTTCTCTAGTTTCATATGGTAATTTACAATGACGCTTGGAGTCCATATGTGCTCGAATACTTTCAACTGAGGAGCCTTGATAATTGCAACACATGCATTTGTTCTCCACTAGGATATGATTTATCAAAAATTTTAATAAGCCATCTAGGTCAATCAAATAACTTCTTTCAGGGATGTATAAACCGTGTGATTTGAACATGTGTCTAATATTTCTTTCGACTTCCTTATTCTCGACACCACAATATATGCAAGTGGTAGTTTTAAAATCATCATGGTTATGTTTCACTGACAGCTTGTGATCTTCGTCATCACTAGATTCATCTGTGGTGGATCCATAGTCATAGTTTGAATCACTAGTGAATCCATATTCAGATGCTGTGTCCTCACCAAAATCAGTGGTGTTATATTCACTACCAGTTGTTAATGCCGACATCTCAGAGGCAACAGACTCGGTTGGTGAAATAGTTCTGTGTAGAGCATTGGCAGGGCTTTTAATATTGTTGGAAGGCACTTCAGACTTGTCTTCTTTGGATGTTGGTTTGGCAGCAGACCCTCTTTTCTTGTGCTTACGGCCATGGTCTGGTGCTTTCAATATTTCAAATCCAAACTCATCAACCATATGCTCACGCTTCTCTCTTTCAGACATTTGTACTTTCTCAGCAAACATACTAGCTGAAATATGAGGCAAGTTCGCTACACGTCTCTTCAGATTGTAACGGTGCCATTCTGTCTTCATGTGATACCGCTGGGAATCACTGGTCTGGAATTGTATGTCACAGGAGTTGCAAGTGAAAGTTGAACTCATATTTGTTAAGTTATCTCTTGCTTGACTGAATTTATAGCATAGCCTTCTCCACAAACGTAGATCATATTTATATATGGCTATTTAAATACTTAAAGTTTGCTGGCCTCGAAACTTTTAGTAAGTCCTGGGGAAACTTGGTATCGCATCAGTTGTCACGTATTCTTACCAATTCCATGCAATGGTCACGACTATTTCGGATGACATGATTACAATAGTGTTGAGATTAGCAATTTATTATATTGGCATTCAACTATCTTTTTGAAACTGGAGTCATCAAGTAAGAAAGCCATTGATCTGGGAGGACTTGGCTGTCATGTCTACTGTCATTCTCTGTTTTGTTAATTATCAAATTTATCCTCGTAGCGACCTTGTCATCAAGTTGCAATACATTGGTCAGAAAGACACTTTTATAGTAATTTATGGTTATATAGATTGTATAAAGTCACTTGTGTTAATTTGATAACTGTAATAAAGAATGATAATCGTCTGTTCATCGCCTGAGTTTATACCTAAAGTCTAGTAAAATCACTAAGAACGTAGGCTTTCGTCTTTTTGAAAGCTTCGGGAAAACTGGAAATTTGAAAAAATTTTAGTATAAATAGCCATCGATTGTTTGCAAGCTCATCGACTTACATATATTCTTTCGTGTTATTTCTTTTGAGTTGTTTTTTAAAAAGGCCGAATCAAAAATTATACAAAGGAAATATGCCACAGTCGACTGAACATCTGTCTTCTAACAGTAGTTGATTGCCAGTGTCTCATATATAAATGAGATACTCGTTTCCAAGAGCAAAAATTATAATTTATGGACGGAACAGGAAGCCCTGATCTTAGTTCCCTTCCCACCGATATATAGGGAAGGTACTGTGGATTAAGGGTGTCGAAAGAAGTCTACATTTTTTTTTCTATACAGTCACTTTAGTATTTCTATCGAGTGAAACTTCTTGATTTTATTTTTACTGTAGAGGTTTTTTTATTTATTTATACGTTGATGAATTTTGTCTATAATTCTTTATGAGCTTAGTTCACAATTCTTCATGAATTTCAAATTTCTTGGTTGGTTGGCGTAGAGGTGCCAAGTATAGTTGTGACCTGAATTGACCGACATCTTCTATCTTTTCACCTGATGGATACTTGGTGGTGTCAAGTTGGGATTCGTCCTTTTCGGTAGCCTTTTTAGACTTCAAGTGGATTACTAGTTTGGTTGCATCGTCACTTTCGATGTAGTTCTCAAAGAATGCAATCATGTCTTCCTTAGTTAAATCTTTAACCATATCGGCTTTCTTTTGACGATGTAGATAATTGTAGTCGCCTAGATAAATGGCAGCTACATATCTCAAACTCTCTTCTTTCATGTTCTTGAACTTTTGCAACAACGTTTTACATAGAGCTTCTTTATGTTTGTTGAAGTCTTCCTGGTCCATATTTCTTAATTTCTCCCCAAATGTCTTGTAAAACTCATCAATACGCCATTCCAGGTATGGTGTGGTATGTTCTGACTGAACAAGAATTCTAATGTTAGCAGTACCATGGTTGTTCAAACTAGAGCTGAAAACAACGTAGCCTAATTGTTCCTTAGTTCTCAAAATATCAAAACATGGTTCATGGAGCATTTGTGCAAATAATCCACTTAGCGCAGATAGCTTCTCGTTGTAGACATCCAATTGAACAACATGCTGTATACAGGAATTGACATTATTTTCATCATAAAGGTCAGTTTCATAAGCATATGATTTGCCCTTGGGAATAATGTACGATCTCAATCTATTGCTTTGAACATCGATATTCTTGATATCGTCTTTCTTTAGGAATGTCGAAACAAGTGAATCTACCTCCCTCGCTTCTTTGGACTCCAGGTTGCCATGAACAAATGATTCATAGTACATACCATCATATATAGCTCTGACAAAGTTGTCTAGCTGCTCAAACTTTAACTTTTCAGCAACTTCGAGCTTTTCTTTGGTAGGCCATGTTCTTTCATTAACAACGCTATTGTAAAGTCCAGAAATTTGGCTGTATGGCACTTCCATCATTTGATTCTTTAGGTGGTGAACAGTCTTGTCCTTGAATACCTCAAACCTTTCCTTCTTTGGTTCAAAGCCTTGGACACCTTCAACAAATCTCTTCAACAAAATTAATAGCTTTTCATTGAATCCAGAAATTGTGATGTCAAGACCTTGGTTGGTCTTTACAAATGATAGATTGATATTTGCACAAGCTGCATCATATTGTAGGTCCTTGAGTGCATCATTAACCATTTGAACATATAATGTGGTTAGCATACTGGAGATGATACTGGAATGTGTGTTTGGTAGCTTTAGTGTTACATAAATATAACCTCTTGGTTGCCAAAACCTATCGTCCTTCTTGTACCAAAGCTTGCTGACATCATCATCTTTCAATAGAAGAGGTTCATTCAGTGGTTCCTTTACATCGAATTTCTCGACATCAAAGTTTGTTGCAATGAACTCGTTAGGTCTTGGTACGCTTAAGTTTGGATTTAAACCAGGGTTTTCTATTGATTTTAGGAATTCAGGACTATAATCTTCTACGCTATACTCGGTACCGTACCACTGTTCCTTCGAATCGGCCACGATAGATCTAGAGATAAATGTAATACGAGAATTCTCAGGTGTGAATGATTTCATGAAATTTTTAATCAGCTCTGGTTCATACTTGACTAGTAAGTTAGTGGCTAATATATTTTCCACTGGGAAGTAATAGTCCTTTTCAAGTTGTTTCGCAAGACCGGACACAGTTTGTGAAGCACTACCCTTTTGTTTAAACTTGAAAGTGGCATTTGAGATGTCTTGGAGTTCTTTGAAAATCCATTCCTGAGGTAGAGAAGTCTTCAACATTTCCAGATATTGAAATATCAAGACCACTATATCCTTGTAATGCTTCAAACCCTCGTTTGTAAGTTCGATGTCAACGTTGAAAAAGGCGTTGCCATCAGAAACGGTGTGGCCTCCAGCGCCGAGTTCATTAGCCCATCCAAGGGACTTTAAGTGTGCCAACAGGGAGCCGCTACCTTCGTGTCCTATTAAGTGACTAAAGATGTGGGATATCTTAGCTTCCCATTTCTTTTCATAGTCTGGTACCACAAACGAGATATCTAGCTTTCTCAAATCCTTGACGGGCTTAACTTTTATGATCTTCTTCAAATCATTTTCTTTCAAGATAGGAGCGTCATACACAGGCAAGGCACGATCAGAGTTCTTGACGTCTTTGAAAAGTTCCCAGGCCCATTCAGAAAGTGTGTCCAGGTCTTCTTTACCTAGGATACAGAGTTTCATCAGGTTAGCGGAGTAATTTTCGTTGTAAAACTTGAGCAGTTCTTCTCTTATATCCAAGCCGGCAGCCTTTGGTTTATCGCCCAAGGTTTCGAGGTTACCGGTGGAGAACTTGTGGTAAGGGTGGTCTTGGTTGGACAAGGATTTATCCAATTGGTACATTCTCCAGATATCATTCTGCAGGTTCTTCTTGTTCTCACTATCGACCGCGTTTATCTCCTTATCGGTGGAGTTTTGGTTGAACAAAGGGCAACTGAAGAAGCCGGAGAATCTATCAAGGGCGCCATGGAGATGGTCGGCGTTGACTTCAAAGAAGTAATTGGTGTTTTGCGAGCCTGTGTACGCGTTAGAGGAGCCACCGTGCTTGCTCAAGTAGCTAGAGTACTCGTTTTCGTCAGGGAACTTCTCAGAGCCCATGAACAGCAAGTGTTCGCAGAAGTGAGCCAGGCCAGGCAAGTTCTCAGGGTCCTGGAAAGCACCGATGTTGACGTCTAAGGCAGCGGCGGCTTTGTCTGTGGTAGCATCCTGGATGATCAAAGCCTTCAAGTTGTTGGGCAGTTGGATGTAGCGGTACTGTCTGTCGTCGAGGTCAGGTTTCAAGAACTGTACTTTGAGGTCTTTGTAAGGCATAGTCGATTTGTTTGCAACTGCTGTGTAATTTTTTTTGTAATAGTAAGAGGTAAGCTTTTTGAACTGTAGAGCTATTCTAACACCGGATGGCAACACGCTTCTGTATAGAGTACTTTGTGCCACTAGCATGCAAGTACACAATATCAAAAAGACAGAAGTAAAGACCTAGAGGTGAGAGTCGTTGTTGATCTAATTGGAGGCAGGTGAATATTGGCAATTCGAGAGTGGAATGACCCAGAAGCTCAGAATTACCCTTACTGTTTCAATCGCAATTGCAATTTGTGATTTTATCACTTGTGAATTGTAGTTTGTAACAAAAGGATGGGCCTTGGGCAAAAGAAGGATCAAAGAAAATTGGTAAAGAGAATTTCGAAGAGAAGTTACTACAAGTTACAGTAGGATTGGGGGTGTTGTTCCAAGAAGTTGTAGCACATTGAAGCAAGTATAAGACGTTGGAATGAGTCGTATTCGAGGGTTTGATCTAGTTACCATTGGTGTTGTGTCGCTTGTAGGTATATACACTGGTGCTAGGTTTTTCGAGCCCATAGTGCTGGGACAACTAGAGAAGGATGGTCACTTGCGCAAGGACGTAGCAGTACCGAAGTATGATGAGGACGGTAATCTAGTTGTGCCTCAAGGCACATTTGCAGGTGCGACAGCACCTGCAAATATAAGTACAGCTACAGGTACAGCTACAAGTACAAGTACACCCAACCCAGGAAACCTGGGAAACCTGGGAAACTCGGGAACTCCGGGAGACTCTACATGACATGTACATTATAAAAGAGGACACGGGGCTGCAGCTCCCACCACCACTGTATATATTGAGAACCATCTGATGGGGGTATATAGCTTTGCCGGTATTTAGTCTATATGGGTTTGCAAATGAATATTCACATGACCACAACGTAACTTAGTATATATTACGTGACATTGTACGTACAACAGTATGCCATACACCCACACACCTACACCCATACACCTACTGCTTCTATAAAAAGAAGTCAAAAAGTCTGGGCTTCCTCCTCCCCCC
>ERZ1036435.53-NODE-53-length-107051-cov-11.280459_pt1 | contig 107051 bp, 66 predicted proteins | sample MGYA00514223_ERZ1036435 | MGnify/ENA primary metagenome ERZ1036435 (study PRJEB33795, sample SAMN09464927) | human gut metagenome | host: Homo sapiens | place: USA: Stanford, California | collected 2016-08 | study: EMG produced TPA metagenomics assembly of the...
AACCTAGGGCTTCCATTCCTCGTTTGCTATCCGTATCCCTTCTACCCACCTGGGGGGGCCCGCACTTGATGAAATTTGCTATATATAGCGGGAAAGCTGGTTTCTGGTGCGGCACAGGTGCTGTCTTTTGGCGGTTAAAATAGAACGGTGGCGGATAAAAATTGTGAGCTGTCTTTTCTTTCCCTTGAATAACGACGTGAGCAATCTTGGGAGTATAAGTGAATGACAAGGTTTAACTTCGCCATTGGCCATGACGAGGACGGGACCACTGATCTTGGGAAAGTTGCTACAGATACGACCACCACTACTGGGAGCTCGATCCCTGTGAGGAGCAGTATGGACTCTGATAGCTTCTCGCATGACGAGGACGCGGAGTTGAGCCGTTCGATGGATGATTCGCGGGACGCGCGGGAGGTGAAGAGTATGAACAGTGAGTATTCCAGCGACGATGGCAGCAAGGACCGCACGAAGAAGGAGATCAACTCGGCTGAGTACTCGGCTGACATTCAGCCGTTGCAGTTCAAGATGAGCAGGAGGAGGACCACGCAGTTTGACGGGACCGAATCTTCGAAGGCGAGCAGGAAGGCCAACGCCAGCGGCAACGGTAGCGATCCGATAAAGACACTCAGGTTCGACGAGGGCAGTCTGTCTTCTTCGCCAACTGCGATTGCTTCCGATGCCACCAGGGCTAGTCTACAGAGAGATACGTTTGCGAAAGTAAGAGAGCATATACAGCGAGGGTCCGTAGGAAACAGTGGACTCACAAGGTCAGATTTCAATCCATTTGCATTTATAGATAGAGAACAGTTTGAAACGTACTTGAAGGAGCCCCGCTACATACGGATCTTCAAAAAGAGATCGCGGTCATCTAAGCAGTTTAGAAGATTATTCCTTGCGCAGGAGCTGAAAACCACTGATGAATTCGATGACATAGAAGCAATGAGCGCTAGCTTATTATCTCAGCCCGATGGCCTAAAACCAAATACATCTATAACGAACGCTACACTAAACGGTAATAACTTTCACGATAATATAAACGATCCGAATCACGACATGCATTCAGATAAAACTTTCTCCGGGACAGCATGCCCTGTTCTTCCAACTTCAGGACATTTGGAACCAGCTAAGAATACAAAGGCTATATGGAGCACAAAATTTAGCATTGATGGTAAATACATGGCAACAGGTAGTCGAGATGGCGTTCTAAGACTGTGGAAAGTGCTAAGCACACCTGTGGAGAGATGGGGGTTGGATTCATCTATAGATTCTGCACATTTGACTTCAGCAAAATCACTGCGGTTACAACAAAATCAGCATGGTTCATCACATGGTGGCCCACTGGGGTCACCGGCTATGCGTAGGGACACTTTCGACAACATAGACGCAAAAGAAAATTCGTCAAATCTGTATGCTCCAGTATTTCAACCTACACCAGTAAGAACATACAAAGAACATCTTCATGACGTATTAGACATGGATTGGTCAAAGAATAATTTTTTAATTTCAGCATCGATGGATAAAACAGCAAAACTATGGCATCCCTCAAAAATGAGATCTCTAAAGAGTTTCCAACACCCAGATTTTGTTACTTGTGTCAAATTTCATCCTACTGATGATAGGTTCTTTATTAGCGGTTGTTTAGATCAAAAATGTAGACTGTGGTCAATTTTGGATGATGAGGTGAGTTTCGAATTTAATTGTAGGGATCTAGTGACTTCCTTGACACTAACCCCTGGAGACGGCACATATACAATTGTGGGAACATTCAATGGTTACATACATGTACTACAAACTAAAGGATTGGAACATATAACATCTTTTCATGTTACAGCTAAGAAAACTCATGAAAATACACATGAAGTTTTATGCCCAAGTAATGATTCAAAAGTTAGGCATGGTCCTCGAGTAACAGGCCTACAATGCTTCAATTCTTTGATAGACAATTCTTTGAGATTGGTCGTGACCTCTAGTGATTCGCGTATCAGAGTCTTTGACTTGACAAGAAGGAAATTGATTGAAATCTTGAGAGGGTTCCAATGTGGTTCTTCACAGCATAAAGCTCAAATATCCGTATATCGTAATCAACCGATAGTAATCAACAGTAGTGATGACCATTGGGTATATGGTTGGAGATTAAAATCTTCTGACCCTGTCGAGATCAATAAGAAGGCAAAAAAACATGGAATGTCTAGATCAGGTTCTATTCGAGGTTTGTTCTCGAAATCCATCAGCAGGTCGTCTAGCCAAGGAAGTGAGGATAGACAAAGTTTAAGAAACACTTTAAAATTATCTTCATTACTACCTATTCCACATAGTAGTCATAGCGATGGTGTCATGAAAAATAGTGATTATTTTTCATTTCATGCACATAATGCACCAGTTACCACGGTCACCATGGCACCAGAAGAGACCTCGAAGACTTTATCTCTGTCAAATGATCCTATTTGCGAACTGTCGCTAGAGTTTTTTGAACCATCTGATGAAGTTGACATAATTAAACTAAAAGATACACAGAAAGGCGGGCACGACAATATTCCTGCTACAAAGACACCAGTGACAACTTCATTAGCTAAACCAACTCCAGTGGAAGTTATTGGAAGTATACTGATCTCGACAGACAGTAATGGGTTAATTCGTGTATTCAGAGCAGATATGTCTAAGAGTATAAGGGCTAGAGTGTTGCAGAAGTTACAGAAATATAACAGAGAGATGGGTAAACAATATGGTAGCACCGATTCACTTGTTTCTGAGAATGATAAATCGAGGCCCAATTTGGGTACTGTTGGCCACCAACCAAGTACAAATTCTACCTCATTTTTAAGTAGTACAGGATCAACAAACACTACAACTGTAGGGTCGGGCTCTAAAGCTTCCATCACAAGGAATCACAGTTTCAGATCATTGAAGGCATTCAAGTCTCCTACAGCAAACTTCTCAAACACAGCTTTAGGTGCGACGATGAACAGAGCTCCAAGAGAAAGTATATCCTCCGTACGCTCAGATTCCACTAGCAATACGATGACACCTATGTCGTTCCCTGGTCTAAAATGTCATGTCTGTGATGGTACAAAATTTGAACCTCTAACAAGGTCGTCAGGATCGCAAGATAAGAGTTACTTTTGCGTAGATTGTAAAACGCTACTAAACAATTTCAGGTGATCTTCTATGCCCAATATATTTACGCCAATGAGACAAATTTGCAGGTACGGAACTCTGCATTCTAGATTATATAAACTACGTTTACTTTTTTCAATATTATTCTATATGTTACCTACTAATGAACCATAGACAATATTTAAGCATTATCTAGTTTGTATTTGATGAAGTTCCTTAATCTAATGTAGCCAGTTTGAAAAGCAGTGAAACTTGTTGTTCTACTCTGTTCCATGCTATAAAATACGTTCGTCTGGGCGGCAATCTCGGGTTTGTCTGAAACTTGAAACACAATTTTGCAGTTCATCAATTCAAAAAGATATAAAAGTAACTACAAAAAAGGGATTCTTCTTTAAATTTGAGAATTTATTTTACATCTAATTGGAACTTTTGGATTAGTTGACTTCCAACAAGTACAAGAGAACAAACAACTACTTTATCTTCAAAGCCCAGCATATAAAGCCATAAAGTATTGTGCACAATATTTTCAGATAATACTATCTTAGCCTTTACTTTATTTGGAAATCAATATCAAGAGATTAAAATGATCCATTTGATCAGAAATTTGTTTATCTGTGTGGTTGAGGTTATGAGCATAGGAAGTTCAAGTGTTACAAAATTTATTTCAGACTATGCAACTGTTCTGTTCTATTATTGCAAGAGTTTTTATTACATAAACGTAATAACAACCAGTATTCAAAAGATGTTGATTTTTGCTCTACGTACAGGACCTGTACCTGCCCATGTTGCTTTTATTATGGACGGCAACAGAAGATTTGCAAAGTCAAAAGATATTCCGTTGAGAAAGGGTCATGAGGCTGGTGGGGAAACATTACTCACACTGGTCTACATATGTAAAACATTGGGTGTCAAATGTATTTCTGCATATGCATTTTCTATCGAAAATTTTAATAGGCCTCGAGAAGAGGTTGAAACATTAATGAATTTGTTCGGCGACAAACTTGATGAGTTTGCACAAAAGGCCAATGATTACAAGGATCCTCTGTATGGATCATCTCTAAGAATAGTTGGAGATAGGTCTTTAATAAGCCCAGAACTTAGGGAAAGAATTGAAAATGTTGAGAAGCTGACGGAAAACAGTGAGAAGTTTATTTTGTACATATGCTTCCCTTACACTTCCCGGAATGACATTTTCCAAACAGTAACTAAGGTTACGGACAAGTATGTGCAAAGTAATATTATAGACTCAAATCTCTCAATAAATGAATTTACTAAAAGCATGCATTTCAAAGAATATTCTGACAATTGTGATATACTGATTAGAACAAGTGGGCATAAGAGATTGTCGGACTTTATGTTATGGCAGGTCAACGAGCATGCAACAATGGAATTTAGCACATCTCTATGGCCGCAGTTTAACTTTTTCCAAATGTATCTAATAATTTTGAGATGGTCAATGTTTAAAATGTTTCAGATATACAATATGAATAATGTTAGTAAACACTCGAAATTTGGTTCAAAGCTTTACAAACCATATAAAACAATTCTGAAATATATCTTCTCAGAAAGGCTCCCCGATCCTCCAATGGCAGTTCCCGTAACTAATAGATAACCAAACCAATAATCAGTTAAAACATATAAATAATTGTTACAACATTTAACAATATTATTGTTCCATTCGTTAATTACCATAGTTAATATGCAATACACTTTGGGTGGATAAACATAAAATGCTACGCGTATATCTTAAATTATAAGTTTTGCTGTATAAATAAAAAAATTAAAATAGCCTACAACAAGTCAATGCAAGTAACGTGAAAAAAATCTCCAACAGATTCATAATAAATGAGTTTCAATGCTAATGATTAAGAGTTTCATTCCATGCCGTTAATATCTTCATTATCATTTGAAAATTGGCCAGCCATTTCTTCAGTATGTGTCAAATCGGGTGTATGCTGTTGTAGCATCAAACCAGCTGTGTTGGTTTGTAAAATAGTTCCTCCTTCAGTTCTTGCCATCATAGTAGAAGAGTCATTCCCAGTTCCACCAGGTGTGTTAGTTTCTGTATTCATGGAGCTAGACTTATTGGAAGATGTAACCTCATGGCACCAGTACCTATGATGCTTCCAAGCTTCAAGCTGACACTCTCGAGAGCAATATTTAGTTCTTTTACACCTTCGACATTTAGCGAATTCTCGAGGGTATCGCTCCCACTTACCACAACTGAAATTAGCACACTGGCGTACTCCCGTTACCTCATTTTTCCTGCACGAATTTCTCATTATTACTGAACTCCAGTAGATAATATCATGTGTATTTTTATCAGTAATGGTATATTTTTCAACCAAAGGGAATGCATTAATCAGTTGCTTAGAAATGAAAGAATTCCAAGTTTCATCAGTTAGTCGTTTTGAAACTTTCTGATAATTCCATAATCGATCAAAATATTTATTCAATTGAAGATTTTTAATATAAGGGGGAGACTTCATATTCAAAATGCATGTGCGACACTTTGGTTTACATTCTTTCCTTTTTTTTTCAATTTTTAAACATCTCTTGCCACATTCCATTATTTCTTTGATTATTGGATTATTAATCTTCATTTGTAAATTGGTAATATCACTCTCATCTTTAATGTCACCCACTATATTTTCATCCTTCTCTGACAGATTTTTAGATATCGAAAGTGGACTCAGATTATTACTAAACGTTGTCATCTTTCTCTTTTTATACCTCTCTATCATACTTCTAAATGAGAGTGAGTCTATTAATTCAACATTTTGAAGTTTTTGTTTCATGTAAGTATATTTTGAAATAAACGCTAATAACTGCAGAGACCATATAACGTCATCTTGTTTAGGAATAATTTTACCGATGAAAAAACTCCTTGGAGTTGAAACTAGAAATTTCTCTTCGTCGTTCTCATAGAAACAGTTTTCTTCTAGTTTAGCATTTGACTTGTCTGAAGATGTTGGTAAAGGTGAGTCATTATATCTCTGCCACACATCGCGAAAGTCAGTAGCACAAGTCATAATTGGTGTAGTTAATTCTTCGACACTGAATCTTTTAAAGTCTGTTGGCTTTAGTTTGTCTCTGCCTATTAAGTAAGAAATGTACTCTTCATAAGTTTCTTCAGAGTTCTTTCGAAGTAATTTGTAAGAGTCAAATGTTAATATCTCATCTATCTCAAAATCTAAAGTCTCGTCTCTAATAAAGTCGTAATGCTTATGAAAGAGCATGTAATTATCTAAAACTGTGGCCAGCACAGGAATAACCCCGGCAAGAACAACTTTTTTTCGTATCTGTTCAGTACCTCGAGTACCAGTTAAAACCAGGCATTGGAAAGCTAATGTCCATTTCCAGGCACAAAGAGCTAGTCGTTTCCTCTTATAAATGCTCTTAGCCCTCTCATGAGTCTTAAAGAATTCTAAATCTTTGTCCAAAATCTCGTGTAATGATAAATGGCAGTTGTGTAATATAGATACCAATCTATCCAATGCACCATCGTTTGCAATAGTTTCACGTATTTTCGCCGAATTTGATGTCAGATAGGTCAAATGGTTCAATGAGTTTATAAGTGGCACTGTAGATTCTATGTCTAAAGCACGCCTGTCATATACTGTCGACGTTATCGTGATAACGGGTTTGTTGTTAGATATAGAGCGATGATTCGAATCTCTCATCAGTCTAAAACGAAAGTTCAATTATTGTGCAAAGGTCAAAATGTTAATCAATGGAGTAAATTAATTTAAAGAATATTATAGTGTCTTCAAAAGAAGGAATAGAAGTGACTCTAGATTAGGTCACAAGCAAAAAATAAAATATTTGTCTATGTCGCCACCACACTTTCCGCGCCTTCACACACTAGTAGTGGGTTGATATTAAATTGGCAAGCACACAAGTTCACAGTCTTTGCACCTCACAGTTAAAGGCAAGTTACTACCACAAATGATATGCTTAAGGTCCACCGTATAACTGTTCAAGCAAAATGGTGTATGGTGCGCTTCCAGTCTGACTTCAATTTCCCGGCAACCTTCTCGCCCCCGCGACTAATTTACAATAAGTCCTCTCGGCTAAAATGCAAATACTTAGCCCTGATCTTCAAATCCAATACAGTTCTTTGCTGCTGCTAATTGTATATCTCAATCTATTGGCTTTCGGAAGGCTAAAGTACTGGCTATATATGCTGTTTTGACTACGACCACTGTCAAACCTAGCTCGATGCTTTGGAGCCATTCAGGAACACAGACAAATACCAGTAGGGAAATCATTCTAGTATTGTCGTACGGGTGATTGTCAGTGAATTTTTGGAAATCCATACAAAGTGCACTAGTTGAAATTTTGAAGTCAACAAGTTTGAATGGGCGTGTGGCGTAGTTGGTAGCGCGCTCCCTTAGCATGGGAGAGGTCTTGGGTTCGATTCCCAACTCGTCCAATATTTTTTTTGCTTACTGAATTTGCTATACCATTAACCAATTATCAGTCAAGTACTTTAAGGTGTTACATTGAAGTAAAATACCTCTGATTTGCGTATTAAGTCTATATTCTCGAATGTGCTAATAGCTGCATATGTGATATTCTTAAGAAATTCATTTTAGCAATATATTTAAATTTTATTAAATTGTACTGAAACCGGTCATTAAGGAAGTTTATAGGTATATATAGGACGAATAGACAGCTGATATTTATGGTTCGATGGCTTGGTAGTTCAATTCTTGCTTGGACAAGATTTGAGCAGCAGACCATTTTTGACCTGGTGGCAAGACAACGAAGTCACTGACATGGCCTGGCTCAACACAGACCATGTTCTTGAAACCATCCTTTGGTTCGAAGTCGCCCATACCTGCGGATTTGTCAACCCATGGGTTCCAAACGACAGCGTCTGGTAGATTTTCCCTCTTGACAGTATGTAGTGGCTTACCCTTACCTACAACTTGGATCAATCTATCGGAATCGACGTTCTGGTAAATAGAGTCTGTTTCTTGGTGGAAAGTAACCACAGGGTGCTTGTCAATGAAGCTCTCCTTTAGCAATTGGTCGTAGACCTTCATACCAACTAAGTTGGAGACCATGGTGTCCTCAATGTCTTCGATGTGTAAGTAGGTGTGGAATAGCCAGTTGAATTTCATGTTCTCCTCAGAAGCATTCTCAACTTCAATGGCAGTTTTCAAGAAGTCCTCACCAAGTTCTATGGTCAAAATCAAGTTGAAATCTAAAGGCCATAGCTTAACCAATTCCTGGTTGGCAATCTTTGGATTCAATCCAAATTGAACAGTTGGTGGGTTACTCTTAACTTGGCCCAGGAACTCCCATGTAGAGTTTCTTGCAAAACCATGTTGTGGAAGCTTGCTCAAAAGTTCGTCATTTTGGTTCTTACCAAAAACTGGGAACACCAATGGAATACCACCTCTAACTGGCTTGGAACCATCCAATTTGGCAGCGGTGGATAGCCACAATTGTTCTTCACCATTCAATTTCCATGAAGTAACAGTGGCACCATACTTAAGGATGGTGACTGAAGTATTAGAGTTAGATGGATGAGTGATCACAACTTGGGAGTCAGTTTCTTCAATAGACATCTTGATTTCTGTTTGACTATTGGTTCTCTAGTCACTGAGAGTTTGACAGTTCGATATATTGTTAGCTATTCGGTACCTTTATATACCTGTGGTAAGGCCCAACTTTTTAAGGTCTCGATCGTGTAATGTGCAAGTCACTCCTTTGTAAGGAATAGGGGAATTACCACACACACCGATAGTAATAGTGTGTCATATGTGTAGATCAATTCGATACACATGAAAGCAGATCAGTTAGATATTCAGTAGATGTAGGTTCTCCTTTTCATTATATTTAGTTAGTCTTCTTTGATTAGTTGATTGTGAAAATGCTGGTAATTTTGATTAAATTTTGCTATTATGAAAACATATGTAAGAATAGATAATTTCTAAAATAGTTTTGTTGTTCATTAGTGAGGGAGGAACTAGACATGCATGTCGTAACGTTTTTCAATTTGAAGAGAAATTCATACCTTTTGTAAATGCATATCTTCTTCTTTCACCGTGTCCAATGTGTTTGTACTGTTTGTGATACTACTGATTGAAATATGTGTGGTTGGCTGCTCCTTCTTAACGCTGGATTCGTTTTGATCCAAGGATTCAGTACCAATTCCAAGCATTTTCTGATGTTCTTGTTGTTCCAGAAATTTCTTCTTTATCATCTCTTTCAGTTCTTGCTTTTGCTTTACCCATTCTTCCGCGCGTCCCAACGTTGAATCAACTACATCAATAACACTCTGCACCATGTTTAGAGACTCTTTGGCAAGTATTAGATATTTTCCGTTGCTAGACACGGGTAATATACTAGAGTATGAGCTTAGAGAGTCTGTCGACGAGGATGCCGTCATTATTCCCGTACCATTATTTTTGAAGCCATTATGAACACTTGTATTCCAATTGCTAGGCAAATTTAGTAACGATTCTCTAACTTGAGACCTAGCAGGTTCTGGCAAAGAAGAGCCAGTATATTTCGATATTAGCGAGTACACTTTCTTAACTGTACCCACAATTTCAAGTCCCAAATCGCCAGAGTTCTGATCAACAGACTCTGATGCATCGTAAAACTCGAGATCGTCGTCGTTTTGGGCACCGCTATGCTCACCATTCAAAGCTCTAGTTTCTTTCTTAACTTCTTCTCCATTGGCCAATTCTTGTTCCTTCTCTACGGCATCTTGTAAGTATGCAACTTTGTCTGATAGTTGCTTGTTTGCTAATTTTAGTAGATGTAAACATGTTATTAGACGCTTCTTTGACTCAATGGACATAGTCAATTTATATTCTCTTAAGTTGTATCTCCCCTTAGCGAGAGCTTCGCTGAGCGCCTTACGCTTCGAGTAGTATTGTCTGTCATTATATGATCTCGAACTCCAAGTGTCCCATTTGCCATTGTAAGAACCTTGGGTACCTTGGCTCTCTGTATCAGCATCTGCCCCAGTCGTTGAGATAGAACGTGAATCTCGGCGAGGTCTAACATAGCCATTAGGGTGTTCTTCCGGGACATCACTTCCACCTTCCATAAATACGTTGCTGTTCATCTCTTCGAAGAAAGAGCCCATATTTGTTAAAATCTCATTCGAGTTTCTGCAAACTTTATCAAACAATGATTCCTCTTCTTGTCTTTTACTCTGAGAGTCCTCATGACTATTAACTCGTACTACTCGCTCTTCCGTAGACGCATTGCTCACATTACTTAATTCGCTCATCCTGGAGTCTGACCTATCCCGAACACTAGCTTTCCGCCTCCTAACATGTCCACCATCCTCATCTTCCCCATCACGTACACGCTTCTTGCTGCGGTCTTCTTCTACTTCAACATCTGCATCCAAATGCGAGTTCCTCAGGACATCCAGCGCCTCAGCAGCTTCAACATCCTCCTCCGACAGCCCGCTGAATGAGATATAATTGTGTATCCACCCACGCCTTGTGTCCATGGTATTTCCAGCAGCACAGTTTATTCACAGGGGTTCTTCAGCTACCTTGGCATACATGGATGTAATTGTAACCATCTCATTTAAAACTTCTTGTTTTTATACTCCTGCCCATGTGAAAGTTTTTTTGTTGGAAAAACCCTGCCAAGTCCGGGTATAAGCAGCTTGTGTCCAAAATAATAATGCGAAACAAGAGACAAGAGTATCAATTTGGATCCACCAGAGTATAACAAGGGCTGGGCTTGCTTCTAGAATTGTGTATTGTAACATAACTTATGCTGTTATTTGGTAGTGCTAGGCGTTGTGTGCACGGGTGGAGTCATGTTGCGAAACAACTCGGAAAATACGGGATTGATGAGGTTGCGATCAGTAAACTGCGGTTGTTGCAAGAGAACACTGCGATTCGATGTGGTGTGCTTATGAACACTTGCCAGGGATCATTTGGTAGTGCTTTTGTTACCGATAAGGAGGCATTAGGGAGCTCCTGGGTGCCCACTTTGATTAACCGGTGGGTTAATGAGGATAAGACGCCAGTGTTGATGAAGTACGGGGACCAATTCCGTGAGATCAATGGGGAGGTCCGCACTTTTGAGATTCCTTCCAGTTTCTTGAAGGAGACCAACGCTGAGATTCTTGAAATTCCAGAGCAAGACCAAAGCAAGGACAAGCGGTTACCGCACGTTCATGATGGTTGTCATGTGTACTTAGATATAAGAGGTGACCCAACTGTCAGCCAACCGACATGGCCTACTATAGAGATTGAGGATGTGCTCTCGAAAGGCAAATTATTGCTGACTAACCAGATAGATTCACAAATGGCCTTAGAATCTCTGTTGAAATATAACAACTCTACTATTAGTGAATACCTTAATAAACAAAACGCATCCAATTTTGATAGAATAAGAGCAAAATTAGTTGATAAATTAAAAGACGGTAATCTGATTCGGACAGAGTTGAAATCCTCGATACGAAGATACTTGCAGAGTACAGATAGAGATTTCTCTAATGAAAAAAGGCTAATAGGTAAAAGAGATTTAACCAATGAGGAGATTGACAAATGGGCGGAGTGTTCTCATAAAACTCTGCGAGATGAAATTGTACCCTCATTTTTGTCCTTTGCAAGAGCTCACTTATCCCTGTGGAAGCTATATACGTATTCACCAGCGAAGTTGAAACTGAACTTTATGGAGTACTGTATGATCCCATTATACAAAGTGCATGAAATTGAAAACAGTGCAAAAGTACTTGAAGCGAATATGTTCCGTGAATTTGATCTAGAAACAGTTAATGCTCAAGTAATGACACCAATTCTTCCTACGACTGAAATTCAAAAGATTGGTAGAATACAAACTGAAATCAATAAAGCAATCTACAAGCAATTCTTCACAATTCAGCTGCCAATGGTACTTTGTGCTTTATTGGGCGTCGTATCAGAGCAATTTTCTGCCTATTATATGGGTTCATTGGCGGCATTAGGCATTGTGCTTGGATTTTGGAGGTGTATGAAACAATGGCAGTATATACTGAATGGATATACGAGAAAGGTCGCATTTCTTTTGAAGGATAGGATTGAACTAAGGAGAGCTGAGCTAAAAAAATTAAGTGACCGATGCTTAGAAGAGAAAGCATTAGCTGCAAAGAAAAAGAAAGAGCTCCTGGAACCATTATTAGAAGTCGATCTGAGACAAAAGAATAAAAAATGCTAAATGAATTTAAAAGATCATGTAAGTAGTCTATAGCGTGTTATATCGTCTTAAATAATATATGCATATTCGTCATCGTTAATCGTTTTATATCTCACCCATGGGAATGACTGGTATTGTAATTGGTCTTCATCAATCTTCAAATACTCAACTTTCAAACCACTACATGTGCAGTAAGGAATCTCAAAATCCATTGAAAGTAAGTTGAGATTATTCTTTGGCTTTTGACCCACAGAATTGTATCCGTCATTCTCCTCGTGAGTTTCTTTATATATATCTTCAAGCTTAGGGCCTGTCCTCAGTGGTGGTGGATTCATTGAAGTTTCTCTTTCCTTCCTTTCTCTTTCATACTCTTCCTCGTTGAATAGTCCAAACTCCGCTGCCATTGTAGCGACATTGTCAAACTTGCTTATATCTTCCTTTGAGCCATGCATTTTACCACCTTTAATAACACCGATTTCCCATAATAAGAAATCATCGCTAATATTATAGACTACTCGACCATTCGATGTTTTAAACTTTATTGGCTTTTTTAGATCAATCTGGTAGTCTTTGAATACCTTGGAAATGGGAATCTTAACATCTAATTTTGATGTAGAATTTGTTGGCTTAAAGTGTGTTTCTACTGCAGCAGAGATTTTGAGTTTATATTTTTTCCACTTTGGTGTTATTTCAAATGAGCAAAGTTTGACCATAGGAGGATCTCTAATATGTCTTTTCAGTTCATAGGAACATAATGTAAAATCACCATCTGGAGGAATAAATTCAATCTCACTTTCAGCATTATGCTCTGTGTGTTTTAATGTCTTTAGTTCATCTGAATGTTCTTCGGCATACTTTATAACCTTTTCTATCGAATCCAAAGAAACACATTGGTGGAACTGTACCTGAGAAATAAACTGTTTATCATTTTGTAATAGTTTGTTTAAACTCATTTTCAGTTTAGGCATACCAGACAAATACGATCTACACACAATTTGACCATGGATAAGACTTCTTCTAACCATACCAGACTCTAAATCCACTAAATATTGTAACTTTTCGATTACATCAAGGAAAAATTCGTTTTTTGCATAATGTATACCCTTCGCACGCCAAGATACGGGCATGATCGTCGTTTTAGCGATATAACTGTTTATGAATGTTTCATTCTCATTGGCATCGTCATCATATTCATCTTTACCTCTAAATTTACCGATTTTTTCCAATTCGTTTATATTATCCTTAATTTTTTTGTATACTTTGTCTTTACTTGTCTTGAGCACTTTATCTAGTTCCTCTTTGGATAATGGGACTTTCCCCAAGGCAGGTTTATCTTTATCCCCTTTTGACTTATGTTTGTGTTTCCTTTTACTATTCCCATCCGAGTCAGAATCGGAATCGGTATTCCATATCTCTTCCAGCATTATGCGTTGTTCAGGCAAATTTACTCTAACCCTTATATAGTCCTTCATGATGCTTGGCTCAGTCAATTGAACAATTCCGTAGTCCAATGTTTCATCAATGAGCTCCATGACTAGCAATGTGTTGTCTAATACTAAGTTCCTATCGAGTACTTTCACACCAACGTAATCCCTAAATAACTGGTACAACTGCTCCAAGTACGTTAAAATCGCTAAATAGTTCGCGATAGCATCATCAGCAGCATCTACCACAGCAACAAAGTATAGTGTATCGCGTTTGATATAGACGAATCGCCAATTGTACACATCTATAATAGGGTTTTGCGATTGTCGCACATGGTATCGGAACAAATCTCCTAGCTCATTGACATTCGGTAGACCTTTCACACTCTTAGATACTAGCGGTTCCAAAGTCTCATCAAATATATATATCGAAGAGGACATCTCTCGTTACTCCTGCTTCGTCTTGCTTTCAGTAACGTAGGCTTGCTACTATACATCAGGCTTAATTTATCGTTCTTTTGTATGCGGTTTTGGTGATTTTTCAATTTGGGATTTAAAGGTGAAGCCTCACTTGGAAAACAAGCACTAAGTAAAGTTCAAAGTAAGGGCTAACTTCAAAGTAAAACATATTTAAATATTACTATAAAGAGTAAGAGAACTATGTTCAACAAGATTGTTAAAAGTGAAGCGGAACGCGTGTCAGCTGCGGACCTGCAGAAGGCATTAAAACAACTCAAGGGATGGACTCATGATAACTCTAGGCTGGTAAGAGAAGTGGCATTCAAGGACTATCAGTTAACTTGGGCGTTTCTGACGCAGGTAGCTATGAGATCACACTTATGGGGACATCATCCATTGATAACAACGAGCTACACCTCGGTGAGGCTGGAGTTGCAGACACACGACCTCGAGATGTCGCCAGGGGTGAGTAATATAGATGTGAAACTTGCAAAACAAATAGAAAAATATATAAGCCAGCATCAATGATGAATTGCGTATATACATGTATAGGAACTATCTTAAGCGTCCCATTTTGTTCAATCTTCCATAATCTGTAGTGGAATATCTCAGATCATCGCTGGATTGCTGCAACTTTTGCAGCGAAAAGTGAAAAAGTTGCATTTATAACGCAAACTATCGAGGCTAATTGGGTGATTTACAGGGACCGTTAGTTGTCGATTACACCGAATTTCAATACCTATCTGGTCAATAGCATTGTCCAATTCTAATTTTCCACATTTGATCTCTAATCGATTTTGAACGCTCTAGCATTCAATAATTTCCGTAAGGTACATAGCAATCAAGAAATAGCGTGCTGCCCAATAACTTTATGACAATACTGAGTACCTGATGATATCTACATTACCCTGGACATATTGGTTTCTGTTATTTCTAGCAGTGTTAACAGTGGTACGATCACCGTTTGTAGAGGCAAATAAGAAGCATGTCAATGATCGGATGCGGGTAGTGTGTTCTGGTATGTATTCCAAAGAAGCTAGAGGAGGAAAAGTTGATCCATTCATTGGATTTGATTTAGAGAAATTGTATCCAACACAACACGACTATGAGCCTGGTGTCATTGCTGTAATATATGATTTTAGGGACTACCAACATATTGGTATTGAATTACCCAATGGTGAAGTACAATATGTGTGCGATGAATATTCGATTGGCAAAGGTCTCTGTAAAGAAAGTCAATTGAATCATTTTATTATTCAAGATGTGATATATGATCCGTTTTCGGACTCCACTAAGGGCTTGAGCAATGAAGTTCTAACATTTTCGCATAATTACTTGGGGAAACACCAATCGGTGTATCCTGTTATGAAGACCGGGTATTATTGTGTTAGAACAGCTACTATATCATCATCAATCAGATTTGATGTGGCAATTAATTTCAGAAATGCCTTTGGTAAAATAGATGCAGCTGAGATTGATAATATTAGACTATATGGCTGGCTCTCCTTGGGATACCTGGTGAGTATGTCTATGTACTTTTTCCAGCTCTGGAAAAACAAGGATGACTTATTACCGCTACATCGATATATTATGATTTTCTTCTCTTTTCTAACCATAGAAACTGTGTCAATTTGGATATATTATCTGTTAAAGAATGAAAAAGGTAATATAACTCCAACAAAAGTGTACATGGTGTTTATTTCACTAATGAGTGCCGGAAAAGCTTCTTTTACATACTTCCTTCTTCTGATCATTGCATTGGGATACGGCATCGTTTATGCGCGTTTGAATAAAACATTAGTCAACCGCTGTCGAGCATTTGCAATTTTGAATTTTTTCTTATACTCTGCCTACCTAATACAAAGTTATGCCCAAAACCCAGAGTCGACCTCAATCACAATTTTAATCACCGCAGTGCCGACTGTTTTACTAATGTTTGTATTTTTTTTCCTAATTCTAAGGGCGATTACAAAAACAACTTCATATTTGAAAGGTCAGAGACAGACGTATAAACTATCTGTCTATAATAGATTACTAATTGTGATCTATGCAACATTAGTGTGCATATTTATTGGTCTGATTTTATGTGCATTTGCCTACCTAGGTATGAATGCAATCGAAATAATTGAGAAGCATTGGATGATAAGATTTTACTTGACTGATTTTTGGCCATCTTTAGTTTACTTTTTTGCTTTCATATCATTTGCATATATATGGAGACCTACGGGTACAACATTCATGTTAACAACTTCACAGCAGCAGCCGGAGGAGCTCGAGAACGTTATGGGACTGGAAATGGATGATTTGGACGAATTCAGTGATGAATTTGACATGGATGATTATGCTGAATCAGAAACATCGGAGCATCGTGTTCATGGTATTAATGAGGCTGAAAGGCAAAACATTGATGACATTTTTGCTAATAATGAGCCAAATATGGATGATGTATTTAGCGATCAAAACGAGCTTCAGGATACTGATGTAATCTCTAATTTCTCCGGTCACAATTCAGATGAAGATTTGGTTCCCAACGCATCAAATACCAAACAATCTATTAATGATATTGCTAACCCAAAAACTCGGAAATGATTAAGTGGAAAGTAAAAGAAGTGAGAAAGTTGAAATTTGGTAATAACTATATGATATTTATTTATCATGATTCTAAGCATATACATCTATAGTTGTACTGGATAGATCTAAACTAGCATGAATTTAATTGATTTAAAAAAACGCACATAGGGCGCCAAAAATGAAATGTAACAAAATATTAAACAATGTATGAATTTATAATAACAATATTACTCTATCAGGTCATCAATACGACTGATTTTTGGTCTAATACTCTTCTGACTTTGAACAACATGTAGTTCTGAAGGATTAGTTTCCTGCCATTCTTTCAGCTTATATGATTGGCCAGTTAAGTCCCAATAAATACCTCTGCATGTAGTGTAAATCCCATGACGACCTTCCCAGACTGGGAATACACAAACACAGAAAGCACTTATAAATATCCATATAATCATGACAACAACCCACCCTGTGAAGAATCGCTTACTGAATATATACTTTGTACCATACATGGGCATTGGCCAAACGACCAAGAAAGCCAGTGCAAAAAATATGCAGAGGAAATAAGCCCAGTTAAGAGCTCTTTTCAATTTCTTTTCTTCTTGGGCATCGTATTCAGATAAGTTTTCTGTATCGATCCTATCGAGTTCGTGCTTTTCAGTGGTCTTGATATGAGTCACGGCGTCTTTCTCGTCTTCTTTGTTGTAATCGCTCTCGATTAAGGAGCCTTCAGATTCATGTGCGATTTGTGTTTTACTAATGATTGGTTCTATTTCTGGGTAAGCTTCCAGAATTTCCTTTGTTTCGTCAACCCTAGAAATTTCTTTAAATAGTTCCATGTCGTAGTTCTGTGGTTTGAATAGAAATGTTAAAATAGGAATGAATATTGCTGGCGATAGTAATGCAACTAGATTACCCGTAAGCATGGGATAATCTTCAAATGATGTGGCAAGGGTGATTTCACCATAGAGTGACTTTGTACAAACTAGCCAAGACATTATAGCCAATGCTGTGCCCAAAATTGGTGATACGACAGCAGCAATTATATTTTGGCCTTTCCAGCAGAGAGTAAGTACCACGGGTAACACTGCACTACTGATAATAATCCCCATTAATTCATATAGGTAACCAAGATTGACACCAGCATAATATAATCCAACGGAAAATCCGCTCATACAAAGGCCAAATACAACACAAGCAAAATGAGAGGAATAGATAAGTCTCTTTCCATCAGCTGATGGATTTATATAAATCCGGTATATGTCATAAGTGAAAACAGATGATACGGCGATTAGTTCGGCGGACATTGCAGATGTGACAGCCATGAAGACCATGAGGCAAGTTGCAACAGCACCACCCTTTCCCATCACTGAGACAGCTGCTGCAGGTAGTACAAGGCCAGCGCTTACTTGCTCTGGTGTTAATGGATCAGGATATGTTGGAAATGATTTTAGTGTTTCAGTTGCTAGACATGCAAAACCCATGGTAACCGAAAGAAGAGCTGGAACTGCAAACCAAGCTAAACCACCCATTACATAGCCAGGTAGAGCGGCAGCAGGCGAAGCACTGATGGCTTTGTTCCAATATCCGTTATCAAGGAATACTGTACCAAAGTTTCCTACCAAGTTAATTATCAGGAAAATGCCACCGGACCTAGATGACATGGTCAGATATTCTCCTTGGGCGTTGTGTGGAACAGGGTGTCTTTTGGCGGCTTCGCGTACTAAATCATACACTTTACCAGGAGATCCTAGCACATCACTTGTCGCATAAACTTTGAATGCAAAAACCATAATAATAACTATGATGACACAAGTATGAATGAAATCTGTTAGAAAAGTAGCTTTAATTCCTCCAAATAAAGTATATATTACAACACCAACCGGTAGAAGGAAGCACGAAGCAACAGAATTCATTCCCGTCATACTTTCGAAGACAGCAGCACCTGATGTTAATAGCATTGCTGTAACTAGGATGTTTGTAGCAAATGCATAGAATAGATAGCAGCAGTGACCTATCTTACCATAACGCTTCCTAACTAATTCCAAGTATGTGTGTGCGTTAGGAGCTTTCTGTTTTGTTTTAATTGCCAAGATGGCGAAGGCCACGATCTGAAAACAAGCACCTGCTGAATATGAGTAGCCACCAAGCATACCATCCAGTTGTTTTGATGCTGAAGTAAGCAAAGTTGAACACCATATCCAACTAGAGACGACAGCAGCGGCCACCAGTCCTGTTTTCACAGTTCTTCCTGCGGTAGTAAATTCTTCTGCAGTAATTATTTCTTTTTGATATCTTCTTAGCATATAAGTCGTAAGTATCATGCCGACAGCAAATACAGTTCCCAGTCCGAGAACAATTGCATATCCTGCACCTTGAGGTAATGGAGCCTTGAACTCGCCCATGTTGTTTATTGAAAGATTAGTTGATTGATCAGTTTTTGGTTTTTATTTCAGTTATTAGAGTTATTGAAAATAGCATGGAAATCGAACACTCTTGGCCTTTTTATATAGGTATGTGAATGATAATTCTTATACCAGCTCATCTCATCTCATTTCAATTGATTTTTTGAAAGTTATAACAATGGTCATACAAATTTGCAAAACTTTATGGTAAAGCAAGATAAGATAGCTATTAAAACGCAAATTTGTTAGTGAGCTCCGTAACGCAGATCATATCAACGTTTATTTTGTTGAAAATAAAATGAAAACCTTAACATGCAGGCATACCTGTCCAGTTCCTACCCAAGTGAATCATCGACTCGATAGAGGTGATATGCTGTTTAATTTTTGCAACAGCATTTCACATACAGTTTAGCAAACAAATACCCTATATCAACGTCGATCTAAAACAGATGTAAGGTGGCAGATATGGGCTTCATATAGATGACATTGCATTAAAGAGATAACTTTCCTTTCATTCATTACACTATCTTCTGATAATGGGATGATATAACACCGATATGATTAGATAAGATCTTATCATTTTCCTATTTGGGATAGATAAGAAGAGATATTAGATGTAGATAAATCATCCCGTTCCCTGCGATGCAAAGCAGGGTAGAATGGAACAGCTAAGTGCAAGTTCCCGTCGGGATTTCTGCTATTCCTCTCTGGATCATTCTTCGGGCATATACACGACATTCATAGTGAGCTAGTCCTGTCAAATGGTCCAGTCAGCCATTCGGAGTGTGTTTAACAATTCGTCTGGTAACCTGATAGCAATGGATCCAAGATAGATCAAGATAGATCAAGATTAGAATCAAAGATAGGCAGCTTATCAGGTTTTTTTTTATTATCTGTATAATTTTGGGAGAAGTACTATTCTTAGTTCGTCTTGTTTACTATGTCATGTGTTCCAGCATGCGTATAACTTGTTGAATATGACTGGCTATGGCTGGCTATGATGGCCAAGAGGATGTTAGGAGACATGATTTTACACTTTTTTGTGACTGCTACGACTAGCATCCTAACATCACAGTGTATATGGCAAAATATCCTAATTGGGTAATTTTTTGTTTCAGTTTTTCGAAATTTTTTTTATGAAACGACAAAATTGATACTTAGCTGCTAGCGTGGGCGTTCATCACATGTATTATACGTGCAAATGGATGACTCGGATTCCAATTTTTTTTTCAAAAAGTTTTTTTGCAAAAAGTCGATGAGGACAGTTTAGCTATACTTCAAGTAACTTGTATATTAGCGTTTAGAATTATGAATTAGTATAATCTTTACTTTATCTTGCTCTCTCTGTTCTTTTTATTCTGGCTTTAACTCACCAAGAACAACAAAAAGGTATATTCATAATGTCTGACATTCAAAAGGATAAGGTTCAAGAGCAAGAAGCTCCACAAATCATCAAGATCAGAATGACCTTGACCTCTACCAAGGTTAAGCAATTGGAAAACGTTTCTGCTAACATTATCAGAAACGCTGAACAAAACAACTTGGTCAAGAAGGGTCCTGTCAGATTGCCAACCAAGGTTCTAAGAATCTCCACCAGAAAGACTCCAAACGGTGAAGGTTCCAAGACCTGGGAAACTTACGAAATGAGAATCCACAAGAGATACATCGACTTCGAAGCTCCAGTCAGCATCGTTAAGAGAATCACTCAAATTACCATCGAACCAGGTGTAGATGTCGAAGTTGTTGTTGCTTCCAACTAAACAACTTTATTCAATCGTTGAATAATTTGATTTTTTCTCTCTTTACTAAATTCTCTTTTTTTTTAAAAGAAATTAAAATGCGTTTGAAGTTGGTATTGCTCTGATTTGGTATGTGTATCGCGACATCTCTGTTAAATGGTTATTATAAGTTCGGGAAACGGACCACTCTAGGTAAACACAGTTCCATATACCTCTGTCTTACTATCAGTGGAAACTTCAAATAAAAAATCGTCTCTATGAACTGTAATGTCCATGATATATACATTCTGTTATCTTTGCATCATATTTTTAATATAATATATAAAAATTTTAATTTCATTTGATTTTTTAAATTTTTTGACGTCCTCACCCAGTTAACTTTAATCTTTAGTTGCATGATTTGAGTCATGGGAGTATCTCAAAGGTGTACTATTATTATATACATATATACAAGGTTTATTTACAGTACAAACTACCTAGTTTTACCACCAGCTGCTTTGAACAACGCGATATCGTTTTCTTCCATGATATATTGCTTACCAACACGTTTGATTAATCCTTTTTTCTTAAGATATGATTCATTTAATGGAGGCTCTATATCTCTCAGAGATTCATAATTGATGATGTCCGCACTTATAAACGTCTCCTGCAAATCGGTATGAATTACACCCGCAGCCTCTTGTGCGTTGTTACCTCTGCGAATGTTCCACTGTCTCACCTCTAATGGACCACATGTGTAAAAGCTGATCAGCCCCAGTAAGTGCTTCATTCTAAGTATAATGTCTGGTAGTGCAGTCCTCTTATCAGATGTGTTAATATCAGTACCTGCAACATTCTTACAATATTGTGCTAAACCAGACTTGTCATTATTTTTTGTGTATTCTAGGTAATTCTTCTCATATTCAGCACTAAAGTATATCAAATCATCGTTAGGTGAGTATTCTTTTAACCATTCTGTAACTTCTTTTGAGAAAGCAGCATTTTCTAGGGTATTTTGTGAATGTAGTTGTAAATACTCTTCGGGACTAACATTAAGTAAAGTTAATGATGGTTTAGCTGTCAAGAAATTATTACGTCTCAACACTTTGATTTCATCCACATTCCATTTCTCATCTTCATTCTTAAAGTTGCTTATCTTCTTACCGTCATAAAGATGTTCTTCTAATTTACCAAGAAGCTCGATCTCGAAATTGTACTCCTGGTACTCTTTAGAGTTTTTGGATAGCATTCTAAGCTTTCTAGAGGCCTTTTCACGTACATTGTCAATGAATTCAAGGTCCTTAAGAATCAGTTCATCCTGAACTACCGATAAATCACGTACCGGATCGACATTTCCTTCAATATGTGTGATATTCTCATCCTTAAACCCACGTACCAGATTAAATATACCATCTACATGTCTTATATCGCTTAGAAACTTATTCCCAAGGCCATGACCTTCTGAGGCACCCCTAGTTAAGCCAGCTATGTCGTAAATTGTTAATGCAGCAGGTATAACTTTCCCACTCTGATAAAGTTTCTGCAATACTGGAAGTTCTGGAGATGGTATGGGTACTTTGGCAACTTCAGGATCTATAGTTGCGTATGGGTAATTGGCAGCGGTACCTAAGTGCGAGTTGGTTATAGTTTGGAAGAAAGTAGATTTACCAACATTTGCAAGTCCTACTATCCCTGATGTTGGGTTATTGGTGACCTTCAAAGCATCCAGGATATTTGGCAATTTCATCTTAGCCTTCTTGTTAGTAGTTGGCTTCATCTTAAGCACTTGATGTCTCCCTTCTTTTCAGGTTAAGATCGCATCACCCAAAATGGGCGATTCAGAACAAAGTATAAAGTAGTCAAGATAGTTACAAAAACCTTAAGTTATAGGCCATAGCAGCCTATTAAGATCATAATATAAGCAATTGGAATTTTTGTTGTGTGTATAATGTATTTACTATTTTTACGAGAATGCGAATTATGCGAATTGTAAGAACTTGAATTATAGCGTCAGTTCATTGAGTAGGAAAGTCATTCAGTTACCGTGAATGAAATCTTGGATGAATGGATCGACAATAAACAACTCTGTAAAGTGCAACTATACTCTTCTCTATCATCTTTCAAATTGGTGCTGAATCAGTATCTCATCTCATTATAGGCTTTCCAACTGGAAAAAATGCGAAAACTGAAAAATTATCTGCCAGACCAAATAAAAGCATAAGAAGAGATGAGCACTGCGGGGGATCCAACTATGAGCATCCTTAAAAAATCATTGTTGTTGGCCAATAGAACTATAGTCGTCTATTATTAGTTTGTTGGGATAATGGACGCCGAATTGCAAGCCTTAAGAGAAGCTCGTCTTGCTGAACTAAAAAGAGGCACATCTGATTCTAACGGCGGATCAAATGGAGGTGCTCCCCAGGAACGTATAGGATCCTCAATATCACGATTCTTGGAACCTGAAGCGCTTGAGAGGCTATCTAGAGTGTCATTGGTAAGGCCTGATCGTGCGCAAGCAGTGGAGAACTATCTTAAACAATTGGTATCTACAGGCCAGTTAAGAAACAAGGTCAGCGAGAAGGACATTGTACAAATCCTTGATGGTGTCGCTAAAGAACAAAACAAGAAGAACGAAACCAAGATCATATTTGATAGAAGGGAAACTGTTGAGGACGATGTTGAACTAGAAGATGATGATGACTTCTTTGACTGATACCTCGCCCATACATTGTCTATGATGAATTTTCCTCTAGCTCCTAGCACATTTTAATCAATTCCTTGTATAGTAAATATGACTATTCTAATAAAATGCATATGTCTCCTTCTAATCTGTCTCATAATCGATCAGGGGAGTGAACACCTTTTGAGGCTGTCTACAATATCAATATGAGTCAAGATTATAATGGCTGTCAAGATGGCTGCCTCCATATATTGTATTTCGCCTTTCACAGTTAGTACGTGTGTTTATACTATTCTCTAAAGAAAAAGAGAACTCCACATTTCTATAATAAATTTAATAGGGTTGATTTACTATTCCTGCCATTAAGCTTTCAATAGTAGATAATGGGAATACTACAAGAACTTCGGATCCCCCGTTCCTTTCTCCTTACCAAACTCATATAACGAAGCCATACCTGTCTCTCCACTCCGTGGTCTCTTCATGTTCTTGTAGACCCAGAATGGTGGTAGTGAGGGCATTAGTGTGTAAGGGGGTATTGTGAATTAGGAGGTGTGAGATGCCAATGTTGCTTTGACGTATAGAACCGAGTTAGAGAACTTCGACAGCTCTGAATCAAAACGTTCTCATCTTCATTTTTATCCTCTTTGTACTCCCTAGAGAATCCCCTTTCGGGTAGATTGTGCACCGTGATGACAAGCCCAACATAGTGATAACAATACTACGACCACCCATGATGTCATTATTACAGTCCCTAATAGAAAAGGATTGCTTTTTCTATTATTGCTTTTGTGAAGCAGGTTCGAGGTTTCTAATTCACAATTCGAAATCAAATAAGCGATGCCTCCGGTCTCAAAGAATGTAATAGATAGCGGAGAGGATTCCAACGCCCAGAAGGAAATTTGATCAAAGCAACACCCCACCAAGTAGGCACCCAGCAAAAAAAAGATTCATACTATCCAAGTAATATACATTATGCTATGTAATATATATGTGTAACTTCTTGCTATATAATATATATGTGTAACTTCTTGCTATATAGGTAAAGCTGGCTATACTTTTTCTCGAAACTGCAGTAAATCCTCAATCCGCTACCGCAAAATTATTCCCGGACTCCGAATATATAAAGGTAAAAGGTTCATCTCAGGGAAAAAAATTTTGGAAAGAAGTAATAGTTGAGAGATGCATAGTGCTAGCAGGGTGTTGATGCAGATGGAGCGTGACAAGATGGCGTTTAAAGTTCCTCAGATGAAGCCACCGCAGATTAATGTTAGCGATGAGCCCCGTAGTGTCCTTATGGATGTGCCTGTGCAGGCGAGTTGCAGCACTCTCAGGGCTGGGGGATACAGGAACAAAGTGAAGTTGGCACCTGGACATAGTGCACTGGACTGGCAAGAGATGGTCAGTACTAAGGGTAAAGCTGGGAAACTAATCACTGGAATAGACAGTATAAGAGAAGATCCTAAGGTTCTTGAACATTTTAAAGAGGTAAACTCGCCACAGAGCTTGATCCAGCTGGAGAGAGGAGTTCCTACTTACGCTATTAGGCCGCCTTTATGCATAGATGCACATGAGCTAGCACGCCATAATACTGCAGAGGACTGCTGGACTGTCATAAATGGTAAAGTTTACAGCATCTCGTCGTATTTAAGTTTCCACCCTGGCGGTGCGAAGATTTTGATAGATAAATCGTCGGGACAGGACTCAACAGTGCTATTTAATAGGTATCATAGATGGATCAGTGTTGAGAAAATGTTAGAAACTTGTTTGGTGGGTGTTTATGTCGGATGAAGTTAAGAAAACGAATTCAACAGTTTTTTAATACTACGATAGGTGAAGAGGATTGGTGAAGGAGAGTGTCCTAGGTTTGCATTTATTTATTATTATATTTTTATTACTCGAGGAAGGATTGTCATATAGTTCTTTCTTGGTCATTAATTGTTGGTCTCATGCATCTTTTGTTATAAATACATTTGGGAATCCCACTATAAAAGTACTACCAGTAGTTGGGTTAACGAACTAAGCATTCTATACATTTTATATTCAGTATTCATAAGTCTTTATTATTACATTTTGAGAAGCAGTCATTTGAACATATATGACAAATTAGTTATGTGAACTTTTGACGATTAATTGTATTTCCATAATTTATAATATTATCATACAACTTATAAAAATAGTAGCACAGTAGTAATAATAGCTAATCTAAAATGAAGTGAAAACCCTTCTTATAAAATGTGAGAAAATAACAGTGAGCACTTGTTGAATATACAAGAGACAGTTGATTGAGATTACAATTTAAAGTTTTGCAATTTCCTTTGAACTTCTTGTTCCCAGCTAGATTTGTTCTCGACATAGCGATCATAATATTTCTTCTTTTCGTACTCTCCTAGCGATTTCCACCTTCTTCCAATGAGAGAGGCCAAATCACCAAAACTTAGGGATGGGTTTTGGCTCTTGATCTCCTCACGAACTTCATTCGAAAACAAAAGGAATGGTGATAGCGGCTTCTTAGGTGGCAGCATGGCTTCAAACTCTTGTTTCTTGGTCTTATATTCCTCTAGAGCTTGCTGAGTTTTCTGGAAGTAGGGTTCCTTCTCGTATTCAGACAGTTGTCTCCACTTCTCACCCAGAACTGCAGAGATCTCTTTCGTCGATAGTCCGGGGTTCTCAGCCGTTGCATTAGCACGCTCTTGAACTGTGTACAAAATGAAGGCGGCAGCAGGCCTCTTTGGTCCAAACTGCTTGATTAAGTCCTTCCTGCTAACACCACTCTTAGCATCCTTATCCTTTCCCTTAGCACCTTCAGCGGTTTTGCTCCAAACAATGGGCGAAGTCTGCAAGAACCTCACACCAGCACTTCTGCTCACCCCACGTATCAAATTCAATGCCAACATATCTTGCAAAATTACTCGATTATCTATGAATCTTTTGCCAGTTGTGAATCTTGTACCATTCAAGATGAGCTAGCTAGGATCCTTATTTACTCTGAAATATTTTGGTGTTTCGGGTTTTGTTCCAGCGAACGGACCTTCGAAAGTACAGCCATTATGGTAGCCAGGGACTGTTGGAAGAGATTCGGAACACCCAGAGTGATTGGTAACAATTATCAGCTAATAATCAGAACTTCCAAGTAGTATTATATATATGCTTCTGGCTTGGCAATAAGCATTTCTGATACTGTATTAGCCCTGGCATGCCGTCAATACCGAAGGCTCAGCCCATATCATCAGCAACGCTTTTAAGCTTAACGAGTTCCGGAGGTGAAATTTCCTGGAATATAAAGGCTACGCAAGTCAGTTCGGTATAGTTGTAGATTAAAGATAGTGGGGGCACTTTTGTATATCCCCGACATAGAGAGTTGATAATTGTTAGATAATTGAGATACTGAGAAGATAGCAATGGCATTGGGTATCACGCAGTTTATCAATATTGCGGGTCTGTTGAAGGACTTGAAGAGTTTCAACTTCAGTGTCTACGGTAAGTGGTTTGGGTACATTAACATTTTCCTTTGTATAGCGCTTGGTATTGCGAACCTGTTCCACGTAAGCGCAGTTATAGCGTTTGGAATAGTCGGTATTGTCCAAGGTCTGATTATATTGTTCATTGAGATTCCATTTCTGTTGAAGATATGTCCCCTAAGCGACAGGTTCATAGAATTCATAAAGAGGTTCGAGACCAATGGATACAGATGCATCTTCTATACTTTAATGGCTATAGTCCAGTATTGCTCATTGGCGGTAATGACCACTAGTTTACTGGTCCTTGGTATCACTTTGACCATCTCCGCAGTGAGCTACGGTATTGCATTCACTAAGCACCAAGAATTTGCAAACACTAATATAATCAAGAACCCAACTGATGAGGACTTCCCTCATGATGCAGTGGTTAGAGAAATGTTATGATATTGAAAACCCTTGGCTTTTACTCTGTTAAAGCTTGTAACAGTCCATATGTAATAAAATAAAAGTAACTAAAATAAAAAGTATAACTACATTCCTAGATAATTTAGAATAATACGACGATATTTTCTTTTCAAATGTCACTTTGGAATTTGAAGTGGTACTGCAGTTATCATTTGTACAAAACATAAAATGTTGAACAAACGTTATGAGCCTTACACCATGATTCCTTAATCTTCAATAAAAAAGGAATTTATCCTTTCTTTTTTTATTTTCTAACCCTCCTTATATAGCTCCTAAATAGATATTTAATAAGTCATAACTTATCAATCCACTGGCAGGGGAACTTGTTTTCCTTTGCAAATACTTGTATAATACTTATCTGTTTTCTCTCACCATAATTACATAATGTTTTTTGTCTCTCCTCCGAAAGGCACACCATTGTGCATCTCGCAGGCAAGTGAGTGATAATGAAAATAAAGAAAGAAAAAATATTTTCTCGAAACTTTGTAGGCCGATTTGGTAGTATGGACTACCTTGTATCGTACTTTCTATTTGTACTTTGTTGATGACAAGTGAAAACCAGTACTTTTAGTACTTTTTTCTTAGTTTTCATGTTGTTTACTATATACATTCTACTGCAATTATCTAGAGGAAAAAACTTCCTTGTCTATCGCAAGGTCCTTGTTGTGTGCCTTCAAAATAGTATGGTGTCCACAACGTTAATGAATTAACGTAGAAGCCAAGCACTGAGTATAACTTGATGTACAATATTTTCCAACTTGGAAACATAAGCTCTTTGATCCATTTCCTTGATACAATTATATAGCTTCAACTTTTCCTTAGATAATAACTAATTCATTTGCTTTTTTTTTTCGATTGACTTTTTTAGACTTATTGGTAAACTGCTCTGTTAAAAAAATTTAATGAATGTGCTGGTACTATTGACAGTTGGTCTAACTATGTGCCTATTAATTTTTTCCTTTTTTCTTTTTCCCGCAAATGTTTCCCAGAACTAGTGGATATATATATTGCTTTACATCAACGTTTTGAAAAATTGACAATGTAAATGGTATTTGTTACTGACTCTAATTATCAAAGCTACCTTAATTAAGAATTTGCAACAGCAAAAAAATATACTTGTACCATTATAACTCAGTTTAGAAGTTTATTGCCCACAATTAGCCTTGGGATAGTCATGTCGTCAAAAACAGGTTAGCTTATCTCATTTTCTTTTGACAGGATAACTTAGCATAACGATCAAATGTGTTAGACTGAAGTTAAATCGATGGCTGCTTGCAGAAATCAATTTCTTGATAGACATGTTATACTGTGTCTTTGCCTGATGCGAACGATTGTATACTATCTGGCGTGGCTCACAATTATTGAAGTACTTGTAAAAAGTGGGAGAAAAAAGGTGCGTGGGCAACAACATTAGGAAAAACAGGCAACTAGTTTGGTGCCTTCTGTCATCGCCAGGAGATAAAGGCAACTGCTGCAGTTATGGTAACCTTGATTGTCTCCGACAATGATATCAATATCCAAATGAACTCATACCTTTTGCGCGCCACATCTAGTAATTAAATGCCTGTCTACACCACTTGGCACTAAATAAGAACTCTGAAATATCAAGCCAAGATCCATTGTTCCTCAGAGATGTTTTCTGTTCTGGCAATGTAAGTCAGAAATCCTTCAATAATTTTAGTTCATTGTTTTTTTACTATTTGGAGATGATATCAATTTGATGTATGTTGGTACAATTGAGAATGACGCTATGCTCATCGGCTTGAGCGGACCCGGTTACTAATTGGTTTGCTATGATTAGACATTCACATACATATATCTAGCTGAATCGATAGTTGGTATCTTTTCCGTCTGATAAACGTCGCTATAGGATTGCTATTTTTATGCGAACTTTTGTTTTTACTCCACGTTTCTTTGCGAGTCATAGCCAAAATATTTGGCCTCTAATATACCGAATTGTTGAAAGCATTTGAAATCATTAATGGTGACGGAGTATTTGTCATTTTTCAACTCCTTTACCTCTATTGTCTTGTGAGATAGAATATCAGTGATGCAACCATGTCTGCGCAGTACAGTCAAACGGCGCTATTCAAAACCAACAGAACAGGCATTCATAAAAAAAACCTAGATGCTATTAGTATATGAACATGTTATCAAGTTGGTGTTTGCTGATAAATGAGGCTAATTATTTGCCTTGAATATTGGTCACATAACACAACACATATATCAAAGGTCATGACTTTAAATTCCAGAATGTAATTTTGTGTTGGACAGCATATTGCATATTATTTTGATAGTGATAGCTGTGTTGTGGCTTCTTATACTTAACACTTCTTTGATGGAAAGGATAGAGGCAATATTCGGCATATTCACCAACAGTACATGGTTAAAATATTATTGCTGACATGCACAAAAATAGGTAGATATACTAATCGATGTTTGTTCGTGTTCACTTGAATCAAACTTGAGAGACTATCAATCTGTGCAGATTTAGTCTACGCTCATTGGCAAACAAATGTTAGGGATTGCAATGTTATCAAAATTGTATTTTTAGCATTGTAAAGAAATAAACCGAGCGGTAGTTGTCATACTTTCAACTAACTATTTGGTACTTTACCTTTATGGTAAATTGAGTTTGGGTTGATTCTAGTGGTTGTTTCTCAAGTTTAAGGTGGAAAGAGCTCTTAAGTAAATTCTATCATTTCCGCCATAAACTGAAAATATAGTGCTATCAACTTTCAATGATTGCTCCTTAATAATTCACAATTCGTTGAAGTCTATGATTGGCTTTAGGCCATTTGGGATAGGTATGTCATTTTAAAAATTGCCACTTATCAAGGAATAATTCATAGGTCTATGGGTACATTTGTGTTTGGTTTATGGCAAGTATATGCTAATCCAAATGGTAGTAGTCATGTGAGATGAAACGCTTGCAGATACTTTAATTGTCGTAAAACTGAGAGGACAGCGTTATGGTTGTATTTGATTTAGTACTCATATTGTGAGAAATCCAAAAATTTTCAGATTTTGCATTCATATTACAAAATTTGAATAATCGGCCACATCCTATGGATTACAAATGCGTTAACGAAAATATCATTTGAATTGTTCCTAGTGATTTTATTTATTTGCTTGGTTATTCCATAGGACTTATTGACTTCAGGATTCTAAGATCCTTTTCTCGTTGTTGCGTTAATAAAAAATTGCACATCAATATCGAGCAGTTGCTTATATGAATGTAAGTTTTACACGATGCATTAATTTGATCTTTATGATAGAAATATTATAAACTTTAAAAAAGCATTTATATGATTACAACATAATTCTTTGAGGCTTTTGACTCATTGAGAACTAAAATACAGTGGGATTAAAATATTACAATAAGCCAATACTTGTAAAAAGTATGGCAGTCTTAATTAAAAAAATGCGATATTATTCAGTTTCGGTAGAAACTAAGGAAATGAAGATGATTTAACATATACCTATTCCAGAGGTACCAGTTAAAGTTCAATTGTGCTTATCGATCACAGTATTTAAGATATTCTTCAGCTCATCTTTGTTGAGCAAGCCTTCATGGATAAGTGTTTTTGTATCTGGGTATTCAATTGTACCATCGATTTGTTTACTTAACCTTTCGAGTATTGGCCAATTGAATCTCATGTTGCGAGAGTTGATTTCTTGAAGAAGATTGGGGACATGTTTCAGCTTCATATGTTGAAGTAAGTTGTCACGTCTCTTATGGCGACTATTACACCATGGACATAAGAAATGTCTTTGCTGTGAATGTGAAAGCAAATGCCTCTTTAGCCAAGATTTACGTTTGAACAATTTTGGGCATAAATGACACCTATGAGGAAATGCCAGAGAGGATACCTCTATTTTTTCTCCCTGGTTACCGAACATCATCTCGTTCGTAACTCCTAACTGAGTAGTGAGAGATGGATCCGCCCGGGGCAGTAAATAATTTGTTTGGCCCAAAATTGGATGCGAGTTAATTCTGGATACAACATTATCTGATACTGTTTTTGGTTGCTCCTGCATAACATATGTGTAATTTGGATTATAATAAACTCCAGCACTTCCTATAGGTGGACCGATTGGTGCTCTAGAGGCATCGGCATTATAAGATATGGCATTATTCGGTACACTTCCTAAGCGATTGTCCGCGTACACTACTTGATGAGCCAATGGTGGTGTATTTTCCGAAGAATTGAACATGATCTGGTTACCGAAGTTAGTCTGTTTATCCTGATCCAGCTTTACATTTGCAAATTTAGACTGTGTATGAGATGGAATGATAGGTAATATTGATTGCAAAGGTCTTTGAAATGATGCACCTTTTTGATTCGGAGTCAATTGATGAATATTTGATACCGAAAGCCTAGGTGTGTTTTCAGGATGAGTGTTATTACCATAACTTACCGACGGTGATGCTATCTTGGCCTGATTTGTTGTTGCTGCTACCAGTGTGCTTCCTGAATATGATTCTGTAGTATTTGAATTGCTTGCCAAGAATGGTGGGCCGTGAGCATGCCAAACATACGAGACACCTTGCGGTAACGGAGCCGTATTTGCATATAGATGAGTATAATCATGAGATCGGTTAGGTGCATCAGGTGGTGTACCGACAAAATAAACTTGACCGGCTGTATTGCTATTTCCAATTCTCTGACGTAAGGAATTTGACCAGTCATATGGCATCTTTGATCCGTTATATTGGTAGTGCTGCGTTACAGGATGAACCTGGGACCCAGTTGTGGTGTATAACCCTGGTTGGCTTGTAGTATCTACAGCTGAGAGGTCGAGTCCTTTTGGCGCCTGCGCCTGATGATCAAGATTATTTGATATCTCGAGGGAACTTTTTTCTTCCTTTCTTAAAGAGTGTTTGGCAACAGTAGTGTCGATATTACCATTTGAGCTAGAAAGAATGTGACTAAGTCTGGGATCATTTTGCCCTTTGGTAACACTTGTGTTCAAGGCATTATCCAATGCATGGTCATTGTTAGTCACCATCGCCCCTGAACTACCTTCGCTGCTATTTGACAGACTTACAGTTGAATTTCCAACTCGCGGTACAGGATTAGTTTTTGTCCATATATATCGCACACCTTGGTTCAAAGCTGGTTGTACAGCTTTAGGTGTTAAGTTGTTATTTTTTGAGTATTTGTCAAATGCGTGTTGTAAGTTTTGTCTCGCAGATTCAGTTTCAGTACCATTTATTGTTGGCAAATTTCTCTGATATGGGACTTCTTGCTGTTGAGATTTAACTCTACTAACGTTCTCGCTAATAGGATACAACTTTCTAATTGAAAATGTATGTTCTCGATCTGCAACAGCTATTTCATTTGCTTTATTACTGGACCCTAGATGGTTGATTGGAGCAGCATGCCTTCCTCGATCCTCCTCTACAGCACTTGACGGATTGCAGTCTTCAGAAGCACCGTCCTTCATCAGTTACTAAGGAAGCAATGTATGTTCCTTAACTAGCTGTTGTAAACTTCAACACAGTGTTCCGTAATATTTGTACTTTCCGCAAGAATTTGGCAATCCTTACTTTGTCCAGGCCAGAGTATCACCGACTTCTCAAGAAATTAAACTTTTTTCTTTTTCGCTCGCTGCGATCTTTGTAAATAGGACCTGAGGGAGTGAAAAAAAACTGACTTAATCTTTTGGAAAGGACAAAACAAGCACAATCACAAAAAACTTGGAGAAGAAATGCGAGTTGGTTGTTGGCAACGTTATTTCTTTCACTTTTGATTATTATCAGGGTATTGAAACCGTATCTTAAATCTTCAGCGACTAATATAATGCCGAATGCAGAATTACTTAATCACTTATCAGTGTAAACAACAGATTAATAGGTCTATTGTTCAGTTAAGATGTAATGATGTTTGAAGGAAATTCTCTCCGATCTATTAAGTTATGTTTCTTTGAGGGTAGCTCAACGAAAAAACTCTATCGAAGAAAGAGTATGTCACTTGGAAAGCCAGAGGTCGTTTTTTCCTTTTGGCCCTTTATCTCTAATTATGACAATGCCAAGTAAATAAATTTTCCTGTGAAATGGATCCGTTAGATGCAAATAAAAAACAACTTTACCAAAACTTTAACTTGAACGAATCCAGTTATGAAAGCTAACTGGATAACAGATAACTGAAGAATGAAGTAATGGCACTTGATAGACGTTTATCACGGTAATGTGTTATTGACCGTGGTGCTGGACAAAGGTTATATCTATGAAATAACGTTCTCACTGTCTTCTTTCAATATGCAAGAAACAAAATAATCAAGAGTACTTTGTTGGTTGCAATTTGAGGGTTGTGAGCTTCTGATTAGTTGGCTTATTACAGTACTTTCCTTATGGTTATCTCTTGTTATTCCTGATTGTTTGCAGCCTGTATTCTCGCAAGGGATTCTAGATTGGAAGAAGTATGAGTTGGTGAGTAATGTGTATTTCAAAATATGCGCACAATTTGGTTGTAGTGTATGAGCTGATCTTATGTACAATCTGAGAAGTTTCTTGGAGAGTGGAAAGGAATTGAATTGTTGGAAGTAAGTTGACAACTTTGCAAGTGCTAGAATTGGTATTTTTATGGAGCTATAATTTAGCAGTCTCTTTTCTTTTTCTTTAAGTAACGAATGTAAACTAACAGATGTGAGGGATCACCTTTATTGGTATGTGGGAAACCTCGATGTAGCCACGGTAGTATTGAAACTATATTGTAGAGAAGGCTTGTTCTGAAATGAGTTCTTGTTGTTTATCCACTATAGATTGATCCCACGAGGAAGGAAGTTTTTTTAAACTTGATTGCTTTTGTGAGTAAGAGTAGTAAGTATGAATCTCTTTCTTTCTTTTCTTGGGTGAGCGGAATGTCAAACGTCAAAAGATTGCCTATTCAAAGTTGTCTATTTTTTCTGCAGATCCTTGATTTGAAATGTAAAAATATCTTCTCTTTAGTATCAAGTATTCACCTAATACAGGGGAATCCAGGTTAATAGAAGAAGTGTTGTATGTTGGCAAAAGTAGATACGGAGTGTAGTCTTTGTATTAGTAGGAATACAACTGCGCCAATGAGCAAAGCGGATCTTTTCTAAAGTAGGTAATAACTTTGAGAGAGAGAGTGTGTGTGTTTGTGTGTGAAAGATAGAAAAAAAAGACGGTAGTGCTCTTCAAGAAGATGAGACCAGAAATCGGCTATTAAAATATGAAAAATTGATCTCAGCTAAGAACAAGAAACTATATGTTAGCAAGAGAGCAAGAAATAAGATTAAAGGGAAGTTCAAGTAGCATAAAGGGAGTAAGATTAGAAAAGGGAAGTTTTGATGCTGAGAAATCATAATTGATATATATCAATTTTTTTTTTTGGATTCTTTTTGTAGATTAAAAAAAAATAAAATTAATACAGAAGAGTAATAAGGGACAAAGTAAAATTTTAACTTTATTAGCTAAGAACTCTGGGAGAGGGATTTTAATTTGCTGGATGTAAGATAGTTTAAGAAAGGGAATCTTTCTCAGCTTTTTAGTGGTCTTTTTTGAGACGAGTAAGGTGGGAGGATTGTTCTCTTCTGTAAGTTGGCGAGTGTGTATGTTTTTCCCACTTGAATGTTTTGTTTTTCCCTCTACTGTTCTTCTCTAACCGAGTATAGCAGGGGAGAAAGGGAAAAAGTATATCTTTAAATTACAAGAAAGAAAGAAAAAAAAATCTATTGTTGCAATTGTTCTCGGGAGACAACAAACGAGAGCAGAAGCCTAGATGAAAAAGAAAAAACCACTTTGATCGACGCTATGTACGTGTTGTCAAGGTGTTTAGCTTTTTTCCCAGCTCTCCCACAACACTTTTCGTTGGTTATTTCTTTGATTTGATTTTTTACGCAAATGGAAATGATCCCAATTTGTGTATGAAGAAATTACGTTTGTTAGGCATTTGTGTTTTATCTTCATTTTCTTTTTTTTACCAGCTTTTCTTTTGAGTAATCGAAACATTGAAAACACTGAAAACATTGAAAGCATTGAAAGCTTCTATGCCGGGTATATGGTTGTTCTGTGCTTCATGATCTTCTAGCAGGGACAAAGAAAAAAGAAAATTGTTCTGAGAAGATAATGATATGATGGGCATCTCTACTGCACTGTCTACGCTATTTGTCTACTTTACTTATCTTTTATGGGGAGCGTATTCCAGCTGATTTTGTCCACATTATTTACATCGAGATGTTGTGCAGATATTACTTAGTCCATACTAAGCATCGATGTTCAAGTAGGGGAGGGGGGTAGGGGGAGGAGTATGAAATTCTCAGTGGGTGGCAGAAATCCCACAGTAATCTGCTACATGTACGGAACAGCTGCAAGGAAACATGTACCAAAAATGCAGAGAACCGAGTCGGAAAGAAACATATTCTTATTGCAATCACAGAGAACATGCCGTAGAGCACTCGCAAAGAATTTTTTGATCTTCTCTCTCTTTCTCATCTTTCTTGTGACTTACGTCTTATCTTGTTCTCACGAATATCGGTAGCTAGTTGTAGAGTAAATGTATTGGTTTAGGTGGATGAGAGAACAAAGTTAAGAAGGGGTACACTCTCTTCGCAATTCCTATGAGACAAAAACACAACATCACTGCGGACAATTGATGTGATTCCCTTGCAAAGAAATAGTTGTTGTAGGTAATAGCTAAAAGTTGCTAATAGGAAAAGAATGGCCGGGCAAGAGGTAAGATAAAATACTCCCTTGTCTCCATTTTTTTACTTCAACCCGAGACGAGACAGAAAGTTAATTTGATTGGCATGCTTTGCTTATACCATTTTCCATCATTGGGCAGCTCTTATTGTGGGTACACGGAGGATGAACGGATGTCGTTAGTTTTACTAATGGTAGAAGATGAGTAAAAGACATCCTGCAACTGTTTCTATGATACACATTCCAAAATAAACCATAAATTCTACCTGAGTTTAGATAGCAGCGAAGCTCGAGAAAGAGTATGATACGGGAAAGACAATTGGAAGAGGAGGGACAAAGATGAACACTGCGCAAGGACAATGGAGCAATAACAGCGTAAGACGGACGTTGGCAGGCAGATCCACGAAAGTAAAAAAAATTGAAAAAAAAAAAGAGAATAACAGGATAGGTTCTTGTGTCGAATGTATAGCTCTTAGAAATCAGCGCAGCAGTGATTCAAATATGACGTTCGTACGTTGTCAACACATACAGAAAAGAAAGTGAATACAAGAGAATTTTGTTTGTTTAGCTGCGTGATTCTCATGAGAATCTGAACATGGCATATAGGAGAAGAGGCCTACGGGATGTTTCGAGTACAGTGGGTAACTTGGTGAAGGATTGGCTCTTGCTGAAGCTAACAGCAGGTATTGTGTGCTATTATCGACTAGGGTAAGAAAGGGCGTAGGCCTTAGAGTATGGCGTACAACCGGACAAAGGATTTGCCCACCGTCCATTGTGTGCGGGTAGTGTTTGAAATTCTGCTTGAGTTAAATGTGATTGTCGATTGTACAGCTGTTTCTTCCTGCTCACTTTGCTTTCCTACAGGCGTTGGTCTAAGGCTTGGAAATTTGACAGGGCTGTACTAGCCACCATATAATATGCTCTACTACAGAAAGCAAAGATTCGCGAAGAGGAAAACTTAATGAAACAGTTGATTACTCCTAGTTCTAATGTTATTGGAGCTTAACCTCTTGGCTAGATATAAGAGGAGGCAGTGTTTTTTTTCTTTTAAGAGGGAGCAGTGACGAAATGACAGACTAATTTGTCTTAAGTTTGACTAAAGATGAAGTCGTTCGCTGACAAATAAGAAAGGAAAAACACAACCTTTATGAAGATATTGTATTTGCAGTTGTAGTCAATACGGGACCCATTTTCAGCGCATCATAAAGATTTGCTTATTTGCTTAAACTGAGGGATATAATTGTGAATCTCATTCTTGAATGATTGGTACTACTAGCATACATTCAAAAAGAAAAATTCTGCTAGTCCTCCTGATGTTTAATCCAAATAAATATCCCCTCGAGTTAGGTAATTTTCATGCTCCCAATCCTAGGAATCCAGAATCCGGCAAGCAAAGTAGCAAAGGTAAAATGGTAGCTATCATTACATCACACTGTAGAAACTCAGCGTAAAAAATATAAAAGTATAGCTTAATGTTCCTTGTGTCTATAGGCGTAACAGGTACGAGGTTCGAAAGCATTTCTCAAAGACATTGTTTAGCGCTGCAACAGCTTCTGAGAAGGGTCTTAAATAAAGACAAGATACAATACTAAAATTACTAGGCATTTTTACTTAGGGTCCTAGAAATTCCTTTATATTTACAAATATATGGGCAGAAAAAAGTGAATACAAAGTACTACAAACAGAAGGTTGTTTGTTACATAAAAAAACACGGTGAATTGACAGTTAAAGGAAAAATAAAATCATTTTAGTAGTAGTGCTGCTTGGTAAATAAAAAAAGAATTTTGTCTTTTTATTTTATTATAATCAATAAGAAAAAGAAAAAGCAACAATTGTTTACTGTGCCAAGGAGTGTTCCATTGAAACTACTTTCCTAGTTTAATTTGAATTATTATCACAAAAATATCTATTCTGCCCTAATATTCGTTCTTTGATTAAATTTGAGTGTTTTTTGTTTTCAGTATGGATAAATGGGATTGGAAAAGGCCCTATGTACTAAGAATTTACTGAGTTGTGTTGATTTCTTTTACCCTCTTGCTATAGAGTAAAGCAATTCGCTGGAAAATCATATCTAGCTCACTGGTCTTAGACATATAGATTCAGGTCTGTTCCTAGTATGTTAATCAAGATTGTATTCAATCTTTTTAAGCTATACTGATAATATCAAAATTACCATCGCTCGAAATGTAAATGATAAATTGGCACTGCGAAAGACAGATTCTTTTAGGGGCAAATGTGACACAATGGCAAACCCAATCTTCTTGGAGGTTCGTCCAAGTTGTGGGAGGAGTGGCTCTCATAAATGGGAATCTACCATGCTAGTGGCAATCAATTTTCATACATTATGATAGGCTGCTGTATATGATTGCATTTCGGATAAGTATTTCCAAAAAGAGAATTGAAGAAATTCTACTTGAGAGAGGCCTTTTTTGTGTTATTGAAAAGAAGGAGATATATCACCATTTCGCGCTAACAGTCACCTGTAAGCTTAATAATTCCTTAAAAGGGATAACAGACAATAATTAGAAAAAGAAAAGTTTGGCGCTATTGTTCGCCTTTTACTGTGCTCTTCTAATTTTAGTTGGCTCGCAAAGCCATTGTTTAGCTAGCATCCTTTAAGAGACGACTGTATACCGTGTAACAAGTAATTGATCACCTGTTTGGAAGGTTAATTCAATTGTTCGAATTAATGTTAAAGAGTTTTCTAGGGCTAATAACAAAGGAATATGTATTAATTCCTAGCTCTAATCACCGATATAGATTTTAGGCTTATAAACAAAAGCCCAACTTAGAATAAAGCATTAGTTTACTGCTTTCTTTTCACTGACAGTTGCACTTCGAAAGAGGAAGCGACAACATGTGATTTTTTTTTTTAAATTACGACAAACCTCTACAACAACACACTCACTCGTACATTACTGTTTTGGTGTTTTGCAGATAAAAAACAATGCCTCAGGAATAGGACTATTATAACCCCTTATGCTACTAGTTAAGAGACAAAAACAAAGCTAAGAGAAGTACCCAACTCGAATGGCGAAAACAACAAAGGAAGCCGTTCATCAACGCATCATCTACTGATTATTTTGTGTACAAGTATCCAGAGTAAGACAATCGGCGTAAAACTCATTTGTACTAGTAGATTTAAGTGTTCACTGAACAATCTGAAGTTACTAGTTGCTGGTTCTGCTTTTTTCACCATCCTTATCAAGATGAGCTAAAAAAAAGTAATGTACCTTGTTTATGTGGACTCCATGAACATAAACTTATATTTTATCATGGATTTCGCCATGAATATTATATTGAAGCAACACTGGAAAAAAAAAATAAAATCCGAGCAGTAAATTCTGAGACATAAAATTAGTTCATTGGGGCGTCTGCGATTTTTCTCATTCTTGTGAGGTTTTGTTAGCATTTCACACTAGTGTGTGAGAAAGGCTTGAGTGTGCTTACCTCTTACAACGCGAAGAGCCTGTATAAGTTCGCAAACACACTCATCATTGTCTTTTTGTGGTACCATTATTGAAATGTACAACGCAATGAGAGTCTCATTTTGTTTGCACCACAGTATAGAATCTAACGGAGCCATTTACATCCCCGCTGCCTCGGTCGCACCATTCATCGATAAATGTTGTCCCCACTTGGAATTGTGTAGTACAAAGATAAAGATGAACAAAAACAAAAAAAGAAAAGCTGAAATATGAAACAGATACAAATTCAGTGCGTAAGTGTAAGAGAGCCGAAAAATTGGCGATGCTGATGATTTGTACCAGCTCCAAACTAGCACATACAAAATAGAAGTGATTCGATTCATGCTAGACAACAACCCACGCGGTTTGTTGTGGGTTGCTACGCCTTTTTCTTAATAGTAATTTATCCTATTCCTCTATGTATGTGCAATGAAAATTCCATGCATTTCTTTTGGGAAATCACGTAGAGAAGAAGATTGCACTCTACCACTAGAAACTACGTACACCACCTGTACAGAGAAATTAACGTAGCATTTGACAGCATTCTGATATTTTTTTCTGCTCGGTTTCATGACAGGTGGGAGTGAGGAAGCAATGGCGTATGAAGGAAATGTTTAAGTTACACAGATTTCCCTTGAGGGATTTTGTGATGGTTTGCATTTGCAACTTGAAACACATTCGAGAATGAGGGTTTGGAAATTTGTGCGTTCCTTTCTGAGCAAGAACATTATCCTTAAAACTGGCAGTAAAACTTTAATCCTTATATTTTAAAATTACACACAGAAAGATCATGAGCAAGATAGATGGCATATGAGTAACGAAATGAAAAGCTTAAAATAGGGGGTAGCTACTAAGATTTAATAGATATTGAACTTTTCCCGGTTCATGGGTACTTCTACCACTCTGGGTATTTGATAGTTAGGCACGCATTGAATTTCGATATTCCTATAGAAAGAAAGAGCTGCATTGAACGGTCCTTCTCAGGTAACTCTATCCGTGCTCCAAAAGTCGAGGTATAACAAATCAGCATTGGTTGTAGTCTTATAAACCAATCAGAAACACTTCACTCTCTTTTCATAAGCAATTATCACATCCTCAGGGAAGCATTGATTCCAACGTTTGATCTCAATGCCAAAAGTTGGCAGATACCCATTTTCTGAGAAGAAGAGCCCTTTTCCTCATGAAATCCCACTTATAACTTTTTCATACATGTATTACCCATAAATAGGGCAAGGATGTACTGTGTATCGTCAGAGTTCAAGAAATAATGGCAGTTTCTTCTCACTGGGATATTTCCCCTAGTGATAAATTTTGATGTAGTGGTATAGAAGTAATGTACAGAATCCTAATGATAACGCATAATGGAAAAAGAAACCATATGCAAATCTTTACTGCTTACTTCAGTTATGTCATCAACATGTCATACTCTAGAAGAAGAAAAGTTTATTAAACTTTTCTTTTTTCTAATTTTTTTCTTTGCTTTCCCCCCTCCCACAATTAACGGCTTCTACAAAAACGCTTGGCCATCCCTTGTGTTCTCTACTCTTTCCAAACGTAGAGGAGAAAGGTATTACTTCAGCACAAACACAAAATCACTAGTGTACTTTCTTTCCCCTGCCTTCTTCTAAGTCAACAAAGTATGAACTTTTCTGAAAATACCTCGTACATGTGATTTTAAAGGTAGTTGGAAGGAAAAAGAAAACAATGGACAGCAACCCACTCACGAAGTTGTGTATTACTTCCGTACCCCCGTAAAATGTCTTATTTTGGTAGTCTTTTCTTCTTGGGAAAAGAAAAAGCAAAAATATGTCCTAATTGTTTTAGACATTTTTGTCAGTTTTGATCGTGTACAAACTTAATTATATAAGCACTGTTTTTTCGTAGATCACCCAATGTAAGCAGCGGATATTAGCTATAAACTACCGGCCGATATATGTATTGTAGACTACAAGAGAAAAAAAAAAAGCACATTTCAAAGTCAGTTAAGTTGTTCGTAATTGAGCCTTTTACGAGTTGAAAGGAAATCGGTTGACTACACCAGACTATTGGGGACTAAATACCATGTACCCTTTTGGCATCCGCGGCGCTGATTTGCCACAAACTGTGCTTACCTTGTCCATACTTAGGACCGAATAGTTATCTACAGCCTCTTATAAGCGAAAAAGAATTAAGATTTCAAAAATCTCTTTTTCCATCTTCCCGCTTTCTGCACTCAGTTGTTCCGTTGTTACCTTACAACGCAAACAGTTCTTTTTTTTTTTGTCCGTGTTTGCGGGTATTGGAAATATAACAGACGGAATACCGCAACATTGCGATCCACATTTCAATGCTAAGTAAGAAGTGTATATATTCTTTTTATTTGGTAATAATTCTTAGGTTCCACATGAGATTTATGAAACTCGTATGGGTTAGAACTGGAAGATTATTGTAACTGCATTTCGATCCTTGTGGGGCCTAATGTTCCATTGTATAATTGTGAAGACCGGAAGAAAAAAAATTTTTGTTAAAGGATATGGTAGGCTTTCAAAATAGACTAAATAAACTCCAGGAAAGGAAATTTGGTTTTATTGTCTTTTGAAAATTTAACAAAACATTTCATGTATACTTTGCAAAAAGTAAATAAGAGTTCTGAATAGACAGCAATTAAGTTTTTTCCTATTTTAAGCATTTTGTGATGAAAAGTACTGGAAGAAGTAAGAAAATTTTTAGGAATTGAATATCAAGGACATATTGTGCATGAAATTCCAGGAATTTTAGAAAATTAGAAAAACATGAGAGCGTTTATTTTTGTTTTATCGTTAGTTCTTTGTGGGGCAATTAACACCATTCGTTGCTAAAATATTTACTGTTGAGGTAAAAACAAAAAAAAAAGGTGTAATCATATAAGATTGAAATATTTTAGTCAAACAAATTTGGGCGCAAATACCACTCAATAGATTTTGATAGGAAAATGTACCAATGAATTACAGATTAGGCAAGTGATTCTATTTAATCTCGACACTCAATCGTGCCATAAGCATGCTGGTCATCTAGAAAGAAACCTCAATTCGGTCATGTAAAATGTTTGAGGCATTGAATATATGTTCAAAGCTGGAAACCTAAAATGGTAAGATGTGTTTTTTTGAGATATGCATTCTTGAAAAGGAGTCATGCTTAGATTTTAATTATCCTTAATATAAACAAAAGATAATGACTGCTTCTGTTTTAGCATACATGTGATTTATTCAAATGCACGGTAAAAGTGTTGACAAGCTCTACAACTTCGGCTAGTCATGACAGAGTCGATCATTTTGAAGGTCGAATGGAGGAACATCTGCAATATTTACACTTTCTAGAAAGTTTTTGAACGTCACGCTAATGTTGTGATTGCGTAAATTAAACTCCCTTTAATGAAAAGACTCAGAAAAGTAGTCATGTTCGGAGAACTCGCAAATTTCATGATGCGATATTTCTTGCTACTTACAACCTAAAGAATTTTCTTTGCAACTGAATGCATGTACTCAATTTAGACATCCCGTAATTCTAAGAAATTTGAAGTTTCAATAAGCAATTTAATTTGAGTGCAGGCAAATCTCTGGTCTAAAATCCAGGTAACACATTCTCTGTTCAAATAGGGCCTGTGATGTTCTGTGTAGTATGACCTACATAGATCGCCTTATGCCTTTCTTCCACGCTGAGTCGATTGGTTAACTAGTCAATAATTGAATAGTTATATTAGCCTATCAAAAAACATTATGGCTAACTTAAATAAAAGTTTTTTTACATGATAGAAAGCCATTTCATTTGAGAAGCTTGAATAAAAGTATATCATTTGTCCGAAATTAAATAATATGTCTACAACATTTACTATTTCCAGATTGTCCTTTCCTTATTAAACTTGTAGATTAGATAACTGCATGCTATCTCTAAAGCATTAGATGCTATAGTTTACTTAAATTAAAATTTGGAACTAGGATGTCTACAGATACTAAAGAAAGAATAATGGATATTATAGCCTCTAAGCTCTTGTAATGTAAGCGACGATTGAGCGAGTTATCATATAGGCTAGAACATTTTGCTTTCGCTTCGGTATTGCTACAATGCGGGGCCATTACAGTACGACATTTTTATTTAAGATATCGTCTTCTCCATAGAAGTTAAGTTTGTCTAAGAAATCTTGGATATATTTTTCCTTGCCAGCTTTCCTAAAACACACTAATTATGAATCTTGATTGGGATTACGTCATAAATCTGAGTTGATTGTGTAAATGAATGTCCTTCTAAGGTAGTGCTCTACCTTTGGTATATGTAAAATTTGGAATTTACCTTAATTCATTTCAAAGATTTTTAAAGTATGACTATCAAATCATTCTATTGAGGATTATATGACAAGTTATATGACGAGTTATATGTTTGTCAAGTGTGCATCTTTGGGAATTTTTGCTCATATCAAATTTATCACAATATCGGCTTCCAATACATATAATATAGCGGCTTTTTTATTAGTATCCTAGGACTTTCATTTTTGTTGTTGATCTTTCTTGAATTTCTAGTTCTCCGTCGAGTATTCTGGTCATATAATACATCCTTGGGTGATTCAGGAGTGTGTGTCATGCCAAGTTTTTGATACAGATTAATAGCTGGGAGATTATCGGCGAAAACAGTAAGTTCAATTCCCGCGAATGGAAATTCTAAATTCAAAGAGTCGTTATCAAGTAGTCGCTTAGCACATTGAAAGAGACAATTACTTAAGAAGTATTGTCCTAGACCTTGCTTTCTCAATTCTTTCGATATTTGAATCTCATATAAGAAAATTACACTTGAAACTGGGTCATTATGAGTTAAATTCTCCTCTTCTGTCAACATAAAGGAGAGAAATAAGAGTGGTACAGTGTGTTCATCATCTACCTTCGTCCAATAGCTAACATATATCATGCCTTCAGTATTCATTTCTTCGATCTTGTTTTCTTTCCAAGGCTTTTTGTTTCCATACATTTCTTTACTTGATATTTCATATTTTTGTCCCAAATTCTGATCTAGTAACTCTAATAAACTACTGAGAATATTTTTTGATTCCTTTATGTGTTTACTTCTTAGAACAACTTCATTAGTTAGCGCTTTATTTGCTAGACAATAATCATCACCATCAATAACCAATACTTTTCTTTGTAGCTGCACATCCTCTATATCTTTAGGAAGATTTGATTTTGTTGTTATAACTTTTGGAAAGCAGTCTAAAACATGATGGAGGAAGCTGTCATTGACATTTGTCCCATATAGTTCATTATTCGTCATTCTGTAATGACACTAGAATCTTTAGTCCAATTGGTATTTCTAAAAGAACTTCTTTCTGAATAAACACCGAGTAATTGACGCAATGCAACTATTGAACAGTTCTGGTACCTTTGCTGAGGAATTATTTCAACTACTACGTCTATATGTGACATTCATAAATTTGATTCACCATGTTTCCGGTTTTCACAAATTTTGTCAATAAGGCAACTAACTCATTGGAGTCATATCTTAAAACTCACACAAGAATGACGATTGAGATCGATTAAAGTTATAAACTATAATATAAACAATACATTAATAGATATTTATGAAGATATGTATCCATAGCCCATTCTATCATTGATTCTTTAGAGATCTTGTAATTTCTAAGCTTGGTAGTAACAAAACTCCTCTCTTCTTGTAAGAAAGAGAATTTTGTATATAAAATAGAACGATAGTAACGTACAATATTAAATAAAAACTATTTGATGGCGTACAAGTAATTGGTGAGACCATTTTGGTAGCAAGCATACACGCTTTGTTCGAGGGTCAGTGACGAATTACATTACAGGATAATCACTTTCCAGAAAACTCTCTCCAGCTTCTATTAAAGGAATATATCATAGAACGTTCTACCGACATATTGAGATTGATCCAGCCATGATGAACTTATGTGTTATTTCTTCTCCATCATAGTTCCACGTTTCTCGTGTTAGTATTACCTTCATCTCGTTCCTCGATCGATGGCCTTGTTGGGTCTTGCCATGTGATAAAAAGCCGAATCGATCCGTTGAAATTACCTGATTTTGAAAACACATATAGAAAGGATAAAGCATTGAAAACTTGTATTCCAAGGTAAGCATCGTAATTAAGATATCAGTATAACCTATACCACTTCTGAGATATATAATCCTTTTTTTTGTTGGTTCATTCATTGGTGGATACGATAAGAACGCCGATAAGAGAATTGTCAAACAGGTGTGCATCGGAAAGAAAGCCATTTGTTCAGTGCAGCGAGCTGCGGTTATAAATTATCGATTCAAGGTAGAAATAATTCATTACTTATCAATATCAATTGCATTGAAATCTTAGATATTTTGCTGAACTATACTGATTGCTCAAAGTCTACTTATTTGTTTTAGGGAGGCACTATATTGACTGACACTGAGGTTTTGGGATTACTGGTAATTATATTTCTATCTCTACCACTAATTATTATAAACTAGTCAGTTATTTTTACTTACTGCAAAAAGGTTAACAAATAACTGTAATTAAATTAATCTGTTTGAAAGAGGTTGTACTTGATGAATGCACTGTCATATGTTTATGAATACCTTGTTTTACCGATTGACCATTTCAAGGTGAAGAAGAATCGCAAGGAACAGTTGGTGGATTCTAAACATGTTGTAGATAATGAAGAGCACACAAATCAAGATACTGAAGGTAATGATAAGTGTTTAAATACAAAAGCTCAAATCCGGGTTAATGATGACTCTGTCTTGAAACTGAGAAAGGTTAACCCACTGATACAAGATAAAGATGGAGCTCAAAAGGATCGGGATAGTAAAACAAGGAATGTTTCTAATAATAAAATAGAAATCAAACCAGTATCAGATGAAGATGAGGAGAAAGATATAGATGGTCAGATGTCCAGAGGACTGAAATTCTTTATTGTAGTCTGGTCAATAATTACATTCTTTCCTAATTACATTCTAATAAAACCCACTCTTTTCGTTTGGTTTATATTGACCTTTCCATTAAGCTTGATTGAGCATAGTGTTAGAAGGCGCGGTAAAGCCACAGAAAATGAACATTTATCTCAATCGCCCGCAACTAATAAGGACGATAGTCCTTCTAAAAGGCTGAATGTCATTGAGGAGGCAATAGAAGATGATCTCATAAGTGGTGAAGTCATGGAATTGCAGAAGGATGCAGTAAAGGGTTCATTACTTCCAACCAATAAGGATTCAAGTCAAAATTCAAGTCAAAAGGATAGGGGGAAAAAAACAACTAGTACCCCATCGCATACATCAAATATTCTTGGCACAAAAAGTATGGGGCGATTTCAATTTCCTAAAAAGCTTATTCCAAGATCAATCCTATATTCTGAGAAGAAAAAGACTTTAGTAATCGACCTTGATGAAACTTTAATTCACTCCGTATCGAGGGGTACAACACATAGTAATTCTTCTCAAGCCCATATAATTGAGGTTAGATTTGCTATAAGTGGTGTATCTACATTATATTATGTTCATAAGCGACCGTATTGTGATTTATTTCTCTCAAAGGTCTGTAAATGGTATAACCTCATTATCTTTACTGCATCTATGAAGGAATATGCAGATCCAGTTATAGATTGGTTGGAGAGTTCGTTCTCTGGCTCATTTACTCAGCGCATGTACAGAAACCATTGTATTGCAAGAGATGGTGTTGGATATATTAAAGATCTTGGCAATATCAAGGATCCCTACTCCAAAAATGCTACGATCCCATTGACAGATGTCGTTATTATCGACAATAGCCCTGTCAGTTACGCCATGCATGTAGATAATGCCATACAAGTTGAAGGGTGGATAAGTGATCCAACTGATACTGAGTTACTAAACTTGCTTCCGTTTCTTGAAGCTTTGAGGTATACCACTGATGTACGAAATGTTTTGGCACTAAAAAATTCTGAAAAAGCCTTTCAATTGAGCTAAAACGAGACTTTTAAAGATTGATAAATTATTGTATTAGATAAAGTAATCTCAAAAAATTAATCGTTACGATAAAGTTAGGTGGGAGTTAGCTCATCAAATCATTTGCATTTCTTTTATTTTTTTAACTAGCATAGATTAAATAACTTCAATAGACTGAAGATTGATATTGTAATATTCTGTATTCTGTGTTTGTTTTATTCTGTATTCATGCTCTTGAAAAAGGTGATCACAGATTTTAGCCGATACCTGTTGTCATATATAGCTTGGTTGTATTATTCATACAATCCCGTATCCCACCATGTATACAATAATTTGATATTGCGGGTAATCTTTAATGTGAGGGTCCTGGATGTTTACTTTTTTATCACTTAAAACATTTTTTCACTTTGCGATGAGCTCATTAAGAATCTAATACATTTAGTATAGTAAGTGCTAAAATCTGTATTTAAATAGATCACTACTACTTTGACTTTTTATTTCCAGCAAGATCTCTTCATAAAGCTTTGAGTGAGCCAAGATGGGTAAAGATCACTGGAAATTAGTAGCAGTAACTGCAGCAGTGACTATCACTTTGACTAAAATTGCAGAAGTCGCTTGGAAAAAGTATGTAGAGCAGAAGGATGCTATTACTCAACAGGTTTCAGTGAAAAAGACGCTGAAAAGGGAATATGATGATAATTTATTTCGTGAACAGCTGGCACGTAACTATGCCTTCTTGGGTGAGGATGGTATGGAGAAGTTGAAGAACCAATATATCGTTGTTGTTGGTGCAGGTGGTGTGGGTTCTTGGGTTGTTACAATGCTAATCAGATCAGGTTGTAAGAAGATTAGAGTGATTGATTTCGATCAAGTATCACTAAGCTCTTTGAACAGACATAGTTGTGCAACTTTAGAAGATGTAGGTGCCTCTAAAGTCGACTGCTTGAAAGCACATATGGAAAAAATAGCGCCTTGGTGTCAGATTGAGGCTATTAACTCTCTTTGGAACAAGGAAAATGGTGAGGAATTACTATTAGGAGGTGGCAAGCCTACTATGGTAGTCGACTGTATTGATAACATTGACACGAAGGTTGACCTATTAGAATTTACATACAGCAACAAAATTGAGGTGATTTCATCGATGGGTGCTTCTACAAAGAGTGATCCAACTAGGATAAATGTTGGTGATATAACAATTACAGAAGAAGATCCTTTAGCAAGAGCAGTAAGAAGAAGATTGAAAATAAAAGGTATTACTACTGGTATAAATGTTGTATTCAGTGCAGAAAAACCTGATCCAAGGAAGGCAAAACTGTTGCCGTTGCCAGATGATGAGTATAGTAAGGGTAAGGTGGGTGAATTGAGCGCCCTAAAGGATTTTAGAGTTCGTATTTTGCCAGTATTAGGGACTATGCCTGGTATCTTTGGTTTAACTATTGCAACTTGGATATTAACCAAGGTTTCTGGTTATCCAATGAATCCAATTGAAGGTAAGAACAGAATCAAAGTCTATGATGGCATTTATCAATCGTTGGCTGGCCAGATGACCAGAATTGGTATGCCAGATCAAAGAGTCCCAATTGCTTTGAAAGAGGTCGGTTATATAGTCGAAGAGGTCTTCAGAGGAAAATCTCCAGTTAGTGGGTTTTCTACAAGACTAACATTATCTAAGTGGGATCCAAAAAAACCTGTCTCTCTGCAAAACGTTGTTGTACTTACCAAAGAGGAACAAAAGGAACATGAGCAAAGAATTCTGAATGGTAAGGAAGCTTTATCAGATGTTTATAGCCAAGATGTGATAGATTTGGTGAATCAACGATTTGAGGAAGAACTGTACTATTCTCGATACAGATAGTATAATCTAATCTGACTTACGCCAGTTTATAGATATGCCGATTGTAGAAAAATAACTAAGTATGAGCATCAAGAGAAACCCAATGTAATTACTAATATAGCTCATGAATAGTATTCAAGTCGAAATTTATCTCAAATTGTTGAGTTATGCAAAATGTAGAGTATTTCTTTGATGCAAAAAAGTCTCGGTATATAAGGATGAATATGAATAAAATAATACTAAATACCCAAATGCCATTTCATTCTTTCATAAACAAAAAAGCTGCATGCCACCATTGGCGTAACTTTGATGTAGCCAATGCTTAAACCTACAAAAAATCCTCTCCAGCCTTTTTCTTGGTAGATTATTCTCGCAATACTGGAGATTGACTGAAATTTGTGGTCGTACATCTTCCTCGGACTCAAAGTGCTGACTTGTAATCTTCTTCTTATAATCTCTAAGGGATAGGCAGCTGTCTGAGATAAAATACCAGACAGACCTCCGGCAACTAATTCTGCCCAAGTTCTTAACGGAGTTTTCTGCCTCAATTTTTTTCTTTCTAACTCTTCTTGACTAGATAATTGTTTGACAGCGTATGGCGCCATTAATGAAGATTTCATGATATCGTGAATTAAATCGTGAGCAAAAAAAGAAACACCAGCATAAGGAATCATGCCAAGAACGGTTGGTACATAGCCTCTGTAGAAATTACACCAATGGGCAAACCATTTTGGCACAAGCAAATGCGAAGTTAGCCCTTCCGATGCTGGTTCATGGTATATTGTCTTCACTATGTCTCTTAGTTTTACCCTTTTGTGTTCCGTTACATAAGCAAGTCGTACTCTAGTCAAATCCAAAGGATAAGTTATGAACACACTGCATAATCCTGCTAATGAACCGCTGGCAAGTCTTCTCCAATGAGATTCATATTCTCTCGATGGTATTAGTATACTCCTAATTTGTTCATATGCCACAAATTTGACAGCAGCATATGGGAATATTCTCAATAAAGTTACCGAGTGGCCTTGAAAGAACCCACGAATACCATCATTTATCCAAATATGCTTTGCTGCCTCATAAAGTCCAACCAGGGATCCCGCATATTTACTATAATGGGGATTCGACGTTTGAAATAAAATTTTTATTCGATCCAGAGGGGCTATGAGTGTTTTTGCACAAGAACCAGATACACCTCCAGCAAGGCCGGACCGCACAACGTAATCTAATGAGTTCTTGTCGACCGCCTGACGATTGTTAGTTTTAGTCATCGCTATTTCGTTTTCACTATTCAATATATGCTGCTCGGAAGACCCATCACTCTTTGACATCCAATACTAATATTAGTCCTCAAATTTATGACAGTTGTGAACTTTTAGATATTCACAAAAGTGAGTTTATATAGAATGTCTCCCTGCGATTTTCGAATCTTCATTGCTTAAATATGGATCTACTTACACAGCCCGCAGACTTTCTTTGCTTCACCAATAAATGATGTGATGGCACTTAATTTTTTCTTTTCCCTGGCCCCCGCAGAATTTAATGCTACAAGGGTGCTCCGAGTTCGGAAAGAGATTATAGTCAAGAGAAGATCTTCCAGTTGATATCTTTCTCCAGTATCGTATGGATTCATGAAGTTGTGCTATGGTCAGTTCACAATAGTCATTGTTGAACATATTTGTTCTATATGGCATAGTTTAACTGTACTTATACCAAGTAGTGTGTATTATACATTCTGCTGTGCTGAAATCAGGCTCTCTAGACGTAAATGGTTAATTGGAGTAACATCTTCTTTCTCGAGGTAAAATAGATGGAATGTTTGTGAAACCTTCTCTGCTGTTTTGCAAATAGTAAATGAATTACTAGATTTGCTTGAGGTGAAATCAAAAGCCCAGCAGAATTTTAAATTTAAGCCGATTATATATAGACCTAGACTGACCAAAGAGAAAAAAACATTATAATAAAAGATACATTGAATAAATAGTATTTACTTGATGGTGTCAAAATAAAAACCGAATATATTTTGCAACACTGGATGTGAATATTGTAAAATGAGATAAGAATAAATATGCGGAATATTAGTTTAGTTTGATTTGTCCTCTGGTGGAATCTCCTTGATCCAATGGGATCCGAAGACTGGAATCTTTTGGAACAAAGTCTGTTGGAATAACGGCCAACCCTCAACAAACACTAGAATACCAGCAAAAGAGGTAGCTCCCCATACCATTAAATTAGGAGAGTAGTTCAAAAGATTCTTGAAAGAGATCTTGCCGAAGTGTAAGCCTGGAGCAGCAGCTAGTCTAGAGATATACTTCACCTAATTGTCAAATCAAATCACATATAAGAATGAACCCAGAATATACTACCAACCCTTATTAGAACATTCCTCTTTTAAATAGTGACTCGAAATATAGCCTTTTGTTAGTAACGTTGCAATATATTACATTCAAACAAAAAAGAAGATGTACAAATATTTGTACAGGAATAATTAACACATACCGAAACCATTCTATTATTTAACTTATGTGTTATCGTAATGGATATTTTGAAGTAGTAATATGCTTATAATTAAAATTGAATTAGATTCTATATCAAATAAAAAGTCACTTATCTAATAAGCCTTGCTTCCGTACTTACTTTAATATATATTAATGGGATGAGTTTGGCATAAAGGGAATTACCGATAACTCAGAATGATTGAAACAAAAATCGCATAACTATAAATATCTCTTCGTATATAATGTTCATCCACATGCTCAAAATCCCCTATTGTCATTGGTCAACTAATATTATTTCCCTGATGTCAACTTCAAATTCAATAAACTGGACTTAACATGGATATTATTTTATTAAAACCACAATCATGTAGTAAACTTCTTATATTAACTTTTGAACTATTGGTCATTGCGATTTAACTAATGAGGTTGTGATGATCATATTATAATACTAACAAAGAAAAAACTGCCCATCACTAGTATTGTGATTCTTGAACGTAAGCACAATTATAAAAATACCAATACGTTATGCCACTGCTCATAATCGTCAAAACGCGTTAAAGATAACAAAAGAGTGAGCCAAAGCATAATCATTTCATTTGAATTATCTCAATTTATACTCCACTTCATAGTAATTCTTCGCATTGACAATTAAATCCCATATGCATTCACCAAATTGCTCCATAGTAAACATTTTCAAATAAAACAAATTCAAAAATGACTCGTGTAGATGTTGCATTAGGGAAGTAATCTATGTTCAACAATAGAAAATAAATCTTAACGATGGTTATACATCTATTCATCAATACTTGAACAGTACAATTACTTGCCGAATTATTATGGATGATCAACTTGACTTTTTGTTTCGGAACACATGCCCATAATTATTTTACAACTTAAGTTTATTTTTGCAAATTAAAGAAAAATAAACATATTAATTTCATGATAATTTATTAGTCATGTGATATAGCTTTACCTGATTTTTGTTATGTCCTTCTGAAATTTTTCAAATTCCCTTTCTGTAAGGTGAGAAGGATATCAGTTGGGAGAGCATGAATTGGGTGAGATGCAATGTGAAAAAAATTATGCAAGGATTGCTGTACGGGATCCCAGGGGAGAAAATCAAGGAACTCTAATATATATTATGGTTATACCAAGCCTAGATTAAGTCTTAGTTAGTAATTGACTTTATTAAAATTATAATATGAAAGTGAATGAAAGTTAAGATAGTATTTATAATTTGATTGAATAGAATTGAAGATCTAAAAATGAAGGACAGTCTAAAAATCAAAGGGAACTCTGCTTCTCATTCTTCAACTTCCTTATCAGAAAGCATGTCAAAAGTGTCTATCAGTTCCAAAAGTAATGAAAATATAGATACGGATGATATTGATGAGAATGATGAATCCGGCCAAAATATACTGTTGAGTATCATAGCACAATTGAAGCCGGGATGTGATTTGAGTAAAATCACATTACCGACCTTTATTCTTGAGAAGAAGTCAATGCTAGAGAGAATCACAAACCAGTTACAATTTCCTGATATTGTTTTAGATGCCCATCAAGAAAAGGATGAATTACAGAGGTTTGTAAAGATTGTGAAATGGTATTTAGCTGGTTGGCATATTGCACCCAAAGCTGTTAAAAAGCCCTTAAACCCTGTATTAGGTGAACATTTTACCTGCTATTGGGATCTCCCTAATAAACAGCAGGCTTTCTATATCGCTGAACAGACATGTCACCATCCGCCTGAATCTGCATACTTTTATATGATTCCTGAATCCAATATAAGAGTCGATGGTGTCGTAATCCCAAAGTCCAGATTTTTGGGTAACTCATCTGCTGCTATAATGGCTGGTGAAACAATTTTACAATTTCTTGACATGAAAGATAAGGACGGCAAGCCAGAAAAGTATACATTGTCGCAACCAAATATTTATGCAAGAGGAATCCTATTTGGTAAGATGAGAATGGAGGTCGGGGACCACATGATAATTAAAGGTCCAAAATATGAGGTAGATGTTGAGTTCAAAACCAAAGGTTTTATATCTGGTACTTATGATGCGATTGAAGGTGTTATCAAGGACAAAAAGGGTAAAGAATATTATCAAATTAGTGGTAAATGGAATGATATTATGTACATTAAAGATTTAAGAGAAAAGCATGCGAAAAAGACCGTCTTATTTGATACTCATAAAAATAAACCTTTGAAACCAAAGGTTAGGCCATTGGAAGAGCAAGGTGAATATGAGTCACGTAGATTGTGGAAGAAGGTTACTGATGCCTTGGCAGTTCGGGATCATGAAGTCGCAACGGAAGAAAAGTTCAAAATTGAAGACTACCAAAGACAGCTACGGAAGAAAAGACTTGAGGATGGGGTTGAATTTCATCCAAAACTATTCAGGAAAGCTAATCCGGGTGATGATATTGATCATTATATTTATAAGCATATACCTGAAGGTGATGATTATGAAGCTCAGATTAAAAGTATTTTGGAGATTGCACCAATTTTACCAGGCCAGAAATTTACAGAGAAATTCGCAATACCTGCTTTTAAGAAGCATGAAATACAAGAGAAGTCCATGTCTCAGCTTTCACTACACAAAGCTAAGTAGCTGACGTAATTTCATTTCAACAAATTTATGAATAGACTTTTGTATACTCATTTTTATAATATAGGTTTTGACTGAACAGAGGACTCTGCTGCTTTGCTTTCAAAGCTATTTCAGTTTTGTTATTGTGGATTATATATCAAGACAATCCTAGTATTGCAAATAAAATGTACGCTATGCTGAGTGTATCTAGGGTTTTTCTTCTATTTTACAAATGCACCTTGCAGGTCTACCAAGGCATTATGTTAGCTATAATACAGTTTCTAATTAACATATTTTTGCTTTTATATTGAATTATATTATTGTCTCTTTAAGCTGTCTAATCTGGCCTGAAGGTCATCATCAGGACTCATTTTCGTATCACCCCCAGACCCAGAAGCACCTACGGTTTCTGCTACCCTATTCTGCGATTCAGCTTCTCCTGGTAGTTTTAACTCATGCTGAGGAGTATTTTGTAATTGGGAGTTCAAATCAACTCCAATTTCATCAAGAACTTTGTTAACTATTTCATCTGCATCTTCATTTTCTTCCAACTCATCTCCCATTACATTGTCAATGGCCTCATCCATAAACTCTTGTCTTTGGTCCATCAAATCACTTTGTTTTTCGAATTCCATTGATATTTTTTGTAGCTGAGGCAGATTCATGGATCTATTCATACCGGCTAGCAATCCAGTTGCCTCTCTCATAGATCTCGTCATTTGATCACTGCTTCTTACTGCCTGAATCCTCAAAGAAATAGCCTGTAATTGTGCTTTCATATTATCAAACTTTTGGATATAATTTCTAGTCCGTACCAAATCTTTGGCTTGTATCTTTGCTGCATCTATTTGTCCATTTTTGGCAGACTTCTTGACATCAGCTATCAATTTTTTTTCTTGTGTTTCAAGCTTTCTCTTCTCTCTGTCTAATTCCCGCTGGGTTCTTTCTAGTGCTCTTTGATTCTGTTCGAAAGCTTACACAAATATTCGGTAATACCATATTGAAATAAACCTTGCAACCTTCAAGAAGGATTGGAGTATTTTCACAGTTAAAAAGAATATTGTAGATAGAGTTAGTAAATAACAAATTCATAAGTGTGCAAATTTATTGGTGATTCATCTTGTTGTGATGTAATTAAACATACCTTCTTAAGCCTCTCCTGTGGGGTCATGCTCTTCCCAAAAAACCATTCTGTGAGTCCCATTTTTGAGTTAATAAGGCTATATCCTCAACCTTCCAGTTTGTAGACAAGTTTAAATATTATTGCTTTGGATCAGAAATTTCATTCAAATATGTTAGTATGATTATGTATTATAGTTATAGTGCTCAATTCATGTGTATTGTTATCTTATCCCATCGATTTTCAGTTTGTGCTGTGTGGTAAGGGGTGACTAGACGGAGGTTTTTCTCAAAGGGCAAATTTTGAGAAAAAATTATCGTTTTGGTAACTATCTTGGGAAGCCAGCACCTAATGGATCTGTTAAATAATATTGATCATGTTAAATGAATATAGTATGCACTTATTGATTTCGTTAGAATATAGAAAGATCATTGTATGTACAGTAGAAGAAGATAGTCTCTATTTATAAATACTGGTTTTAAATGACCAGTTTACTCAGTCTTGTCTTGGATTTGAATGTATTTCCAGTATTTGGATATGTTTGAGAGCGACCGTTAGCTAGAGAAGATGAAGACACTGCATGTGACAATTCTGGTGTCCTAGATTTTTCCCGCTCAATATTGAACACTTCTTCTGTATCTAGTTCAATGGTGTTTAGAGGTATACTCTCTATATCGTTATTTGTAATGGATAAAGGGTCATTGTTCTTAACATCGTAAAATTCAATACTGTCGTAGGACCAACGGAAGAGCAGATTTGGATCAACAATAGGTAGATGTGTGTATTTGGTATATTGAAATATGAAATAAGCCAAAACAGAACCTGCTGTTAGATCAACAAAATAATGATGAGTAAGATACATTGTAGACCACCATAACCACCAAACGTAGAAAATAAAGAGCGGTGTCAAGCTTGGAAAACAATATGAGAAGAAGAGTGCTTCCATAGTTGCACATGCAGAATGAAGAGAAGGAAAAGCTCCAAAAACGACAGCAGAGTTCTTAAAACCACTTGAATATAAATTCACACCCAAAAGATCATCAATTCTAGAAAGTCCACCAGGCATACCTTTGATACTGTAATTTGCAACTTGGAGTCCATAATGTATTTTATACCAAGGAGCCGCGGCGGGAAATATGTTTTGGAATAACACCCCAAATAAATTCACATAACCAAACGCAAACGCATAACCCTGAAGAACTGTCGGTGGTCCAAATATAAATAAAACAATTGCAACCACAAATGGTGCGCCAAAGTGAAACAGACCATATGGAATCCAAGCTAGGATATCTAGAATTGTATTTTGCCATGCAGCCAAAATCTCACTTAAGTTATCGCCATACAGGATAGTTTCAATGGCAGGAAGCACCTCAACAGAAATTGAAGGTCTATGACTATTAGGAATATGTGATGATGTAAAATACAAGATTAGCCATGTCAATATTGGAAGTGCATTAAAGAAAAATTGAGATGTCATCGGGACGACAAACAGAGTCATTAAAATCATCGCTATCAATGTTTTCACAATGAATGGTAGTGGATTAGCAAAATATGAATACAATAGAATCATTGACAAAAATGAATAATGAACTGTGTCACCTATTGTGGGTCTGTAACTCCTGAGTCGTCTTAATGTGACCCTTACATCAAGACTTCTCTCCAACTTAGTTACATCTGTATCTGAGCATAATTTTGAGCTCAAAATAGCAAACCATCTTCCAAGTCTCATTGAATTTGTCTAATAACTATGATTATGATATTTAGTTAGAAATCGGTAATGGCAAATATTGTCTATTATGATAAATTTCTCCTAAATAAAAATTCTGAGCGTCAATATCTTCCTTCGTAACGTGTCGTAATCAGCAAAGCTAATAAAAATTAATACCAGATACCAAATAACTTCTAGTTTTAAAATGTTAAGTTGCAAAAGTTTCGGATTATCAAGTAAATGCAAATATCTCCTTCAAGGTGAGTTACAAGTTCATTCGGGGGACGACACCTTTGCCTCACTAAATTATTTTGACAGAGTTTTGAACAATATGAGTTGATCTAATGTCATATACATATTTCTACATTAGAAATAGAACACCATGTACATTAAATTATTTACACTAGTATTAGGGATGATGATTTATTTGTTGAAGTTTTAGCATTTGCCAAGTTTCGTACACTGGATTGACGAAAATCATCTGAGTTACAATCTAAAGCCTAATTTTAAAATGACGTTTTTGTGTTCGGAAGACTGACTAAAGTTGCAAGTCACAGCATAGATGGTCACTGTATCTAGTCTATGTTTATTATCCTATAAGAATTCGCGCTCCTATCATGACTTAACCACCGGTAATTGTCTTTGTTTGTATCAATTGAAGGGATCATCAAAAATTAGAGGTCTTATGTGGAACAAAAGTTAGGAAGTCGTTCTTAATACGTAATTAATCTTTATCTTCAAGTATAATTATAGATGCGTTAGATATCTTTAAATAAAAAGCTCTATTTACCTTGGGCAGCATCCCTACCTAGTCGGTAGTTACCAATGGCTTTACCCCAGTTGACTCTTGCCCTTGTAATTGGCAATCTTCTTCTCAAAGACTTGAATTGCTTCTCATTCAAGTCAGTGAAGGACTCTTGTAAATCTTGTTCAAACTTATGTTCCAGTTCTTTAATTGATGCTACTGGATCTTTAATATTAGTTTCTTCCACCAATTTACTGGAATGGAATTTCACATTACCATCTTCATAGTAGTGCACGTCTATGTCTATTGTCCCAGATAGTTTCCCTTCTGTCTTATCATATACATATTCAGACTTCCAATGACCATTCCAAAAATTGCTAGGGTTATATTTTGTACTGACGATTATAATAGCTGTTTTGCTTTGTTCTTCTAGAGGTAATACGGCGAAAGTGGCACGACCGGGAAAATTTGTGGATAAGTAGTTGCCAAGATCAGTTATAGCTTTCTTTTGGTCCGCATCAATGTCTGCACTGTACTCTTCTACATCTAAACCTTTTTGATGAAGGTGGTCGACGGAAAATTGTATTCCATTAACTGGGTCAACGAACTTAGTGCCTTGCTTGTTATATTTTGAAATGATAACGTCTTTACCATCAACATCAATTGGAATTGAGTTTTCAACATTATATTCGGCAATAGCATCTATAATTGTTTCTTTAGAATTTTCTCCAGCAATTGTAATTAAATCTTGGTAAACTTCCTCGAGCTCACCTGCTGGAGAATCCTTTATAATGTTCTTGATGATAGTGTCAAAATCGTTGCTCATACTGCTCTATTATCACGTCAATCCTTACCTCTCCTTACTAGTATGTGTAAGTACCAATGCAGTATAAAAGTAATGTAAAATAATGGACACTAGGAAGTGATAGGACTTGCTATAGTGTGGATCACACAATTATCCCTTTGTTTCTGGTCCTTTGAACCATTCTTCCATATCGCTTTCGTACGCTGAGCTGTGCTTTTGTCAATAGAGGCTGCTAATATGGACTATCTGGCTTACAGTATAGTTTCTACCCTTAGTACAACTAAATTGTAACACAATGTGACTGACAGAATTTATCTATAAAGGTACTTTATGAAATACTACTTACCATCAATATTAAGCCATGAATTCTTGAAAAAATTACCGATGTACTCGTAGTGATAAAGAAAACACGGTCAGTAGTTTGGTGGTGGCTGATCATTTATGCCAGGATGTTGATACCCAATATAATGATTGCTTTGCATAGAGGGTGGCTGGCTTTGATAATTTTGTGAGGGCACCTGATATTGCTGTTGCGGTGTTATATTATGTTGAGTGTACTGACCATTAGTGGTTTGATAAGTATTATTTGAAACGTATCCCGGCTGTGATGTAACTGCAGGTGCGTATGGAGGAGCTTGTGTGTTTGGTATACTATAACTCTTAGCAGCTCTGTCTAAAAGTTCATTATAGGTGGATTCAGCATTCAGCAGGACTTGTCGTAGAGCGATCACATCGTCTTTTTCCTTTGCATATTTTCCTATTAATTTAGTAACATGCGGCCGTATAGGTGTCACGGTACTATATAAATCATTAAACTCGGGATCTTGGTTCAACTCCGACAGCCCCTTGCCAGATGCCATTTGCATTTTGGCACTTAGAACTTGAACGTTTTGAGCCTGCGATAGTACGCCCTCTTCAATTTGTTGTTCTCTTTGTGACTCAACTGGTGATGGTTCAGTAATTGGAGTTACATAATTCAGAGGGAATATACCTATCTTCCCATGTAAAGAGCCTCTCCACCAATCTCGATATACTTGCTCCAGAACAACTATCACGTCCCCTTTCCTAAAGGACAATTCATCCTGTTCATTTGCATTTAGATCGTATAAAGCCCGTACTCTTCTGATACCAGAAGTTGTTTGTTGCTGCGGCTGTTGTTGACCTTGGTTGTGATCCTGGAGACTATTGCTTTGAACAGCACTACCATTACTTTGCTGCTTACTCTTTTCGAATTCTTCCAAGGACATCTTTAATGCTCTCTGTAGTTCTTGATCCTCGTCGGTCGCCTCTTGGTGACTTACCTTTTGTTTCGACGGTTTCTCTGGTTCTTCCAGTAAACCTGGCCATTTTCTTCTGATCCTGGTGTTGAGGTCACCCATAGTTTTCAAAGAAGGGTCACTTTTGAAAGAGTCAGATAACTGCTTGACCACTTTTGCAATTTCTTTCTTCACAGTCATATGCACATCGCCGCTCTCCAGCAGTTGGGCTAGTATCCCGGTGAAATGCTTGCTGCTGACTTGCTGTTTCAGCCGAGACCCACAGTTCTCCGCCAGGGCGACCACCAGCGCGAGCGATCTCAGCATAACGTTGGCATCGTTCTGGCCCAGCCGCTTCTCTATCATCTCCATCACTATCTGTGACGCATCTTCGGGGTCTTCCTTCACAAGATCACACACACCAATAATGTATTGCCAGTTATCACTGCGCAACTTCCCGTCGGTGGCTGCGAGCACCGCTTTCCGTAACTTAACTTCTAAGGAAGGCATTTGGAGTTATTTTACTTATTTTCCTCTTGGTAAACACGTATAGATAACACAAACGCTTTGGGCAAGATATAGAATCAGTCTTTATATTATTTGTAGTTTGGCCCTTGGACTGGGAAGGAAAGATAAGAGAGGCGTAGATTTTGACTAGCCCTAGGGTATTTGGCCAGAAGACCTAAAAGCAAGGAGACCCTAAGAGACCCTAAGAGACCCTAAGAGACCCTAAGAGACCCTAAACCCTAAGACACCCTAACAAACCCCAAACCCTAAGAGACCCTAAGATACCCCTTAGAACACGTCCGCAACGATACAAATCTTAATAAGGGTTGTAAAGCGTTTTTGACCGTGCGCTGCTTTCTGTACTGCAGTGTCAAATTTGTCAAGTACCCAAACCCTCGAGAGAAGTTGTAGAAGTTGTTTCATCTCGCCTCTGCGTGAATATCCCTATCATATGTCCGTAGCAGGGGGGATGGTTAGGGCTTGATTATGCAGGATGAGGTCTTCTAGCAGTTGTTGAGAAGCAGAACCCTGGAAGGGCAATAAAGATGATTATGCCGACGCACATCTTTCTTGGGGGGGAGTGAGACACGCAGGTTTCAGAGGAACGGGACGTGATAGGGAAGGTTGGTGCGGACAATTGTGTGTTGAACATGACGTAAGGACAACAAGTGAGTGTAAACAAGAGGAACGGGGCCACCCAGGGCTAAAGGGGAGACGCGGTGTTGCACCGAATACAGGAGGAATAGAGTGGAGGAATAGAGAGTGGAGGAAGGATACTGCCATGCGAACTTGGCCTACTTGATGGGGTGAGGAACCCTAAGTTTGCTGGGATATTAGAATAGGGCTTTCCAAGCAAAGGTGCCAAGCTCAGACAAAGTAGTCGTGATGGTACGCAAACCTGAAAAATCCAAAAATCCAAAAATCCAAAAATTCAAAAATTCAAAAAAAAAAGAAAATGAAAATAAACAACCAGTCGGTAATATATATAAGAGCGATGCAGCCAAGATCTCTTTCTATACCAGCGAATATTGCTGATATGTTTCAGGGCGGTTATTAGCTGAAGTAAAAAAAAAAAGGGATTACAAGCTAGACAGAAAAAGAAAATATTAATCCAATTGAGACCTTATATTTAACTTGCTAATATGAAGGATACATATGCTGAAAAGGGCGAGAGTCCCGCGCTGAATCGTAGGCAGAACCTGACTGTTAAGACTAGGGATAGGAGGTCGTCTTCTGTTGGGCGCATTGACCTTGGTGACACAGTTCCTAGTATCTCAACCATGAATGAGACTAAATACTCTAAGTTGGAGGCCAAGAGGAGGAAAAGAGCGCTGATGGGTTCTGACGAGAATGACCTCGACCTTATGAGGAAGCTGTGGTACAGTTACAGGGAGGTGAACTACCGCCATTCCTGGGTTACCCCCTTGCTTATTTTGTTTTCTGTTTATAGCGCGTACTTGACCTCGGGGAACAGAACCGAGACCAACCCATTGCATATGTTTGTTGCCATATCATACAGGATTGGTGACACCGACAGATACGGTAAAGGTATAAAGGACCTGGCTTTTATCTTTTATCACATGATTTTCTTCACATTCCTAAGAGAGTTTCTCATGGATGTTGTTATTAGACCAATCACCAGAATCCTAAACATAACTTCCAGACATAAAGTGAAGAGGATGATGGAGCAGATGTACGCCCTTTTCTATTGTGGTTGTTCGGGCCCCTTTGGCCTCTACATCATGTACCACTCTGATTTGTGGCTATTTAAGACCAAGGAAATGTACAACAGCTACCCTGATTTCACTAATCCATTCCTATACAAAGTATTCTATCTAGGCCAAGCTGCATTTTGGTCTCAACAAGCTTGTGTCTTGGTGTTGCAACTTGAGAGACCTAGAAAGGATTACAAAGAACTGGTCTTCCACCACATCGTCACTCTGCTGTTGATTTGGTCTTCCTACGTCTTCCATTTCACAAAAATGGGATTGTCAATATATATCACTATGGACATTTCTGATTTCTTCTTGTCACTATCAAAGATCCTGAATTATTTGGATTCCATCTTTACGCCTCCAGTATTCTTGGTGTTTGTTGGTAGCTGGATTTATCTACGTCACGTTGTCAACATCAGAATTCTATGGTCCGTCTTAACCGAATTCAAGACTGAAGGGAACTATGTTTTAAATTTCGCAACTTCTCAATACAAATGCTGGATCTCACAGCCAATCGTGTTTGTTCTAATTTTTGCTCTGCAACTTGTCAACCTATACTGGCTGTTCTTAATTTTCAAGATTTTACTAAGGTTGATCTTCAAGGGTGAACAAAAAGATGAAAGAAGTGATAGTGAATCCGATGAATCTACAATGCCAGGTACACCTGCAGACGATAATATTACCATCTGTATCAATGAGTCATCAAAGGAAAAAGATGAATAATCAGATATTTCGTACTCGTTAATGGCTTTATTTTTTTCCAACTCATGTAAAAGTTACAATTTGGGCCACCGCTTACCTCAAGATTATACCAGGTCCCTTATTGTATAATGTAACGGCACATTTGGGTGACTGTACGAGGTAGTCATCATTATGATTTTATAAATATAACTGTTCTTATAGCATTCATTCTCTAAAATAAAATTATTCTTCACATTACCACATTGATTTCAAATGTCTCTCTTTCCACAAACATTATCTTAAAATGAATATTAGGGATTTTAAAAAAGGAAATTACAGATTAATAGATATGATATATACATGATAGTCTAAAATCGGATAGATTGGGGCTGTTTGAAAATAATGTTTATCATAACAGTTATTGCTTCATCTCACTCGCCTTTCTGATCCGATTCTTTACTCCTCTTTCACCAGCTTTGGCTAGAACGCCCAGTAATAGGTTTACAGATCTTAAGGAATCATCATTACCTGGAATAGGATAAGTCAAGAAAGATGGCTCAGAGTCAGTATCTACAATACCAATGGTTGGAACTCTCGACTTCATGGCTTCATTAAGTGCATTCCTATTTTCTGTTGGATTTAACACAACCAATAGATCTGGCTTAACAATCCTTGACTTTTCATCTGTTTGTAATGGTCTGCCAGTGGGCTTGTCCTGAAGATCAACTTCGTGCTTCTCCCAACCACCTGAAATTTCTGTTGAATTTGTAAGCGTACCTGGAATCCATCTCGTAGAAACAAAATACCCATGCGTTCTCTTAGCGGCCTCTTCTAGCGCAACTTTTTGACCCTTTCGAGTTCCTAGAAACAAGATAACACCACCCCTCTCCGCAACACCTTCGACAACTTGTGCAGCTCTTTTTAAATATGCTAATGTTTGATTCAAATCAATAATATGAATCCCATTGTATTCACCATAGATAAAAGGCTGGGTGGATGATCTCCAAAGTGAGGTCGACTGACCTAAATGGACACCCGCAGCCATTAGTTTTTCTATTGACATTTTTTCTGGGGTTGGTGGTGTATAGATATCTCTGTTTGGTGAGAAAACTTGTTCTACCCGAGCTCCGAGTTTAGCCACATGGCTACCGTGGTGGGCTTGACGTAGGTATAACTCTTGTGGACTGTAAGGTTTATCGCTTGCTGATGGAACTAAAAATGGAAACCTCTTTGTTTGTAGGATTTCCTCGACAGCACGCGAATGCCCTTCCTCGGCTGTATCAAGACCTCCCAACAGTTGATTATCCTGAGAATACTTTTGGAATAAGTTCCTTAGTTCTTGCTCTAGAAGTTGTTCCTTCTCGGTTGGTTCGGCTCCTTTTGAGTTGTTCAAGTAATTGTCAATCTCTGCTTGAGACATCTTAGAGAATTCCTTCAACTGCTGCACCACAACATTATTGAGTTCCTGTTGTTTCATCAAATACAGGTCATCAGTGTTCTCATTGACATCAACATTATTCGACGTACCTGTACTGGTACTTTGGTACCGAATTCCTCTAAGTGGAAGGTTACGAGTACCTATTAAAAACCCTCTTAGAGCCCTCAAACTCATGATGTTACAATTTATTGGGATTATCTGGGATCTTGCTGCAGTTATAAAGTATAACTCTTATACAATTCTTGTACATAAATTCTATTGGCAACTCTTATGTTATTGTCTATTGGTAAAGGATTTTTTCAAGGATTTTTCGACTTTGGCTCGGGAAGCCTAGAGGCGAGATCAAGAGGACAATCGAGCTGCGCTGTCACCATAATAAAGAGGACTAACAAAAATTAGATGAGCTGGCATTAATCGGCAGTTTATTGTAATGAACTAGCTTGGAAAGCTTGAATGATCTCTACTATAGCATAGAGGTGTACCTTGTAATATTATATATATTTAAGTTGCGAAGAATTAGTCCTATAACCATAATACCTTTGACGGGCAATATTTGGAGCTACTTGAAAACTGCGATTGTGTCTGAAGAACCTACCACCAGTTGTAAAAGAACTCATTGATCAATATGGTACTAGAAGTTGTTCGAAATCTTTTAGACGAGGATATCAACTGCGCCTCAAGGCGTAAAAGTTTGATAATAGTTTTAGGCTATGACGCAAGATCCAAGCTTGAGTCTCTCAAGAATTATAAAGATGAACCGCTAACTGTGAATAGTATACTTAGAAGTAGGCGAGACGTACATGTGCTATTTTTAAACAGTCTACAATATATATTCATGTACCTGATCAAATTGGAGGTGCAGCCTGACTCCCATACACATCTGGTGATATACGGTCTCGATTCATTGATTAATGAAATGTGCCAAGAGGATAGCTTAGATTTAAACCAAGTGCGAGCAGCTAATCTGATATTCCAAACAGCTTACCGAGTATCACGCCAAAATCAACTACAAGAGGTACTATTCATAGCATATGATCAAAAAAAATGGGATAAACTAGAGCCACTAAGGAAGTATTGGCAGGAAGTTTGCTAATTGATGTCCCATTGGCACTCAATTGGGTTAAACTGATAATCTGGTTACAAGAATGAGGACAACTTAACGTCATGAAGTAATTACAATTCAGCACTTGCTTATATTACGAATAACTTCAAACTGAACCAAGAGGACAGCTACCCAAATGAGAAACTATATACAACAAATATAATCCGATTAAGGTAAGAAAAGCAAGAGAATTTGTTTCCTTATTTATAGATTAATTTGTCAACAGACATTATGGAAGAGAAAGCAGGCATGGAAGGAAACAACATCGCATCGAATCGATTGCCTTTTTGATGTGTTTGTGTGGGCTAGGTGTGTCGGGTCGATGCTGATACAATTCCACAGAGACAAAAGCAAAGGAAGACGGATGTTTATTCTCGATGAGAGAAGGATGGTGCTAAGTAGATGTGCGAGTGTGTGAAAGACAATAAAATCGACAAAAATGGTGATGGGGCTGGGTGACAAAAGCGTGCAGAGAAGTAAAATTTTCGTTCAATGCTGGTCTTATAGTATCGACCTAGATGCTGATAAAAGGAAAAAATGAGCTAAAAAAAAAAGAAAGACTGTCAAACGGGTTACCTTGTGTAATAGAGAATTAAGAGAGGGAAGGAAGAATAAAGACGCTTCATGAGGTCAATCGATAATAGATTTGAGTAGCTTTGAATATAAAGTCGACCAAAGAAAATTATATCGCACAACTATTTGATCAATAAGCCCAAAGCGAAAAGCGAAAAGCACAAACGGATTTATTGGAGATTGAGCTATAGGAGATTAGTAAACAAGCAATCAAACCTCATACTAGATTGGAGATTTAGGAGTGAGAGGACTGAAACAGGCATTGTCAATACTTTGGTTATAAGTGGCATAGATAGGATATATGCATCAGCAGATTATAAGAGATGTCGAATGCTAATCAAAAGGAAAATGTGCCTTCCCTTGGTTTACCAAGGACGCATGGTACACTAAATGTGAATGCTTTGAAGGCCACTGATATTTTAAAACATAAGGGTAAACTAAATGAGGTAAATAGTGATCAGTCGACTACAAATGAGAATGATGAAGTTCAGGAAGAGGCTGTGTTTCTAGATGATCCTGTTCATTTCACTAGGGTATCATCATCTTCTGAATTGAGTGCAGCCTTGTCAGTTAATACCACAGAGCAAGAACAAGATGAAGAGAAAGGCACCGAACATGCTGAGCTTGAACCAGCCGAAGAAGATACAGTCGAAGTTGATACGATAAGGAACAACGGTGATAAAACATATTCTACTATCAGAGAATCCGCATCTGATTTTGAAACAACAAACAATACACTTATAGAAATATCGAAGAACTCATCTACCTATTCTAGTACGGAGTTTCTTAATAATAATAATAATGGTATTAGTAACAGTAATAGAGCCACTATCGATTCAGAGAGTAAATTGAGAATGAACAAACTCCGGGAAGGCAGCTCAACAAGTTTGAGCAATGATAGTAATGGTTTCAATGGAATGATATCAAGTAACCAAGCATCTACTGTTTTAAGTACACCATCGCAAAAGCCAAGCTCTACTACTAATACAATAACCAAGGCAAATAATGGCGGATCAACAAGAGCCCAAAAAGAAAAACATACTTCACCTAAGCTGCCGAGTACAGTCACTGCGCCATCGAGTCATAGAAAGTCTGCGGACCTATCGAAGACAAATAAGTTACCGAGTACTACTGCGAAAAGAACACCTAAACAAGCAGTTACATCGTCGTCACCAAAAGAGCCTGCAAAAAGGAAAAGTAGTACAAGTAAGATGAAAGGTATGTTCTCATCGTTGGTGCAGAACATGAAGAGAAATTCAAGTGATAATAGAAAGTCTGCATCAAGTCTAAGCAGTGTATCATCGTCGTCGTCTTCGACACTCAAAATATCGACACCATACAATCCAAAGCATATCTATCATGTTGGTGTAGATGCAAGGACAGGTGAATATACAGGCTTACCGGAGGAATGGGAGAGGCTGTTGGCATCTAGTGGTATATCGCGAAAGGAACAACAGCAGAATATGCAAGCAGTTATTGATATTGTTAATTTCTATCAAGATGTTGCCGATCATACTGGTGAAGAGAAGGTCATAAAGACATTCGATCCGAAGAAACAGAATCCTTTGGTTAGAGATTCTCTGAGTAAATATGAACAAGTTGATGATAATAGGACGTCATATGCTTCCGGGGGAACCCCTACTCTGGAACAAAATGGCTTCCACACCTCCAGCACCCCAAGATCAAGAACTAGTCTGACCTCACCAACAGCTGGTTATAGTATGATTAGCACACCACCCATGGCTACACAAGAGAAATATATACCTACCAGACCGGCGCCAAAACCACCGGGACAGCAAACGCCATCGAGCAATGCTTCGTTAACACCTAAGATGCAAAATGCAACAATGTCACCAATCAAAGAAAATATAAGCAGTCCGGTTACTAAATCGGAAGTTGATGATGAGTTGCTTCTCTCTAAAAAGAATGCTTCGTTGCCAAAGCTACCATCAGATGATAGTTCTTCCCATAAAAAGTCGGCTACTGATAGCGCACCAACTTCTGTCGAAACAGATACTGAGACAGTAAAGGTTCCACCTATTCCTAAAACTACTCCTACTGTTCCTGCAAAAGCATCAAGGAGATCAAATGAGAAAAAGAAAGAAGAAAGAGAAAGAAACAAGAAGTTACTTTACGCCAAGCTTACTGAAATTTGTAGCCCTGGAGATCCAAAAAGTAAATATAGGGACCTAATCAAAATTGGTCAAGGTGCATCTGGTGGTGTGTATATCGCTCATGATACAGAAAGTGAGGACTCTGTCGCTATAAAGCAAATGAACCTGGAAAAGCAACCAAAGAAAGAGTTGATCTTGAATGAAATATTAGTGATGAGGGAAAGTAAGCATTCAAATATCGTCAATTTTATTGACTCTTACCTGGCTAAAGGTGATTTATGGATTGTCATGGAATATATGGAAGGTGGATCTCTAACTGACGTTGTTACGCATTGCCTTCTATCAGAAGGTCAAATTGGTGCCGTTTGTAGAGAAACGTTGAAAGGTCTGCAATTTTTACATTCCAAAGGTGTGTTACATAGAGATATCAAATCAGATAATATTCTGCTATCCTTAAAAGGTAATATAAAGCTTACCGATTTTGGTTTCTGTGCTCAAATAAATGAGAATAACTTAAAAAGGACTACAATGGTTGGTACACCATACTGGATGGCACCTGAAGTTGTTTCCCGTAAAGAATATGGGCCTAAGGTTGATATTTGGTCATTAGGTATTATGATTATCGAAATGATTGAGGGTGAACCACCATATCTAAATGAAACGCCATTAAGGGCTCTCTATTTAATTGCTACCAATGGTACGCCGAAATTGAAAGAGCCTGAGGCATTAAGCGATACCTTGACGAAATTCCTGGACTGGTGTCTCAAAGTTGATCCTAGTGAGCGTGCCACTGCTACAGAACTTCTAGATGATCCATTTATAACTGAAATAGCTGAGGACAACAGTTCACTTTCACCTCTCGTGAAACTGGCCCGTATAAAAAAATTGGAAGAGCAAGAGGAAGACGCTGGCACTGATGAGACAGAACCAGAAACTACACCTGATACCACTATATAGAGCATGCGTGTCACTACTGTATCTACAGTTCAAACACCTAAACATATGAGTAAATAAATCTTTAACATCCTCTCCCAGTTTGTAATTACTATTAAATTCAAAATCACCACAACTCGAGTTCAGAGCGGTTTCCAGTTTATATCTGTTCTTCTTTTTTGTTTGTATCAGCTGATTGTATATATATTAATTCAAAAGTTCTATGCGGTATCGTTTTTACTATCTAGCCTTAATATCATGCCTCTACTGGGTACAATTTATGTAATCTCAGATTGGGCACTTACAATACGCAGGCGTCTTGCCATTTTCGGAAGATGAATAAAAGAGGGGCCACTGTATTTTCAGCTTACAAATTTTTTTTTTGTCATTTTTCCTGTTTCAGTCATTCTCCGTTTCCGCGGTATTCCTCTTTCAGGCACGACTTCCAAATAACCGCTTGATCCTTAGTCAGAGTAACTCAATACCGTACATCGGGTCAACTTCCAGATGAGGAATGATATCCGCTATTTTTGCATCTGTCTTATTCCTTGGCTTTTTACATTTTACAATCAGTAATACCGTTGCACATCCGTCGATGATGCAGAGGGACTGCCCTGCCATAGAGGGAATTTTTAATATTTGAGAGCACAGTGTACACACTTACAGGCCCTTCTCTACCATCCCTTCTGTGACAAATAGATGAAACGAATCGACGCTTTCCGGAAAAATAGGACAGATTCTATACCGTTTTTGCCAATCTTCACAGAGAGTTGGCTGTACAACGGGAATCTCGATTGTTCGGCTGTGGCATCTTTTGTCTGGTTTTTCCGCACAGTGCGCTCACTGGTGGGTTCTGCGCTGGTTTCTTTCCTTCGAACTATCAAAAAAATTCCACAAAAGTAGCAAATCAAGGATCTTTCTCTGCATTTCTCATTGAAATGCTCGTAGGAGGCAACGTTTTTCGCTTTTTTTGACAGTAAGCTTCGATTGCAAGGTGGCAGTAATATGACGTTTTCCTGCCCAATTAGAATATTGCGATAGTTTTTGGCATATCTGCATTTTACAGCAAATTCATAGATGCCAGTGTAGCACTGTATGAGTGCAAGCTGGAAATTGTCAGGGCGATACGATAGCTACTGAGGTCGGGACCCTTTAACAATTCAATTTGGCAGCGTGGATCATCCATCTCTCTGTATATAAAGAAAAGGTTTTGCTTAATAAGTCAAATTCAAGGACAGAGATACATATTACATAGATATTGAAAGGAATATTGCATCTATGGTTGATGATACCTACTACATCACACCGCATGAGGCGGCGCTAGCGCTCGTCGCTACTGCGATGAAGAAAGCCCGTATTACATTCGATGCGCTGGTGTTGAACAGTATTCTTGGGGGTGTAGTATTCTGTTCGGGCTCGCTGTTATATCTAGCCATACATTGTGAAAGTCCCGAGTTGTGGGATAAGAACCCCGGTGTGGTGAATTTCCTGGGTGGGATCGTGATCAGTATCGGTTTATTCTACGTGGTTATCCTGGGTGCTGACCTTTACAACTCTAATATACTGTACTTTTCGGTAGCATTCCTGCGACGTGCTGTGTCAATTTGGGACGTTTTGATATCATGGAGCGTTAGCTGGCTAGGTAATTTAGCAGGAAACTTGTTTGTTTCCTATGTTATTATATACTTGTCTGGTATTGGTCACTCTGAGGAATGGAAGGCAGGCACAATAAAGATAGCGGAACAAAAAGCATCATTTAGCTTCATACAAACTTTTCTTAAGGCAATCGGTGGTAACTTTTATGTCGCATTGGCAATATATCTACAATTATTAGCCAAGCCTTTACACGTCAAATTCCTGGCGATATTGATACCAATCTTCACGTTGGTGTGTATTGGATTAACGCACGTCGTGGCTGATGAAGCAATGTTGTTTCTTGGAATGTATAACGGTGCCAATGTTAGTGTCGGTAAGTATATTTGGAAGCTGCTGATACCAGCCACGATAGGTAACTTTATAGGTGGGTTTGTTTTTGCAGCCTACATTCCATTTTATCTACATCTTGTCGTGGTAGAGAGAGATAAGGAAAAACTATCCCTTCCAGAATACGATGAAAGAGATGAGCAACCAGAACTTAACGTCGACTCAAGAGTGGTTAGAGTGCCTAGAAAAGAAGCAGAGAGTGAAAAGATTGATGATGATACAGAGGATGAAGACGATAGTACAGACAAAGACAACAATGAGTACTTGTCAGAGAAAGGCCCACTTAATGATAACAGCAGCACAGCGACGGATAATGAAGTACAGCCTTATTTAGAACAGATTGGACCAACGATGTCTAGACCAGCATCCGATATTAGCATAAATTCCAGTGAAAGCAGTGTGCAACGCAGATATGACTATGAAGGATATAGGACAAGGTCTCACCCTAATGTACCAGTAACTGGAGGATATACCACTTCGCGGTCCTTAAGAGAGGTCAAAACAACACCAAATTTAAAGAGGAGGAGAACATTAAGGTCACCTCCGGGTGTCTTTCCTGTTAGAGGCATGGGTGAACCACTACTACGTGAAAAAACTATCGAAAATCCATACTATACCAGAAAACATAAAGGAAAAATTCTTAGAGAGACAGCAAAACACATTAAAGATGCGCACGAGATTGGTGATACTCATGAAGACAATCCACATACGGTAAGTAACGAAAATTATCTTAAACTGGTGAAGACCATCGAAACTGAAGAAGAGAAAGATTATCGATCTTCTGGTGGTTATAATGTGTTAAATAATAAGCCTGGTGCACATTTGGAAAGATTTATGACGGGTATGATAAAAAAAACGACTTCTCGTAGTCGCGATGAGGAATCTAACGATATTGATAGCAGAATGGATCTATCGGAAGCCACCACTCAGGCCGTGTTCCCTCACAACAGTATATCAGCTGCCGATTCTTATAGTTCAGTAGGAGAAGCCAGAAAGACAGCTTCTGAAAATTTAGGAAGTTTATTCAAAGCTGTAACTAGGCCTTTCGAAAACCCTCATAAAAGGCCAAAAAATATAAATGACATTGAGCAGCAATTGGAAGAGGCAGGTATATCTAAGAGAGCTGCAGATGCTGCCAACACTGTCGGTGGGATGGAGAATTACAGTGATATTGACTAATTGATCAATATATTGGTGCTAAAGATAATTGTTGCCAATATGCCCATTTTTAATAACCATGTCAGCTAGTCTGTTGCATGTTCTATTTGCAATGCAAGGGATATACAATACATGTTTTGTGCTCTAATTTCCAATATTATGGAAATAGAATTTCATTCTTCCCTGTAGTGCATATAATTGCATTTTTCATTATTTTTGAATACTCTAGTCACTTTGATTAATCTGTACTTTTATCTAATATCCATAGAAATAATAGAAATAATAATATAAATTTTTTTAAAACATTACCAATAATTGTTATTTAGAACGTGGTAGGTTTGAAGTAATTATAAATGGAGAATATATAAGGTTTATCTTTTAGTTCAACACAGCCACCAACTTTTCACCTGAGTTTCTGTTGTACTGGATGTCATCAAGGATTTGTTGAACATCATTTAGACCGTTCTTGTAAACCTTGACAGGGATATGGTGAATGTCACCAGCAATGACCTTAGGACTAATAAACTCAATAAACTTGATGACCTTTTCCCTGAATTCTGGGTTGGCTGGTAAAGTAAAAGCACCGAAAGGAATCTCTTCACCACTTGCACAGTATAGCAGGCAACCGACAATGGTCTTGTTGTCCTTTCTTTCAGATTCTGGGATGTCATTGATTGACAAAGTTGTCAATTGGACAATGGTAGCTGGCTTTGTTTCAGAAGCAACAGCGTAAACTTGCTTTATGGTGTCATTGTTAGAAACACAGTCAACTAGATTTTGAATGTCTGGGTACTTGTTCTTGATTTGTTCGATAACATCGGCGTCATGATAATCAAAAACATCATCAGCACCATATGATTTCAAGTGAGCTTCATGCTTCTTAGAGGCGACAGCAATAATCTTCTTGTACCCATGAAGCTTCTTGGCGACTTGGATCAATAGTTGGCCAACAGCAGTAGCACCACCCCAGAATAAGATAGGGAAGTCTCTTTGGGCTTCACTTGGTTGCCATTCTAGGTTGATATTGAAATTCGTGGTTAGAACGGCACCTGCAGTTGTTAAAGAGATTGGTAGAGTAGCGACATCTTCGTAGTACTTAATGGCACCTTCTGGAATCTGGTCCTTACCACTTACTTCAAAGGAATCATCCACAGTGTAGGCGATTTTGGAGTCTAGGGCGGAATAAGTGGCAAAACCACCATTATCTGGATGCTTGACGGAAGCACCATGAACAAAGCCATACACTTTTTGGCCAACCTTGAACTTATTAGTGTCAACATTTGGGCCTAGCTTAACAATTTCACCGGCAATGTCACAACCGGCGATGGAACCTTGTGGTCCAATCTTCCATGTGATGTGCTTCCAGTCGGTTGGGTTACCAGCGACAGCTCTATTCTTAACTAGAACAAAACCATCACGCAATTCTGGGACAGGAACTTCCTTTAAGGTCAAGTGATCGCCATCGATAACAGCAGCTTGCATTGTTTGAGGGGTAGACATTGTTATTTTTATAATATTATATGTGATTGTTTTGTTTGAGAATATTCTCTTGGATCTTTATTGTTTACTATTTACAAGATATAATGAATCCAGAAACTAAAAGCTTTGAACAGCATTTTCAAGCCCTTTTTATACTTTTCCAATTGTTCAATTGGTTAGAAGTAAAACTAATATTACAAATTGGAATATTACCAGAAATTGATTTACTCAAATGAACAGTAAAACCCCGCAGAAAGTCATGTTTTGCGTAGATTTATATTTGCAAAAAAATCATTAAGGGCATCGCAAAAGCAAGCAATCCCTTAATACTGTCTCTAAAGGGAGAATACGAATTGCAAGATTCATTGCAATTCGGACGAAACCATTGTGATCATTAGTTAATGGACCATTGTGTAAGTTCTTCAACCCCAGTAGGAGTTGCATCAAATAAAGGAAAATTTCTAAAGGCTGAATCGGATCCGTTTCGAATTTAGTGACAACCTCATGATATTCTGCGATTTTACGTAATGGCTTTCCTCGTGATATGCCTGCTCGGTAGTGATTAGAACAAGCATATGGGGTAATTCATCTACTTGCGGAAATCAAATATATGCAAGAGCGCATATACATTATTGACATGCTCTAAGCTGCATTATTACATAACAATACCTATTTAAAACAATTTTGCGGGGAATATAGGGGCTACAGTACCATTCTAGAGGTAATATCCGAAACAATTGATAAGAATCTTTGAAATTTCTGATGCATTCTAGTAAAATCCAGGATGGTACCCCCAATGTATTAGTATGAGATAAAACAACACTTATTGAGCTATCTTTTGTATACACTTTTATGTGGCAATTCCCTTACTCAAACAAAACGTAGTAGCTAAACAATACGGGCAATGAATAAGTAATGCCCTTTTTAGATCACGTGAAGTCCTGTTAAAGTGTATGTCATTATGTGTTAGTGTAATTTTCAACAAGTTAACATGGTTTCGTGGTCTAGTCGGTTATGGCATCTGCTTAACACGCAGAACGTCCCCAGTTCGATCCTGGGCGAAATCATTTATTTTTTTCAAGTTTCTTTTTTTGAAAAGACTTGAGTTAAATAATGCTGACAAGTACTATATAGTCATGTTGTATTGGAGTTTGCTTTTTTCATCAGCCAGTTCGCAATGTTTGATATTTATTGTGTTAAGGATGAGGATAAGACTTTCAATTGGCTTTTTTATTTCTAATACTTCTGAACCGTTGTGACTCGTAATCATTTTTACAAGTTTCTTTTATCTTACACACAAATGTATACAAAGGTCATATCAGATTGGTTATATGCTTACGAGCCTATAGCCTATATCTGAAACCGCATTTCAATTACTTAATGAATATTATGTTAGTATATTCAAATGTTTATATACTAGCATATAATGTTGGAAATTCATATGCGATTTATTGTGACAATCTCAGAGATAACGTAGGTGATGCCCTTTCATCCAGGGCAACCGATACTCTCCCCATTGTTCTTGTCGAAACCTTAAAAGTTTCGAGACCGAAGATAGATGAGCTTTTCAGTTGTATATTACTAACTAGCAAACCATAGACTTTAGTAATTTGTTGTGTCAAGGTTAATACGTGGGAAACGAAAAATAAGTACATTGAACTCTCATGAGTAAAGATAAGGGCAAGAACCTGGCAAAAAGCAGGACAAAAGCGACCACAAAGGTCAAAAAGGTCACCAAGGGCAAAAATAATAATGACAATAGTCATGAAAACAGCGTGACACCTCATGGACAAATATCACCACATTACTTACAGGCTTACCTGAATAGTGCGAACTTGACCATGGGCACAAACTTTTTAAATGTGCCAATGGGTACAGCGCAAGTACCTCCACCTTTTATTCAGCATGGTAATACTGAAATGATTAAGACGGCATCTATTCCTCCCAGTGGACCAAATGCATCAGCATATAGTATTGAAGCTTCTGTAAATCCGCATGCACAATCAGTACCACCGAATTACTTCATGCCTCCTCAATTTGCACATAGTACACAACCAATAATAAAACATGAAGACGGTTTGGATGCGCAGATTATGTCTAACACAAGTATTGATAAATCTGAAACACAAAGTCAGACTGGCACTCCAAATGACTTAGAAGTCTCTTTCCCCAGCATTAGCAGTGGAAACGCCTCCATTAGCGGTAAAGATAAATTTAATGAAGAGGGTCTTACAGAAGACGAAATAAAAGCCAGGAAAAAGGCTCAGAATAGAGCAGCACAAAAGGCTTTTAGAGAGAGGAAAGAAGCCAGGCTTAAAGAGCTTGAAAATAAGTTATCTGACATAGAGAAGAATAGAGATTTACTTGTTAACGAACTAGAAGATTTAAGGAGATTGAACATGGAAATAAATGAAGAGAATAGAATACTTCTTAGAAAAGGCGATACTGTGTATAAACTAGAGCCTAATGAAGTTGCTGAAAATGGTAAATTTTCGTTTCCATCAGAAGACGAATTTTTTGCACAGGTTGTGCTTGGTAAATATAATGCAGAAGGTGCTAAGCATTCTAATAATTTTGAGGATGATGCTAATAAATTGTTGACTGTTCCTAAAACTTGGAGCTATCTACATAGACTTTCAGAAGAAAAGAATTTTGATGTCTTATGTCTCATGGAAAGATTGAAGGGACGCGAAGTTTCTCACAAAAATGGGCCTGCCTACTACAAAAACGTAATAGATACCCTTGTTGAAGAAGCATGCCTAGAAAATTAATAAAACAACAGTGGCTATTTGAGTCGTCTGTTTCTTGGCATCTACATCTATTTTTTAGGACCATTTTTAATTACGGAGATTTAATTAATGATAAATATAAACGCGATGATATAATAATGAAAATCCTACATAATGTAAACCTTGTAATACGATAATTTTAATATTCAAATAAAGTATTTAATTATAGTCTTCCTATACGCTAATATTTATAAGACTCATAACCGTTTTAGGCTTGTTATTGTAACTTCGGTGTCACCAAAACATAAAAAATGACAAAAAAATGGTAAATAAAGGGCAGTAATAATAACTTCAGTAATAGATGTTGCATCAAAAGAGTCAGCATATGTGATATATTGACTGCTATCTAATTCATTTAACTTGGCACAAGAGGTTAACAAATGCTCCATACCGTTAATGAAGGTACCAGCTTAACTTATAAATTAGTTTTAGAATTTGAAAACAGAGAGCAGCAGAGTAACTCATACAATATATTCACGAATCATTCTGATCAAAAACATTCAGTAATACATCATACTAAGAACAAAAGTTCTGATTCTTTTCAAGATTGGAGGACTTCAGATATTATGCTTGAACGTGTTAATATAACAAAGAAGAAGAACAGTGAAAGTGATAAGGATTTTGTCACATCTGAATACTTGGGCCATGGCATTATCAAGTTGTTTAAAAGTGGTACAGAAACTGACAAGGATGATACAGAAACAAAGGATATAATTACAGTCCCTGGAGAAGACACTATGGTTAGTATATTGTTTGTTCCGACTTATTTTACAATACATGATCTGCTTCATTATTATATTGGAGATGAAATCGTAAATAATCAAGTTTCCGATTTTAGGATACTACGAAATAAGCAGAAGGGATTTGGTTTTAATTTCATGGTACTAATGAAATTTAGAGAATCAACTGCAGCAAAGAATTTCAAGGATGAGTTTAATGGTAAAAGGTTTAGCAAAATGGATCCGGAAACTTGCCATGTCGCATATATCAAAGAAATCATATTTGCCAAAAAGTTATTCCCTGGAGATGAAAAGAAGGAATTACCTTATTTACTCAATGACCCTTTCACAACAGTAAGAGAAAATACAAATACAGATCATGATGTCGAACTTCCAACCTGTCCAGTATGCCTGGAGAGAATGGATTCTGAGACAACAGGACTGATCACAATACCATGCCAACATACTTTTCATTGCCAATGCCTAGACAAATGGAAGAATTCTAAATGCCCAGTATGCAGGCTGTCAAGTTTTAGATTATCCAGGGACACATTACGAAAACATGGTAATAAAGAGAAATGCTCAGAATGCGGATCGTCAGAAAATCTATGGATATGCTTAATTTGTGGGCATGTAGGTTGTGGGAGATACAATTCCCGCCATGCAATAAAGCATTTTGAGGAAACCTCTCACTGCTTTGCTATGGACTCTAAGACTGACCGAGTTTGGGATTATGCTGGAGATAACTACGTCCATAGGCTAGTTGAAAATGAAGTCGATGGGAAACTTGTTGAATCTGTTGGTCGTGTGGATGATAGAAAAGCCGGCATAGGATCAAGTTTCCAACCATCCACAAGTAATAATTATAAAGATGATGACGATAAAGACTTGCGTGTTAATTTTATGCGTAATAGAGAATATCACTTGGAATATGTAGAGGTACTAATATCTCAACTTGAGTCACAAAGTGAATATTATGAAATGAAAATGCAAGATACATATAAAATGACGGATGAAATTGAGAATCTTAATCAGAAGCTGAAAGATATGCAAAAGGAGAATAAGAACTTGAAAGAGGTAGTAGATAGAAACGACCAGATAAAAAAAGACCTTGAGAGTAAGATAATTGAAGACAAACTGATAATAAAAGGTCTCCAGGAGAATTTAGCTTTCCGTGATGAAAAGATAGAATCTATTGAGCAACGACTAAAAGATCAAGAAGAACAAAATAAAGAGTTACAAGATCAACTTAAGGATATCATGTTTTATCTTGAAAGTAGAGATAAGTTTGATCAAGCACCAGATGAAGTTAAGGAAGGAACCATTTTGGTACAACCAGGGGTAACCACTACCAAATCAAAAAAAAAGAGGAATAAAAAGAAAGTGCCAAAACTACCTCCAAAAATTGATGACATTCAATAACAGGAAATAAATAAAGAATAAGTAATTATATATTCCTATTATAACAGCTACAACCAATACGCATTAGACATCTTGTCACATGCACTTATCATAAATGACGGTGAAATTTTTCATTTCCGGTTGTGAAGTGTGGATGGAAAAAAAATTTAGCGATGCGATGCGATGAGCTCGGAATCCATGGTCATTGTATTCGAGAGTGATTCAGGTCCGCTCCTATTCACCCATTGTTAAAATATCATTCTTTGTAGTATTACATTAATTTTATCTTCTAGATTTTCCTTTATGTAAGTAACGGACGGAGTTACAGCGAAATTCAGTTTCAGTGAGTGGTCAAATAACTAGAATCTTAAGTCTTTTTTAGCTTTATTCTCGGTCCTGCCTTTCTAAAGTTTTATCCCAAATCAAGTTATTTCTTTGATACAAAAGCAAAGATATTTATCTGCCGTTATCATTAGTCCACTTTTCATAACATTTGTTATTTATAAAGAAAGGATAACGCAGAAGTTTGACACTGTACTTAAGAAATAAAAGGAAATGCCTACCAACTCTATTAAACTATTAGCTCCTGATGTTCACAGAGGATTGGCAAAGCTTGTTGCCAAGAGACTTGGTATCGAGTTGACTGATTGCAAGTTGAAACGTGACCCAAGTAATGAAGTATCGTTCTCCATTGGAGAAAGTGTGCGTGACCAAGATATTTTCATCATCACACAAATTGGTTCAGGTACCGTTAACGATAGGGTTCTTGAACTTTTAATAATGATCAACGCTTCTAAGACTGCATCTGCCAGACGTATTACTGCAATTATTCCAAACTTCCCTTACGCAAGACAGGATAGAAAGGATAAATCTAGAGCTCCAATCACTGCCAAACTTATGGCTGATATGCTAACTACTGCTGGCTGTGATCATGTTATCACAATGGATTTACATGCTTCTCAGATCCAAGGGTTCTTTGACATACCAGTGGATAACCTATATGCTGAGCCAAGTGTTGTTCGTTACATCAAGGAGAATGTAAAATACGAAGATGCTATTATCATTTCTCCAGATGCTGGTGGTGCCAAGCGTGCTGCCACCTTGGCTGACAGATTAGACCTAAACTTCGCATTAATTCACAAGGAGAGAGCTCGTGCTAACGAGGTCTCCAGAATGGTCCTGGTTGGTGACGTTACCGACAAGATTTGTATCATCGTTGACGATATGGCAGATACCTGTGGTACACTTGCCAAGGCCGCTGAAGTCCTACTAGACAACGGCCATGCAAAGTCTGTCATTGCGATAGTGACCCATGGTGTGCTATCCGGTAACGCTATAGCCAACATCAACAACTCTCGTCTAGATAGAGTTGTCTGTACGAACACTGTTCCATTCGAGGACAAGATGCCACAATGTCCAAAGCTAGACGTAATCGATATCAGCAGTGTTCTAGCCGAAGCCATCCGTCGTTTGCACAATGGTGAGAGTATATCTTACTTATTCAAGAATTACCCATTATGAAAGTATGGCACCCAACAAAATGTAGAGTATCTAACTATAAACTGTTTCGCTCCCTTTCTAACCCTCTCAATCTTTTTTCTGTTCCAATACATTTGTTTATATCGAATATATTTTTAATTAGGGAAATAGTCTTGCAATCCCCAAATTGAACAGTAACAATTTTAGAGGTGGTGCAAGGATTTTTTGTCTAACTAAAGTACAAATCAGGCATCACCGGACCTCTTTTTTGAACATCGCTAAACATCAGGGAGTGCTGACTGTTCTGTGGGTTGTACACCTCTTGGCAAGTCTCTTTAATTTCTTGATGGGTCTTTCTTGGTTTTGGTTTTGGTTTTGGTTTTGGTTTTGGCCCTCTGAGTTTTAGAATTGTTTTAGAATTGCATGTAACAACGTCTGTTACTGCTAGTCTCCCTGACCCCGGTGACCCGGGGAATATAATAAAAGAAACATTCCCTCCTTCTAGTCCCGCGATGACTTACCATCGAGAAAGTGGTCCGGAATTACCTTTACTAGTAATTTCTTGCTGCTCACATCCTGATTGAGGTTCTGAATCCCACAATCACGTTACAAGATAGTGGTGCTACTAAGTGCTATTCACTTAGTGGATATTCTATGGTATCCATATCCATCTCATGATCCCTCTTCGAAGCCCTGTCCCCCCCCGCAATCTTGCTCCTACGAAGCTTCTAAAACTCCCAGTTTCAGTTTATCCTCGTTTCGAAGGAAGACTATATTTTCATTGTCCTAGAAGACGGTACGGGGATTTCACTAAATGAAACAACCTAAATAGAATTACCTTCTCTTCTCTGTACTAGCAAGAGGAATAGAACTCAACGGTATTCTCGACGTTATCATTATCTTATCCTTACTTGTACACAATATTCTGTGCACTTTTCCTTTTGCCTTTGTTGCTTCCATAATCAAATTAAAGCCCCCCCTCCTCCACACAGAAAGAACGTGGAACTAGCTGCCCCCCTTTTTTTATATCTTTCTCTTTCACTGGCTTTTCGGTATTGCTCATCTGTATCCACAGAAATTCGTGGAGAGAGGCTTCCATTTTCGTATTTTTTGGATCAGTTACGCGGTGTCTTCTGTGCATGTGGGGAAGATGAACCTTCTACTGATACAACTTCCTTTTCATTTAATTATGTACTTTATTGATTTATCTCCATGCCGTGGGGACAGATCTACCTAAGAAACAACCGCACCGAAGAATCCCAATATTTGATTATATCCATAAGGGAGTAGAGGCTTCTACAGTAGAATACCCAATTTATAATTTGCAAGTTATCTCTGTGAGTATTCTCTTCGCCCACATTTCTGAAGGTTTTTGCTTTTGCTTGATATCAAAGAGTACTCTAAGATGGAATACTTTTTCTCTTCCATCCCAGTAGAACGCACGTACAAGCAGAAGAGGGATGAAATAGAAGCTTCTTTTCATGGACTTTGCAGAATCTATTTTTGATCTAATTCTTCACATCTCGCTCTTCCGCCCCCCCACAGAACTGCAGTGGGCCACGGATGTATTTGGCTCCCTTCGATTCCAGAATAGAAGGCATGGCTGGATAGAAATCGAAGGAATTTCATCTTTGATCGCAAGGGAAGATTCGACGAATGAGATGGATCGTATTGCGGAGGGAGTAGCTAGCCACACAACCATATTAGACCGGGAGGGACAAAACGCATATGTTGCTTTTTCCCCCTCTGCGAATGGCACAGCATTTAGGGCATTTGGTTGGACAGAGGTTCTGGGTTTTGAATAGCACTGACAACTAGAATAAACTCAACTCTCATAGTGTAACAAACTTATCTAAACCTGAGAAGAAGAGGGGTTACGGATAATGAATAAGAAGCCAAATTAGACAAAAGACCAAGGGAGCACATATAACACAAAACTGTACATCACGTCTTCGGTACGTGCGGTTCTGACTGGACTTGGAAACAAGATAAAATTACGTATCAATAATATCCTGTAGTAAAAGAAAAACCCAAGTATCGAAATTTTGGTATATAACATTTGGGCTTATAATAGAGAGAGAAAGATAAAAAAAAAAAACCAAGTAACCAGGCGATCTTTTTGACAGTGCAGTAACACTAATAGCAAAATATAACAAACAACTACCAACATTTCAGTATCAACTATTATGCAGGTTGGATTAGAAAATATATTTGAGAGATCGGTACAGGACCCTTGCTGTCTCATAGAAGATGAGATGGATACCTATACCGAGTTCCCAAAATACGACTACAGTCACTGCCAAGCGGGCCAAGATGAGCTACATGGGTATACCTCGCTAAGGAAGTATAACTCTGTGCCAAGCATCCCACTACAACATAATACTCAGCATATAATTCCTGTGTCGCCAACACAGGCACGTGATCACACTACGCGCCGTCGGTCTAGTCTATACTCCGCTGATCCGTCGCATACTTGTAGGAGGTCGCATAGCAACGCTAATATACTGTGCACTCCTACGCAAAACAGGTCTAAGAGGAATTCTTTGTGTTCCCCTCATAGCAGTAGGCCCCAAGAAGGTCCCATGAGGTCACGCTCGCAATCGGTGGTTGCTATCCCCTCACACCTTCTAAGCATAGAAAAATATATAACATCAGAGTTGGATACAAATATCTCGCCTACAATAAATCCATCAACCAAGGCAAATCCTCCATTTTTATCAAGCCAGTCTTCGTCTGATTCTGGTTCTTATACCAGTGACTACACCAGACCACCAACTACAAGAAGAAGATCATCATTCAAAGTATCCTTGGCTAGTTCATTCTCCAGCTAGCCCAACGTTACTTCATATTTCAGCCACAAATAGTCTTTAGAGGATATGACATTCCACAGAGTGTCGACGAAGTGCATTATTTTTTGCTAATAAATACCATTTAACATGTGCTGCTCATATTGGTTTATCATTTAAAAAGAAGTAATGTAATCATTATTGCAGCATACATAATACGTTTTGATCTTTGACTTTTGAAAAATATTTTTAATTTGTTCCCATTAGGTTTTCAAGGAATTTATTTATGTTTTTCTGTCATGGATTTCCTTATTAGCCATTCCCTTATTTTTCAGTTTAATTATTACATTTTTATTTAGGCAAACATTAATAGATACATAACAACAATAATCGAACATTTGTTCAATCGTTTTGTTACACAGACTGGTTTTGAAGTAATCGTAATATGGCTTCCTATTATTTCTATACTCGATTAATGCCGCTGTTATTATTGAGCCCATTACTCATTAGTCAAAAACTAACCAACGTATATAGTTTTAGACTAGATTTAGATGAAACCCAAAACGATAAAAGTTTATCACCAATATGTTTGTTAGGATATATATGCTACAGAGGGTAATATAAATAATGGTACGAAAATTAGTTTACAGATTGGTTTAGTTTCCTTCATTTATCCAAAATAATGCCAATAAAGCACCTAATTTTATTTGCCAAACACAGGAAAAAAAAACGGATTAGAAACTAAAGAAAATACCAAAATCCATTTAATCAAAAATGCAAAAAGTTATCTTCAAGAATAAGTTTCAATCAAAGTATCACGTAGGTTTCCGGAGATGGCATCTGGTTGAGCGTCTTGCAACCTGAAGATACTTTCGATAACACTTAGCTCTGGAGCAGTTGTGTCAAGACCCGTCACGGCAAGGTAGTCGTTGACAACCATACCAGCACCAACAACGGCACTACCACGGTTCACGGTACCCGCAACCAATGGGACTTGTAATAGAGAGGACAATTCTTCTTGATCCTGGATAGTAGTTTGTGGATGCACTAGACCACCTTGGTTACTCAAGGCACAGTATGAACCAACTAGAATATTACCAGATATCGTTTGTCTGAAGACTTCAACACCTAGGACATCGCTGATCAACTCTTCAGTCTCACGGTCGATGTCTGGATGTACTAACGCAACGTAGTCATTACAACATATAACATTACCCAATGCGGATAGTCTTTCTTCTACTCTTTGGATCTTAACAGAGTCCGGCAAACTGTTCCTTAGATGTTGTAGCTCCTGATCAGTGGTTTGGGTTGGCACTAGAAGACCACGACGGTTACCAGCAGTCATACGACCAACAATACGTGTACCAGCAATGGTGGTGTGCGCAATAGGAATAGAGTCACCCAACTCAGCTTCAAAAGCAGAGTAGAAGTTCTCAGAACCACCAACAGCAACCAAACAGTATGTGTTGGTCAACTTGGAGAACACACCAACCTCATTAGAGTTTTCAAATTGAGTCCTAGTAGCCATCTTTCGTATTAATAAGCTCTTGTATACTGATCTAACCTGCTCAAAAACTACTTAAATCAACGACTGCTCCCGTTATACTACTGAAGCTCATCGCATTTTCTGGCTATTAGCCTCAGCTTCTCCGCCAGATTTTCCAGCAAAATTTTTCAGAAAATTTGCAGATGCCACCGTACGTGAGGGTAATCACATGTACAAGTACAGCACTTGCTCTGCAATATGCTCATCTTTGAAGTGTTATTGAAGTCTCCAGTCAAGATATGCAAATGTTTCAGTATTACGTCTATATAATCTATATTCTATCTTCTATCTGTGTTCTTTGTCTTACAGTATACACTGTCTGCATTCGTCTCGCTTCGGTGTCTAGGACATGTGAAATGTAAAAACCCGGACGCCCGTAGAGTATTTTGCATATCTAGTCATCACTGTCTATTAGTCGTCTCATCTCCTCGTCTCGTCGTCTATCGTTGTGGTCTAACGGCCAGCAAAAAATCATCTGTTTCCTATGAGCAGTTCTTATTTGCAATCGACGCTTGCAATGCTCAACAAACAGATCTTTCTAGTGGAAGAGTGGTCGTTAGCATCTTGAACTTCACACAGCAGACCGATTGGACCACGGTCACACTCAGCACAGGCCAAGTACCTTTGGCAATGGATCAACTCCCAAGTGTGGCCGTCCCACTCGAACTTGAACTCAGCGTTGTCCCTGTCCTCGGTAACTTGACATAGATCACGGGACACACCAATGTTATCGAAGTCCCAGAACTCTGGAACAACCAAGAACTCGTACTCCTTCTGGGCGTCAGCACCCTCACGGGTCTCCATGATCTTGTACTTCTCCATGATCGCACCTGGGAAGTAGATCAATCTGTCAGTGGTCTTGGAGTCCACAGCTGGGACACTGATCAGAGAGCTCGCACACTCAGTGAATTGACATCTAGCCTTTCTAACCTTACCAGTACTAGCCATCTTGTATAATTATTGCCTTGTGGTTACATACACCCACCCAGCAAATACACTTGCAACAGCATGATTTCATATAGAACTTCTTAACAGTCGACTTCACTGAAAAAAAATTTCAAATCGCGCGATGAGCTCTGAATTCAGCAGATTAGAGACACGAAATCGAAGAATTATAAGGTTTGAGCATTTGATTATTACTTTGAGTGGAGTAGGATAGATTGGCCAAAGGAATTGGATGACAGCAGCTGGGATATGACGGACAAGAACGAGAAGGGTATACTTTCTTTTTTCCAGAACACTGTTAGTGCTAAAGTCAAGAAGTCGAGTGAGGTGATTGATCTGGATGACCACCACGATGATGATGAGCAGCAGAGTGTAGAGGAGGGAACACAGAAGCAAATGAGTCCCATGAGTGATGGCCTTCAGAAGGAGGCCACCTTGGATACCAGTCAGGACGATAGTCAGAGCAGTAACGGCGGCACTGCCAGCTCATCACAGAGTGAGTCTCGACAGAGTGAGAAGAATAGGATGAGAGAGTTGAAAAGGGTACAAAGAGAGGCTGAGAGACTGCGTAGAGAACAATTGAAAGCGGAGGAGAAGTTGAAGAAGGAGAAGAAGAAAGAGGAAGAGCGGTTACGACGCGAAGAAGAGAAGAAGAAACGTGAAGAAGAAAAGCGCTTAAAGGAGCTACAAAGAGAAGAAGAGAAAAGGAAGAGAGAACAGGCAAAGGAGGAAGAGAGGAAAAAAAAAGAGCAATTAAGACTTCAGAAGGAGGAAGAAAAGCGTCAGAAAGAAGAAGAGAAAAGGCTAAAAGAAGAGGCCAAGGAAAGAGCACAGTCACGTATTGGTAACTTCTTCAGGAAAGTATCGGATGATGCAAACAAAAATGTATCTAGGAAGACAGACTACGAGAAATACTTCCTTCCGTTTTATGCTCGAGATGGTGTTGAAATCTGCCAACCATGGACAATGGACACTCAAAAATTACAATCGAGTATAAAGACGCTGGACGATTTGCTCAAGGACAGAAACCAAGGTGCGTCCACCCTAGATCCATGCAGTTGGTTGAAAGAAAGATCCCTAGATGGTATAGGTTATCCAATAAAGAACACTGCTGTATCTCTTCTACAACAAATGACTGCGAAGGAAAAGAGCGATGAAGAATTACAAACTATGCTCTCAATGGTGCCACATAAGTATATTAAGTTCTACGAGAATGTGAGACCACCTTACATAGGGACGTACTCGAAAGAATTCTTTCTCCCCATTCTGGATCCTTTCTCGACTAGTATAACAGATTTTAATTATGATTACGATTCGGACTTGGAATGGGTGAACGAGGAGGGGGAAGAAGGTGGTGTTGACAATTTGGAGAGTGGTGAAGACGACGACGACGAAGAAGACGATGACTTAGCCAGCGAAGGTGAGTTCGATGGTTTCCTGGATACTGAGAACGGTGACGGGAACTCTAAGACAGGTACTAACGGTAAGAAGTTTATAGGCCCATTAATACCTATAGTGCAGCTAAGGTCAGATATATCGACTTTCGATGAAGAAGATAGGATATATTTCAAGAAGCTCGCCGCAGTGCCGTTGACCCAAATGGAGACGTTTTCCATTGATCCAAACTATATTACACCCAGTCCATCTCCAATCAAGTCATCCTCTGCAAGTCAGAGAGATCTGAAAAGAGCAGCCACTGATCAAAACTCCTCTGGTCTATCAACACCAACACAATCTCCTAATAAGAAATCCAAGTCAATAATAACAGAAGACCAGGACCTACTGACGTTACTGAAAGAAGTACAAAACAGCACTTTCTCCTTAGCAACAGTCTCAGAGATAATACAAAAGAACTTACCAAAGTATAATAAACAAACAATCAAGAACACAGTGAAGGAATACGCTGTGAGATCATCAGGTAAAGGTAACGAGCCCCGCAAATGGGAAATAAAGGACCTAGAGCATTGGGAAAACCTACAGAAAGCAGGTGAACATAAAGAGTAGGATTATTCACTTCAAATGGTGTTCATATAATGAGGCATACTAATTATAGATACAGATATACAACAGTTAGCTAATATGTAACTTGATTTCTATTACACTTCCTAATTAGGAAATCATATTAACACGAATTTTTCACTGATTTTTTTTTTCGCAGCTTGTAAACTGAAATAAAATAATGAGTGAGACAGCCAAAAACTATGACATCTAAATGATCTACTTTCGATAAACTGCTGATAACAATCGTTGTCATATCAGTTTCATATTTAATTGCGAAGTGTTTGTTACCGCTGTCTATAATATTGCTGCTCAATTGCCTTTTTTGTTGTGTATTTTTAACCGTTTTCTTCCAGTTTAAGTTTGCACCTGAATTTGACTGACACTGATATCGTTAAAGGATAAATAACGATTTGCGGAGACAGCTGCTAAAATAGTACAAATACAAAGATCAGTACTTCGGAGATGTCAAATAATCCCAGTTCTCCAGTGATGGGTCCTATTGATGAGGGAAGTTCTTCTCCCGGCCGCAACCAGCCCTCAAGCATGGGTCCAAATGGTGATCCATCCAGTCCAGCATTGTTTTTTAACTCATCATCATCCCAACCACAGGGTGATTCTCAACCTGTCGCCCCATCTTCGCCAATTCATTTCCCATCTTCCTCCAACAGACCAATGAGCTCAGATGTTCACTCTCAAGGAAGAAGGAGCAACAGAAATCACCTTGCAGCCAACAGATCGAGTGCTTTAGGAAGATTCTCTGACTTCGGAAGCGATAGACAGGTACTACATAGTTCCTCCTCTAATATGGGCGGCTACCCTTCTCAGAGAACTAATTTAAGAAGAAATGATATTCACGCCTCAGATCTATCCTCACCAAGAAGGATTGTAGACTTCGACTCCAGGTCAGGTATACAGCAACCTTCTTCTTCTTCCTCTTCAATGCCTTCCGAAGCTACCGAACCTCTAAGAATTATTTGGGGTACAAATGTCAGCATACAAGAATGTGCCAATAGCTTCAGGAATTTCTTGATGTCATTTAAGTACAAGTATAGAAGAGTTTTGGATGGGAAGACAGATATAAGCGATGATGAAGCAGAAGAAGAACTATACTATGTGAAGCAACTTAATGAAATGAGAGAACTTGGTACATCAAATTTAAACCTCGATGCACGCAATTTGCTAGCATTTAAACAAACCGAGGAGTTGTATTATCAACTATTGAACTATCCACAAGAAGTCATATCAATTATGGATCAAACCATCAAAGACTGTATGGTATCTCTTGTGGTTGATAACCAATTAGAACATGAGTTAGACGAAATTGAGTCGAAGTTTTACAAAGTAAGACCTTACAATGTTGAAACTCAAAAAGGTATGAGAGAATTGAATCCAAATGATATAGATAAGTTGATAAGCCTGAAAGGGTTGGTTCTTAGAGCGACACCTGTTATACCAGACATGAAAGTAGCTTTTTTCAAATGTAATATTTGTGATCACACCATGGCTGTTGAAATCGATCGTGGTGTAATTCAGGAACCAGCTAGATGTGAACGTGTTGATTGTAATGAGGCTAACTCTATGACGCTAATTCATAATAGATGCTCTTTCGCTGATAAACAAGTTATTAAACTGCAAGAAACTCCTGATTTGGTTCCAGATGGACAAACACCTCACTCTGTTTCTCTATGTGTTTACGACGAGTTAGTTGATAGTTGCCGTGCTGGTGACAGAATTGAAGTTACAGGTACCTTCAGATCAATCCCCATCAAGGCCAACTCTAGACAACGTGTCTTAAAATCTTTATACAAAACATACATTGATGTCGTCCATGTAAAAAAGGTCTCGAACACTAGAATTGGTGTTGATGTTTCAACTATCGAACAAGAACTATTGCAAAATAAACTAGATAATAATGATGTCGAAGAAGTAAGACAAATCTCTGATGCTGAAATCGAGAAGATAAAGCAGGTTGCACAAAGACCCGATCTTTATGATCTTCTTGCGAGATCTATAGCGCCAAGTATTTATGAATTAGATGACGTCAAAAAGGGTATATTACTACAATTATTTGGTGGTACTAACAAAACGTTTAAGAAGGGTGGTCGTTATAGAGGTGATATTAACATTTTGCTATGTGGTGACCCCTCCACATCCAAATCCCAGATCTTACAATATGTTCATAAAATTGCTCCTAGAGGTGTCTACACATCTGGTAAGGGTTCATCAGCAGTAGGTCTAACGGCATATGTCACAAGAGATGTCGATAGTAAACAATTAGTTTTAGAGAGTGGTGCCTTAGTGCTTTCTGATGGTGGTATCTGTTGTATTGATGAATTCGATAAAATGAGTGAATCAACTAGATCTGTTCTTCACGAAGTGATGGAACAGCAAACGATCTCCGTTGCTAAAGCTGGTATTATCACAACATTGAATGCTAGAAGTTCCATTTTAGCTAGTGCAAACCCTATTGGATCCCGTTATAACCCTAATCTACCTGTTACTGAAAATATTGATCTTCCACCCCCATTACTGTCAAGATTCGACCTTGTTTATATTATTTTGGATAAAGTTGATGAAAGCACTGACCGTGATCTGGCAAAACACTTGACCAGTCTTTATCTAGAGGACAAGCCTGCACATGTTACTACCGATGATGTTCTCCCAATCGATTTCTTAACACAATACATCAATTATGTCAAACAGAATGTTCATCCACTTGTAACAGAGCAAGCAAAAAATGAACTTGTAAAGGCTTATGTTGGCATGAGAAAAATGGGTGACGATTCAAGATCAGATGAAAAGAGAATTACTGCAACAACGAGACAGCTTGAAAGTATGATTCGTTTATCTGAAGCCCATGCCAAGATGAGATTATCAAGCACTGTAGATCTTGAAGACGTCCGTGAGGCTGTCAGATTAATGAAATCGGCTATTAAAGATTACGCAACTGATCCAAAGACAGGTAAAATCGATATGAATTTGGTTCAAACTGGTAAATCAGTTATACAGCGTAAATTACAAGAGGATTTGGCTAGGGAGATAATACGTATTCTGAAGGAGTATCCAGCTGACTCTATGAGTTTCAATGAGTTGATCAAGCAAATCAATGAACAAGCACAAGACAGAGTAGAACCAAGTCAAGTGTCAAGCACTTTATCCAGGTTACAGCAGGAAGATAAAGTGATTATCCTGGGTGAAGGTGTTAGAAGATCAGTACGTCTGAATATCAGAGTATGATAAGAGGCATAGCTACAAATCAGAGCAACAATCACGTGAATATTCCACTCGTTAGAATAGTCACACGTTGACCATGCCGAGCATATCTATATCATCGGTCTCTTTTAAATAAAATAGCTTGTATGTAATAGTCACATATTGTAATATTAATCATATCAATACCGAATACCATTCTTAAAATGATAGCATACTTTGACAGGAACTCTTGTAGATGTTTGTAGTATCCATGTCCTCTTGATTGAGCTTCTCGTCACTATCCTACCAATTCTCGACGCTCATTGGTCGAGAGTGACATTTTCAAAGTTGCCCGAACTACTTTCCAACAGAGTTGCAAAGAGCTCTTTCGAGAGCCAGTCAATCAGGATTGGTTAGAGAGCAACAGCTCACCAGAGCAATCATACTAGATATTATGAGAGTCATTCTGCACTTGAGATTCATATAAATCTATGTTAGTGTGTTTTTGGCCTACAAAACAAGGACCTCTGAGGAAACATCACCACAGAACATAATAATAAAAATACAAGGAAGCCATGATTGAACGTTTACAATCTTTAGCTAACAGATTGGTAGTTAGAGGAAACCAACTAGCTACCAAGTCAATCTACTATGGTAAAGTTACTGCTGAAGTCTCCAAGCAAATATATGCAAAGGAAGGTTTGAAGCCACCTACTGTCAACGAATTCAAGAGCACATACTGCAAACTATACAAGCAAGGATTGCAATACTTCAATAAGCCATCTGAGATTATTAACTGTGCTAAGAATATCAAGAAACCTGATGCTCTAAAGTACGGTTCTTACTTGGTCCAATTTCTTGGTTTTTACTCTGTTGGTGAAATAATCGGAAGAAGAAAGTTTATTGGCTACAAGAATTATGAACACAATGCCAAAGCTGCTCATTAATTTTAATATATTTGGCGCATTTATTAAATGTAATTGTGCCTTTCCATGAAAATCCATACTTCTGATGCAAATATTGAAATTAAATGTTAACTAATTTATTTTTACTCCTTCTACCCTGAATATATTCTCTGCATGATATTGTCATATTAATAAAGGTCCATTTTTATCAGCAGGTTTTTCGATATGGTCTAGTAACCTTGTTGAATATTCCTCCTCCATGTACAAAAGCAATATTAGAATCAATATTATTACAATAAATATTCATTCCATATACCAAACTTTTTTCTTTTATATATATATAGGTTTGGCAATATATTTATACTGAAATGCTATGCTTTTTAGATATTATCATAACAGTGCTATGCAAACTGTTTTAACAGTAGGATTTAAGGATATAAACATGATAACATTCAAGAAAAACAATACAATTGGTCGAAGTTTGTTTAGTAAGCATCCAAATCAATCAGCAGATTCTATTGCGTTGGATTCTAGTTGCCTTCTCTTTGAAGCACGAATCATATCTTGCTTCTTTTTTCTCTTCAATCTTTCTACCTTCGGAACTGTACTTATTTGATCTCTTTCCTTATGTGACTTTCCTTTCTTTATAGCTTCCTTTTCACGCTTAGTGATCTTAGAAATGTTATTCATCCATCCTTCTACTTCACAGCCACTTTGCTTCATAACATTAATGATAGGCTTAATAGCAACGGAGTCAAGCTTAGTATACAAAGTGACTGCCTTACCACTTCTTCCACCTCTACCAGTTCTACCAATCCTATGGACATAGGCTTGAGCTGTAGTTGGTACGTCATAATTTATAACTAAATTCACACCTTTGAAGTCAATACCTCTTGCTAAAACATCCGTACATATCAAACACCATAGCTCACCAGTCTTGAAACGTTCTATTATTTTTTCTCTTTGAATCGCAGTTCTTTCAGCATGGATAACATCAACATTTATTCTATCATACATCAACTCATGGTACAAAGCCTTAGCTCTAGCAATGGATTCCAAAAAGATAATAATAGGTGGCTTGAACTCACCTTGTTGCACTAATTGTCTGATTGCTATTAACTTACCTTCTTCGTTACCGCAAAAGATCAATTTTTGTTCGATATTTGTATTGGCTGCTTCCTTGTGACCTATAATTACTCTAACTGGATCATTCATAATTGAATTAGCTGTTTCCTCAACGCTACTTGGGATTGTAGCCGAAAACATCGACTTTCTCATACTTGGATCAGTACATGAACTCAAAATATCATCAGTTTGCTCGATAAAGGTCTTGTCAAACAGTTTATCAGCTTCATCAAAGATTAAATGCTTGACATTAGATAAGTCCAAAGCCTCGTTCTTGACCACATCTATCAAACGTAGAGGTGTCGAGATAATCAAGTCGTACTTCTTGTCACTAATTACTTTGTTTCTTAGTTTAGCACCCAGGGACTTCGAAAGAATGGCAACTTGTAGTGGCCTCTTCTTATCCAAATATATTCTTTTTGACAATTTAACACACTCATTAAATATTTGCGTTGCCAATTCTTTGGTAGGCGATATTATCAGACCTTTGACACCTGAGAAATTCTTTTCTTCAATTATTTGTTGTAGCAGTGGAATTAAGAAAGCTAGAGTCTTACCAGAACCCGTGGGCGCACATGCCAACAAATCACGACCATTCAAGCAAAGTGGGATGGCTTCACATTGAATAGGTGTTGGTTCAGTGAAATGATTTTCTATAAGATTATTAAGTAAACGCTTATCAAGCGAAAATCTTGAAATCAAATCTTCAAAAGAACCGATAGGCAACGGTATATCTTCACCAGTAATATTACCCTTATAAGACTTTCTTAACGCACTTGCCTGCTCTTTAGTTGTTATCTTAACATCATAGGCAACCTCCGTAACATCATCGTTATTATCTTGTTGATGACTGTCTTCTACTGAATCCTCTAGCTTAGCCTTTGCAGTCTCTACTTTACTCACAATCTTCTTGTTTCTGAAAAAGTCAAGCTCTCTATTCAGCTGTTTTTCAACTTGTTTATTATCAACCTTATCATTATCAGTGTCTGCAGTACTGTAGTCAACCGTCTTACCTTTTTGGTTGGCCTTCTTGTTGATCGATGCACCTCTCGTTAACACTCTAAAGATATCCATCTCTCGGCCTTTCTGTCTTCAATTTAAATATATCTAGTTTATAACTCTCCTATATCACCCTATCCTATCTAATAAAGTACCTATTCAATAATAATACACAAAACTAAAAGCTAATTTGTGAATAATAACCCATGATTATTGCAATACTAATACATATACAACTGAAGCTCATCGCAAAATTTGTGAGCTCATCGCAAAATTTCAGCTGATTTTCTTTTTTTCTTTTTTTTCTTCCATATGGTAAGTAATAATGGCACATCACGTGATATAATAATCAAGTAGTTAGCAATGCTATAGAAGTACTGATTGCATAACTGAAGGCTATTCGTTGCTGTTCAATCGTTGATTCGTGTGGACCCGACAACATGACATATATGCTGTATCTGGTAATCGCATTCATGGAGATATAAATATAATGTTAAAAAATATAAAATAAAGTCGTTTACACATAGAATAAATAATTAGAGTTCGTTAAATTATCATGTTCATAATCGTTCTTGAGGTATCAAGGGTCTTCACCTCTCGATATAGCTCTCAAATGCTCGTGAAATTTCAAGTATGTACCATAGTCAAACTTAGCAAAATTGTTGTCTAGTTCTATGAATGTCTTCGCAACTTGACAGCTCTTATAGTAGTAATTGAGGTAGCTGTCACTGTACGGATTTTCAACTATTCTGGTCAACTCTCTCTTATCAATATTCGGTCCACGAGCGTTATTGTTGAGAATCTTAGCTCTTCTATCATCTTCTGATATAACAAATTTGTCCTTGTCATTTGGTAATGGGAATATATTGTGGAACAGCTCATACGCAGCTAAAGTAAACCCAAACTGTGGTGAACTTCTTAGCACTCTGGCAGCACCACCTTTAAAAAAGCTCTTAAAACTTTCTTCCCTCAAAATAGTACGCGCTGCATGAATAATACCCTTGTATATAGTTTCACCTTTCTTTGGATCAATTTGTAAACGTGTCTTGATCACGTCGAATGGTGTTGTCAGATACGCAGCTGGCATGCCGGCTAAAGCACCTGCAGAAAGAAGTTCCCAGGTGTTTAGACGCGATCTTTTATTTTTGTCATTAGGATCAAAATTGAACAGATCCCTTTTTAGATGGGCATAGGTTGGGAAATATATCGCCGAAAATGGAACATCTCTCAACAAACAAGCGGCAGCTCCTTTGTATAAACCTGGCAAGCCCAGTCTTTTGATAATTTGCAATGCAGTCAATTTTGCATTCTCCGCGTTTTCGGCCACATATTCACCTTTGACTTGTAATCTAATCTTAACAATCTCGAGCGGATTAGTAAATATCACTTGGCAAGCACCAGCAGAAGCACCAGAAATAATTTCTGACAGTAGACCAAGTTTACCGTTCTTGTCTTTCAGTTTATTACGCATATAATCATTTACAGTCAGTTTAATCGCCTTTTCAGGTGCAACTCCTATCAGCTGAGGTCCCAATCCCGAATAAACACCTCTTATACCTTCTCTTGACAGTATCTTCAAGAAACAATCGATGGAGTTCTTGTATTGCGATAGAGATCTTTGGGCTTGCATCCTTGTTTTAACAAAATCAATTGGATAAACAATAGTAGCTCCAATACATCCTGCAACAGAGCCTAGTGAGAAGTTATACAGCGAATCAAATATTGGGTAGAAATAATAGTTGGTGTAAAGAGACTCCTCTTCAATATGGCGAAGTTCCAATCTATGAACAACATCATTCAAATAGTTTGGGTTCAAAATCTTCAAAAAGTCCTGAACTGTAAGATCTGAACGCATAGTTGCAATGTCACTCCGTCCACCAAACACTCGTTCAAACCAACCTGTGCTTGTTTTAGAAATACTTTTAATATTCGAGTCTTGAGCAAAACCATTAGCGATATCCTTATAGTTATCATTGAATGTTTCTAACTCTTCCTTCTTATTTCTCCCCCCGTGCATAAATTCATTATGAATAAAATGATTAATTTCTGAATCTTCATGGTTCAATTCCTGTGAATTCTGGATTAAGCGCGTACGATGTCTATTATATTCTTTTGAATTAGCAACAATAGAGAATAATAGATTTATTTGAGATGGCGAGAATTCACTTATATTGGTGACCTTATTATACTGCTTGTTTAAAAAATCCATTAGGTTTTTCTTGGTGATTACTTGCTCTCTAATATCACGGTCACTCATGTTATTATCTTCAGCATATTTTAAAAGAACTTGATTTAGTAAATCAAAATTTTGAAATAAATAGAAAATGTCTCTGTAGACATTAAATGCAATTGAGTTATTATCCGATTTGATTAGTTTTGTGTTAGAAAGATTCAGAGATTCAAATATATCTGCAGAAACTTTATGGGAGTAGAATAATTTCAACAAGTAGACTAGTTGATTTTTATTCAAAGATAATCTGTGTCTGGATGCATCAAATTGGGCTAAATGTCTGAACCCTGTAATCATTTTTTCATACTTTAAATCATTCTGTAGTATTGTGACTAATGAGTTAAGAGTCAAATATGGCTTTCCATAATGGAAGCATTGGTATAACTTCAAAAAATCAAACTTGTCCCAATGAAGAATTAGGTCATTCTTCTGTACAAAATCGTCATTTTTAATGCAGTTCTGTAATAAGGATATTGTTTCTTTAAATTGATCCAAATTGAGGAGAAGCTCATCAAAACTCAAGAACTTATTTGCATAATTAATGGACTTTGTGTTGAATGGCAGTCTTTCTCCATAGCCAGAGTCGGGAGAGTGGTGAAGTGTATTCTGCTTTCTGTATTTGCTCCCCCCAAAGACTGACTTTCTCAATTGGGCATTAGTCTTCTCCACGTCAAACTTTCTGAAGAACTCATACAGTATTATTAGATGGTAATTTTCATGCTCCAGTATGTTGTTTAGTTGAAACCAATCGCTTATTGTTAAATAACCCTTATTATTCTCATCCATTGCAAAGAATATACAACCAAATGTGTTAGCTGGTACTTGGTTCAGATTGAATGTATGCCCGCTGAATTTCGAATAAAACTGCTGTGAATTAGATATAAGACGAACAAAATCATCATACATCAACACCATTTCTCCGGTACTTTTATGCCCAGTGCGTTCTACAGTAGTCCTTGCACCAATCCCATTATCACCGTGAGAGGACTTTAGGAAAGAAAGAATACTGGCTGTCTTGTCATCCTGTGTATCATCTATTGTCGAAGCAAATCGTTTAAATATAGCAACTTGCTCCAATTTCTTTCGACCATTCGAGTTTAACTGCTCCATCTTACTACTTGCCATATACCAACTTTAGAGTAATGTATAAATAGCCTCTCAAATGCAATCTATTTTTGCAAATCCTAAAATAAATACGTGATGACTATAGCTGCCTATGCATCTCTCGGAGAAGAGGATGACTCTTTTTTCTCTATTATTGAGTTACCGTTTATCTTCCAGCAACCGCTCCAACCGCAATGGCTAATGCCGAGTGAATATCCAGCTTTCAAATTGCCTGAAGCAAAATAAAACTTGCAAAGCACTAGTCTCATTGAATCCGTAAATCCGGTATTTATATGCTCAAATTGTTTATAATTTTTTTGCAAGTAGTTGCTCCCGGAGTAATCCCGTACCAAATCAGTATCTTCCTGCTTTTTTTCATTTTCCTCGAGGAATTCCTCGAATCAAACTCTAATAGAATAGTCATCGCTTGAAATTTTTCCCCCAGCTACGACACATTGGATGTTGAAATATTATATTAGAATTGAAACGTTATAAATATTAGTAGTATATAAACCAAGTATTACAATTGGACTTGAGAAGAATCAGTGAGTAATACAGTAAAAAAAAAAATTAATTAGACATCATACATATTGAAACATGTTGGTGATGACTTGCCCATGCTCCTCTCTAGGCAGTTATCAAACAAGTTCCCAAACTCTCTTCCCAAATCCCAGAAACTTCTTCTGTAAGTGTCCCTCATGTATAACATCATGCCGCACATGTTGTTTGTGTTAGGGATAGTGCCTAGTATTGTGGCTTTTGCCCAAATTTCATTTTGGTATGTGATCACATCCGTGTTTGTGTCAATGTACAGGGAATGATACATCCTTATTAAGTACTGTTCGAATGACTCCTTTGGTGTGTAGAGTTCCTTGGCTTCATTGTTCTTCCTGGTGTTCTCCTCTGATGCCTCTACATCTTCTTCTTTACTGTTATCCCATATTTGCGACTCAGGGCCAAACAGGACATTGTTGTAACACCATATTAATACCGATATCAATGCAACTGTGTTCGGACGTGTGATGATATAATCTGAGTTTATGTCATAGTCCTTGAATGTGATAGTGCGCTCCTTTCCATCATTTTCAGAAGAATCAACTTTTAAGAACATCTGAAACAAGAACTGAAAACCATGCACAATTGCAACACCTCCATTATATGGATCTGAGGCAAATTTGCGCACTCTATTAGAAACCACAGAATATTCATCCTTATCTAGTCTCACATTCATCCTCCATGGAGCACCTGCATAGATATAGTAATCGTTATGGAAAATTCTCAACACAATTTGGATAACGTGGTAGACAGGTATCTTACATATGGTATCGGCCTCCTCACCAAGTAAATCAAGCTTTATCACATCTTCATCTACTGTAACATCAGAATTAGTCAGTATATCACTGTCATTGCCACAACTAACCATACAGCTTTTAGCTGCTGTACAATCACCCTGTACTTTTATTAACCAGTAGTTTGCCGCAAAAGAGACAATTTCTGTCCAAGAAAAGACTTGGTCAGTACCATCACCAACTCTAAAAGTTGTTGGTAAAACTGCCTCTTGACACTGAAACATGATCGAAATTATACCTGCCAACAGTAATTTCTTACCAAATATACTCCTTATGTTCCATTTCCTACCAGAAACTTTATCAACCGAATCTATAGCAGCCTTCACAGCCTCTGGAGTACTAGAAGTAGGTGCTTTCAATTTCTGGATTCGAAGCGTCTCTGTGACTTCATTCATTAAACTCTTTAGTGTTGGCAAAAATTGATAATTCTCTACCCTTGCCTCACCACCAAAGCCATTATTCAAAAGAGTCTCATAACTTAAATCATATGACTCCCATATCTCGTCCGAGCAGGGAAGGTTTAACTGAATTTGATTACAATGTATGAATAAATTCCAATAACCAAAAACAACCGCATGCGTAGTATCCATATAAAAAGCATAAAATGCGATTCTCTTTAACATTTCGAAATCAATCCACTGCCTGTAAATTTCTTCTAAAGCATCACGCTGACCTTGTTCATCATCAAGTATTTTGGCAGCTGTTGTATTACCCTCACGCTTCACTATTGAAGGATGTCCTCCGAGTGAAGGGGTTCTCCTCAGCAATTGAATGGTAGTACCATGGTGGAGGAAAGATCTCTCATGCAAATATCTATTAGTGCTAGCCTTTTCATAACCCTCTAAAAGCAGTAAACTCTGAATAATATATGTTTGTGAAGGTGGTTGGAAATCTGGGTGTGAGAAAATGATCCATCGCAAAGGTCCACAAATTGGGTCACTCACCATTTCTCTGGCATTCGAACCTAGGAAGCTAGCACCAGTCATTATCATCGAAAGAATCAATATGGCAGGGGCATCGTTCACATTAAATGATGGCTTATGTAAAAGTCCATACTGTGGGTGGAAATTATACCAGAAAGATTTCAAAGACTTCTTCAACTCAATTGCTGGTATATATCTTAATTCAGGAACAAGGTTAAACAGTTCCAAACATTTATCCTTGGATATGTCAAACTTGGTGGCCTGATCAGTAAAAAAGAATGATGGTATTTGTCTCATGGATAGTTTCATGTTCTTCCTCTTCTTGTGATGATGACGCTTGGAATCGCTATCACGTTCCAATATCCTTTGTTCTTTATCTTTTTTGATAAAGTTGTTTATATTAATCTTTTGTGTAGATAGGTTATCCTTAATATGAGACTTCTGACTGTCGTCAAATTTTGGCATGGCTTGCAAATGAATATCTTCTGATTTCCTCAAGCCATTGGATGAGCAATTACTATCCTGAGTAGGACTATTAACAGGATTTGTTGACTGTGTGGAAGCTTGTGCTGATGTCATAGATCCACCTTGTTTGTGTCCAACTGATAATTCTTGCATAAAGTTTTGTAAAGGATCATCACTCAAGAAGTCAATGGAGAATAGATCATAAACTTTATTAAGATTGGTACTTGAGTTTGAATTAGAGATGGATTGATGTGCATCATCTCGGTCCGCCATAACAGAGTTCCAATCAAAGACATCGCTTACGTTGGAGCCATCTGGCCCTGACTGTGATCTTTTCTTTTGAGATTTTTCTTGTACTATTGTATTACCATAATTTAATAGCTCAGCGTTATATGGCGCCGGAATGGATTCGTTATTAAATTTATGATCAACAGATTTCCGTTCTGGGTAAGAAAATTGATGAATGGCCGGATCAATTACATTATTTGCTGGTCGGGCTCTAGAATTATGGGGTTTGGGAGCAATTTTTACCAATTTTTGCTGTTTGCGAGCGTTCTTCTTGGAAATAAAAGTCATAATAGTGTCATCATTAGGGTCTTCAATATTGTTATTAGCATTAGTTAGTAGGTCATTATTGTATACTGGAATGGTCTTCGGTTTGTCCTCTTCTTTTTCTGCAGGTGTAGTATATATGCTTCTGTCTGCCTCTGAAGGATCCAGTAGTTTAGGGTCAATGGGCCCTATAGAGTCAGTGGTTTCATTTAGTTTCTGTGACGACTTAGTTCGCTGTCTTTTCCTTTTGTTGCCGCTTTCCTCCTGCGGCGTCACGGAGAATTTCCCAACAGTGAAACTACTATTGCTGTTACTTCTCGAGCTGGTCGCATAAGCGGAAGTTTCTGAATGCTGAAAGCTCGGGTTCGAGGGTGACTCCGCAACGGGCGACGTGATTCCGGGTGTGATCTCCCTAGAGATCGATCGCGATTTCCGCCCCGTATATGACTTGTTCTCGTGTCTCTTCTCATGCCTGTTCAGCAGATCTCTTCTCACAAACGTCTTACCGCAGGGCTGACCCGACAACGGCGACACATAGTGGCACTTGAATATCTCCTTGGGCCAATGATTCAGCTTGTGTCGGGAAAGGTGCTCCTGTCGGCTGAAGGACTTGTCACAGGTCGGATGCGGACACTTGTAGCGATACTGTCCATCCTCTCCAACCACCATACTGACAGTCTTAGACCGTTTCCGCACGACGTGCACTTCTCCACCCGACGACGGGAGCGACACGGACTCGGGTGTAACATTATAACTGTGATTCTCCACCATCTCGCAAAAACACAGCCTATAAAGAAAATACAAGCAGATCGCTGTGACTCCTATTCGCTAAGTGAGTTTACTTCCTTTTCCAGCTCTCCCAACTATCTCTGAAAGTGTATTAGCATCTTTAAAAGGGCCCAAACACTTTTCCAGTTTTTTTTTTTCACCTGCTATGACAGCAGGTATTTTGTGCATTCTCTGCAATGCTTTCTAAGAAGGGACCCTTGACAGTTCATAATAAATTATAGCTTCTAAACAATGGTATCCGGTTGTCATAGTGCTACGGATCATATATAATGGGTATGTACTACACAGGTCGGGGGCGGGGGGCTCACAGGCCGAGTGCTACGCCTTCGTACTGGCTCGAGGTGTTGGTGTAGTAGGACTTGTGCACTTTGTGTGGGAGCAAGTCTTCTATGCGGTCCACTAGCCACAGCAGCAGCTTCTCGGTGTGTCTGAGGATTACGTTTATTGCTTGGGTGTCCATGCCGACGCAGTTGCTTAGCATTTCCGGGAGAATGCTTATCAATCGGAGTAGATGCAGCACCCCGTAGAGTTGCCCTGGTCGCCTGCCGGACAATGAACGCTCCACGGGCGTCATTGCCTGTTGCTGTTCTGGTGTCGGGTAGAACACTTGTTCGTATTGCAAGCGTTCCAGCTTGTACAGTAGTAAGTTCCCGATGGCCTCGTTGAAGTACTGCTTCAAACCGTACACGTACTCTTCAACCAGCGAGAGCTCTACGGGTGATGTAGTCCTGGTAGCGACGTCCTTGTAGAACCTGTCCAGGATGGTTTCCACTGGAAACGGGTTTGGCAAGTTGCTGATCTTCTTCTCCTTCGTGACTATCTCCCAGTCGTCGACCAGCATGCTCTCTAGGATCATAGGTATATGGATTCGAAGCTTGTTTCGCGAGAAGTTGTAGCTCATCACTGAGGATGTCCTGAAGGGCCCCTCGCTCGGCACAATCCCGCGCTCTTCCGCATTCGAGTCCCGACGATCCCCTGATCCGGACCTCCTGCTGCCGTGGTTGCTCTCAGAGTGTGCACCGCCACCACCACGCTTCGCGGATCCACCGTTCTTCGTCTTCTGCTGCTGAGCCAGCGACGCCTTCTTGGCCTCCATCACCAGCTGCTTCTTTAACTCGATATTGGCCTCCGTCAACTCCATGATCCGGTCAACACTCACCCACTCATCCCAGCTCGACTTCCACCCTTGGTAATGAATATAGTAGTAGAATTCCTCCCGGTTCATGCTCTCAGGCAACCCATCCTCCTCACCACTCTTCAACGGCACCGAGTACTCAACCTTTTCCAGCTTCGGGTTCCACCGCCTCAAAATCTTGGCCTCATACAACAGCGGACCATGATACGCTAAACACTTGCCGCCAACTTCAAACATCGCCGCGCGCCCTAGCTCCTACTCCAGCTCCAGAGGCCCCAATAGTACTACCACTTCACCTTGCGCTTTATACTTCTCGTCTTCCCAAAGTGTCTTTCAACGACCAAAATTTTTCTTCTAATCAAATCCCTTTGGGACTTCACGTCGCACAAGAATCATATTTCTAGACATATTTCTGGATACTGACATCGATCTCTGAGTTGCATCTGGGGAGTCCTTGCGAAGAGGCTGGCATAGAATCCTTGCGTATTACAGCTGCAGTTTCATTTAGGAAGGACAAGGACAGCGACAGTGGAAACGAAACATGTCTGGCCAACGCACTGGTAGCAACCCTCGTTCTGGGTACCAGCATGTGGTAGGCATGCACTATGCGGTGGGACCCAAGATCGGCGAGGGTTCCTTTGGTGTCATATTTGAAGGGCAGAACATCTTGAACTCCAGCGACGGCAGGCAGGGCCATGGGAGTGGGAGTGGGAGTGCGCATGGGAGCGGGAACGGGAATGGGAACTCACTGGCTGGGTTCCCAGTTGCCATCAAGTTCGAGCCTAGGCACTCAGATGCGCCTCAATTGAGGGACGAGTTTAGGGCATACAGAATACTGAACGGGAGCAAAGGTATACCGCATGCGTACTACTTCGGACAGGAAGGAATGCACAATGTCCTTATCATCGACCTCCTGGGCCCATCACTTGAGGATTTGTTTGAGTGGTGTGGGAGGAAATTCTCGATCAAGACAACATGTATGCTGGCTAAACAGATGATTGAAAGAGTACGAATCATTCACGACCACGACCTAATATACAGAGATATTAAACCAGATAACTTCCTAATTTCCGAGTTTCAAAAAGCAAGTAACAACAATGGCGAATGTGTTAAATACTGCGCTCAGTCGGCAGGTGGAGATCCTAATCTTATCTACATGGTGGACTTTGGTATGGCTAAACAGTACAGAGATCCCAGAACAAAACAACATATACCGTACCGCGAAAGGAAGTCATTAAGCGGGACAGCAAGATACATGTCTATCAATACACATTTTGGAAGAGAACAATCCAGAAGGGACGACTTAGAGTCTCTGGGGCACGTATTTTTTTATTTCTTGAGAGGCTCTTTGCCTTGGCAAGGGTTGAAAGCTCCAAATAATAAACTTAAGTATGAAAAGATTGGTCTAACGAAACAAAAACTAAATCCCGATGAACTATTACTAAGCAACCAAATACCGTCTCAGTTTGCTACTTACTTGAAATATACTCGCTCATTAAAATTTGATGAAGACCCAGATTATGATTATTTAATATCTTTGATGGATGGTGTACTACTATCAAAAGGTTACAAAGACGATGGCCATTACGACTGGATGGACCTTAACAATGGTGCTGGATGGGATATACGAGTCAATAAGAGAGCTAATCTACACGGCTACGGGAATGCGCAACCAAGAAATAACAATAATAACAACAATGGTACAAAGAATAATGGAAATACAGGACGACAAAGAAATGACTCGAAAAGAACATCACAACAACAACAAGTACAACTGGCTCAGACAGCCATGCATAGCGCTAAAAATAAATTAGCAACTCCATCAAAACAAAAAGAGGCAATGTCTACCGACAAAAAGCATCTCTCGAACCTATCAGAGCACAGTTCGGATGTAATATATCACACACTGACACAACCTAACATGAACCAAGGATACGATTCAATGGGTACACAAGATAGGAGGAAATCGCAGTCACAACATAAATTGCAGACAAAGAGGAAGAACTCAAGGGCACACATGCAATACCAAAAGGGATCCAACAATGCGAAGGATAATTTCTTTAATGATCAACAACAGAGATATGATTCTGCAGTGGAAAGATACTCAATCAAATCTGAAAAGGGTTTGTGCGCTAGAATATGCTGTTGTTTTTTCTAATTTTGCATTCATATGCTTTTTTAAAGAGCCTTCTATCCACCCATTGTCAAGGTGATTAGAAGAGGGAAATATTTATTGTTGAAGTTCAATGAAACAGCTACACTACCAATCAATGCTATCATAGCAAGCCTAGACGGTATATTGGATTTTGGTGGACTGCATGATATTCATCAACATACTTTCAATTTATTAATTGACATAATGCATATTTTTAATTCTAGTGTCATATATATTATCAGAATTTTGCACGTGTTGACCATGAGCTGCATATTTAATAGAGTATAATATATCATTCATTTACTGTACCTGTATCAAGTATCCTTCAAATTTATGATTAATAGGAGATCAATTATTTATAGAAACAAGTTGTGCTTATTGATAGATATTTCCATGAAATTAACTTTATTAAACGTGTATATAAAATTTTTATTTAAACATAACAATAATTCAGAGGCACTAATGACCAGCCGCCATGCCTATGAGATGATATTAAAGGTGTAAACAATTTTAGTTAAAGTTGACACCAATATTTCATTTAAAAGTGAAACAAAATGAACATTAATATAAAAGAAACCATTTATTAATAAGGATATGAATGAGGAACCGTTAACCTGAACGGTATGATGAGGATTTTGACCTCGGGTATTGTTTGTTAGAGTTTGGAAGTCATTGTTCCAACAGGGTAAAGTTTTTTTTTTTAAAAGTAGCCGTAGGCTAGAGTCGAAGAGCTAGAACTTAGAACTGGGTTGTTATAAGCGGCAACCTTTTCATCTAAAAAGGCGGGCACTGGCCTTTTGAAGGTGTCCATATATGCAAGCTCATTATCATTATCAGTGGTATTAGCGGATTCATTGTCAGAGTAAGAATCAAAATCTCTTGAATGCAAAGTTGTGGAATCCGAATGCAGAATACTACTATTTTCGTGGGAATTGTCGTGTAGTTTATCAACATGAACCATAACTTCTTCTTCTTCTGACTCATAGTTGATAGTCTCAGTATCAGACAATTGTAGTGAAATTTCGACTGGAGCTGAGAACAGACGGTGAAGGCCCAGTTCATGATCACAATAACTGAATAATGTGCCTGCTCTTTGATTGACCTCAATCTTACGTGCCAGCTTTCGGTATGTGCAAGCACTGTTGTTATTCCCATTAACCACAACGTTGCCACATTGCGAATAGTTGCTATCATTTATTGGAAGGTTCATATTGTACTTAACTGCATCCAAACCATGGACTAGACCACAATATTCTAGTCTATCTAAGTTTGTCAAATCCCAAGCGATAATATTACCTTGATCATCGCTGCTGAACAAAGTATCAGTCTCGTAATGGTAGCTTAAGTGTTCTACGACACCTTTGTTTGGTAGTATTTTAGCTTTGGGCTTTCCATCAGTTCTACGGACATCCCAGATATTAACTTCTTTGCCCAGTGCTTGCGCCAGATAGCAACTGCTAATCCAAGTACAGTCTGAGGAGACTGAGCGGGAGGATGATTTTCTGTATTCCTTGTCGATGACTGGATCGGGAATATAAAGTGTCTTCTTTAGGTCTAGTAGTGCGATGTTGTTTGCGCCAAAATGGGTTCCTGTAAGTCCCAACAGGTAAGGGTTGCTGTGCGTTTGAATGGCGAAGGATTGGATGCCTGGGAAAGAGTTCAGGTACTGTGGTGTCTTTGTGTTATTCAATGTGAAAACAAACAGGGAGTCGTTGATGAGGGAGACGAATCCCATCCCGTTCCATGGCTTGATTGATCTCACTGGCATGGCTCTTGCACTGTTGTTCTTTTGTTTGTGGTTTGCCAGCAGTTGTTCGATCTCGTCCTTGTGCTTCGTGTCTATGTTCATCACTTCGTTAGCCATGGACACGAGGTGTTTCCTGTGGTTGTAGCGCTTGACTATGCGGGACTCACCTTTGGTGAAGCTTGTTGAGATCAGGTTCACTATCCCGTCCCTGTGGCCCGTGAGCAGCAGCTGTTCATGGTCTGGGACGTATGCGGTGGGGTTGAACTCCGCGGCCGGCAGCAGTGTTGCTGTGGTGATGGGTGCGCCGGGCACGGTGATGGTCTGCAGCTGGCGCATCGAGTTTGGGTCCTCGGCGTACGTGTAGAGCTTGACGTTGTCCTGGTCCTTGTTGCTGGTTACCATCACGAGGTTGCCGACGCTGGAGAACGCTGTGGCGGAGAGGTCCATGTCTGAGACCTGCCAGTAGTCCGACTTGACCTTCTTGGTGAGGAAGTAGTCGTCCGACACTTTGCGGAGCGTTGGCGAGTTCAGCTTGGCGCTTCTCTGCCAGGAGGCCACCCTTCTCGTGGCGACGTCCAGCCCGTGCTCCTGTCCGCGCTTCTTCACGCTGATGGCGCACTGTCTAAAGATGTTTATGGGTTCGTAATAGTCTGTCATTATTGCATAGTTATGTGCGACAGTTGTGGATGTCTGGTAGAGTTGCAGAGTGCGGTGTATATATATGTGTTATGCTACAGAGTACATTTACACATTTACTTGCTGGCGAAGCCAGCAAGTAAATAGTAGTAAAACAATTCTTTGCACCGAAAAGCACAGCTGTGATAATCACAGCTGTGTATATACTACCCGCAAGCCCTGGGCACTGGGCACTAGCACTACCCGATGCAGAAGTGTTATTATATATGCGGGACAGCCCAGCACTGTTTACAAAATGCACCAAAACAGTAATA